>ERZ1292640.3857-Hain-H43-02um-R1-3857-length-11584-cov-12_pt1 | contig 11584 bp, 10 predicted proteins | sample MGYA00564404_ERZ1292640 | MGnify/ENA primary metagenome ERZ1292640 (study PRJEB36523, sample SAMEA6512636) | groundwater metagenome | collected 2019-01-08 | study: AquaDiva: Metagenomics assemblies of 32 groundwater samples | reverse complement strand
AAGATCGAGCCGGCGCTATGATCGCGTCTCTTCTGGAATTCTCGCTGCGGCAACGGATCCTGGTCCTGGGCCTGGCCTGTCTCTTGTCCGTTGCCGGGGTCTTCGCCTTTCAGTCGATTCCGATCGATGCCTACCCGGACGTGACGAACATCCAGGTGCAGGTGCTGACGGACGCACCGGGCCTCTCGCCAGTCGAAGTCGAACGATTCATCACCTATCCGCTTGAGCTCCAGATGACCGGCCTGCCTGGTTTAGCGGAGATCCGATCCCTCTCCAAATTCGCCCTTTCGCAGATCACGGTCGTGTTCAACGACGATGTCGATATCTATTTTGCCCGCCAGTTGGTCCTCGAACGGATCATGTCCGCGAAAGAGCGTTTGCCCGAGGGGCTCGATCCGGTGATGGCCCCCGTGAGTACCGGGCTTGGTGAGGTCTATCAATATTATGTCGAAGGGCCTCATGCGGCGGTGACCGATCCGAAGGTCATTGAGGCGGAGCTGACGGAGCAGCGCACGCTGCAGGATTGGGTCTTGCGCCCGCTGCTCAAGAGCGTGCCGGGCGTGATCGATGTGAACGGCATGGGCGGGTTCGTGAAGCAGTATCAAGTCTTGGTCGATCCGGCCAAGCTCCGCAAATACGATCTGACGCTCCACGATATCTATGAGGCGGTGGCGAAGAACAATGCCAATGCCGGCGGCAACGTGCTGGAGCGCCATGCGGAACGCGCGATCGTCCGAGGCCTGGGACTGATCAAGACCCTGGGCGATATCGAGTCCATCATCGTGAAGGAGTCCGGCGGCACGCCGGTCTTCGTCCGCGATGTCGCAGAAGTCCGCATCGGCCATGCCGTTCGCCATGGGGCGGTGGTGCTCAACGGGGAGCGGGAGGTCGTGGCTGGCACCGTGCTCATGATTCGCGGGGGCAATGCGCGTCAGGTGGTCGAAGCGGTTAAAGCCAAGGTGGAGGATCTGCAGCAGAATCACCTCCTTCCGTCCGGCACGAAGATCCTGCCCTTCTACGATCGCATCGAGTTGGTCACGGCGGCCATCGAGACGGTGCGGGACGCCTTGATCGAGGGGATCGTGCTGGTGGTCTTCGTCTTCTTTTTCTTCCTGGGACACGTCCGCAGTGCCGTCGTCGTGACGGCCACGCTCATCGTGACCCCCCTGATTACGTTCATCGTGATGGAACGGTTCGGGCTCTCGGCCAACTTGATGACGCTCGGCGGGCTGGCCATCGCCATCGGCGAGATCGCGGACGGGTCGCTGGTCGTGGTGGAAAATGTCTATCGGCACCTGGCGCAGAACCACGGCGCGACGAGGAAGAGCAAGACGGAGGTGATCCTTCACGCCACGAAAGAAGTGGGCCGGCCGATCCTCTTCGGCATTCTCATCATCAGCGTCGTCTTCCTGCCGCTCATGACGCTTCATGGCATGGAGGGGAAGATGTTCGCGCCGCTGGCCTATACGCTGGTGATCGCGCTCCTGGCCTCGGTCGTGGTCACTCTGACCCTCTCGCCGGTCCTGGCCTCCCTCCTCTTGCGTGGAGACCATCCGGAGGAGACGCGCCTCACACTGTGGATGAAGCAGCGCTATGTGCCGGTGCTGCACTGGACGCTCCGGCATCGCCGTCTCGTTCTAACCGGTTCGACGGCGATCGTGTTGGGCAGCCTCGCGCTCGTGCCCTTGGTCGGGAGGGAGTTCATCCCTCTTCTGGAAGAAGGGGCTCTGACGCCTCAGATTGTGCGGCTGCCTAGCGTCTCGCTGCCGGAGTCCATCGAGATGGAGAAGCAAGCCCATCGGGCGATGCTGGAGTTTCCAGAAGTGAGGATGGCCGTGAGCAGGATCGGGAGGCCGGATATTGCCTATGGGCCGGAAGAGCCGAACGAGAGCGATCCGGTCGTATCCTTGAACGATCGGAGCACATGGAAGACGGCGGCCACTCAGTCTCAATTGACCGACGCCATCCGGAAAAAGCTGGCGGAGATTCCCGGCATTTCCGTCCTCATGAGCCAGCCGATTCAAGAACGGGTGGATGAATTGATCTCCGGCATCAGGACCGAATGTGCGATCAAGATCTTCGGGGACGATCTCGACGTGCTGCACGACAAGGCGGAGGAGATCGCCTCCTTGATGCAGCAGATTGAGGGCGTCAAAGACATTAAAGTCGAGCAGATCGCCGGCCAGCCCTATCTGACGGTCGATATCGACCGTCAGAAGATTGCCCGCTTTGGTATCAACGTGGCCGATGTGCAGGAGATCATCACCACCGCCATCGGCGGCAGGCCTGCCACCCAAGTCTACGAAGGCGAGCGGCGCTTTCAGCTGACGCTCCGGTTCCCAGAAGCCTCCCGTAACAGCATCGGCACCATCGGCGAGATTCGGGTGAAGTCCGCGTCCGGCGCTCTGATCCCGATGAGCGATCTCGCCACGATCGAGATGCGCGAAGGACCGCTCCGCATCAGCCGCGAGCATGTGAAACGCCGCATGTACATCGGTTTCAATGTCGTGGGCCGCGATATCGGGAGTGTCGTCGATGAAGGGCGCAAGAAGCTGGCGGGGCAGATTCGCCTGCCGGAGGGGTATAGCGTCACCTGGGGCGGGGCCTTCGAGAACATGGAGCGGGCCAACGCACGGCTCTTGTTCGTGGTGCCGGTCACGCTGGGCCTCGTCTTCTTTCTGCTTTTCTGGGCCTTTCATTCGCTTCGTTACGCAACCTTGATCATTATGAATCTCCCCTTCGCGATGATCGGAGGTGTCGTGTCTCTGTGGCTGAGCGGACAATACCTGAGCGTGCCTGCGTCGATCGGCTTTATCGAACTCTTTGGCCTGGCGGTCGGGAACGGGATCGTGCTGGTCTCCTATGTCAATCAGTTGCGCAATGAAGGCGCGCAGATGGACCAAGCCATCGTGAATGGTTGCGTCCTCCGGCTTCGCCCGGTCGTCATGACGATGATGACGACGCTGCTGGGCCTGCTGCCTCTCGCCCTCGCGCAGGGGATCGGGGCCGAAGTGCAGCGGCCGCTTGCGACCGTCGTGATCGGCGGGCTCTTCACCTCGACCCTGCTTACGTTGGTGGTGTTGCCGGCCCTCTATCGAGGGTTCGCAGAACAAGAAGCGGGGAAGGAGCATGCGCCGGAATGGGTGTGAGGGGAGAGTGGTCTGTTGATCTCCTGTGCTCGCGCAACGCGCGGTCTGAGAAGGCCCTCGCCCGGGCTAATGGCACGTTTCGACGTGCCAGTGGGTGGGCGGGTGAGAAAGCTGCGCGCAGTGGGAGATCAAGCAGACCACCCTCCCGTGAAAAGAAAGCAAGCAAGCTTGGAGGGACCATTGATAGTGGTCAGCCGAGCAGGAATAAGGAAAGCTGGGGCAGCCAGGGGAGGAGGGCGATGCCGAGGCAAATGGAGAGGGCCACGATGGAGGTGACTAGCTCTTCGTCCAAATTCGTTTCTGTGGCGAAGACCACAGAATTGACTGCCGAGGGCATCGCGGAGACCAGAATCACAATCGCCCGTTCCAGGCCCGTCAGGTCTAGGAGAATTACGGCCGAGAGGCCGAGCAGCAATCCTCCCCCCATCCGCACCGCGACACCGAGCAGGGCCAATGGCAGATTGTGGCGCAGGGCGGTCACGCTGATCGAGAGCCCCAGCACCAAACTGGCGAGGGGCGTTGTCGTGAGATGAATCGGCGTAAGCAGGCCATGCAGCCACGAGGGCAGGCTCAGGCCGGCAAGTTTCAGCGCGAGGATGCCGCAGAGGGCCCAGAGCGGTGGAGCGGAGAGAAAGCGAAGCATGGCTGGTCGCGCCGTGAGAGAGCCGGCCCCATGCCATACCGCGAGACCATACACCACCGTGAAGGTCAGCAGGCTTTGGCCTACGTCGAAGAGCACTGCATGGCCTAAGCCCTCTTCTCCAAAGGTGGCGAGGACGACCGGATAGGAGAAGTACACGGAGTTGATGAGACCGGTGGCGACGAGGAACCCTCCTTGCGTAGGCCGTGGCAGTTGCAGCGGGCGGATGAGCAGCCAGGAACAGAGGAGCAGCGGGAGGGTGACCAGGCAGGCTGCAGCCGGGAGCTTCCAGGCAGTGGGGCTGAACGTGATCTGATCGAGGGAAACGAGGATCGTGGCAGGCAGGCAGAGGGAGAAGACCAGCGTAGCCAGCTTCTCGGCATGGACTTTGGTGAGCGCCCCGAAGGAGCGGAGTAAGGCTCCTGCGATGAAGATGATGATAAAGGCTTGGAGTGCGGGGGGCATGGAGTGGAGAGTAGCAGAAATGTGCGAAGGAAGAACGGGGTGGCCCGTTGATCTCCTTTGCTCGCGGAACGCGCACGCTGGGAAGGTGCTCGTTCGACGCGCGCAGTTGGAGCCCAAACGAGCCACCCTTTTAGACGAAATGGATGAAAGGTTCGCTCGACACTTTGCTCTTCCGTAAAGTTCGTGTAGCCTGAAGGCGTCTTTGCCTACTCTCAAGCCGCAACCGCACTGGGGAGGCTTCTATGAAACCCAAGAAACAAGATATAGACTTCTGGTCAAAGAGGCTCGACCGTCGGCAACTGTTGAAAACCCTCGGTGTGGCAGGAGCGGCATTGGCTCTCGGAGGTCCGCAAGGGCTAACCGAGCTCGTGGGGTCGGTAGCAGCGGTAGCGAACGCCGCGACTGGGGAAATTCCGAAGCGCATCTTGGGACAGACGGGGGTGCGGGTATCGGCTCTCTGCTTCGGTGGCGCCCATTGGGGCCGCATGGACAGCGACGCTGAGGCCATTAGGGTGCTGCACGAAGCATTCGAGGCTGGCGTCACCTTCATGGACAACGCTTGGGAATATAACGGCGGACGATCTGAGGAACTGATGGGAAAGGCGCTGCAAGGCCGCAGGCAACAGGCCTTCCTTATGACCAAAGTCTGTTCGCATGGGCGAGACAAACGGGTCGCCCTGCAACAGCTCGACGAATCGCTTCGCCGCCTGAAGACCGACTATCTCGACCTCTGGCAGATTCACGAAGTGGTGTATGAGGACGATCCAGATCGGCACTTTGCGCCGAACGGGGCGGCTGACGCGTTACTCGAAGCCAAGCGACAGGGCAAGGTGCGGTTCCTTGGCTTCACCGGCCACAAAGACCCGAAGATTCATCTCAAGATGTTGGCGCACGACTTTCCCTTCGATACTTGTCAGATGCCGTTGAACGTCTTCGACGGGACCTATCGGAGTTTTGAGCAGGAGGTCTTGCCGGTTCTGAATCGCCGCGGCATTGCACCGATCGGCATGAAAAGCTTGAGCGGCAACGCCGAACCGATCAAGCAAGGCATCGTCAGCGTGGAAGAAGCCCTGCGCTATGTGTTGAGCCTGCCGGTCGCCTCCCTGGTCAGCGGCATCGATTCACGGCAGGTCTTGCAGCAGAATCTCGGCATCGTGCGGCGCTTCACGCCGATGGCGGCTTCCGAGATGCAGCAGCTGCGGACTCGCGTGGCCCGCTACGCGATGGACGGACGGTTCGAGCGGTTCAAATCCTCCAGGGATTACGATGGCCGCATCGGGCGCGAACAGCACGGGCTGTCATGAAATAGAAAAGGGAGCTGCCGATCTCTGGGCGTCGCTCTTCTATCCGACAATACTGTAATGCCACGCCCGACAGAACGTAGCTGGTTTGTATGTCCTGTTTCACACAGAGGAGGGGCCCATGTCGCGAATCAAGGAACTCAGAGCGTCGCTCGACAAGAAGTTGGATGCGCTGGAGTACCAGGCTTTGGCGCTGGAGGCGCAATTGACCCAGACGAAAGAGCAGACGCTGCAGCGTCTGGAGCAGCGCAAACAACAGCTGCGGGATCTGCTCACGCAGGTCCAGGCCGACGTGCAGACGTCGAAGGAGATGGCAGAGCAGGCGAAGAGCGAGGTGCAGGCCAAGCTCGAACATCTGCAAGTGCAATTGGCCCTCGGCAAAGCGGACGCCCGCGACACGCTCGAGGAGCAGAGGACGAAGATTCTCAAGGCTCTGAACGAGTTCGAATCCGTTGCGGAGCTAAAACTGAAAGGGGCCGCGTTCGAATCGGGCAGGGTCTGGGAGGATCTCGTGGGGCGGACGAGCATGCTCGAAGCTGAGTTCGAGGTACTCAAGAGTCGCTTTGCGAGTGAGAAAGCCAAACAGCAAGTCGCGCTGGAGTCGAAAAAACAGGAGCTCCTCACCACGCTGGTGTTGTTCAAGGACCAGCTCAAGGCCAAACGCCTGGTGGTGCAGGCCAAGGCCGACGCTCTTGAGACCGACTTGCACGAGGGGCTGGATCAGATTAAGGCGGGGTTTAGAAGGTTGATCGAATAGGGGAGAGGGGATAGAGAGCCGTCGGACCATTCTTCTTGCTCGCAGAACGCGCACGATGAGGCGGTGCTCGTCCGATGCGCGCAGTCAAGGACAGTCCGGCGACTCCCTTGGGTGAGAAGGTGTGATGTTGCAGAGAGGGAAACAAAATGCCCTTGTCGGACGCGCGTCGTGAAGATTGCGATCATCAGAATGCAGAGGAGGGCAGGCGATGGCGTGGGGACCGGATACGAATACAGAAGATGAACTGGAAAAGCTGGCGGCCGTGCGTGGGTATCTTCAGGAGCAGTTCCCGGGCGCCTCGATTCGTGATTCGTACGAGGCTGGCAGAATGGCGCAGATATTTCGGATCGAAACCGATGGCGTCGGCGGGCTCCGTGATGCGGTCGTCTCGACCGAATTTCTCGAAGAATATCCGCCTGGCAAAATGGGAAAGGCTTTGACCGGCTTGCGGGTCGCGGAACATCTGCGCTCAGCGAAGGGCAAGGAGGTGCTGGTCACAAGTTGGGGTGTGGAAGAAAGGGAGTACTGAGTCATGAAAACAAGGCCGAACAGAAGAACCTGAGCCAGTTTTTTGGTTTCGGGTCAGTTGTCTGCAATAGGTTGGGTGAATTGGCCTATTGTGACCGGAGGACCGGGAAACGGCGACGGATCGGGCGGCAACGGCGGGTCGGGCGTGGGAGTTGGTTCGGGCAATGATGAGCAAGGGGAATCCATGGTCAGCTTCCTTTGCCCGCTAGTATCCGCTGGTGCATGAATGCTTTCGGCTGGAACGAGGCCTGTCTTTGGATTCATCGTGAGGTGACCTCTTGAGTACAGATGGTGCTGACCTTCGGACTGCATGCGTCAATGCGCGTGATGATGACTGCCAGACTCACGCGATTCCCAACTTCGCAGTGGCTCAGTTTCCTCTATTGTGGGTCAAGCCGCTCATTCATTTCTGGACGCCTGGCTTCCCTTGAGGTCTCGCTCCACCAGGAGGATTGATGCCCTCACGTGGAGAAGGCGCCACGTCAGGATTCGTTGACATGCTCGGGTCGAGGTTGGGCGGTTTCACGGAGCCGCGGGGATCTGCGCGCCTCTCCGGCATATGTTGGATGCCAGGATCTATATGGGACGGGGGGATTGCCGGAACACCGGATTCTGACGGTCTCTCGGGATTGATGCCAGGAACTGGTCCGCCGCCGCTCTCAGGCACCTGGGCAGGCGGGAGTACATCGGCAGCGCCGGCGAATGCTGGAAGGAGGGTCAGGGTTGCAATGGCCACAAGTCGATGAACTTTCACGGGACACCTCCTGCTAGGACGTGAGAGGGAAACCCTCCCGCATCGATGTTTTGAGCACTACGAAGGCCTGGATCGCATAGTGGGTCAGTTTGGGACCACCGGGCTTGGATCTATGTGCAATTCTCCCATACCGCGCGGCAGCCGGCTCCTCACATCGTCGCCTGTTATGACCCAGCGTCCCCCGTGAGGACTCGAATTACTGATGCTTGTCTCCGCATCCCTTATGGGCACATGAACAGGCGTCGCCTGTTTTTGCCTCTCGGCAATTAGACGAACAAAACTCTTTTCCCGGTTCGGACGGACACGTACAGCGTGGGTGCGCGCATGATTTTTCTGCCATGGTGTGCTTCCTCCTTCCGTTCACGGTCATGAGACAGTAAATAGCTTGGCGAGCCGCTCTCCATTAAATATGGAGCATAATCTTTGATGATCATGTCTCAACCGAGGTGTCCGGTCTGCTCAATATTGCTCACTATCATTGTTAAACCTGGTCAAGATCGTATGAATGGGCTTGGTCAGAAAGGAGGGTAGCCACGCCACGCACCACACCCACGGTGGGGGCTGCTCAGAATTCGTAACCGGTTGGCTGGAGATTCAACCATCTCATTCTCGCTGATCCTCTGTGCTCGCTCGATGCGCGCAGTGGGGGGCAATCTCGACTGCTCCCTTTAGGAAATGTTTGGAGCAGGGGAGGAATTCCCCTTGACGCGCGCAGTGGGAGACCAAACAGGCCGTCCTCCGAAGAGAAAAACGAGCGAGCTGGAGGGGGAGCATTGCAGTGGTCGTTTAGCGATCGTGAAGCATTGCTCGTATCTCGTCGTTCGCAGGCGGCGATCTTCCTGGCTTGCGAAATACGCTTCACGCTTCACGAGATGCGTCTTTTATTCCTGCCATCTGCCATACGCCATTCGCAATCAGCTCTTGAGTCCCAGCCATCAGCTCTTTATCCCCTAGGTTGATCCGAGGGGCTCGGCTGTGGGTTGGGGACTTCTGGCACCGGCTGCGGCGTATGCGGAGGGTGCTGCGGAATGCAGCCGGATAGGAGCCCGGCAAGGACAACCAATGCCACAACGAGAGCTGGTACAGAACGCATCACACATTCTCCTGTGTTAACGCTTCACAACTCCCGCGGCAGCGCCACGTGCTGAAGCGCGGTCATGGGGCCGTGTTTTCGTAGGATGGCAAGCTGGGCCGCGTCCTTCACCAGCAAGGCTCCGGCGAAGCCCAGGGCATTGATCGAGATCCCCTCAAAATATTCTTCCGACCGGGGCACTAGCAACAGCCACTGCCTGGTTAGGAGCAGGTTGTAAGGAGCCGAGGCTGTCTCGACGGACAGGCCCACGGAGCGGAGCAGCGAGTGATAGGAGGAACGCAATGACGAGGCTCCATCGCTCCGTTGGCCGATCCATGCTGGATCCACCGGGGCATAGGCATGCAAGAAGGGCAAGCCTGGCACCATGCCGGTGGCGCCGTCCATCTTCACGGAGCGCAACAGCGGCTCGATCGGCAGTCTGTGCTCTGGCAAAGCGGACAACGGGATCAGTTGGAGATGTTTGTGGCTCTGGCTGGCCCCGGCTGCCGGTCCTGCGTTGTAGAAGCCCAGTCCGTCGATCTCGGCGAGGCAGGTCAGCAGGGCCGCGCAGTCCTCGAGCGTGAGCAGCGTCTCTTGAGGTTCGAACGAACGAGTGACGATCAAGAGATGGTGATCGACTACGTTGAACTTGTTCAGCAAGGCAACATGGGTCGGAGAGATCTCCGCCACGAAGAGGTCGGGGTCGTAGGGTAGAAAGGGGTTGGCGTTGGAGTTCGCGGCAGTGGTGAGGGCTTTCATGGCGAGGGCCGTGATGGCGCGCACCTGAAAGGCCACGCCGCTCTGCTCGATCACCTCCGGCTCCGTAGGGATAGAGAGAATCGCTCTACGCTCACGGGCATGGGCCGTTCGTTCGAGCAGGGCGGGCCAGAGGGTGCCGGGCTTGAGGAGGTGGTCGGGCTGATCCATATGAATAAAGAGTACGGGAAGTAGGGGCGGATAAAAAGAGGAAAGTTGGAGGGCTGGCTGGCCGGTCCCTGTGCTCGCGGAACGCGCGCCCTCCGAAGGGCCTCGTTCGACGCGCGCACGTTGGGACCGATCCAGGCCATCCAGGGAAAGGGGTAAAAGCCTCGGCGGATATCTCGCTACTTCGGTAATGTTCGCGCAGCCCGAAGGCATCCTTTGGCAGGTAGGGGGAGGGGATACAAGCGAGCTTGGAAGGGGAGAGGGGCGGCCTGGTCGTCTTCCTGCTCGCGCAACGCGCGGCCTCAGAAGGCCCTCGTTGGACGCGCGCAGTGGAAGATCAATCAGTCCCTATCCCTGAAGAGATAACGAGCGAGCTTGGAGGGATCATCTGTACCCTTGCTCGACGGGCGCAGTGAGGGAAGATTGGCCCTGTACGATGATTAACGGGCGCCGTGTACGAAGATCTGACGGCTGCGATAGATCGACAGCGCGCGCTGTTCCGACTCTTCTGCCTCGGCATTCCGTCCCATCTTCCGGTAGAGGTCGGCCAATAGAGACAACGCGACCGCCTCAGTCGCGGCATCGCGCAAGGTTTGCGAGAGAAAGAGCGCGCGCTTCCCCAATTCGATGCCTTCGGTCAGCCGCTCCTCCTCACCAGCTAATTGCGCAAGCCGGAGCCGCAGCATCGCTTCGGCCGGCATATTCCGTTCGGCTTCGGCCAGATGAAGACTCTCGTCGTAAAACAGGCGGGCAGCGTCAGCCTGATCCAACAGCCAGTGCGCGTTTCCCAGCGCCACGAGCGCCGCAAGTTGCTGACCGCGATCCTGGCGGGTGTGCGCGTCTTGCCGCGCCTGCTGCAGCAACGACAGGCCTGGCTCAGTCACGCCGTCACCGATATCTAGCAGGCCCAGTTGAATCAACGTTTCGTTCCATCCCTGTCGATCGTTGGCACGGTCGAACAGAGTGATCGCCTGGCTGAATGACATACGAGCGTTGTCGAGGCGTCCAAGCCTGGCCGAGATGCGCCCCATGACCAACAGAGCCCGCGCATGAGCGGTCCGGTCAGATGACCGGGCGAAAAGGGGAAGGGCTTCCCGGAGCGCCACGTCGGCCTCCTGGATCTTGCCTTGCCGTTCATACACCTGTGCGATCTTCACCAAGGCGGTCGCCACGCCACGGGGCTGCTGGTGCTCCCGGAACGTCGACAAGGCGAGCTGGTAGTAGGTCAGCGTTTCAGGAAAGTGGTGCTGGTGGTCGTGGATTTCACCGATCCGGAGCAATTCGTCCCCTGTGAGGGTTTTGGCCGTAGACACTCGCTCAACAGGCACAGAGTGGGGCAGAGACCAGGCAGGACTCTGGTGCGATAGTGGAACGAGAAGCAGGAGCCAGGCGGTAATCACGGTCTAGTCCTTTCGTGATGCGAAGGCCCCGCGAGATCCTGCGCCGTGCCGATGGTTCAGAGAAGCGTACATTCCGCGCAGGATTATTAAAAGCATGCGCTTGCGGGGGGAGGAGGTCAAGAGAGGAGAGGGGGCGGCCTGGTCGTCCTCCTGCTCGCGGAACAGAGAGGGGATGGAGGCTGATAATCTTCTGTGCTCGCGCAACGCGCGGCCTGAGAAGGCCCTCGTTGGACGCGCGCAGTGGAAGATCATTCAGCCCCCATCCCTGAAGAGATAACGAGCGAGCTTGGAGGGAGCATTTATATCGTTCGACGCGCGCAATTGAGGCTCAACCAGGCCGCCCCCTTAAATAGGTAAGCAGCGAGCTTGGTGGGATCATTCATATTTCGTTGGACACGCGCAGTGGGAGACCATCTAGCCCGCCCTCAAGGGAAAAGATAGGAGAGCGGTGGTCCCTAGATGCGCGCAGTAAGGGATAGATCCAGACCACCTTTGAGGGGAGGTACGGGCGAGCTTGGAAGGAGGGGATAGGGCGCAGCCAGACCATCCTTCTTGCTCGCAGAACGCGCACGATGAAACTGTGCTCGTCCGATG
>ERZ1292640.3853-Hain-H43-02um-R1-3853-length-11590-cov-6_pt1 | contig 11590 bp, 11 predicted proteins | sample MGYA00564404_ERZ1292640 | MGnify/ENA primary metagenome ERZ1292640 (study PRJEB36523, sample SAMEA6512636) | groundwater metagenome | collected 2019-01-08 | study: AquaDiva: Metagenomics assemblies of 32 groundwater samples | reverse complement strand
GATCTCCTTTTTTACATTTGCTAAATGTTTTTTGTCTTTTAACGTGTTACCGCAAGCGAGCGCGTTGTAGATCAAGGAAATGAGGTGGTGGGCATCAAGGATTCTTTGAATTTCGGCTATCGTGAATCCCGTCTTGCCATACCCTTCTAAAAAAAATTCTTGAATTTCTCTTATAACGCTCTCCCTTTCCCCAAAATCGTCCATTTCTTTTACAGCCATGGTGATCGGCGCAAAATCTCTAAAGAGACTTCCGGCTTCGGCCAAATCCCAATCGATGGGAATAATTCCACCTTCCTTTGTATAAATAGTGTTATATGGCCCCAAATCACAGTGACACAGCACGCTCTTAAAACGTGGCGAAAAACAGGACAGCGTTTGTATAACAAACCGCTGCATCTCGAGCAACACTTCGTTCGGGAAATTAACCTTCGATTGGAAACTCGTAAGCAATTTTTCAAACCATTGAAAATCATTATCAAACGAGCTTATTTTGATTGCTCCAGTTTTTCCGACTTTAATTGCATGTATTTGACGCAATAACTTTCCGAGCCTTACGAAGTAATCACGTAGTGAGACGTCGCCACTTTTCATTGCGCTCCAACCATCTCGTCCATCGACATACTCAAGCAGCATGAATCCGTAACGGAACGGTTTCGATTCTTGCGTACAAAATAATACCCTCGCTGAATCTATTTTATGCGCTTGCAGCGCAGCATCAATCCAAATCAGTTTTTTGCAGTCCGGAAAATCTTTCTTTTTGAATATCCTCGCAACAACCGTATCCTTGTCAGTTTCAACTTTAAAGACATCCGTCATGGTCGCCTTCGACAATCTTTTGATGCGCACCACCCTGCACTCCCTTTTTGTCTCAATAATCTTCTTCAAATCCTCAACCATTTTTTGTTCGAACTTCGAAATTTGTCTTTGCATATTTTGTGGTTCAAACTTTCGTCAGTATACCAATCACATCCAAAAAACACGAAACCGCCCACCGAGGTTAGCCAGAAGGCGGCTCGTGGTGGGCGGTGAGGAATTGCGACGTCTTCAAGATGCCGTGAGGTGCCTCGACCCAGTCGGGGGAATTCAGGTGAGGTTCGGCGGACACCGGAGGTGCATGAGGATGGCGCGGAGCAGTTGCGGTGCGGGGATCTTGGCCTTCTCATCGTCGAGCTTGATCTCCCAGCCTTCGATCTGCTTGAGGTGAATGTTGAGAGCGACGACCTCGTCGTTCACGATGAAGAACGGATCACCCTCCTGGAGTATGAACTCCGTCGCCGTCGCATCCTCCCTCGTCATGTAGAAGTTGACGAAGAGACAAGGGACGTCGTCCCAGCACTCGGCCTGAGGGATGCTGGTGTAGAGGTTGAAGACGACCCGACCACAGGGGCTTTTCCAGGTGGCCACGAGGTCGTCGTCGCGACCATCCGCCTGCTGCATGTGGATGCCCCCGAGCTCCAGAGCGAGAGCCATGAGGTTGGCGATGTCGAGAAGACGCTGACGGTAGATGGCGGACATGAAAACTCTCCGAGAATGAGCTCAAACCGGCGGTTGCCAGCTCGGTCGTTTGACGACTGGAGATCCTATCAAAAATGTCAGAAAAAGCAAGAGCGCACCCGACGGCGAGCCGAAGGATGGCTCAAACCGCGCAGGTGCGCGAAAGACGTGACGCGGATCAGTCCTGATGTCTTGGTCAGCTCAATACCTCGTTGAGCAGTTTGTGCCACCGGAGAGCCAGGCGAAGGTGCCGACCACGTTCTGGATCTGGCGGCAGGTCGGGGACAGGTGGTGTGTCCTTGCCGAGGTAGTCGCCGAGCGCATCGATCTCCTCGTCGGAGAGCTCTTCACCTTCTCGAAAGCGAGCGATCAACCTGTTTGCTTGTTCGTTATCGGTCAATTTCATGACAACCTCCTTTCAGGACTTAAACATACTCAGCTAATTTTGTCCAGCATCAGCCTCCTAGATAGAGTAATTGTTCATAATTTTTCCGATCTCCTTTTTTACATTTGCTAAATGTTTTTTGTCTTTTAACGTGTTACCGCAACCGCGCGGACCGTCTCGAGACTCTGCTTGCGCCAATCCCAGAATCTCTCGACGCCGAAGGCGTAGGGGATGCCGCTGATGGAGGACTCCGTCAGGGCACCGGGAAGGTCGTGGAACATCGCCGCGAAGGCCTCCGTGAAGGACACACGCCGCGCGAGGGTGTTGGCGTTGTACGCGCACTCCACGGGCATGATGAGCGCCCCGTGCTCGTTCGTGACCCCGTCGACCGCCCGCGTGTAGCGTTCGACGGCCATCCCCACCACCCGCTCGTTGACCAACTCGTCGAAGGTCGCGGGGCGGAGCGTCTCGGCCATCGCGGCGTCGAGCTTTTCCTCTGGGGAGCGAAGATCGCAACCGGCGAGGAAACCAAGAGAAAAGAGCAGCGAGAGAATGATACGCATGGGCATACCTCCTTGTAGAAGGAACAGGGTCGGTTATCCCTACCGTAGGGTTGTCTTGCGACAAAGGAGTCTATCACTTTTTGTATGTTTTATCCATAACATAAACCTAAAATAAGGCTTAAATCATCTGATTCAAGGGATTCTTCTCCATCGACGCCGCGGTGACGATGGGGTCAGGCCGCGAATCGAGAATTTTATTTCGTGACCTTTCCTAGGGTCAATCTGTTCCTCTTCATAATGCACAATACACGGCCTGACCCTATTCCCGTAATGAAAAGAAAAAGACCAAGTTTTTGCTTGATCATTTTTCATGGAGCCACGGTCGGGAATCGAACCCGAGACCTCGTCCTTACCATGGACGCGCTCTACCAGCTGAGCTACCGCGGCGCGCGCGTCACTGTACTGAATTTTCCTCCTCCTGTCCAGCCTCTTTTTCAACTTCCACCGGCTTATTTTCAAGGGTGATGATCCGCTCGGCGAACTCGGCCAATTTTTTGTTTTCAGGATTCACAGCCCGTAATTTCTCAAGGCCACGACGCGCATCCGCACCAGCCCCTGCCTCAATCGCTGCATCAATATAAAAGTCGAGATAGCGCGGATTGTTCGCCCGCTTCTCAATCGCCTTGCCAAAATACTCCTTGGCCTTGTCATATCGCTCACGCGCCATCTCCACCTCCCCAAGTCGCGTAAGCACACTGGCATCCTTTGGATGAATCTTGAGCGCGAACTGTAACGCCTCTTCTGCTTGCTCAAGTTGCTTTGTTGTGAGATACAAAACGCCGAGCTGTTCATACGCACCCACATTTTTTGAATCATGACTCAAGACCTCGATAAAACGCTTCTCTGCCTCGCCATAGCGTTCCTCCTTCATGAGCTTCACGCCTTCCTCAATAAACTTTTTAATTGAGACTGCATCAACGGCATGCGGGCCCTCGGCTTGACGTTTGAGTTTTTGATAATGTTCCTCAAGCGAGGCAAGCTTTTCTACCACCGTATGAATACCAGTCTTCAGAGCGCGACCTCCTGGAGCAAGTATCTGCTTAAACGCTCGTGCGTATGTTCCGCCAATTCGCTCCAAACGTTTGGTAAGCAAGGCTTGCTTCAACTGTCTTGTCCGTGTTGTGGCCAGCGTCTTCGGGTCTAAAATCCGCAACTGCGGAATCTTACGGATGACCAAGCAAGAAAGCGTGGCGATTGATGCAAGTAAGAGAATGAGCGGTAAATAAAATGTCAGCACAAAATTTCTAGACGGCCTGCAAGATGCGCTTAAATGAGCTCCATGTCAAGCTGGCGCCTCCCACTAGAAGTCCATCAACTTCTTGATTACCAATGAACGCTGACGCACTTTTTGCATCAAGTCCGCCACCGTAAATCACGCGGAGTTGTTTTGGTTTGAGGCCAACAAGAAGCGAGCTCGTCAACTTGCGAATTTCGCGGTGCGCTCGTTCGACGACATCGAGTTTTGCCACCTTCTTGCCAATTGCCCATTCTGACTCAAAGGCGATGATAATCTTCTCCTGATGACGCAGATGCAAATCCTTGAGCGCGCCTTTGAGTTGCGTACGATACGACTCTCCAACACACAGAATCGGCGTGAGTTTTCCAGAAAGAGAGGATATTAGTTTTTTGTTAATCGTCGCGTCGCTCTCGTGAAGATCACGACGACGTTCCGAGTGTCCCACAATCACGTACGAACAACCAAGCTCACGAAGTTGCTTTGCGGAAATTTCGCCAGTATATGCTCCATGAGTTTCCCAAAAAACATCTTGCCCGCCAGCTTTGATGGAACTACCAATAAGCAGTTCCTGCACAGGCGCAATCACAGTGAAGCTTGGACACAAAACAAGCTCGGCATTAGGCGTGATACCTGCCACAATCTGACGTGTCAACGCGATGGACTCGCGGGCATTGAGTTGCATCTTCCAATTTGCGATGATGATTTTCATAAACCCAACTTTTTCAAAAATTCTTTTTCAGATACGAACGGCCCAATACCCGCGATAGATATCAATCGCAAATCGAGGACATCTTTTGCCACTCGAGCAATATCAGCGCGCGTAACGGCATCGAAAAGCGCCATGCGCTCTTGAGCGACCATTACTTCGTGCAAGAATAATTCTTGTCGCGCCACGAACTCTGCCATAGCCGAGGAATCCTCCAGTTGGAGCATCATGCCCCCACGAAGATTATCTTTTGCCATGGTCAGCTCTTTTTGCAAAACACCGCTCTTTGAGACTTTGATAATTTCGTGCTTGATAACGTGGATCGCTTCACGCAATCGCTTCGCGTCAAGACCAGCGCGAATGCTAAACACACCAGCATCATCGTAACTCTCTACAGTCGCCCGCACCGTGTAACACAACCCGCGCTTTTCGCGTACCTCAATAAACAAACGCGAGCTCATCGTGCCTCCTAAAATACTGGCGAGCAGTCGCAGTGCGTCCATATCTTTATGCGCTCGCCCCGGCGTTGGAAAACCTATCGCAATCTGAATCTGCTCGAGCGGTTTGTTCTGGACACGCAGACGCGGAATCTTCCGTGGAGTGAGTCCGGCAAATACTTCGTCACTGCGCGCGACCTTTTTCTTCCCTACTTTGCCAAATGTCTGCCGCAACTGTTCCATGACGTCGCTGGTAACATTGCCCGCAACTACAATAACCATGTTTTCCGGCGAGTAATAATTTTTATGATAGCGTAGTACATCCGCGCGCTTCATCTTTCTCATCACTGGCGCCGTACCAGCAATGTTGCGCCCAAGCACGTGCCCATCAAACATTGCCTCCTCGATCAAATCCTCAATATGCATGATCGGATTTTCCTCATACATCTTGATCTCCTCAATGATCACGCCTTTTTCGCGTGTCATCTCTTTGGCATTAAAGGCGGAATGAAACAACATGTCATGCAGTAAATCCACGGCGACATCAATGTGGCCACTCTCGATTTTCACGTAATAGCCAGTGATATCCTTACCGGTGTAGGCATTGTACTCCGCGCCGTAGCGGTCGAGTTCCTTGCTAATGTCAATTGTTTTTGGACGACGCTTCGTTCCCTTAAACATCAGGTGTTCAACAAAATGTGATCCGCCCCATACAGACAGAGACTCATTGCGCGAGCCGACCTTAAACAACACCAGCAAGGTTGTCGCTTGCGTGCCTTCGACAGGCACAAGATGGACGCGCGCGCCGTTTTTAAGAGTATGAACTTTTAACACAGGCGAGATTGCAGATAGGAAACGAGCTCTGCCAGATTCACCCTCTCTTGTTTCATTGAATCCCGATCGCGCACCGTGACCGCATTGTCGTTGAGCGAGTCAAAATCAACCGTCACGCAAAACGGCGTGCCAATCTCATCTTGTCGGCGATAGCGCTTGCCGATGGATTGCGTTTCATCGTAATCACACGTCCAATAAGGCAATAGCATCTCATGGACCTCGCGCGCCTTGTCCGAAAGTTCCTCTTTTTTCGAAAGTGGCAGAACCGCCACTTTGAATGGGGCGACGCGTGGATGAAATTTCATGACGACGCGTGTTTCTTTTTTTCCGTCAGCCGTTGGCGCTTCTTCTTCATGATAAGCCTCCAGCATCGTCATCAGTGTCAGACGTGTCAGACCAAAAGTCGGCTCAATGACGTATGGAATAAATTTTTCACCAGATTCCGGATCGGTGTAGCGCAAATCTTCCCCCGATTGCTCTGCATGATTTCGCAAATCAAAATCAGTGCGATAGGCGAGACCAAACATTTCCTTCCAACCAAACGGCGTCTGATACTCAATATCCGCTGTGCGCTTTGAATAATGAGAGAGCTCCTCTTGTTGATGCTCTCGAACGCGCAATCGAGACTCACTAAATCCCATTTCCTTGAGCCAAGCTTTTTGCTGACCAAGCCAATATTCGAATGACGTTTGCCAGTCGGTCTCGCGGATAAAATATTCAAACTCCATCAAGTCAAATTCGAGCGTCCGATAAATAAAATTCCCCGGCGTGATTTCGTTACGGAAAACTTTTCCAATAGAAGCAATCCCGAACGGAAGGCGCTTTCGAGAACCAAGCAATACGTTCTTGAAATTGACAAACATCGCCTGTGCAAGCTCCCCACGAAGATAAATCGAACTCTTATCAGACTCCAGCTTGCCGATAGATGTTTGAAACAATAAATTAAATTTCCGCGCGTCAGTAAACGACCCTTTCGTTCCGCATGTCGGACAAGCAATTTTTTTCTCCGCAATGATCGCGCTAAACTCCTCTGGCGACTTCCCTGCCACCGCCATCTCTTGGTAAGCATTTTCAATCAGATGATCCGCGCGATGGCGCGCCTTGCACTGCTTGCAATCAATCATGGCGTCGCTAAAACTTGAGACGTGTCCGGATGCCTCCCACACTTTTGGATTCATGAGAATCGCCGCGTCAATGCCAACCATGTCACGTCGAGATTGTACGAAGCGTTTCCACCACCAGTCACGGATATTATTCTTCAACTCAACACCCAGCGGTCCGTAATCCCAACTGTTGGCCAGCCCGCCGTAAATCTCGGAACCCGGAAATACAAAACCGCGCGCCTTGCATAGATTTACCAGTTTCTCCATTGTCACCTGATTCATACTGTCATGATTTCTTTTTCCTTTTTTTCTCCAGACGCCGAGATGTCGCCGTCAAACTCTTTCACAATCTTGTCGAGCTCTTCCTGTCGCGCGAACCGTTCATCCTCCGCAATCTCGCGCGCTTTCTCGCTTGCTACAATTTCATCGCGTACTCTCTCACGCATTTTGCGAATAGCCACGCGCGCGACTTCGAGTTTCTCCTTCATCATCTTGACCATCTGCTTGCGCGTTTCCTCGGTCAGTTGTGGCATCACCAGACGAATAACCGTGCCATCATTCACTGGATTGATACCAAGATTTGCCGTGGCAATGGCGTGCTCAATCGGTTGAAGATTGGCTTTGTCCCACGGCTGAATCTGCAACGTACGCGCATCCGGTACAGAAATACTGGCGATGCTCTTGAGCTCCATCATCGTCGCGTAGACGTTCACCTGTATACCTTCAACAAGCGCGGGGCTCGCTCGACCAGTACGCACAGTTGAGAGTTCCTGACCAAGATGCTCGAGAATTTTCTGAAATTCAGATTTTTTGGAAATTATGTAGGCAGAGTACATAGAGTTGGCAGTGTACTAATCTTTTTCAACGCGCGCAACGCCGAGGAAAATCGTAGAGCTATCATCTGGATCAATGGTAATCACGGTGGCGGCGCGATCAGTTGGAAGCAAGTTCGTTGCCCAGTTGTCTCCGCCGTCCGTCGTAGAGTAAAACGTGTTATTGGTGCCATAATAAACTACGTTACCATCGTTCGGATCAACCGCGAGTGAATATATTCTAACACTCCCGGCCGCCGTAAGAAGCGTGAGTCCAGTCCATGTCGCTCCATGATCCGTTGAGCGCAACAAACCATACTTGCTCGCATAGTACATCATGCTCCCATCGCTGTTTTGAGCAAGCGCGTAACCAACTTCAGCGCTTCTATAATCATCAATCGCATCGGCGAGTTCACTCCACGTTGCCCCGCCATCTACAGTCCGCCAGACACCATCATCTTCGGTGGCGACAATCACAATACGACTATCAGCGTTGTCAATCATCATGTCCATCACGTTATCTCCCACGCGCGTCACCGTAGTCCAACTGTCACCGCCGTTTATACTCTTCATAACATCACCTCCTGCAGTTACCGTCCACACCATGTCAGGACTGTACCAATCAAGCTCGATGGCGCGAATCGCCTTGCCGTTCGCTTCTACAAACGTTTCCGTATCGTATGTACGGTTGCAATCCGTTGACTTCATCACGCGCGAGCCAATCGCCGTATAAATCGTGCACTTGTTACGCGGGTCAACCGCCACACCGTAGACACGCCCTTCAAGAACTTTGGCATCACCGGGGCGTTGCCAACTGGCGCCGTTGTCGTATGAAAATAATAATCCTTTTTCTGTTGTACCTGCGTACACCGCATCATCGTCCGCGGCGTCAAACGTGATGACTGAAATGTCAGCGCTCCCAAACGATGCAACGCCATCCTCGGTTGGAATAAGGCTCGTACTCGCCCATGTCTCGCCAGCGTCACTACTCTGCCAAACACCACCCTCTGTGGAGACGCTCGTTTTCACGTTGATACAGCCGAGGCCGAGGATCGGGAGGATGAGTATAAAAAGAAGTTTATGATTCATAGTCTATTTAAAAAATTATTTGTTCCATTGCTAATGCGTTGTTGACATTCCCAAGAATGGCAAGGCGCGCCACCATCATTCGCCGTAGAATTTCCGCTCGATCGCGCGTCGGTTGCCTGACAAAATCTTGGTGCGCTTCCCTCTCCCACACATCCAAAAGCTCAAGTCCATCCCACTGCTTAAGACTCCTCTGCAAAAGTCCGAGCTTCTGCGAAAGTGTCGCTTTCATGAGTCTCTGCCACGCGCCAGATTGCTGTTCATACGTGCTCGACGCATCTTCCTCCTTGAGTCTCATCGCCAGTCCCGGTCTGCCAACAGCCCGCCGCGCCAGCACCTCGCCAAAGGCTGTTGCCATTTCCATGTGTGAGACAAAAGGCACATCAACAACCTGACAACGTGAAGCAATTGTCGCTGGCACAGTGGACAGATGAGTCACAAGTAAAATCAGTTGAGTCATTGCCGTCGGCTCTTCGAGCGTTTTCAAAAGAGCATTGGTGGCCTCGATTGAAAGCGTCTCGGCTTCATCAATCACCGCCACCTTCCAAGCGCCAAGCGAGCTCATCTGCAATCTAGATCGCAACTCGCGTATCTGATCAATCGAGATATTCTGTTTGAGTTTACCTTTATCGTTGAGTTGGCGCTCGATAATAAGAAAATCGGGATGTGAAGGTTGTAGATGGTGGATAGAAAATAGTAGATGCTCGGCTAGAGTGCGTTTGCCAACGTGTTTTGGACCGACAAAAAGCAAGGCGTGATTTAGACGCCCTCGTTCATGCATCTGTTTGAGTAGATCGAGGATCGCTTGATGGCCGACAAGAAAAGACATGCAAAGATTATACCACGTCCTTCGACTCTTTCGACTCTCGACTTTTTTAACTCAAACTTTCATCTAATATTAGCCAAAATACTACCTCACACTCTTGACAAAACCTCCAAAATGTGGTATCTTAATTCTCCTGTGATGGTAGCGGAGTTACGAACGTCACCAACACATGAACAACTTGATTATCTCTGGGGAGAGAAATTCCAGCTTTATTATATCCTAGAAAAAGGCTGTTTGTTGAACTCAAATCCCCACAGATTTGATGTCAGCAGACAGCCCTTTTGTTTTGCCCAAGGATCTGGAGGAGAGAGTGCGTCGGGTTCAGGAGGAGCTTGAACTCGATCGGATGTTCGGCACGATGTCTAGGAGCAATCTTACTCATCGTGAGCGGCCTTCCATGCCACATACCAGCTTCGGCAGGTCACTGTGGTCCACTTCTCCAGATCCATGGGCGGAACTAGCCGGTCTTACCTCGCCTTTGGCACGACGAAAATGAGTTGAATCCGAATCCTAGAAACGAATCGTAAAATTCGTTTTTGTGATCCGGAGCAAACCCGCTTTCGGAAATCAGTGGGGAGGTTTCCTCCTCAAATCAAAAACCATGATGCATGCGAAAGCGTGCAGAGGAAATACTGATGCAAAAAATTTCACCAGTCGTCTCCTACATCGAGGGCATTGCCCTTGACGAGGAGATCGCGCGGTCCGCCCGCAGCCTCAAGCTGTGGGCAGGCATCCCGAGCCGGTCGCGGCTCTCGCAGGGGCTCGTCGAGTTCCTTGAGGGAGGCGATATCGAACTGGATACGGGCCCCATCTGCGGGTCGCCTCGCGCCACGCCGATCCCGGAGGATCGGCTCGCGAACCTGTACGGCGTCACCTACGACGCATACAAGGACCTTCGCGAGAAGGAACGCGAATTCGTGCAGGAGGCGCGCGCGGAGGAGCGCGTGCCGTGGCAGAGCCGCGCGCGCTACGGGGCCGACTGCCTCGTGCTCGCGAGCGGTCAACAGGTGACCGCCTACCGTGCCTATGAGCACGGCGACGCGGCGCGGCGGAGCGCGGTGCCGGCTCGTCGCCGGCAGAACATGCCGGAAGTCGTGAGCGGCTTCCGGTTGAGGTCCACCGGGTAGCTAGTTCAACCCTGTCACGTCTCGGGCGAGGAGTTCATCCTCGCCCGCCGACCAGATTTCACAAATGATTTATGAAATCTGGTCGGTCGAAACCTCGATCGAAAAACCAAACCCCGGCCCCTCAAAAGGGCCATTCAATCGGAGCAGATCATGTCCAACGTTTTGTACCTCCTGCCGAGCCTCGACCTCGGCTTCAAGGCTCGTCTCGAGGCGATCGAAACGATCGTCAAGGGCGAGATCGTCGTCCTCTCGGACGGCGCGATCTGGTCCATCGGCAACCTCTGGGTTGCCGGGGATACGATCGTCAGCGCGAGCGGGCGTGGCGCCTACCGCCTCGCCGAGCACGTGGCGTGGCTGAAGGGCCACGTCTCCCGCGCGGCGGACATCAAGACGGCGCGTTATAGGGCCGCCGAAGCGCGGGCGGCGGCGGGGCGGGCCAGCCACGCCGACAGGCCGGCGTTCCAGCCGAGGAAGCCGAACGCGCCCCCGCGTTCGATCCACCCAAACGGTCGCCCCCAAAAGGCGACCAAGAAGGTGGTGGAGGCGGAGGTCGCCAAGATCGCCGTCGCGAAGCCGATCCAGCTCAACGCTGGAAAGGCGAGCGACATGGGTCGTTCGCTCCTCGCCGAGAAGGGGAGGTTGTTCCGCAAGGAGATCGAGGCGCGAATCATGGCCGCGATCGAGGCGGAGGATGTCGAGATGTTCGACTTCCTCACCGCCGAGATCGAGAGGCGCGTGGCCTCGGTCACGCTCTCGAGCACCGAGGTGCTCGATCTCAACCGCAAGGCGGAGATCGAGTATCGCGAGACCCGCCTCCGCGACCCGAACTTCGGGGCCGCGAAGAAAAAGGTCGCCGCCCCCAAGGCCGACAAGAAGGCCAAGGGGGAGAAGAAGGGACGCGGCAACAAGCGCGCCGCGTAGCACATTCAACCCTGTCACGTCTCGGGCGAGGAGTTCATCCTCGCCCGCCGACCAGATTT
>ERZ1292640.3852-Hain-H43-02um-R1-3852-length-11590-cov-6_pt1 | contig 11590 bp, 12 predicted proteins | sample MGYA00564404_ERZ1292640 | MGnify/ENA primary metagenome ERZ1292640 (study PRJEB36523, sample SAMEA6512636) | groundwater metagenome | collected 2019-01-08 | study: AquaDiva: Metagenomics assemblies of 32 groundwater samples | reverse complement strand
GTTATCCCTCCACTTCGAAATCGGCGGGAAGACATTCCCCTCCTTGTAGAACATTATGTGAAAGAGTTTGCGGAGAAGAACCAGATGCAGTTCGAGGGCTTCTCGGACGATGCGACAGAACTGATCATGGACTACCGGTGGCCGGGCAATGTGCGAGAATTGAAGAACGTCTTAGAGAGCATGCTCATCCTCGAAAACGGAAAACGCATCACGCACGACGATATCCGAAAACACTTGCGTGAGTACCAGGCTCCGGTCGTTGATCGCAACTTGCCGGTCGTTGCCAACAAGACGGTGGAGCAAGCGGAGCGCGAGCTTATCTACCGCGCACTGGTCGATTTGAAGGGCTCCATTTTAGAGCTGCGCGACTTGCTCGTGCATGGCAATGCGGCTCAAGAGTATTCTCAGCGTGTCCCTGTCGATCAGCCGAATGGCAATGGCGCGATGACGCTCGATGAGATGGAGCGGCGCATGATCATCGGCGCCCTCGAACGGCATAAGGGCAACCGACGGCTGGCCGCAAAAGAGCTGAACATCAGCGAGCGGACGCTGTACCGGAAGATCAAAGAATTTGGATTGACCGAGTAATAGAGCTCAGATGGCAGATAGCAGATTGCAGACGGCAGATGGCAGATGGCAGAGTGAAGTTGACGGACCGCAGCTAACATGTTTTTCCTTTTTCATTTTTCATTTTTCATTTTTATTTCTCCTTTCTGGTTGTGCGGGCTGCCCGTATTCGTTTACCGGCGCCTCTGTGCCGCCGCATCTGAAAACCATTGCCATTCCGATTGTGGAGGACCAGAGCGGCTACGGGGATCCGACATTGCGTGATCAGTTCTCAAGGGAGCTCCTTCAGCGGTTTATCAATGACAACACGCTCCAACCGGCGGAACGCAGTTCGGCTGATTCCTTTCTCGAAGGAGTCATTACGTCGGTCAAGGACACACCTGTCGTTGTGGAAGGGGGCGACCGGGTTGCGAAACGGCGAATCACGGTCACCGTGCACATGACTTTTCAGGATGTCAAGCTTCGCAAGAAGGTGTGGGAAAAAGACTTTACGCAGTGGGGGGACTATCCCTCGGGGGGAGGACTAACACAACGCAATGCGGGAATTGGTGAAGCTGTTCGAAAACTAACAGAAGATATTCTTAACGAAACAGTTGCAGGATGGTAACAACGTCATGACAGTCGCAGCATTTTTCTTCCGACAGGAGATCTTCCACAACGCATACTTTACGGACCTTGTCCTGTATCTCTACTTCTTCTCCTTGCTCATCCTCTTCACCTTCGGTGCTCACGGCTTCGTGATGGTGTATTATTACCTCCGGAATCGCGGCAAAGAATCCGCGCTGCTCGTGCTTGAGCGAGAGCCGGTGGTCACCGTGCAGCTCCCCATTTACAACGAATACTATGTCGTGGAGCGCATCATCGAGGCTGTTTGCAGCATAGAGTACCCGAAGGACAAACTCGAGATTCAGGTGCTCGATGATTCAACTGATGAGACGGTGGAACTCGCAGCGGAAACGATTCGGCACTATCAAAGCCTCGGTTACGACATCAAGCACGTTCGCCGGCCAAACAGGGCTGGGTTCAAAGCTGGTGCACTGAAGGACGGTCTTGAGACTGCGCGAGGCGAGTTCATCGCAATCTTCGACGCCGACTTCGTGCCGAACAGCAGTTTTCTGAGGAAGACGCTCCCTTATTTCTTCCAGGATGAGCGGATTGCCTTGGTTCAAACGCGCTGGGAACATCTGAACAGCGACTACTCGCTGCTCACCCGCGCGCAGGCAATGGCGCTGGACGGGCACTTTGTCATCGAGCAAACTGTCCGAAACAGAGCCGGGTATTTCATGAACTTCAATGGGACGGGGGGCATCTGGCGCAAAACAGCGATTCTTGATGCGGGGGACTGGCAGTCCGACACGCTCACGGAGGACCTCGACCTCAGCTACCGGGCCCAGTTGCGCGGTTGGAGATTCAAATACCTTGAGGATTTCACCTCACCAGCCGAACTCCCCGCGGAAGTAAACGCTCTGAAGACGCAGCAATTCCGCTGGACAAAAGGAGCAATCGAGACAGCGCGGAAAATTCTGCCAGACGTGTGGAAATCCAGCATCCCTCTACGAGTCAAGATCCATTCGACATTTCATCTGACCAATAACATCGTCTTCCCATTTATTCTGCTGGCGGGAATCTTGAATGTGCCTCTCATCTTCATTAAGCAGCAGGGGGGACACGACTTGTACTTCGCGATGATGTCGGTTTTCGTGCTGGCGTTTATCGGTTCGTTTCTCTTCTACATGCTATCGCAAAAAGCTGTCTACTCGGATTGGCGGCGCCGGCTTCTGTTGTTCCCTCTCTTTATGGCAGGTAGCATGGGATTCGCCGTGAACAATTCCCGAGCCGTTTTTGAGGGATTGTTCAGGAGAAAGAGTGAATTCATTCGAACACCGAAGTACCGCATCGAAGGGAAGAAAGACTCCTGGCGGGAGAAAAAATACGTCCCTCTCAAGCTTGATTGGGTCGTTCTCATAGAGATCGCGTTGGCGGTCTATTGCTTCTTCGGCGTAATTTCCTCACTATATTATCTAGAAATTGCAGCGGTACCGTTCCAGCTTTTGTACTGCCTCGGCTTTTCGTTTGTGTCGGCCCTTTCCGTCAAACACGCCATCGAGGCGCGCAAGCTTCGAAAACAACATCCATAACATCGATGACTCAGTCGCTCCACGAAAGCACCCCGTCGCTTGAGCAACGACTGGAGCAAGAGCCCCAATCGCCGCTTTTTGCACGACTTGCCAGTCACTATCTTCAAGCCGGACGTGCGCAGGATGCGCTTCGCATTTGCGATGAAGGTCTGGCGACCTATCCTTTCTATTCAACCGGTCACCTGATCAAAGGCAAGGCCCTTCTGGAACTGAAGATGTTGGCAGAAGCGAAACGCGAATTCGAAGTTGTGCACATCCTGCTGCCGACCAGCGAGCTGGGCTCACAACTTTACTCGAGCATCGACCTCGGCCCTTCAACGGATCTCACCGCGGCAGTTGAACCGATGGCTGCCGAAGGATATGCTCCTCCCGCGCAGGAGGAGACCGCGCCTACGGAAGCCGGGCTGCAGGAAGTTGTTACAGAAGAGCCAGTTGTGACCCAACCAGAGCAGGTTGAACCGCAAGCGATGACGGCTGAGGGACCATTCGGAGCACAGCAAGAAGAAGCGCCGCCGCAACCCTTTGAGACTCCAAGGGTAGAAGAGCCATACTCGTTTGGAGTTGAGACGCCTGCCGTCGAATCTCAAGAGCAGTCTCAGCCAGAAGTTGCAGACTACGGATTTGGCGCCTCCGTCGAAACCGCACCAGCGGTAGAGTCGGCGCCAGAAGTATCCGCAGCGCCCTTGATGGAACATCCGGAGTCCTACGCTGAATTCAAGGCAGAGCTTACTGAGGAAACACCCGCGGCCGAGCCCGCGGCGATTGAGCCAATGGCGGAGGGACTTGCCACTGAACCTCGGACGGTCGAGCCGACAACCACAGAGGAATCAACAGCCGAGGCAGAACAAGTTCCGAATTGGTTCGAGGCATTCAGTCAGTTAGAGCATCCGCCCACTGAAACAGTCGAGCCAACGGCTGAAGCGCACGCTGAGGAGGAGGATCCGTTCGCGGCCTTCGGCGCCGAAGCCGAATCGCCGACGACCGAAGCTCCGATCGAGGGAGAAGCGTATGAGGAGTTTGCGGCGCGCAAGCGAATGGAACTCTTCGGCACAGAAGACACGTTGAGCCTCGATGAGTATTTTGGAACCCCTACAGCAGATCAGCCGACTGCAGGGACTGATCATATTGAAGAGCTTGCCGAGAAACTCAAGACACCCAAGAAGATCACGCCTGTCATCAACTATGCTGAAAAAGCGCCGCGGCCGGCCAGTGAAGCCGATACTGCGGCGGGCAGTGGGTTTGTGACACCAACGCTTGCTGAGATTTACGTCAAGCAGGGATGGTACGATGATGCCATCAAAGCGTATCGGGCGTTAGCGATCAACAAGCCTGCAGAACGCGAGAAGTTCAAGAGGAGGATTGCAGAGATCGAGGAGATGAAAAAACAGCAACAGTGAGATCGGGACATACGGAAGCGTGAATTGCAGCAAAAAACCCCGACATCCTGTCGGGGTTTTTTGTTCAATGCGATTCTCTGATTCCTCGGGCTGAACCTCAGGCTACCATTTCGTACACATCGTTATTTCATCGCGTTCACAAGCTTTGTCAGCCGTGACTTCTGATTCGATGCCTTGTTCTTGTGAATCACGCCCTTTGCCGCAAGCTGGTCCAGTGTCTTCGCCGCGATTCTGAGCGCGGCGGCGGCCTTTTCCCTGTCTTTCGTCGAGCGAACTTTCCTCACAAGTGTTTTCAGTTTCGAGGCGTATGCTTTATTTCGTGCGTGTCGCTGAACGCTCTGTCGCGCCCGCTTTTCGGCTGATCTGTGTTGTGCCATTCCTTTCTCCTATGTAAACCTACACAACATTGAACTCCACTTGTTGAAGATACCGTACTATTCCCAAAATCACAAAGACTATTTTCAGGCGGCCCTCCGGCGCTTGAACGCGCGGACTCAGCGAGGCTGCTCATGGCTCAGCGCGCTCAGGAACGAGCGGATGATTCCCGCTGTTGCACCCCAAATCTCGCGGGTGCGATATGTATAATAGTAGACATCGTAGAGCTTCTCCCGCCACTGTCGTTGCTCAACCCGCTCGTTCGCCTTGTCCAAGAATACGGATACGGGAACTTCCAGCAGCTCAGCCACCTCCTGCGCGTTGGGCGTGAGCTCAGGTATCCCATTCGCATAGGCAACCACTGGTGTGATGGCAAAACCTGAAGGTGTTTCGTAGTCATCGAGCAGACCGAGGATTTGCACACCGTTTCGTTGTAAGCCGATCTCCTCCTCACATTCCCGCTGCGCCGTCACAACGATGTCACCATCACCGTCATCCTTTGATCCACCGGGAAACGAGATTTGTCCCTTGTGATGTTCCACATCTTCGGTCCGTTTCGTCAGCAGGAAATGGAGCTCCCCGTCTTTCGGAAACAGGATCATCAGTACGCCGGCTCGTGTGAGAGATCGATTGTGAATCTCTCTACGGCGATATGACGCGAAAAATGTTTGTATCTGATCCAACGTGATCATCATCAGAAAACCGTACTCAATTGATCAAGTGAACACACCTACAGTCAGTTCTTCAGACACTCCTTCTTGCGACCACTAACCTTCCTGACACAATGTCCTCGAGAACCGATAGCAGCAGGTCTCTCCACTCCGGGCTCATAAGGGTCTCATCCGGTTTCGACTCCAGCTGGTAGATAACATCGCGCAGCGAACTCAACGTTCTGCCCGGGGACCGCGGACTGGCTGACCGCACGATGACATGTTCATCGTGCAGCCGATAACAGTAGAGCAGGAGGTCGTCTGCGGACTTTGCGATTTCTGCATCAGAAAGCCCTTTGAAGTTCCCCAGGAGCCTTTTTGCCTCCAAAACAATAGTATTAGCCGAGCTTTGCTTCACATTGACAGTGAGTCTGCTTTTTTGTACACTTGCGCGGGGGGGTGCATTGAACAATTAACAACTTTTTCGAAGGGAGGCAAGTATGGCAAAGGCCCAACGTGTCAAATACTTCAAGGTCAACCTGGAAAACAAGCCGGGCGCGCTCTTGAAGATCATGACCGAGCTGAAGGCGAAAAATCTTGGTTTGTGCGGGCTGTGGGGATTCGCAACGGCTGGGGAGAAGGCGGAATTGTATGTCATTCCAAAGAACCCCGACAAGCTGCGGAGCCTGTGGACAGCATCAGGGTTGTTCGCTGACGAAGGAACCGGGTTCTGGCTAAAGGGTGCTGATCGAACGGGCGCGTTGAACAAGAGCCTCGAAGCACTTGCTAGTGCCGGCGTCAATATTGATTCGATCGATGCTGTGGCAGTGGGCGGACGATTCGGCTCCTTCATATGGGTCGGTCATGCAGATGTTGAAAAAGCTGCCGCGGCACTGGGTGCGAAGTAGGACCGCCGGAAGCAGACTTCCGAAGTCTCACGTGCAGGGGTTCCACCTCGGACTTCGGAAGTCCGCCAGGATTACCGCTGTTTCTTCTTCCACAGCTTGTTCAGCCTCTCGCGGATTTCTTTTTCCTTACCAATATCCGTCGGCTTGTAGTAGATCTTGTCTTTGAGGTTGTCCGGCAAGTACTGCTGCTCGACGAAGTGGTCATCGTATTGATGACTGTATTTGTACTCCTTCCCGTAATTCAAGTCCTTCATGAATTGCGTCGGCGCGTTTCGTATGTGCAGCGGAACGGGGAGATTGGGTAAGGTCCGCACATCTTCGATCGCTTCTTCGATCGCCAGATACGCCGCATTGCTTTTTGGTGCCGAGGCAAGGTACGCTGCGGTCTGAGCAAGAATGATTCTCGCTTCCGGCATGCCGACATAATCAACTGCGGTAAAGCACGATGTCGCAAGGGGCAGCGCCATCGGATCGGCATTTCCGACATCCTCTGACGAGAGGATCACCATTCTTCTCGCGATAAACTTCGGATCCTCCCCGCCATCCAGCATGCGCGCCATCCAGTACATCGCGGCATCAGGATCACTTCCGCGCAGACTTTTGATAAACGCGGAGATCGTATCGTAGTGTTGATCACCGGTCTTGTCGTACATCGTGTACTTGCGCTGGAATGCCTCCTCAATTTTCTGCTTGCGAATGAGTACCGATCCGTCGCTTTCAGGCTTCGTCAGATACAAGGCTGTCTCCAATCCATTGAGCAGCTTGCGTGCATCGCCGGCCGAGAGGAGCATAAGGTAGTCCCTCTCCTCAATCGTGATCTTCCGTTTGGACAGAAGCTTGTCAGAAGTCAGTGCGCGCGTGAGGATCGTATCGAGTTCCTCTGTGGTGAGCGGATCCATGACATAGACGCGGCATCGAGAGAGGAGCGGTGAGATAACCTCAAATGAGGGATTTTCTGTCGTTGCGCCGATCAGCACAACAACCCCTTCTTCCACACTATGCAACAACGCGTCCTGCTGAGCCTTGTTGAACCGGTGAATTTCGTCGATGAACAGGATGGTGCGTTTCTTCAGGTGAGTCAGATTCCGTTCGCCCTTTGCGATCACGGCGCGGACCTCCTTCACTCCCGACGAGACGGCATTGAGCTGGAAGAAATCCGCTTTCACATGGTTGGCAATCAATCGGGCGAGCGATGTCTTGCCGACACCTGGCGGTCCCCAGAGGATCATCGAAACGAGCTCCCCTCGTTCGATGATCACACGCAACGGCTTCCCTTCGCCGAGAAGATGATTCTGACCGACAAATTCGCTTAGGACTTTGGGGCGAATTCGCTCAGCAAGCGGGACGTAGGAGGCCTGTTGCAAGGATTGAGGTTCTTCAGTCGAGAATAGATCGGACATTGAATTCCCCAGAATATCGGAATGCGGATTGAAATATGATGAATCGCTGTCGTAAACGAAAAAACCAACATGAGCACAAAAGTGCTTCTGTTGGCTTGCTCTCTCTAAACTGCAGCCCCAAGGCTGTGGTTATCTGCATTCTGCCTACTGCATACTGCCTACTGTCTTTTCTCTAATCCTTCTTGACCTTATACACTGTCTCTCCCGGCCGCGCCATGCCGTATTTCTCGCGAGCAACTTTTTCGATTGTCTTCTTGTCTCCCTCGAGCGCTTTCTGATATGCCTGCAGGCGCTTCGTCTCTTCCTCAGCAGCCCTGACCTTTTCGATCATCACTTGTCGCTCGTTTTCCAAGCGTATGCGTGCAATGATCCCTCTATTGTTAAAGAGGACGTAGGATAGAACAATGACACCGCCGATGACGATGAGCGCACGCCGCTTAGTCTTAAAGACCCTCTTCGTAATTCCCTGCAGCCACCGCGGTCTTTGAATGTCCCTGAAGAACTGACCTTCCATATGTTCAAAGGTAGTTCGAATTTGCCCGTTTTGCAACTTAAGTCAGCCCTTGTACCAATCGGCTTTCGGGTGATACGTCGTCTTGAGCTTCGCCTTCGCCTTGTGACGTTCGAGAGCCAACTCGATGAGCTTGTCCAGCAACCCGGAGTATGAGAGTCCTGATGCTTGCCAGAGCTTTGGATACATGCTGATGGAGGTGAATCCGGGAATGGTATTGAGCTCGTTGAGATAGATCCTGTTCGTCCCTTTGGACACCAGGAAATCAACTCGCGCCATGCCGGCACAGTCTAGAACCTTGAAGCTTTCGACTGCATACCGCTGGACATTTTTGATAACCGCTTTCGGCAGCTTTGCGGGGATTATGGCTGTTGATTTGCCGTCAACGTACTTCGCATCGTAATCATAGAACTCGTTCGATGGAATGATTTCACCGGGCACCGACGCGATCGGGTCATCGTTCCCAAGAACGCTGCACTCAATCTCACGCGCGTGCTTCACCGCTCGCTCGACAAGAACCTTCAGATCATATTCCCCCGCGAGATGAATGGCTTCAATCAACTCCTTTCGGCTGTGTGCCTTGGTGATTCCAACGCTCGAACCGAGATTTGCCGGCTTGATGAAGCATGGGTAGCGAAGTGTTCGCTCAATCGGCGTGATGAACTTCTTCGGACTCTCGACGAATTCTGAATACAGGAACCAGACATCCGGTGTAACGGGAATCTTCACTTGACGGAGGAGCTGCTTTTGAACAATCTTGTCCATTCCTAAGGCAGAACCGAGCACGCCTGAGCCCACGTAGGGAATGTCTGCTAGCTCAAACAGCCCTTGGATTGTGCCATCTTCGCCGTATGTCCCGTGAAGCACTGGAAACACAACATCGAGGGGATGCGGCGGTACGTCGGCAGCCGCATTCTGAAGAGGAACAAGGCCTCGCTTGCGCGGGTCAGGGACGAGAATGTGCTCTGGAAGATTGTCGATGTTTCCTTTTTCTTTGAGCAATGCGATCGCCTCGCGCGAACTCAACCACCGACCTTCCGCAGTAATCCCAATGGGGAGAATTTCATATTTCTCTTTGTCAAGAGCGTTGATGACCGAAGTGGCGGAAACGAGCGACACTTCGTGCTCAGCGGAACGCCCACCGAAAATGACACCGACACGGATCTTTGGAGGCATGGGAGTGTTGCTCGCAGTAAGGCGTTTCGTTCCTATGACTGTTGTTTGCCGAACGTCGCAAAGAGCTTAGTGACTTCCGCTGGGGAGAGAGATCGTTCTCCTCCGAGAAGTCTCGCAACAAAAGCAATGTGAGCAGCGTGCTCAACCTTTTCCATCTTGAAGAATGCATCATCCAGGTCCTTGCCGAACGTCACGACGCCGTGGTTCTCGAGCAGAATGGCGCTTGAGGATTTCACGTATGGAGCAATCGACTCGGCTACTTCCTTTGTGGAGGGCGTCGCGTATCGGGCCAAGGGAATGCTTCCCAAGCCAAAGATGACTTCCGGAAGCAAGTGCTTATCGAGCGGAATTCTCGCGGTTGCGAATCCAGTTGCATACGTGGGGTGTGCGTGTACGACAGCATGGACGTCGCTTCGTTGCTGGTAGATGAACAAATGCATGCCCAGTTCCATCGAGGGCTTCCGGTGCTTCGAAACCGTCTTAGCGTCGAGAGTGACCTCAACCAGGTCAGCTTTCGATACCCTGCCTTTGTTCAGCGACGTGGGTGTGGTAAGGATGTTACCGCTGGGCAACCGTACGCTCACATTTCCGTCCGTCGCCGTGACGAATCCTTTTTCGTACAAACCCCGACACACCGCAACAAGTTGTCGCGCAACCTCTGAATCGTAACTCATGAATAGGTGTGAGTGTGCTTGACTCTGGTTCCAAAATAGACAAAAGACACCTGAGGTTCAAGCAATTGAACCTCATTCCGAGAGCAGCAGGTAGGAAAGTACAGCGAAGCTCACCTGACTGATGACGATTGTGATTGCTGCCGCGCGGTCCAACCGCCGTGTTGAGGAAAGGAGAGCCGGATCCCTCGACTGCAGGTATCGATCGAACTCGCGATTCGCCTGATCTTTCAGATATGCCGAGAGAACACCGGAAGCGATCATTGTGGATCCGGAAACGTACAGAGGCCAAGACTGCGACGAGATTGCTTTTTGATCGGAGAAGAGGACGTCGAGCGGTGGAGTACCTCCCGTGGTCAGTTTCGGCAGCAGCCGCGCAACGATGGGCTGATTGTCTTTCTTGCTGAGCGGGATGCGTTGAGGTTCAAATCCCTCCTTCTCTATGAGAACTTCCCCGCTGAGTCGGGTGAGGCTTCTAAGGAAGACTGGCGTCGTACCGACTTCCGTTCCTTGATACACAACCTTCCCTCCGTATGGAACAGACTGGATCGTCGCCACACCGCCTAGCTCAACGACTTTTTCACTTTCGCTCTGATGAGCGATCCGAACGGTGTCTTCGCGGGAGATCGCATTCCAGGCCATCATTGAAGGATAAAAGAACCTGATCCGATGGAGACCGGCGGGTAGTGAAAGCCCTCTCACCGGTGTTTTGCCAACATAGAGCGTGTCGAGATACACATCCGCTCCACTCGGTTCACTGATGATGCTCAGCGTTCCGAGTGAATCAGGTGACTCCGTGGGACGGCTGTGAGCGGCAGAACTGAAGAGAAGAAGGAGTATGAGATACAATCGCATCATTGCTGAACCGGCCTAAGCGCTATGAGTAATCTGTCCTCAGAGGTGAGCAACAACAAGTCCCCCCAGATGACGGGTGACACCTTGATGCGGCCCGGTGCCTCATATTGCCAGAGCTTCTCCCCTGTCTGCCTGCGCAGCGCGTACAGGGTTCGATCCAACGAACCCACGTAGAGGATATCCCCCGCAACAAGGGGAGCGCTGCTGATGACACTGCGGGCCGAGAAACTCCAGACGCGCTCACCTGAGTCAATCCTCAGCGCATGAAGCCGACCATCCGCTGACCCGACGTACACCATTGTGTCAGAGGCAGCCGCCGCACCGTAGATCTTTGAACCTGTATCATACTTCCAAGACAATTTCCCGGAACTCACTTGAATAGCGTACACGGAGCCATCAAGAGAACCTACGATGCACAGTTCACGCGTAACAATAGGAGTCGCAAAGACACTTGCTCCCGTCTGGTGTTTCCAGCGCAGGGTTCCGCTCGTGCGCTCCACGGCGTAGATGAAGCCGTCGTCAGACCCAAACACAATCACTGCACCATCGGAGGCAGGTGATGAGCGAATGGGCTTACGCTTCTCCTTTTCGCCAACCTCAAACCTCCAGAGCTCTGTCCCATCCGACTTGTTGAGGCAATACAGAATCCCATTCAGCGTAGTCACGTACAGTAGCTCTCCGAACAGAAGCGGCGACGTTTCGATGGGACCGTATTGACCAACCCACCGACGCTCCGCGTTCCGCAGACCGATGCAGGCAAGAGTCTCTGTGCCCAGCGCGCTGGCCACATAGGCGTACAATCCATCCCAGACGGGTGTGCCCTCGACAGCAGATTCCAACACCATGTAGCCGATTCGTTCACCATTGGTGAGATTGACCGCTTGGATTTCTCCATGCAGGGTGACCACCAGTACGACGCTATCACGGACGAGCGGTGTGCCG
>ERZ1292640.1808-Hain-H43-02um-R1-1808-length-17506-cov-5_pt2 | contig 11605 bp, 8 predicted proteins | sample MGYA00564404_ERZ1292640 | MGnify/ENA primary metagenome ERZ1292640 (study PRJEB36523, sample SAMEA6512636) | groundwater metagenome | collected 2019-01-08 | study: AquaDiva: Metagenomics assemblies of 32 groundwater samples | reverse complement strand
GCCCGACTCCCGCCGGACCGTTGGCCGCGACGACCGTCGCGGGTGGCACCGGGAACTGCGGCAGCGGCCGTCCTTCTCGCTTCGCGAAGTACGTGTCGAGCACGTGCCGGGCGATCGGCGCCGCGAGATAGCCGTGCTCGGCGTGCTCGGCGAACACGACGCCGGCGATCTCCGGGTTGTCCCTTGGTGCGAAGAAGACGAACCAGCCGTGATCGCGCAGGTCCTTGTCCGTCTGACCTGCGCGCTGCTTGCCCTGAACCGAGATCACCTGCGCGGTGCCGGTTTTGCCCGCGACGTCACGGCCTTCGAGCCTCGCACGGGCCGCGGTGCCCTGCCCGTTGACCGCGAGCCACAAGCCATCGTGGATCGCGGCGACTGTGCCGGGCTTGAACGCCGTCTGCGACACGGGCGCGGCCGCCTTCACCGGCTCCCAGCCTGTGCCCGTATCCACCGCCTTCAGGATTCTCGGCGCGACGCGCGTGCCGCCGTTGGCCACCGTCGCCATCATGACGGCCATGGCGAGCGGTGTGACCCAGAGCTGCCCCTGGCCGATCGCCACCGAGATGGTCTCGCCCGGGTACCACCGCTCGCCCGTCGTCGCAAGCTTCCAGGCCGACGACGGGACGAGGCTCTCGCTCTCGTGCGGCAGGTCGATGCCGGTCTTCCCGGTCAGGCCGAGACGTTCGGCCCACTTGTGGATCTGGTCGATCGAGAGCATGTTCCCGAGCGTGTAGAAATACACGTTGCAGGACTTCTCGATGGCGTGCCGCATGTCCACGGAGCCGTGTCCGCCCCTGAGGTGGCACTGGAAGTAGCGCCCGTAGAACGTCGCGCCGCCCGGGCAATAGACCTTGAAGTCCGGCGTCACGACGCCTTCCTCGAGCGCCGCGGTCGCCATCACGATCTTGAACGTCGAGCCGGGGGAGTAGCGCCCCTGAATCGCGCGATTCTGCAAGGGGTTGAGCCTGTCGGCGTTGAGCGATGACCAGGTGGCGCGATCGATTCCGACCGCGAAGATGTTCGGATCGAACGCGGGCAGACTCACCAGCGACAGCACTTCGCCCGTGCGCGGATCGAGGAAGACCGCCGCGCCGTTGAACCCGGTGGCGTGGAAGCCGTCTTCGGCGGCCCGCTGCAGGTCGGCGTCGATCGTCAACTCCAGGCGCTGCCCTTCGACTGCGTCCTGCTTGCGCACCTCCTCGATCTCCCGGCCGAGACTGTTGACGCCCACGTACCGGTTGCCGTCGGTTCCCATGAGCAGGCGGTTGAACGCCTGCTCGACACCCGCCTGGCCGACGATCGCGCCGGGCTGCAGGTTGGTGAACTCGGCACGCTCGAGCTGACTCTCGGTCACTTCGCCGACGTAGCCGAACAGGTGGGCGGCGAGTTCGTCGCCCGGGTACTTTCGGGTCGGCACCTGCTGCACGACGACGCCGGGCAACTCGAGCTTGCGCACGGTCACGGCGGCGACCTGCGCGAGCGTCGCGTCTTCGATGACCACGACGGGCCGGAAGCCCGGCTCGCGCCGCCGGCGCCGCAGCGGCTCGCGAAGGCCCGCTTCGTCCTCGCGGGTGACGCGCGCGAGCAGCCGGATCGATTCGTCGAGGTTCTGGATCTGCTCGGGCACGATCGAGATGTTGAACGAGTAGCGGTTCTCGACGAGCACGCGGCCGTGACGATCGAACAGCACGCCGCGCGGCGCGCGGAGCGGAATGGTCCGCAGATGGTTGTTCTCGGCCATCTCGCGGTACTTCTCGTGGTCGGCCACCTGCGGGAGCCAGAAGCCGACCCCGAGCGCGATGAACACCACGGCGACGATGTACTGAATCGCCGCCAGCCGGAGGCTCGCATTCCGCCGATCGTCAGGAACCAGGAGCGGGCTCATTCTTGAAATGACGAGTGACTCGTGACTATCGCTTGAACAATCTTCCTCTCGCCCTTCGTCGTTCCGCCACCCGAGGCCACATCGCCACCACCTGGAACGCCACGACGCCGACGAGCGCGTTGCCGAGCGCCTGCGTCAGCACGGCCCCGTACGGCAGCCCTGAGCCGCGCGGGCCAATCAAGGCGTACACGCCGTGAAAGCAGGCGCCGTGGATGAGCGTCGCCGTGAAGAACACGCCGAACCTCATGGGCGGCTGCGTCACGATGAACTGCGCACCGACGACGCCAGCCACGAACCCGACGAGCGTCTTGGCGAGCCCGCCGACACCGACGATCGCCGCCGACAGCGCGTCTTGCGCGAGGCCGCCGACGGTGCCGGCGACGAGCCCCGTCACGGGCCCGCCCACGAGCGCCGCGTAGATCACCACGACCAGGACGAGATCGACGGGGGTCTCGCCACCGATCGTGAAGCGCGCCAGGGTCGTCTGCAGGGCCAGCGCGACGGCGATGGCCACGAGCACCCCGGCTGCTCTCACGACACGCCCTCGGCGCCGCCCGGACCGGGCGGCACCAGCACGACCAGCACCTCCTCAATGCTGGAGAAGTCCACGAGCGGACGCACCGTGATGAGCTGGTACAGGTTCGGTCCCCGCACCGCCGACTCGACGCGTCCGATCGGAAACCCTTTCGGGTAGATACCGTCGATGCCCGAGGTCACCACGAGGTCGCCTTCGCCGACATCCGCGAGGTTCGACACGTACTCCATCGCCAGCGGCGGGTCGCCGGCCCCGCCGACGACGACGCCGCTCGCGCGCGAGCGCTCGATCATCGCTCCGGCGGCGGCGTTCCTCCCGATGATGAGCTGCACCTGCGCCGCGCGCGCGACCGGGTCACCGACAATGCGGCCCACGACGCCCTTCGGGCCGATGACGGCCATGTCACGGGAGACGCCGTCGCGCGATCCGCGGTCGATCGTGATCATGCGGAAGCCCGGCGTCGCGTCACCCCCGATCACCTGCGCCGCCAGCGTCGGCAGGCTGACCTGCGCCCGGAGATCGAGCAACTGCTGCAGCCCGGCCGCGCGCTGCGCGAGCGCACGCTCCTGCTGGAGCTCCACCTGCAGATCGGCCACCTGCTGGCGCAGCACGTCGTTCTCATCCCGCACGCGCCGCAGATCCACATAGCGGCTCCACAGGTCGGAGGCGACGCCCGTCACCGCCGCCGTGGCGCGCTGCACGTCGGCGAACACCCCGAGCACCGCGGCCTCCAGCACCTTCGGGCCAGACTTCGTCGGCACCTGGGCCGAGATGAGGATTACGTGCCCGAGCATGATCGCCAAAAACAGGTAGCTCGTGCGACGGCGGATATCGAGCATGGGAGCTATCAGCTATCAGCTATCAGCTGTCAGCTGTCAGCCTTTCGCCGCAGCCACCTCATTGCCGGCCAGCACTGAGAGCTGAGAGCTGACGGCTGAGAGCTAATCAATCGAGATCTTCCGCAGCAGATCGAAGTCCGAGAGCATCTTGCCGGCGCCGAGGACGACCGACGACAGCGGGTCCTCGGCCATGGCGACCGGCAGGCCGGTTTCTTCGCGCAGGCGCTTGTCGAGGTTCTTGAGCAGCGAGCCGCCGCCGGTCAACACGATGCCGTGGTCGACGATGTCGGCCGACAGCTCCGGCGGCGTCCGCTCGAGCGCCACCCGCACGGCGTCGACGATGACGTTGACCGTCTCGGCGAGCGCCTCGCGGATCTCCTCGTCGGTGATCGTGATGGTCTTGGGCACCCCCTCGATGAGGTGCCGGCCCTTGATCTCCATGGTCAGCCGCTGCTCGAGCGGGTACGCCGAGCCGACCTCGATCTTGATCTGCTCGGCCGTGCGCTCGCCGATCAGCAGGTTGTACGTCTTCTTGATGTACTGGATGATCGCCTCGTCCATCTCGTTGCCCGCCACGCGCACCGCCTTGCTGTAGACGATGCCCGCGAGCGAGATGACGGCGATGTCGGTCGTGCCGCCGCCGATGTCGACGATCATGTTGCCCGACGGCTCGGTGATCGGCATGCCCGCGCCGATCGCCGCCGCCATGGCCTCTTCCACCAGGTGCACGTCGCTGGCCTTCGCGCGGTAGGCGCTGTCCCTCACCGCGCGCTTCTCCACCTGCGTGATCTCGGACGGGACGCCGATGACGATGCGCGGCCGGACCCACATGTTGCGGTTGTGGGCCTTCTTGATGAAGTAGGTCAGCATCTTCTCGGTGACCTCGAAGTCGGCGATGACGCCGTCCTTCATCGGCTTGATCGTCACGATGTTGCCAGGCGTCCGGCCGAGCATCTCCTTGGCCGCCCGGCCCACCGCCTCGATGCGCCCGTTCACCTTGTTGATCGCCACGATCGACGGCTCGTTGACGACGATGCCCTTGCCCCGCATGTACACGCAGGTGTTCGTCGTCCCGAGATCGATGGCGAGATCGCTGGAAAAAAGCGAGAAGACCGAACGCAGACCCAACGAAGACTCCTTTGCTCGCAATGGCGGGGTCCCCCGGACTTCGCTCTTGGAGCTTCGTCCAGGGTGGCCGAAGCCTAGCGAAGGCCCCTGCACCCCGCCAAGCGCGTCGCTCGCGGGGCCCCGTCGCCCCGCGCCGCTCCGCGCGCCCGTCACTGACAAGAGCCGTCAGCCTATCGCGACGTAAATCCCGTTCTTCCCGTGCTCCTTGACCCAATACATGGCCTGATCGGCCGCGCGCATCAGCCCGTCGGCCGACGCGGCCACGTCGGGCAGCGTCGCCACGCCAACCGACGCGGTCAGGCGGACCGACAGCCCTTCTCCGGTCAGAAACTCCCGCTCGGCGATGCGATCGCGGATACGCTCGCCGACGGCCAAGGCGCCGTCGCTCCCCGTGTCGGGCAGGACCAGCGCGAATTCGTCTCCGCCGAAGCGCGACACGACGTCGGTCTCGCGCGCCGTCGCCCGGATCACCGCCGCGACCTCGACGAGCGTCCGGCTGCCGCACAGGTGGCCGTGCACGTCGTTGACGCCCTTGAAGCCGTCGAGGTCGATGAACAGCAGCGAGAGCGGCCGCCCGCTGCGCGACGCCCGTTTCGTCTCCCGTCGCAGTACCAATGAGAGGTACCGCGAGTTGTACAACTGCGTCAGATCGTCGGTGACCGACAGCGCCTCGGCGCGCTGCACGCGCAGGGCGTTGTCGATCGCGAGCGCCGCCGACTCGAGCAGCGCGGCGAACCCGGCCTGCACGGCCGGCGCGAGCCGCAGATCGCGCGACGCGGCCACGCGATCGATCCCGACGAGCGCGCCGATCGTCCGGCCGCGCGCCACCAGCGGAAACGCCAGCGCCGCGCCGCCTTTCACGTCGATCCGCCGATCCGCGCCCATGCGCGCCGTGAGGAAGGCCTGGGGGTGCTTCTGGATCCAGGCGCCGATCGCCAGCACCGACCCTTCGAGGTCCGCCGTCACGAGGCGCGCGCCGAAGAGGCTCGGCAGTCCCCCCGCCTGATCTTCAATGACCACGGCCCACGCGGGCAGCGGGAACCAGCCGGCCACGCGCGTCACGATCGTCTCGGCCACCTTCTGCGGGTCGAGCGACGCGTTGGCGGCGCGCATGAGCTCGGCGAACACGCCCGCGCGCGCGAACACGCGGCGCAGCTTCGGCTGTGCGAGACGCAGCCGCGCCGCCAGATCCGTCTGCGCCGGTGCGCTGAAGACGCGCACGACGTCAGCCGGCTTGAGCGGCGCGGTCAAATGGGACGTGAAGCCGATCGATCGCGACAGGTCGGCCAGCGTGCGACCGCCGCCGACGGAGTACGACGCCACCGGCACGCCGCGGGTGACCAAGCTCAACCGGCGCTCGTCGGGCCGCTGCCCGGGCGCCAACTCCCAGAGGACTCCGTCCACCCCCTTTATCGGACGCTTGCGCACCGACCGCTGGGGGATGCACGTCACCTGAACCCGAGCCGATCGACGCAGGGCGGCGACGTGCGGCTCGAAGTCTCGACTGGCGTGATAGATAGCAAGCGTAACCCCGGAGCGATCGTCGTCACGCTGGCGGGGAGACGTATGGTCCCGTCGTGCCGGCATCGATGGTGGCTGAGTCCCTCTAAGTCGTTCAAACAGCCGCAAATATACCATATTACGGCGAACGGTCTTGTTCGGCGACGGCCGAGTGTGACGCACGATGACGTCCCGGCGCGGCAGGCCCCGCCCGTTCCAAGTGATTGTCGCGTCGGGACTTCATGGCATAATGAAGTTTTCCGGCCAGGAGGATTCGACACGCCATGACGATGCTCGATCGGATGCGCCAACACCGGGGCTGGCTCAAGTGGAGCCTGGGTCTGGTGGTGGTCACCTTCATCCTGCTGTACATCCCCAGCTTTCTGGACACGCCGGGCAGCACCATCAGCTCGCATGAGGTCATCGCCGAGATCGAAGGACGTCAAATCACGGCAGGCGATTTCCGGCGCATCTACTACGAGCAGATCCAGGCCTACCGCACGGCGTACGGCGGCAACCTCAACGAGGACATGCTGCGCCAGCTCGGCATCGATCAGCGGCTGCTGCAGCAGATGATCGACGAAGAGGCGGCGCTCGCCGAGGCGGCCAAGCTCGGGATCGACGCGAGCGACGCCGAGTTGCGCGAGCGGATCCTGACGATGCCGGCGTTTCAGGAGAACGGGCGCTTCATCGGCGACGAGCGGTACCGCCAGCTTCTGCAGTTGCAGCGCCCGCCGCTGAAGCCGGCTGAATTCGAAGAGCGTCTGCGTCGCAGCCTCGTCGTGGAGAAACTGCGCACGGCGGTCACCGACTGGGTCAGGGTGGCGGGCGACGAGGTGGACGCCGAGTTCCGCCGCCGGAACGAGAAAGTGAAGCTCGAGCTCGTCACCTTCCAGGCCGACAAATTCCGCGAAGGCGTGACGGTGAGCGACGCGGAGCTCGCGCAGCACTTCGACGCGAACAAGGACAAGTACCGCATCCCCGAGAAGCGGAAGATCCGCTACCTGCTCGTCGACATGCAGGCGATGGGCGCCAAGGTGACGCTCGCGCCGGACGACGTGCAGCGGTACTACGAGGACAACGCCGACCAGTACTCGACGCCGGAGCAGGTGCGCGCGAGTCATATCCTCCTGAAGACCGAAGGCAAAGACGAAGCGGCGGTGCGGACGCAGGCTGAGGACGTGTTGGCCAAGGCGAAAGGCGGCGCCGACTTCGCGGAGCTGGCCAAGACGTTCTCCGAAGACGAAGGCAGCAAGGAGAAAGGCGGCGACCTCGACTTGTTCGGGCGCGGCGCGATGGTGCCCGAGTTCGAACAGGCGGCGTTCACGCTGCAGCCGGGGGTCATCAGCGATCTGGTCAAGACCCAGTACGGCTTCCACATCATCAAGGTGACCGAGAAGCGGCCCGCCGTCACGCGCGCGCTGGATGAGGTCAAGCAGCAGATCGAGGACCAGCTCAAGGTGGAGCGCGCGCAGGCGCAGGCAACGCGGATGGCGGAAAGCGCGTCGGCCGACATCAAGAAGCCGGCCGATCTCGATCGAGTCGGCAAGACGCGCGGCTTCACGGTGAGCGAATCGGGCGCCTTTCAGCGCGACGAGCCGATCGCGGGCATCGGCTTCGCGCCGGAGGTCGGGGCGTGGGCGTTCCAGCTCGCCGAGAACGAGGTGAGTCCGCCGATCCGGACCTCGCAGGGTTTCGTCATCATCGCGGTCACGGGAACACAGGACGCCTACGTGCCGAAGCTCGATGAGGTGAAGGAGAAGGTCCGCGAGGACGTCACCGTGAAGAAGGCGCTGGAGGCGGCCCGACTTCGCGCGGCGGGCGTGGCGCAAGAAGCGGCGAAGAGCGGCGACCTGGCCAAGGCCGCGAAAGCCGCGGGGCTGACCGTCCAGACGAGCGAGCTCGTGGCGCGCGGCGCCGCCCTGCCGGAGGTGGGCATCAGCGCGGCCGCCGACCAGGCGGCGTTCGCCCTGCCGGCCGGCGGCGTGAGCCAGCCCGTCACCGCGGAGAGCGCAGCGGTCGTGGTGAAGGTGGTCGAGAAGAAGGACGTGACGAAAGCGGAGATCGAGGCCGGCCGGGAGGCCCTGCGCCAGGAGCTCATCGCCGAGCACCGGAACCGTTTCTTCAGCGCCTACATGACGAAGGCCAAGCAACGCATGAAGATCGAGATCAACCGGGAGGCGCTGCAACAGATCATTGCGTAACGAAGGAACGAGGAACGAGGAATGAGGAACGAGTGAGAGCGCTCCTCGTCCCTACTCGTGGCTCGTTCCTCGTCCCTACTCGTTCCTCGTTCCCCGTTCCTCGTTCCTTCACCGTAAAAACACATTCGGCATGATCGTGAGCGGCTCGCCGCGCCGGAAGATCGTGAGCGGCGCGGTGAGCGTCCCGATCGCGCGGCGTTCCCAGGCATTCCCGAGCCACGTCAGACGCCCGGCGCGCGAGGCGCCGCCGAACGGGTCCGCCAGCGCTTCGAAGAACCCCCGCCGCGGCGGATAGATCACCAGTTCCACGTCCGCATCCGCGTCGATGCCGGCGCGCGCCTTCGCGAGCGCGAGCGCGCGTGTGAGCCCGCCCAGCTCGTCCACCAGACCGAGGTCTTTCGCCTGCCGCCCGGTCCACACGCGGCCCCGCCCGATGGCATCGATCTTCTCCATCGTCGTCTGGCGCCCTTCGGCCGCCTTGCGCACGAAGGTGTCGTAGGTGGCCTGCATCAACTCTTGGATCTTCGCGCGCTCGTCCGGCGTGAACGGGCGCAGGGGTGATTGGAGGAGCGCGTAGCGGCCCTCGCTGACGCTGTCGAGCGTGATCCCCAGCTTCTCGAGCGTGCCGACGACGACGAACTTCCCCACCACGACGCCGATCGAACCGGTCAGCGTGCCCGGCTCGGCGACGATCGCGTGCGCGGGCATGGCGACGTAGTAGCCGCCGGAGGCCGCGACATCCGACATCGAGGCGATGACGGGCTTGCTCGATCGCGCGAGCTGCACCTCGCGCCAGATGACATCGGACGCGATCGCCGATCCGCCCGGGCTGTCGACGCGCAGGACGATCGCGCGAATCGAGCGATCGTCGCGGGCGCGGCGCAGGTAGCGGCCGATCGTGTCAGAGCCGGCGATTGGGCCCTGCGCCGAGTCGCCGGCGCTCGACCCGCTCACGATCGTGCCGTCGACATAAACGACCGCGACGCGCGGTCTGCGCCCGAAGCCGACGCTCGAGCCGCTCACCCGCCGGTAGACGTCGAACTCCACCCGCCGGTCGGCGCCGCCCGGCAGCTTGGCTTTCTCGGGGATCTCGTCCTCATACGCGAGACCGTCGATGAGACCCGCGCGGACCGCATCCTCGGGCAGGAACGGGCCATGGTCGATGAGCTCGCGGATCTCGTCCTCGGTCTTCTTCCGCGCCTGCGCGAGGCCGGCGACGAGCTGGCCGTAGAGGTCGCGGTTGAGCGACTCGGCCATCTCACGGTGTGCCGGCGTGTAGGTCTTCTCGGTGAAGGTGTTGGCCGCCGTCTTGTAATCGCCGATGTGCAGCAGGTCCGGGTGCGCGCCAATCTTGTCGAGCGTGCCGCGCAGGAAGAGCTCGAAGGTCGCGAGGCCCATCAGGTCGAGCGTGCTCGAGGGCAGCAGGAAGACCTTGTCGCACGCCGAGGCGAGGTAGAACTCCTGCTCGCCCCCGTACTCGAGGAACCCGATGACGGGTTTACCCGATTTCTTGAAGTCGAGGATCGCGTCGCGCACTTCCTGGACTTTCGCCCAGAGCGCTTGCGCCGCGGCGGGCCGCACGATGACGGCGGCGATGCGCGCGTCGCGCTTCGCCCGCTGGAGGCTTTCGACGACCGCGCGCACCGTGGCGGGCGGCTCGAAGAACTGGTCGACCAGACCGCGCGGTTCGGCGTCGGCGAGCGATCCGTCGAGGCGCAGGACCAGCGTCGAGTTACGCGCGACCTGCGGCTCGGCGCCGACGGCCATCAGGATGAACAGCAGGCCGCCGAGCGAGAACAGGATCGCCAACGCGATGAGCACCAGGACGAGCCCAACGCCCTTTCGGTGAGACACAAGAGCCTCCAATCCCAGAGAGTCTCGAGTATAGCGTGTCGATCGGGTGATCGGGCGATCGGCTGGATGACGGGTGCCGATCGGGCGATCGTAGGGGCCGAGCTTGCCTGCCCTGAGCAGTGTCGATGGGCTCGGCCCGCCAATCGTCGTAGCGCCGGACTTCAGTCCGGCCGCCGTTACGTGGCGTCGGTCGCGAGCGGCGCGCGGCGGCGGCGGCGCTTGAGGTATTCGAAGAAAATCGGCAGCAGCGAGACGAACACGATGCCGAGCGCGACGAGCGAGAAGTTGTTCTTGACGATCGGCACGTTGCCGAAGGCGTAGCCGGCGCCGACGCAGATGCCGACCCAGGCGATGCCGCCCGTCACGTTGTAGAACGCGAACTTCGGGTAGCTCATGTAGGCCGCGCCGGCCACGAACGGCACGAACGTCCGCACGATCGGCACGAAGCGGCCGAGGACGATGGCCTTGCCGCCGTATTTCTCGAAGAACGCGTGGGCACGGTCGAGGTGCTCGCGGTTGAGCAGGTTGTGCCAGAGGCCGAGGTGATCCTCCGCGCGGAACACGCGGGGCCCGATGTAGCGGCCCACGGAGTAGTTGACCGCGTCGCCGATGATGGCCGCTGCGCAGAGCAGCACGGCCACGAGCCACGGGTTCAGCACGCCAGATCCCGCGAGCGCGCCCGCGGCGAACAGCAACGAGTCACCCGGCAGGAACGGCGTGACGACGAGGCCGGTTTCGCAGAAAACGATCGCGAACAGGATCCCGTACACCCACGTGCCGTAGAGCTGGACGAACTCGGCGAGGTGTCTGTCGAGGTGGAGGAAGAGATCGATGAGCGTGTCCATGCGCGATCGGATCCCGGAACGGGCCGGAGCCCGTATTGTCGCACGGATGCTGGAATGAGCAGTATCACGTCACGAGTCACGAGTGACGGGTCATGAGTGGCGAGTACCGAGAGCGCGTGACGACGGAGGGGCCGCGCTTGCCTGCCCTGAGCAGCGTCGATGGGCTCGGCCCGACGAGGCCTGGCCGGGCTCGACGAGGCGCGCGGGCGTGCGGTATAGTTGGACGTTCCAGCCCGCCCGTTGTGGCCCGTCGTGCGGAAGTGGCGGAACTGGCAGACGCGCTAGCCTCAGGAGCTAGTGGGCGCAAGCCCATCGGGGTTCAAATCCCCGCTTCCGCACCAATCCTCACAGCGGAACAGGCTGCCGCGACGGGCGATACGCAGGTGCATCCCAAGCCGCAGCACAGGTTACAGAGCTGTGCTGCGTCACTCATCGGCTCGTTCTCCGATCGGTCTCGGTGATCTTCACCGGCGCCGGTTTCTCCGTCGACGGGGGCACGGCGTAGTACAGCGCGTTGAACAGCAGCTTGAAGGTCGCGTGCGGCTGGGCCCGCGCCTGCACACCGAACCCGAACAGGATCACTCGGCCGCGCGCCACGGGAACATCAACCACGGCCGCCTTGTTGGCGAGAGTTCGCTCCCCTTCCATCCAGCCGCTCAGCAGAATCGCGGCCTCCGGGTACTTGACCACAATGCGCGGCTGCGCCGTCCCAAAGGCCGCGGTCACGTCGAACGCGGGGCTGAACTGAAAGACGGCCACCGAGTCGGCCGGCATGCCAAACCCGACTGGATGCGTGGGATCGACCACGGTGCGGA
>ERZ1292640.472-Hain-H43-02um-R1-472-length-32585-cov-11_pt1 | contig 11608 bp, 10 predicted proteins | sample MGYA00564404_ERZ1292640 | MGnify/ENA primary metagenome ERZ1292640 (study PRJEB36523, sample SAMEA6512636) | groundwater metagenome | collected 2019-01-08 | study: AquaDiva: Metagenomics assemblies of 32 groundwater samples | reverse complement strand
GCAACCGGGTCGAGCGCCTTGCGGTTGAGCGAGAGGAGCGCCTCCCAATCCGGCCGGCTTTCAACCTTGCTCAAACCGAAGGAAAGCACGAACTCGCGAATCACTTGCGGCAGTATCCCGCGCCGCCGCAATCCCGCTATCGTGGGCAGGCGCACGTCATCCCAACCCGACACGCGGCCGGTTTCGATGAGCGGCTTGACGAGTCTCTTGCTTAACGCCGTGCCTTTCAACGCCAAGCGCGAAAAGCCGTAAACAACGGGCTTGCGCATTCCCAAACATTCCAACAACGCCGCGTAAAGTTCGTCCCGCAATTCGTACTCCTTGCTGCGCAGCGCGTGAGTCACGCCAGTAACCGAATCTGCCACGGCGGCCTCGAAATCGTAAGTGGGCCACGCCTTGAACTTCGTGCCTTGCCGCCAGTGAGCCGCGTCCAACACCCTGAAGAGCGTCGGGTCGCGCATTGCCGTGTTCGCGCTCTTTAAATCCCCCTTGAACCGTATTATCGCACCGCCCTTAGCAGTGCGGCCTTCGCGCATCGCGCCCCACACGCCAAGGTTTTCCTTCGCGCTGCGGCTGCGGCAGTTGCAGGCAACGCCCTTCTCGCGCGAGAGTTTTACCGCCTCCTCGCCGCACGAGCACGCGTACGCCCCTCCTGCTGCAAGAAGTTGTTCGCAACGGTTGTAAAACTCTGGCATCAAGTCCGACGCGTACACTACCTCGCCGTCAAACTCTATTCCCAGCCATTTCAAATCGTAAATTATTGCATTCGCGAACTCTTCCCTCTCCGCCTCGGGGTTCGTGTCGTCAAAACGCAAGATGCACGTTCCCCCCCAATCGTTAGCGAGCTGCCGGTTGAGCCACGCGGCCTTCGCATGCCCAATGTGAGGATAGCCGTTCGGCTCTGGAGGAAAGCGCGTCACCACCTTCCCTTCCTCGCACCCCTGCAGCGAGAGTTTTCTCTCCCCCTCGGCGGGCTTCTCGACAAAAGAATATTCTTTCACTTGCGCAAGCATCTCGCCGCGCGAGAGCTTGTTCACCGCGGCAACTTGCTCGCCAACCCCCTTCATCGTCGCGCGCATATCCCCCTTGGCTGAAGGCACTTCCGCAATCACCTTGCCCGCAACCGCCCCGGCGCTAGCCTTGCCGAACTCGATGGCATTCGCCAAGGCGTGCTTGCGAGCGGCTTCAACAATTTGAGCATCCATTACCTTCGCCTGCAGACTCTTTTTCAGCAACCATCTTCTCGAGCTCTTCAACCGCGCCTTTCGTTGTAGCCATTGCCCGGAAGTACTTAAAAGACGGGTCGAGCTTTTCTAATATTCCTGCCATCATTTCGGTAGCGCCGCCCGTGCCCGTTATTGTGACGAGCGGAACGACTTCACCCACCGCGATTGTCGCTTCGTTCAGCGTGCCTATCTTGCCGCCAATCATCACGACTGCATCCGCGCTGCGAACCAGCGTGACGTTCCGGCCTTTGTAGCCCGCGCCGGTCTTCACCATCACTGCAACGCCCGTGCTGTCAATAGCATAACCTTTCTCGTGCCGCTTGCCTTCCGGGCTTATTCCAACCACGAGGCCGCCTCGCTTGCGCGCCTCGGCAGAGGCAATTGCGCCCACGCCGGGAGCCGCGCCCGTAAGCGGCGCGTGCCCAGCAGCAGCGATTTTCGCGCCGATCTCTCCCGCCGCCTTTTCCGCCTGCGGCGAAATATTCCTGTGCCCGCCGATAACTGCAATCTGAAGTTTCATTTCTCACACCCTCGCGAAACCATTGAAATGAATCTCGTCATCCTTGAACACTTCCACCACGTGGCACTTCACCCTCCAGCCAATAATTGCGTTGGCCTTCCTTCAAGAAAACGAATTCAACCCCCGCCGCGAGGCCGGGGGGAATGCACGCCTCCTGCTTGCGCCTTCCCGCGTTGAACTCGGCAATGTTGCGTAACGCCAAGTCGGGGTTGAACTCAACTTGGATGCCCATCAAAATCACTCGACGAGGCGCGCCTTGCGCAGTTCCGCGAGGCTGCGGCTTCCAGTGCAAAGCATCGCAATCTTCAACTGTTCCTTCCACGCACGGATTTCCGCGCGCACGCCCGCCTCGCCGCCTTTCTGCTGCGCCTTGATGAACGGCGCCGCGGCGCCTGCCAGCGTGGCGCCCAAGCGAATGGCCTTCGCCGCGTCAAGCCCGCTCCTCACGCCGCCACTCGCGACAACCGGAATTTTGATTGCCTTCGAAACTTCCTTCACCGCTGTTGCGGTAGGTATCCCCCAATCCCAAAACACGTCCGCCTCGCGCTTGCCGCCGCGCGCGAGTTCAACCGCAACCCAACTCGTGCCGCCCGCACCAGCAACGTCTATCGCCGCAACGCCCGCAGACTCGAGCTTCTTCGCAACCGCCGCGCTCACGCCGTTGCCCACTTCCTTCGCGATGACTGGCCTACCGCACTCCTTCACCGTGCGCCTCACCGCGTCCAAAACTCCCTTCCACGCCAAATCGCCGCCTTGCTGCGCAGCCTCGTGGCAAGGGTTCAAATGCACCGCCAGCGCGTCGGCCTTCAACGCGTCAAGCGCGCCCCGCAGCTTAGCCAACTCCATTTTCTTCAACTGCGCGCCCCCAATGTTGCCGATGAGAAATACTTTTGGCGCTTTCTGCCGCACGTCGAACGTCCTCGCCAACGCTGGGTTTTCTACCATGGCTCGCATGCTCCCCAAGCCGAAAGCCACGCCTTCCGCCTGGCACGCTGCCGCCAAGTCGTTGTTAATGCGCTCTGCCTCAGGATAGCCGCCGGTCATTCCCGTGACGATGAACGGCGCGTCGAACTTCCTGCCCAAGAACGTTGTGGTAGTGTCAATGTCTTTCCAGTCTAGCTCTGGAAGGCAGCAGTGTTCGAACTCCACCTTTTCGAAGCCGGTGGTCTTGCGTTCGGCCTCCACGCCGCCAGTTAAAACTGCTTCAACGTGCTCTTTCTTGCGCGATTGAATAGCTTCAGCCATGAATAGTTTTATCCGCGCGTTGCTTTAAAACCCGCGCGGCTCGCCTATTCAGCGCGCACGCCTTCGTTGCTCGCGCCCACGCCCAGCACCCGCAGCTTCTTCGCAGGGTACTTGCGCCAAAACGCCTCCAGCCGCAGCTTGTCCTCCCGCGAGCGGCACAACGCCGCTATCGCATCGCCGCCGCCAGCGCCGGGAAGCTTGCAGCAAAACGCGCCGTGACGCTCGCTCTCCTCGATGAGTTTCGTACAATCGTCCGTCTCGATGGGCGCGCCGCTCTTCACACCTAACTCTTTCGTAATCGTCCTGCCTAGCGTGAAATGTTTCTTGAACTCATCGAGCTTGCCTTCGTCAAGCGCGCTTATCGCCGCCGCGTTCGCTTCGTTAAGGCGCGCCATCAACTGCGAGTACTCGCCGGGCGCAGCGGCCTTCCACGCGTTGACTTTCTTCACCATCGCGCTCGTGCTCGCGCTTTCGCCGTCGAAGCTCGCCATCGCCACGTGCAACTCCCGCGGCAGGGGCACGGGCGTTATGCTGCAATCCCAATTTGCGTTTATCGCCCCAACAATTTTTTCAGCCGAGCTTTCCAAAACGCCTTTCACGATGCCTGGCGAGTAGCGTACGTACTTGCAACCGCCAAAGCACGCCGCTGCAACGTCGAAACCGCTGCCCACCTTGCCTTGCACGAGCGAGTGCACCATCTGCGAAGTCTTGTGAACAAGCTCTCGCTCCGTCGCAACCTTCATTCCGTGCGCCTCGAACACCGCGCCCACTGCCGCCACGCTCACGGCCGCGCTGCTGCCCAAACCGCTCTTGCTCCCGCCGAAGCCGAACGCATCGTCGCTCTCCGTCTCCACGCGCACGCCGTCCACATTCACTCCCCGCGCCGACAGCACCGCGCACGAAACCTCGACGGCCTTGCGCACGAATTTTGCCGCTTCAACCTGCTTTGCGTCCGCGCCTTCAAACGAAATCTTGCCATCCTTAATTTTTCCGGCAAGAGCCACCCCGAACTGCGGGCAGCTCAACTCCACCCGGCCGCCCGCAAGCTTTTCCACCTTTGCAGTCACGCGCTTGTTTATGCCCGTAACATGACTTTCATTAGGCCGCTCTAGGACAGAGTACCCGCCAATCCACAATATCTTTCCCGGAGCTGAAACCGTCGCCATACTGCATTTCCCCCAATTTGCGTTGCCTTCCTCGCGCGTTACCGATTTGCCTCGCGAGTCATTTCACGACAATGCCCTTGCCTTCAACAAACGAGTGTTCCCGCACGCTTCCATCTGCGTTCAACAAGTGCCCTTTGTCAAGATACTTTGGCCCTTCTCCCACGCGGCAAACCATCACTTTGCGCACGCCTTCAACGCCTTCAAGCATCTTTCGCACCGCAGCCACGTCCTTCTCCAGCGTGTACACGTGCGCATTCGGCCCGGCGTCGAAAGTATACCCTGCCACGACCTTCCCAGCCGCCGCGTTCAACGCGTTCACGCCATGCATTATTTCCTTCGACCAGTCGTTCAAGTACGTTATCGGCGGCGTAGTATCAAGCATCACCGCGTGCATGTTGCTGCTCTCGCGCATCGTTAACTCGGCGAACGTGGGAAAGTCTTTTGCGAGCACCGCCTTCTTCATCGCGTCAATGGTTGCGGGCAAGTAATCCATTCTCGCTTTGTAAAGCGCGCTCGTCGCCACCGTTTGTTTCATTCCCGCGCGCGAAGAAACCTTCTTCTTACCGGCATCCACCACCACAATCACGTTCCGCAGTTCCGGCCAATGCGCCGCGGGCGCGATTTGCTCGGCGAACGAGTCGCTCCCGTCCGGCTTTTCCCCCTTCCGCCATTCCACGAACCCGCCAAGCACGCTGCGGCAAGCGCTGCCCGAACCCCGGCGCGCGAGCATCGACAACTCCCGGTCGCTCAGCGTCAAGCCCGCCGCCTTGCTCGCAGCGCAAGCCAACGCAGCCAACCCCGCCGCGCTCGACGCGAACCCTGCCGCAGTGGGGAAACAGTTGATGGAAACGATGCGCGCTTTGTCCGTAATCCCGGCCTTCTTGCGTACGAGGTCAAGCTGCACCACGCGCTCGGCCACCTCTTTTTCCTTCAAGTCCACTTTCGCGCCATTCAACCAAAATTCGTCTTCCTTAAACTTATTAGAAAACATCACGCTCGTGCGCGTCTTCAGCTGTCCGTCCATCGTGAAGCTCAAGCTGCCGTTCTGCGGCAAGACCAGCTTCTCGTCGCGCTTCCCCCAATACTTTACGACCGCAATGTTCGCAGTCGCCTCGCAAGTTGCAATCATTTTACGCCACCGTAATTCTTTTCGAGGTTAGGTAATTTATTCCCTTGGCTTCAAAGAAAGGCTATGGCGATTACCGCTTCCGCACCTAACAAGGTTCACTTGGCGGGCGAGCACAGCGTAGTGTACGGCGGGCTGGCGTTAATGGCGCCAGTCGAAGTCAACGGCAAGCGCAACCGCATCACGCTCGCCGAAGAAGGCGCGCCCATCGGTTGCGAAAAGCTGGTTTTCAAAGGCGACCTCGGCACCGCCATACTGCTGGCCGACGGCTCGCGCACCGGCGACGAGAAGTACTTCCCGATGTTCGAAGCGGCGTTGAAAGTTTTCGAAGCTGTGGGGTTCAAGCTTTCTCACAGCGGCAAGCGCCTCACGGCAACGCTCGAGTACTCCGGCGCGCCGAAAGGCACCGGCAATTCCGCGTCCATTCCCGCCGCGCTAGCAGCGGCGTTGTACGCCTACTTCGGCAAGAAACCTTCCAAGGCAGAGTTGTTCGCCGCGGCTTTTGTTGTTGACAACGCCTACCACGGTGGAAAAAGCAGCGGCGGCGACCCGCAAGCGGTGGTAAGCGACTGCCCCCAGTTGTTCAAGCGCATCTTCCACAACGGCAATGCAACTCCCAAGTACGAGGACGCGCCAATCGCGTTGCCGAAAGGCACGGCGCTTTTGTTGATAGACTCTTACCGCAGCGGCGAGAAGGCCAACACTGGCGCGCTTATCGCCGAGTTCGCCAAACGCCGCGGCATAACGAAAACGCCAGTCGAGTTAAGCGACGCAGAACGCGCCAAGATAATTGCGCCGTTCGACGTTATCGTCAAGAAAATACTTGTGGAGTGTCAGCTCGACGGCGACGCTAAGAAACTCGGAGCGCTCTTCGACGAGAACCATTCGCTGCTGCGCGACAGCGGCGTTTCCGCGCCCGATATGGCCGCGTGCATTACTATCGCCAAGCAGTCGGGCTGCCTTGGCGCGAAAGGCATAGGCGCGTGCGGCAACGGCGGCGCGGTAATTGCATTGTGCCACTCTGATAAATTGGCGGCTGTAGAAAGCGCCCTTTCCGCCAAAGGTTTCAAGGCATTCAAAATCAACTTTGCGACGCGCGGCGCAGGCGTGGATTAAGCGAAAACACCTTTATCGCAGAAGTTATAATCGTGGTTATAACCGAATTATAATCGTGTTAATAACTCCTGCCCGGCGCTAGCCGAACAAATAGGCTAGGAGCGTTCCTTGAACGGCGCGGCGAGCATCTTGCGCGAGAACTCCAGCGCGTCTTCAAGATGCGTGGGAATGTCGGCTTCAAATTCGCCAAGCCTTTTCGCGTACTCTAACCTGAATTCCCCTGCGTGCGTGCCTCGCGCGCCCGCCTTCTCGCCCAACCGCACTATGCCGAGCGCGCCTGCAACGTTGAGGAACGAGTCCGCGTCACGGCTCGCCCCTGCCGCCGAAATTTCTTTTTCAAGCTCGTCATTGAACTCTTTCACGAACGCGAGACCCTTGCGCGAGTCTGGATAGTATTTCTCGAGAAGCTTCCCCGCAGGCGTTTCGAAGAACTCCTCGAGCTTTTTCTCGCGCTTGCGGCAGTACTCCAACTTTTCATTATCGCCCGACTTTCCACCAGTGCATTCTCCCAAAAACACCGCGCGCGCCCACACGACTCCCGGGCGCGCTTGCGCAAGCTTGTCTGCAGCTTTGAGCGCCATTCCTGCCAGCGAGTAGGGTTCCTTGCATTCGCGCGAGTGGCCGACGCTAATGCCGAAAGAGTGCGTCGCAATTGCTGCGGCAACCGCATCAGCAATTTTCTGCGAGTATCCTTCCTTCGAAAGAATTTCGCGCGCGGCAACCGCACCGTGTTTTTCGTGCTCGTCCTGCCGTCCTTTCTCGCGCAGCTTTCCTTCCGAAGGACGTTCGTAATCGTGCAGCAACCCCGCGAGGAACGCCGTCAATTCCTCTTCCGTGCCGCCGTGCTCGCCGCGTACTATCTTCACCGCGGCCTTCGCAACTTCATTCACGTGGCTCCAGCCGTGAATCGCGCTGTGCCCCCCCGAGGCAACGCCCTCGTCGTAATGCCGGCGGATGCGCTTTACGAAATCTTCCTCAACAACCAGCTTGCCCATCATCACGCCTTCATCTTCTCGCGCGGATGGCGTTGCATCTCTTGAAAGATTTGCAGCGCCCTTGCCGCGTTTAACCTCAAATCACGGTCAAAGCCTAGTGGCGTGACCGGCAGAGTTTTAATTGAAAAATGAGGCCTTTCGACGGTATCCTCGCCTTTCGGCCGCCCCCAATCGGGACTGAGAACCCCTACGACGCGCGGTTTTTCACCCTTTTCGCCCGCGTGCAAAAGAAAAGCTTCGCTTTCAACTGGTTTTACGATAACATGGTTTGGCGTCAATTTAATAGTCGTAGTTTTCATTCCGTTTTGCCTTACCATTCACACCACCTTTTTTGCGCGCATCTCGTCCAAAATCTCTTTCGCCCGGTCAACGCGGACTTTTCGTTCGTCGGCCATTTGCGCGGCTACAATGTCAATCTCAGCCGCCTTGGCTCCGGCCATTATCGCGATGTTTTTAGCATGCAGCTTAAGATGCCCCCGCTGGATGCCTTCCGTCGCCAAGGCGCGCAGCGCCGCGAAGTTTTGCGCCAAGCCCACCGCCGCGATTATGCGCGCCAGCTCTTGCGCGCTCTTCACGCCCAAGATTTTTACGCTCGCCTGCGCAGTAGGGTGGGTTTTCGTCGCCCCGCCCACCAGCCCCACGGCCATCGGCAGTTCTATCTCCCCCACGAGGTCGCCGTCCGCGTTCTTCCGGTATTTCGTCAACGGCTTGTACTCACCGGTGATTGCAGCGTAAGAGTGCGCGCCTGCCTCGATGGCGCGCCAGTCGTTGCCGGTGGCGATAACTACCGCGTCGATGCCGTTCATGATGCCTTTGTTGTGCGTCGTCGCGCGGTAAGGGTCGGCCGCGGCGAAGGCGTAAGCGTCGAGAATCGCCTCAACCACTTGCTCGCCGGTGAATTGCCCCTTCAAGCTTTCCTCTAAAGCTTTGCGGCTCCACACGGCCTTCGCCCGCGCCTTGCGGTGGACTGCGAGGTTCGAGATGATGCGCAGCCTCACTTTCCCGCCGGAAAGCTTCTCCAAATCGGGCGCGAGCGTTTCGGCAAGCGTGTTCACCGCGTTCGCACCCATCGCGTCGCGGCAGTCAACGAGAAGGTGGACGACGAGCATATCGCCGCGAGTTGTTTTCAACACGCGCGCCTCGATGTCCCGCAGCCCCCCGCCGAACTTCACGAGAACGCACGGGTCTATCTCGTTCGCGTAATCTATCAAGCGTTTCTTGTCAGCTTCAATCTTTTTCTTTGCCGCCTCGCAGTCCTTGATTCCTATGAGCTGCACTTGGCCAATCATCACCGGCGCGTCCGCGCTTGTCGCGAAACCCCCGGTCGGTTGGCAGAGCTTGGCCGCGTAGCTCGCCGCGGCCACCACGCTCGGCTCTTCCACCGCGAACGGTATTAGCTTCTCCGCGCCGTCAATCACGAAGTTCGTCGCAATCCCCAACGGCAGGCAGTGCGTGCCAACGACGTTCTCAATCATCCTGTTCGCCAGTTCGAGCGGCAAGCCTCCTTCCTTCGCGATGCTCTGCCGCTCGCCGTCAGCCAGCGCCTTCTCGCGCGCAACGAGCTCGAGCCGCTCCGCAGGCGACTTCTTGTAGAAACCATCAAAACTGCTTGCCATCAAAACCACCTTACTATAGTGTAATGCCATTTATCCGGTAATGCCATATATCTCGTAATGCCACATCGCGCAATCGTCGTTGCAGTCTTTATTGCCCCTCGCTTTTTCTGCCCTTCGTTTCGCCTATTCATTTCTTCTCGAGCTTTTCCTCTAATAAGCTTCAGCCCCCCGAAACCGTTTTTCAGTCAATCGCCGAAACGAGCTTCGTTTGTTGGAAACGCTTTTATATGCCCGTCCGGCACAACACGTTCAGGCTGTTTCTCAAATGGAACTAAAAGCGGGAATAATCGGTTACGGCGCGGCCATCCCCCGGCTCCGCATCAAGACGCACGAGATTGCGAAAGTGTGGGGCAAGGATGGAGACCGCATTGCCGAAGGCTTGGGCGTGAAGGAAAAGGCCGTCGCCTCCATCGACGAGGACAGCGCGACTTTGGCGGTGGAAAGCAGCCGCATTGCACTCGCAACCAGCGGGATTGACGCGCAAGAAATCGGCGCGGTTTTCGTGGGTTCGGAAAGCAAGCCTTACGCAGTCAAGCCCACCGCTACCATCGTGGCCGACGCGCTGGGCGCTACGCCCGAGCTTACCGCCGCTGATTTGGAGTTCGCCTGCAAAGCCGGCACGGCCAGCGTGCAGGTGTGCATGGGAATGTGCATTTCTAAAATGATTCGCTACGGCGTCGCCGTCGGCACCGACACGGCGCAAGGCCGTCCGGCAGACGCGCTGGAATACACTGCAGGCAGCGGCGCTGCCGCGTTCATAATCAGCCGCGAAAGCGACAATGCAGAACCAATTGCAGTAATAGACGAAACTTACTCTTTCACTACCGACACGCCAGATTTTTGGCGCCGCCAGCACCAAGAGTTCCCTTCGCACGCAGGCCGCTTTACCGCCGCGCCCGCCTACTTCCGCCACGTGGTGAGCGCCTGCCAAGGACTCCTGAAAAAGACGGGCACGAAGCCTGAAGATTACGATTACGCGGTTTTCCACCAGCCGAACGGAAAGTTTCCCGTGCGCGCCGCCGCGATGCTCGGTTTCGACCGCAAGAAGATAGAGCAAGGCCTGCTCGCGCCCATCATCGGCAACACTTACTCTGCCGCCAGCATGATTGGCCTCGCGAGCGTGCTTGACGTGGCGAAGCCCGGCGACAAGATTCTCGTCGTCTCCTACGGCAGCGGCGCGGGCAGCGACGCGTTCGCCATCACTGCCACCGACGCCATCAAGCGCAAGGCACGCCACCCTTCCGAGACGGTGCGGCAGCTTGCCGAGAAAGACCGGCATTACATTAACTACGCCGAGTACGCCAAGCACCGGCGCAAGATAAAGAGCATGTGATTCTCTCATGAAAAGCGTTTCCATCATCGGCGCGGGCCTCACGAAGTTCGGCGAGCACTGGCAAGTGGGCTTGCGCGAGCTCATCGCCGAAGCTGCCGTGAAGGCCGTCGATGACGCGAAGATAGGCGGCGCTGACTTGCAAGCCATCTACGGCGGTTGCATGGCCTCCGGCCGCTTCATCGGCCAAGAGCACATAGGCGCGCTCATCGCCGACCAGCTTGGCATGAACCCCCTGCCGTCCACGCGCCTCGAAGCGGCGTGCGCAAGCGGCTCGGTCGCCTTCCGCGCGGGCTACTTTGCAGTCGCCAGCGGCATGTACGACGTCGTCGCAGTCGGCGGCGTGGAGAAGATGACTGAAATTTCTACTGAAGAAGCGGCCATCGCGCTCGGCGGCGCCGGCGACCAAGAGTGGGAGTTGTTCAACGGCGCCACGTTCCCGGCGCTATACGCGCTGATGGCCCGCCGCCACATGCAAGAGTACGGCACTACGGAAGAACAAATGGCCGCTTGCAGCGTGAAGAACCACGCGAATGCCGTGCACAACCCTTACGCACAGTTCCAAAAAGAAATCACGGTGCAAGACGTGATGGACTCCGGCTATATTTCCTCGCCCCTCAAACTTCTTGACTGCTCGCCCATCACCGACGGCGCTGCCGCCGTGATATTGTGTTCGACGGACAAGGCGCGCAAGTTCACGGACACGCCAATCGAAATTGTCGGCAGCGGCCAGGCGAGCGACACGCTTGCGCTCTCGGGCCGCAAGTCGCTCACCACGCTAGAAGCCACGCGCGTCGCAGCGCAACAGGCGTTCAAGCAGGCGCGCGCCACCCCGAAAGACGTTGATTTCGCGGAAGTGCACGATTGTTTCTCCATCGCCGAGATACTCGCCATCGAAGACCTCGGCTTTTTTGCGAAAGGCAAAGGCGGCAGCGCAACTGAAGAAGGTGAGACGGCATTGAACGCAAAGCTCTCCATAAACACTTCCGGAGGCCTCAAGGCGTGCGGCCACCCCGTCGGCGCTACGGGCGTCAAGCAGATTGTTGAAGCAGTGTGGCAGCTGCGCGGCCAGGCAGGCAAGCGGCAGGTTGACGGAGCCGAACTGGGCTTGACGCACAACGTGGGCGGCAGCGGCGCGACCGCGCTCGTACACCTTTTCAAGAGGGCTGACTAGATGCAAGAGAACCAGACTGAAGGCAAGATTGACTGAAGCAAGAGGATTGACTGAAAATGCGCAAGTTCCTTTCAATGATTTGGCGCCGCATTCC
>ERZ1292640.3844-Hain-H43-02um-R1-3844-length-11608-cov-5_pt1 | contig 11608 bp, 8 predicted proteins | sample MGYA00564404_ERZ1292640 | MGnify/ENA primary metagenome ERZ1292640 (study PRJEB36523, sample SAMEA6512636) | groundwater metagenome | collected 2019-01-08 | study: AquaDiva: Metagenomics assemblies of 32 groundwater samples | reverse complement strand
CAAACACTCAATTTATTTTTAACTCCAGTGTGTCAGATGTCTTGACCCATTACATGGTATTGACTTTTTAATAAAAATAGGGTAGTTTATAAAGTTCGGTTTTTTCGCCAAACACCTTGGCGAAGAACTGAAAAGAAAAGGAGAAATGGCTCATGGGTAATCCCAAGGGCTTTATACGCACAACAATCCGACTTGAGTCGGATCGGCGGCTGTTCGTCACCGGGATCGCTGAACCTCATCCTGGGGTTGTCGTGGTCCAGATAACCAAGGATGGAAAGGATGCGTCGGTGAGTTGGCTCAGGCTCTTTCGGAATGTTCGGCGTGATGCATCCGCCGGATTGTCAGAGAGGGGGTATCGAAAGATACTTAAGCTTCTCGCAACGAGGAAGTAAGCGGCGAAGGGTTGACGCCTTCGTCGGAGTAGTCTATCACAACTAGCCGCGCCAAGGCGCGCGGCGTCACATCAACCACCCCCTCGGGTGGTTCGGGTGCAACAACCCACGAAGTCCGGCGCGCACGCGTGCCGGACTTCTCTATTTTAAAATCTGCTCAACCAATTCATTCACATTTTTTACCGGCGCGATTTTGAGCCCGGCCGTTTTAGAAGTATTTTTTGAAAATGGAATCGCGGCGAATTCAAATCCCATTTTTTTAATTTCATTCAGTCTTTTTTCCGTTTGAGAAACAGGCCTGACTTCTCCTCCCAAACCAACCTCTCCAAAGGAAACAAAATTTTGCGGTATTGTTTTGTTTTTTAACGCCGAAGCAAGCGCGAGAATGACTGCCAAGTCTGCCGCCGGTTCGCTTGCTTCAAGCCCGCCAACCACATTTAAGAAAATATCATACGTGTCCAGAGGAAGCCCGGCTCGTTTTGTCAGAACGCCCACCAAGACTTGCAGTCTGTTTAAATCAAATCCGTATGAACGTCGTTGAGGATAACCGAAATTTGTTTTCGTAATCAGCGCCTGAATTTCAACTAGAATTGGGCGACTTCCCTCAATTAAGCAGGTGACCGTTGTGCCTGGGACAGCCTCGCCTCTGTTGGCTAGAAACATTTCCGATGGATTTTTGACTTCGCGCAAGCCGTTCGCTTCCATTGAAAAGACGCCGACCTCATCTGTTGATCCGAAACGGTTTTTTGCCGTTCGCAGTATGCGGTTAAGGTGAAATTTGTCGCCTTCAAGGTATAAGACCGCGTCAACCAAATGCTCCAATGTCTTGGGACCTGCTACATTTCCATCTTTTGTTACTTGGCCGACCAGCACGATTGTTGTTCCGGTTGTTTTCGCGAATTCCATCAGTTTTACCGCGCATGCGCGGACCTGATTTATATTTCCCGACTCTCCCTCAACTTCATCAGAAAATATTGTTTGAATTGAATCAATGATAGCGAGGTTGCGCGTCGGCCCTGAATTGTTTTTACTCAATGTGGCGATAATACTTTCTACATTCGTGGCGTTGCCTATTTTTAATGTGCCGGATTTTGTTCCAAGTCGTTCCGCGCGTAATTTGATTTGCTCAACGGATTCCTCGCCGGAAATATAAAGGGTGTTGGGAACAATAGATGCAAGCTGGAGGGCTAGCGTGGATTTTCCAATTCCCGGTTCTCCGCCCAATAAAATAAGTGAGCCCGGAACAAACCCTCCTCCCAGCACTCTGTCAAATTCTTCAATGTTTGTTTTTATCCGCTCTATTTTTTTGCCGTCAATGTTTTTTAGTTCGGTCAATTCAATCGGTGGATAATTTTGTTCATTTTGGTTTTTGACATTTGGATTTGATTTGAAATTTGAAATTTGGATTTTGGATTTTTCCACCGTTCCCCATTTTCCGCATTCTAAACACCTGCCAGTCCACTTTGTGAATTGGGCGTCGCAGTTGGAACATGAGAACGAAGCGGTTGGCTTGTTCATATTTTAAAAAGGAAGATACCACGAGCAAGCTGTTTTGCCGCTAGAAATAATGTGTTTTTTATCCTGATTATTTAAACCTATTTTTTCCCAATCAAACGCCCTAGGGTCGCCATGCGCCTTTGGACTGGATTCGCAATGTCCTACAATATTATTCTTGTCTAGTTTTACACTAGTTCGTTTAATAACGTCGTCTATTAATGATTTTAGAGCTTGGTATTGCGCCTCGGTTGGAGTGCATGCCTGCCGTACTGCTTCGGCTGGCCCTGAATCCAAACCATTGCACGATGTTCCGTTAAAATTTGAAATATTAAGTTCCACTCCAATTGAGTCGCCGTTGAAGATACCGGCATGAACAGCTTTTGCTTCCTCGCCGATCATTTGATAAATTATGCCGTTTCTATCAATCGTGTAATGCGTTCCGGTTTTTTCTTTTTTTTCTTTAAACAAGCCAAGCCACACATCGACGTTCATTTGCGCGGTGTAGCCGCCGTTGTGAATTACAAAGCGTTTTATATCTTGTAGTTTTCTAACCTCGCTTACACTGTAGTCCACTTGGCCGAAATATTTATAATCAACAGTGGCCGTTCTGTCTTTTTTTGCCAACTCTAAATTGGAGGTGAAATTGCCTTTTGGAATCATTTCTGACGAAACATTGGTTTTGTAGCCGCACTTGTTTGGGTCGTCGCATTGATGGTTATTTTCAAGTTCTTCTCTCTCCACCACCTTCACCTTCAGAGCTTTAAATTGTACCAATTCGGGATTGATGTTGTATAAGATAGCAAAAGATCCCCATGCGATGGCTAGGCCAATTACCGATTGAAGGATTTTTTTGTAAGCCGCTTGTTTCCCTTCGCCTCCGCCTGAAACAATTATTCGCGCGCCTTGCATGATGATTATAACTACGGCTAGAATGCTTGTCATGGCAATGCCGAATTTATATATCGCGGTAAGAAACTGGCTTAGCCATGGGATATAAAAATATGTTCCTGTCCCGTCGGTCGTTGAAGCAATGTCGCTAAAATTTAACCCCGGGATATTTATTTGTAAAATTGGTTTCCTTGCGTTTAAATCTTCTTCTAGATCGGTGATTGAGGTATCTGGTTTTGTGGCTGGTGGCGCCACACCGCACTCTCCACCCATAGGACCAGGAATGCAGAAACTACCAACCCCACAATCAGTGTCTTTTGTGCAACTAATTACAGTACACTCAGAACCCATAGGGCCTGGTTTGCAACGTTCGCCAATACCACAATCACTATCTGCAGTACATTGAATTTTTTTTTCGCATATCATCCCGGAGTAACTTGATGGGGAGCAGGAGTACCCGGCGCCACAGTCACTATCCGATGAGCATTTTTTTGCTTCACACTCAGAACCCATAGGGCCTGGTTTGCATATTTCTCCACTACCACAGTCGCTGTCCACGGAGCACCTTGCAGAAACAGGTGATTTATCCAGAAAAAAAAATAAGGACAAGCCAATCGTAAATATTAAAACAATATTTTGTTTTTTAAATTTGCGACGCATAATTATAATTACTTATACGCAATTTCAAGTTTTGTCTACTTTTCGCTAAATTCTTTTAGCAGTTCTTCAATGTTGATTCCGTCGTCCGTATTTATTCTTCTGTTATTTATAAAAAGAGCCGGTAGAGAATCGGCTCCTATACTTTGAGCCAAAGCCACGGAGGCGGCTAATTTTTGGACAGTTTCATCAGAATCCAGGCAGGTTGTCCATGAGTTGAATTCAATGCCAACTTGATTGGCGATTTGGTTGAGGGAGCTGGGATCCATTTTTTTGTTCGCTATGATTGCGTCCAGGTATTCCCAAAATTTGCCTTGCTTGCCGGCGCAGTAAGCCGCGCGATGCGCAAGTTCATTTTTTTTAAAAAGGAAGTTAAATTTTGGCGCGTCTTTCCAAACCAGCCGGACGCTTTGAGGGTGGTCATGCGCGTATTTTTTTATGGCGCTATGAATTTTTAAACATTCCGAACAGCTTAAATCCACGAATTCAATGGCAGTCATCGGCGCGCCGGGATTCCCGTAGATTTGATCGGAGTCGTCTAAAGTGATGTTTACCAAGTTGTTATAAATTAGCGGCTGTTTCGATTTTTTAATCGTGATTTTTTTGGCTCTTAAAAATTGGTACGAAAAAAGCGCGCCGGCGACTAAAACCATCCCGAAGAGCGCAAGATAAAATTTTTTATTCATAGCCCGTGTATTTAAAGGCTTGCCTGGAAAATTCCCGGCTTGTCCAAAGCCGTAAAGAATAATTTGTTGCCGGTCGAATCGTAGGTGATGTTGTTTATATTATAATTATTTTCAAGCGCGATTGATGTCTTAATTCCGGTTGTCAGATCTATTTTATATAGGTCATCCATGCTGGAATTGGCTACTTCTCTGGACATTCCTGCCCCTTGCGGCAAATCTTTTGGAACCGCGCAGAAAAGAGTGGCGTCGTTTCCGAACGCGCATTTGTCGGCCCAGGTGTTTATTTTTAATTCTCTTCTGTTATTTCCAATGCTATCTCCATACGCGTCCGTGATCCAGAGTTCAGGTTTCCAGTCGTTTCTTGAGCTGTAGACGCTATACAGAAGTTTTTTACCGGTGTTGGACCATTCAGGCTGGAACCCTGCTCCTTCAACCACGATTGATTTGAAGTTTTCGCCGTTGAGGCCGATAAGAAGAATTTCTCGGCGTTCCGCGCCCATTGGTTCGCCGGTCTGCGAGAAGGCGACAACTTGTCTGTTTGGCGACCAGTCTACCATTACTTTATCTTCGTTGTTTCCCATCGGCTCAATCAATCTGGCGCCTGTTCCGTCTTCCTTAGTTGTTACAAGCCATCTGTTTTCCGGAGACATGCCGATGCTTTTGGCCGCTATTTCTCCTCCTTCAGGTGAAAAAGAAAAATCCTCCCAGTGCTTTGGCAGAGTTGTCTGCTTGTTAGTTTCAAAATTGTAAACAATTTTTGATGAATCGGGGTATTCAATGACCGCCTGATTTTTATTTTTTGCCCAAGTGATTTTTTGGGCGTTATAAAATACTTGGCTGGATAATTCTTTTATTTGGCCGTCATTGGTCACGCGGTAGAATTTTCCGCTGTTCGCGTTATAAAAACGAATGTCTCCATTTTTATTCATAGATGGGTATGTGACCGTTTCTTTGACAAGAGCGGTTTCAAATCCGGGCTTGTAATATGATTCGCCGCCAGGCTGGACGATTTCAGAAGATGGCAAGAAAGAGGCGGTTTCACCTGCGCCGGTAGTCGCGGTTGTTGTGGCTGGCCTGACTCCGGCGCTTGGCAGTTCGCCAGTTACGCTCGGGGCGGTTGTTTTTTGCGGAAGAAGTTTCGATTCCGGAGTTTTTATGAAAACATAATATAAACCATAGCCAATAATGCCAGAAATTAAGAGAAGCAGAACCATTAGAAAAACCTTTTTTATAGGGCTCATAGTTAAAATACTTGATTTTATCAGCCAAGTATATTATACCACAAAAAAATCGGTTGGGTTAGGCCGCTAATCTTCCCGCCGGGGCTTGCTCTGTGGCGATGCTGGCTTCCATCTCTTTTAGTTTTTTGATTTGTCTGCGCAAAGCAACCCTCTTCTTCGCCTTATCCAGTTCTTTTTGCCAGACCTGTTTTTGATCTTTTAGCTTGTCAATAAGTTTTATAATGTTATTGGTAAGGAGGCCCTTCACCAGCGGGATCATTCCCAATATAAACAGCACTGCTATAAATGGAATTGTAAGAGGAGCCAGGATAATCAAAATAATCGGAATTACTATTGTTGCCGAAGTCATTATTACCATGCGCAAACATGAAAACTTGTCGGTAAACATGGCGTCAATGAAAGCGGTGACGCCTCTAAGGCCTTGAAGCAAAATGATCAGCGCGGTAATTGTCGCGAGCATCATTGTTATCTGAATGACTTTTTGCTCATCCGACATTTTATTGAGCGGTTGTTTCATGGAATCAAGAAGCTTGTCGGTCAGCAAATTTATTCTTGGCATGAAGGTTGAGAGAGCTCCCGCGAATTTGGAGCCTTTAAAATGCGACAAATCCTTTTCCAGTTCTTTAAGTTTATTTTCGGCTTCTTTAAGCATCGGCCGGATTTTTTTTAGGCTATTTTGTTTGGCCTTTAAGATGTCAACCGCTCTTTGTTTTTCTTCTTTGTCGCTTGGCCCGGCATCTTGATCCGGAGCAACATTACTTTCCCGTGAGCTGTCAGAGGAATAGTCGTCAGCACTGGCTTCGTCATTTTCAATCTCTTCTTCTTCCAACTCGGCCAGTTTTTTTTCCAGCACGGCTCTTTTTGCCCGCATGGCGGCGAGTTCGTTTCCGGCCATTTCTTGTTCGTATGGGTCGTCAATCAGAGGCGCCGTCATGTCTTGCGCTCTTGAATTTAAATATACAATGTTGCTCTTTTCTCCTTCCGGCATCGGCATAACGAGACCTTTATTTTATTTGAAGCTTGTCTTTTTCTATAAAAATTTTGTGGCTGGATTTTATTTTGCCTGACATTATTATTTCCGCGATTATATTTTCAATTTCGCCACGCAGTTTTCTTCTCAACTCTCGCGCGCTTATATTTTTGCCGGATTTTGACAGTATCCATGGAAATATGTCATCGTTTGCTTTGACGATTGTTTTGTATGGCTGTAATCTGGAATTCAGGTCGTCAATTTCCAGAGCGGCGATTTTTTCAAGTTCTTGTTTTGATAATTGATTAAACAGGCAAATTTTGTCCAGTCTGTTAATTAATTCCGCGCCAAATAACTCTTTGAGTTTTTCTGTCAATTTTTTTTCAGTATCCTCTGAATTTGACGCGCTGTTTTCAAATCCGATTTTTGCTTTTTTCGTTTCTTCAACTCCGGCCGAAGTGGTAAGAATAATTATGGCGTGCTTGAGCGATATTTTTTTACCAACCGAGTCCGTAACTTCGCCGTTTTCCAGCATTTGTAAGAGAAGCTTCAGAACATCTTTGTGAGCCTTGTCCGCTTCATCAAATAAAATAACTGCATAAGGATTCATTTTTAATTTGTCGGTAAATTGATTTTTCTCTCTGTATCCGACATAACCCGCCGGCGAGCCGAGTATTTTTGAAACACTGAATCCTTCGGTGAATTCGCCCATGTTGAGCTGGACCAAAGCGTTTTGCCCGGGGTAAAGTTCATTGGCCAGTGTTTTGGCAAGTTCTGTTTTGCCCACTCCGCTTTCTCCGGCAAACACAAAAGACGCCAGTGGCCGGTTCGGGTTTGACAGCTGAAGTTTGGCTTGTCTTATCAGGGCGCAAACATCTTTAATCGTATTATCCTGGCCGATGATCTGTTTTTTTAGGGCTATTTCAAGATTGGCAATAAAGTTTTTTTCTTTTAAGAGCAATTGGCTGGCCGGAATTTCCACAATTTTGGCCACCTGATTTATCACATCTTTTTCATTGACGATCCCGGCGATGGCCGGTATCTTGCCGGACACAGTCGCTTTTAATTTATTTATTTCTTGAATCAATTTTTTTTCTTTTTCTTTCAGTCTCATTGCTTCCGCGAAATCGTCCTTGCCGGCGGCCTCCTCTTTTGTCGCCACAATCGCGTCCAGCTCCCTCTGCAGACTGTTGTATTTAACCTGCGCGAGTGAGGGTTTTATTTTTAATTTTTTAGCCGCCGCGGTTTCATCCAGCAAATCTATTGCTTTGTCCGGCAAAAATTGATTTGTCATATATTTGTGCGCTAACTGCGCCGACGCGCGAATGGCGCTATCCGTAATTTTTAAATTATGAAACAGCTCATAATTTTTTCTGATGCCAAAAAGAATTTTCACCGTATCTTCAACGGAAGACTCTTTAACATAAATCGGTTGGAATCTTCTTTCCAAAGCCGCGTCATTTTCTATGTATTTTTTAAATTCCGCGGTTGTAGTGGCGCCTATACAGCGAATTTGTCCGCGAGCGAGAGCCGGTTTCAGCATGTTGGCCGCGTCCAGCGTGCCTTGGTTTGAACCAGCTCCGACAATGTTATGCAGTTCGTCAATAAATAAAATAATATTCGGGTCCTTGGTTATATTGTCAATAACTTGCCGCAGTCTCGCTTCAAACTCGCCTCTGAATGTCGTGCCGGCGATTAGCATCCCCAAATCAAGCGAGTATATTTTTTTATTCAGCAAAATTTCCGGAACCTCTCCGGATACGATTTTTTTTGCCAAGCCTTCAACGATCGCGGTTTTGCCGACTCCCGGATCGCCCAGAAGCACCGGATTATTTTTTGTTCTTCTGCAAAGGATTTGCATCATCCGTTCAATTTCATATTCGCGTCCTATCACCGGATCAATGCCTGACTGAATTTGTTTTTCGGTTAAGTTAGTCGCAAAAAAATCCAGAGCGCTGTCTTTTTTCTTTGTTTTTCTATCCTCCTCCAAAGTTGTGGCATACGGCGTGAGTTCTTCGCCCAGGCTCTCTTGTATTTTATCAAATGTTTCGGATGCTTCTGATATTTGCGGGAATTGGGAAGAATTCGCGAGCATGATTTTTATTTGATTTTCCAATTCCGGCAGTCTTAACTCTTTTTTTGGAAAAAATCGATTGATCCATTTGTTGTCAATGCTTATAAAGGCGGCGAGCAAGTGTTCCGTGCCAAGATAATTATGGCCGTTTTTTTGCGCGACATTCATGGCTTTTTCCAGCAGTTCTTTTGACTCTTCAGAGAAAGCGGAAAGACCGAATTCGCCGATTTTTTCCGGTGTCGGGTCTTCAATTATTTCTTTTTCAAGTTTTTTGCCATCCATGTTATATCTTTGCAGAATTTCACTTGCCAACGATCCTTTTTGTAAAGATAAGGCGAAAAGCAGGTGGATAGGTTCCACTGATTTTGTTTTTAATTCCGTCGCTATTTTTATACTGCGCGCGAGGACATCGCGGAGGTGCGTTGAAAAGCGGTCTATAATATTCATACGATTGTAAAAATTTGAGTAGCTATTGGCTAATCCATGCATTTAATATATACTAAACGCGCGTATTAGTCAAAGAATTTTTTTATAAGACTATGTTAAAAACCGGCATTTTTAAAGCATACGATATAAGGGGAATTTATTCGGAGGAATTAGACGAGGATTTGTCATATAAAATCGGGCGGGCTTACGCGGAGTTGATAAAAAAAGAGGTTAAAAAAGAACAAATAACCGTCGCCGTCGGGCGGGATATGCGCGGTTCTTCCCCGAGTTTAACCGAGGCGGTGATAAAAGGTATCGCAGAGCAGGGAGTTAATGTTGTTGACATCGGGCTTGCCTCAACTCCGACATTTTATTTTGGCGTGAGTTACTATGGTTATGACGGCGGTTTGCAGGTCTCGGCTTCGCATAATCCGGCAAAGTATAATGGTTTCAAAATGACGCGCGCCGCGGCCGTGCCGATTAGCGGGGAGACGGGGATTATGGAAATTAGGGATGCGGTGGTGAAAAACGAGTTTCCGAATTCTGGAAAAAAAGGGAAAGTTGAAAAAAGAGAAGGGGTTTTGGAAGAGCAGATTAAATTCGCATTGACGCAGGCAAATGTAAAAAAAATAAAGCCGTTTAAAGTTGTAATTGACACTGCCAATGGCATGGGCGGGCCGTTGATGGGAGAGTTGTTTAAAAATTTGCCGTGCGAATTGGTGAAAATGTATTTTGAGCTGGATGGAAATTTTCCAAATCACGAAGCCGACCCGTTGAAAGATGAAAATAATCGCGCTTTGCGGGAAAAAGTTTTAGAAGTCGGCGCGGATTTGGGAATCGCGCTTGATGGCGACGCGGATAGGCTGTTTTTTATAGATGAAAAAGGCAAAACCGTGGACCCTTCAATACTTCGAGGAATTTTGGCAAGAATATTTCTGCGAGGAAATTCAGGAGCAAAAATTTGTTATGATATTAGGCCGGGAAGGATTACAAATGATCTGATTGAAGAAGGTAGGGGGGTGCCGGTGGTGGCAAGAGTGGGGCATTCTCTAATTAAGGAAAAGATGAGAGAAGTTGGGGCGATCCTCGGGGTGGAATCGTCCGGTCATTTTTTCATAAAAATGCCTCATGGAACATACGAAGTTCCAGACATAATGATTCTCAAAGTTCTTCAAGAGTTGTCTGAAAGCGGAAAAACATTAAGTGAGTATGTTCAGCCGTTACAAAAATATTATCGTCCTGGAGAGATTAATTTTGAGGTCAGCGATAAAGATGGCGTGTTTTCACGACTGCGAGAGAAATATGGCAAAAATTTAAAGTATGATTTTGACGGCCTGTCTTTTGAATGGCCTGATTGGTGGTTCAATGTCCGCGCTTCAAATACGGAAAACAAAATCCGCCTTAATTTGGAGGCGGTGAGCGAAAGTGTGATGAAAGAAAAAACAGAAGAGGTGAGTGGGTTAATTAAAGGCTAGGTAGCTAACTTGTTAGAGGGATCCTTCTGCTCGCGCGGCTCGCTCAAGATGACATAACATGCGAATATCGCGTCACTTCACCTCCAACAAATCATGCGCCCCGCTTTCGCGCGAACCGGCCGAAGTAATTTGCACAAAATCACTATTATTTTGCAGTTCCGAAATGGTGTGCGAATTGGTATAGCTCATACCGGATTTTAACCCGCCCACCAGTTGTCCAACCAACTCCGCCACCGGCCCTTTATACGGCACAATGGACTCCACGCCTTCAGGCACCACTTCGCTTAAATTTTTATTTTCTTGCTGAACTTTTTGACGGCGCTGCGCCACCGCGAAACTGGCGCTGCCGCGGCATACTTTATATTTTTTTCCCCCGCGGGTCATTACTACGCCCGGACTTTCTTTTGTTCCAGCCAGCAATCCGCCCAGCATCACGCTATCCGCGCCCGCGCCCAAGGCCTTTACAATATCTCCGGATTTTTGTATCCCGCCATCGGCAATCACCGGCACGCCATATTTTTTCGCTACTTCCGCGACTTCCATTACCGCTGTCAATTGCGGCACCCCGCAACCGGTTACCAAACGAGTGATACAAATCGTGCCCGGACCTACCCCTACCTTTACCGCATCCACACCCGCCTCGCACAAGTCCCTGGCCGCTTCGGCTGTGGCAATGTTGCCCGCGATTATTTGCGTGCCACCGCATTTTTCCCGTAAATTTTTTAAAGCGTTAAACATCATTTCCGAATGTCCGTGCGCAATATCCACCACCAGCACATCCACTCCGGCCTTCACCAATTCCTGCGCTCTTTCCAAATAATCTCCGTGCACGCCCACCGAACCACCCACCATTAATCGGCCGGATAAATCTATATTGGCCAGCGGGTATTCGGTTAAGTTTTTTATATCATCGGCCGTTATCAAACCAATAATCACATCGCTCTCATCCACGAGCGGCAGTTTTTCTATTTTATGTTGCATCATTTTTTCTCTGGCCTCCACAAAAGTTGTATTCCGGCCACCCACAATTAATTTTTCTCTGGCTGTCATTACCTGTTCCACCAATTGATTATCATCTTTTACAAAAACAAAATCGCGTTTAGAAAGTATGCCTCGTAATTTACGGTCGCCATTTGTTACCAGCAGTCCGCTAACTCCATGCGCCGCAATAAATCTTTTTGCTTCCCCGATTGTTTTTTTCGGATCTATAGTATACGGATCAGCCACAATAAAATTCTGCGCTCTTTTTACTCTCCTGATTTCTTCCGCATTTTCTTCCACCGTCATGAACCGGTGAATAAT
>ERZ1292640.2713-Hain-H43-02um-R1-2713-length-14067-cov-6_pt2 | contig 11609 bp, 8 predicted proteins | sample MGYA00564404_ERZ1292640 | MGnify/ENA primary metagenome ERZ1292640 (study PRJEB36523, sample SAMEA6512636) | groundwater metagenome | collected 2019-01-08 | study: AquaDiva: Metagenomics assemblies of 32 groundwater samples | reverse complement strand
GCGGCTGGAGCGCGCGCGGCGGAGCGCGTAGAATGTCCGTCCCGCGCCGTCCCGGCGACCCGAAACCCAGCACGATCGAAGGAGCGTCCCGTGACCCGACCGCTGTGCTTCGCCGCCGCCCTGTTGCTGGCCGCCTGGAGCGCGCTCCCGGCCCGCGCCGCCACCATGATGGCGGACAGCACGGTGGTGGACCGCTGGCAGCTCGCGAACGGGCTCGAGGTGGTGACGCGGCACGTCCCGGGCGCGCCCGGGACCGCGATCACGGTGGGCTACCGGTCGGGCGTGGACGACGACCCGGCCGACCGCCCCGGACTCACCGCGTTGCTCGCCGAGGTCGCCCTCACCGCGCCGGCCGGCGACATCCCCGAGCGCACGCGCGGCGAGATGGAGAGCCTGCGGCCGCTGGGCTGGGGGCTCAAGGTCACCCGACGCCACACGCTGTTCACCGAGGGCGCGACCCGCGCGCAGTTCCCCGGCGTGCTCCACCAGACCGCTACCCGCATGCGCGGCGTCACGGTGACCGACGCGGTGCTGGACACCGCGCTCGCCACGGTGCGCCGGCAGCTCGGGCAGATGTACTTCGGCGGGGTGGACCAGATGCTGTTCCACCAGGTTCGCGAATGCGCCCGCGGCACGGACGGGAACGGCATCGTGGCGCTGGCCGCGGCGAAGACCCTGGGCGCGCTCAAGACCGCCGACGCGCAGAAGGCGATCGCGCGCGCGTACGTGCCGGCCAACGCCACGCTCGCCATCGCCGGCGACCTCTCGGGATTCGACCTCCACGCCATGGTCGAGCACGAGTTCGGCGGCATCGCGGGCGGCGCCCGGCTGCCCGACCCGGCGCCGCCCGCGCTCGACTCGGCCACCGTGGTGCTCGCGCGGCCGGAGGTGACGGAGCCGGCGGGCGTCATCGGCCTGCGCGCGCCCGCGCTCGGCGACTCGCTGCACCCCTCCTTCTTCCTCGCCATGCTGTTGCTCGGCACGCGCTGCAACCAGGCGTGGGGGGCCCCATCGGCGCCGCTCACCTCGCGCTTCAACTACGCGGTGCTCGACGACCCCTTCTTCGTGCGCATGTTCCCGCGGCTCGGGAAGAACGCGCTCGACCCGCGGCGGCTCTCGGACGGGATCGAGGATCTGGTCAACGAGCTGCTCGAGATGACGGTGACCATCGGCAACTACCAGGACCTGCGCTACGGCGTGCTGTGGCTGCTCGGCGGGCCGATGCCGCGCAACGTGCTGCGGAGCGTGCGCACCGACTCCGGCGCGCTCAACGCGCTGTCGAACGGCATGGCGAGCCGGGCGCTGTGGGGCAGCGACGCGTTCTGGGCCGAGTACCGCCGCCGCTTCGATCCCACCGTCTCGCCCGCGTTCGGCGCCTGGTCGCAGCACATCGTCACACCCCGCAACCAGACGCGGCTGCTGTTCGTTCCCCGCAAGTAGCGCGCCCCCGGCGGAGCCCGCCACGCGTTGACCCTGCGGAAACGCAGGTGCTACTTTGCCGGCGCATGGCGCGGCGCATCCTCATCGGCATCGCCGGCGGATCGGGCTCCGGCAAGACGCTGGTCGCGCGCACCATCGTGCGCGAGATCGGCTCGGACCGCGTCGTCATCATCGACCAGGACTCCTACTACAAGGACCTCGAGGACATCCCGTTCCGCGACCGCGAGGCGCGCAACTTCGACCACCCGGACGCGTTCGACAACGACCTCCTCAAGGCCCACATCCGCGAGCTGCTCGAGGGCCGCTCGACCGAACAGCCGATCTACGATTACGCGGCGCACCGGCGGCTCCTCGAGACCCGGCACGTGGGCGAGCATCTGGTCATCGTGCTCGAGGGCATCCTGATCTTCGTGGACCCCGAGCTGCGCGCGCTCATGGACATCAAGCTGTTCATCGACGCCGACCCCGACGTGCGCTTCATCCGCCGCCTGCGCCGCGACCTGGTGGAGCGCGGCCGCTCGGTGGACAGCATCATCCGCCAGTACGAGGAAAGCGTGCGCCCGATGCACCAGCAGTTCGTGGACCCGTCGAAGCGCCACGCCGACGTCATCATCCCCGAGGGCGGGCACAACGCGGTCGCCATCGACCTGGTGAAGACCAAGATCCGCGAGCTGCTGCGCGAGCGCGGCGTGGAGCCGGTGCCGGCAGCCTAGCGGCCGGCGCATCACGACCGCGGGCCGGCCCGCGCGGACCGGCCCGCTTCCCATCCACGGCGCGACGCCCCGCTCAGCGCGAGCCGACTCGCTCCCTCAGCCGCGCGCGCGTCGCGGGCCGCGTGCGTGCGCGCGTCGCCGGCGCCTTCGCCGCGGAGATGGCGTGCCACGCGCGCAGCGTCTCGCCCACCGACCACGCCTGAGCGATGCAGCCGCGCGGGGTGAACGGCGAATCGCCGTCCGCCACCTCGGGCAGCGTGGCCACACCGAGCGCGCCGATGAGCTGGCCGAGCGGCTCGAGGAAGGCGAGTGCGCGCTCCCTCTTCCCGTACACGCGGAAGTGCGCGAGCGCGTAGTGCGGCAGCAGCCACGTCCACGCCGTCCCCTGGTGGTACGCGCCATCGCGCGCGCGCCGGTCCCCGGCGTACGTGCCGCGGTAGCGCAGGTCGGTGGGCGCCAGGCTCCTGAGCCCGTGCGAGGTCACCAGCAGTCTCCCGCAGGTCTCGAGCACGGCGCGGCGCTGGTCGGCCGGCAGCGGGCTGTCGGGCAGCGACACCGAGAACAGCTGGTTCGGCCGGATCGACGGGTCGTGGTCCTCGGGTCCGTCGAGCACGTCGTAGAGGCAGCCGGCCTCCGCGTTCCAGTAGCGCGCGAACGAGCGGCCGACGCGCTGCACGCGGTCCTCGTAGTACTCGGCCGGGCGGCCGAGCTTCTCGGCGAACATCGCCATCGCGGTGTGCGCGTTGTACCAGAGCGCGTTGATCTCGACCGGCTTGCCCTGGCGCGGCGTGACCACCCAGTCGTCCACCTTGGCGTCCATCCAGGTGAGCTGGACCCCCGGCTCGCCGGCCTGGATCAGGCTGTCGTCCGGGTCCATCACGATGCCGAAGCGCGTGCCGCGCTCGTACCAGGCGCCGATCTCCTCGAGCACCGGGTAGACCTCGGCGAGGAACTTCCGGTCGCCGGTGGCCTCGAAGTACGCGCGCACCGCCTGGAAGTACCAGAGCGCCGCGTCGGCCGTGTTGTAGGTCGGCGACTCGCCCTGGTCGGGGAAGTAGTTGGGCAGCATCCCCTGGTCCACGAAGCGCGCGAAGGTCGAGAGGATGGCGCGGGCCAGCTCGGTCCGCCCGGTCGTGAGCGCCAGCCCGGGCAGCGCGATCATGGTGTCGCGCCCCCAGTCGCTGAACCACGGGTAGCCGGCGATGATGCTGCGGCCCTGCGGCTCGCCGCGGATCTGGCGCTCGACCACGAACGCGTCGGCCGCGAGCACCAGGCGCCGCACCCACTCGGGCGCGCTGCGCGAGAGCCTCGGCTGCGCCTTCTTCCACGCGTCCGTGAGGCTCTTCTCGTGCGCGCGGCGGCGCTGGAGTGCGAAGGCGCGCGCGATCGGGAGCCCGCGCTCGAGCCCGGCGTTGTGCCGCGTGCTGGCGGTCACGGTCACCGCCTCGCCCGGGGCGAGCCTGGCCACGATCTCGGCCGCCGCGAGGTGGTCCTCGGCGTCGTCCAGCCCGCGCTCGGTCTCGAGCGCGAGCGCGAAGCCGCGGTACCAGTCGTGCATGAGCCGCACCTCGGTGCCGGGCGCGAACAGCCACAGTGGCGTCGCCCCGTCGTACGCCTCGATGCGCACCCCGTCCGCGGCGGGCTCGATGCGGGCGTTCCATCCGCCGTGCGCGGTGAGCGCGTGCGCGTCGCGGTGGTTCACCAGCGCGGTGAGCGACAGCTTGACCGGCGCGCGCGCCGCGACCAGCCGGTACTCGACGTAGGTGGTGTTCTCGCCGTGCTCCATCCACACCCGCTTCTCGAGCCGGGTGTCGCCGATGGCCCAGGTCCACACCGGCACGGTCTCGTCGAGCCGGAACGACTCGAGGTGCAGGTGGCCCTGCGGCGAGAGCGCGCCGCTCGACCAGCGGTTCGTGTCGAGCGCGACCCAGCCGCCGTCCAGCTCGATCTTCTCCGCGAGCTTCGCGAGCAGCAGCGTGCGGCCGACCGGCGGCCTGAGCGAGGCCACCAGCAGCCCGTGGTAACGGCGCGTGAGCGCGCCGCTCGCCGTGCCCGAGGCGAATCCCCCGATGCCGTTCGTGACGAGCCACTCGAGCTTCGTCGCGGCCGCGGCATCGCCCAGGCGGTCCCTTCCGTAGGCCGATTCACTCATCGAAGACCTCCCTGTATCGCATGGTCGCTCGAGCAGCGCGCCGGGCCAGAGGGGCGACGGCAGCGCCGCGGGTCGAGGGCCGGCACGCGGAGGTGGAAGGCGGGAAGTCGTGGCCGGCTCGGACGTTCGCTCCGCATCTTACATCCGCGGAAGGCGCAGTGCACGCCCCGGAGTGGCCGGCGCCCGTTCGCGCAGGGGGCCGCCAGGGGAAGTCCCTTCGGGCCACTCGCGGTCGTCCGCGGGCGGCCGATCGCCCCCGGGACCGCGGTCGCTCCGCCTCAGGCAGCCTCTCGCCTCATCCCGTCCAGCACCTCCCGGACCTTGCGGAGCAGGGAGTCCGGGGTGAAGGGCTTCTGGAGGAAGGGCGTCTCCGGCCCCAGCACACCGTGGTGGATGGTGGCCCTTTCGGTGTAGCCGGAGATGTAGAGGAGCCGGGTCTCGGGCTGGAGCTCGGCGATGCAGGCGCCGAGGTCCGGGCCGCTCAAGCCCGGCATGACCACGTCGCTGATGACGAGATCGAACAGCCGGTCCTGCCGCTCGCACAGCGCCAGGCCTTCCCACCCGCTCGTCGCCTCGAGGACCGTGTAGCCCTGAGATTTCAGGGTTTCGCGAATGACCGCCCGCACCTGCTCCTCGTCCTCGACCACGAGCACGGTCTCCGTGCCGCGGAAGGCGCCTTCCTCCGCCGGGGGGCGGGGGGCCGCCATCAGGGCTTCGTCGGCCCGGGGGAGGTAGATCCTGAACGACGACCCGTGCCCCGGCTCGCTGTAGACCTCGATGTGGCCGCCGCTCTGCTTGACGATCCCGTGCACCGTGGAGAGCCCCAGCCCGGTGCCCTTGCCGACCTCCTTGGTGGTGAAGAAGGGCTCGAAGATCCGCGCCCTGGTCTCCTCGCCCATGCCGCAGCCGGTGTCGCTGACGGCCAACAGCACGTACGGCCCCGGCGCGAGGTCCGGCCGGGTCCGGACGTAGCCCTGGTCGAGCTCGACGTTCCCCGTCTCGATCGTGAGCTTGCCGCCTTCCGGCATCGCATCGCGGGCGTTGACCACGAGGTTCAGGACGATCTGCTCGATCTGGCTCTGGTCGGCCTTGATGGGGCCGAGCTCGGGGGTCGCGCAGGTCCGAAGCTCGATGTCCTCGCCGATCAGTCGGCGGAGCATCTTGTCCAGCTCGAGCACCACCCGGTTCAAGTCGAGGACCTTGGGCTGGAGGACCTGCTGGCGGCTGAAGGCGAGGAGCTGCCGGGTGAGCGCGGTGGCCCGGTGGGCGGCCTGCTCGATTTCCTCGAGATTCCGCGCGATGGGCTGCTCCGGCCGGAACCGGCTCCTGGTGAGCTGGCTGTAGCCGAGGATGATGGTCAGCAGGTTGTTGAAGTCGTGCGCCACCCCGCCGGCCAGCCGGGCGATCGCCTCCATCTTCTGCGCCTGCCGCAGCTGCCCCTCGAGCTTCACGCGCTCGGAGATGTCCTTGCCAGTGGAGACGAAGTGCACGATGGCACCGGTCTCGTCGCGGATCGGCGTGATCGTCTTCTCCTCGTGGTAGTGCTCACCACTCTTCTTGCGGTTCACGAACATGGCCTTGAACACGCCGCCCTGGAGGATCGTCTGCCAGAGCTCCTCGTAGAAGGCGGCATCGTGCGCACCGGACTTGAGAATCGCGGGGGTCTGCCCCACGACCTCGTCTCGGCCGTAGCCGGTCAGGGCTTCGAAGGCCGGGTTGAGGTACTCGATCCGGCCATTTCGATTGGTGATGACCACGGGGTCCGCGGTCTGCTCCACCGCCCGCGTGAGCTTGAGGAGTGAGGCTTCGGCGCGGCGGCGCTCCGCCACTTCCAGCGCGAGCTCGGCCGTGCGCGCCTCGACCCGCTGCTCCAGTTCCGCGTGGGCCTGCCGGAGCGCCTCGGCGACCTGCCGGCGCGCCTCGTCCGTGCGCCGCAGCGAGCGGGCGCCGAGCCAGATGATCACGGTCAGCACGACGATGCTGGAGGCGACCAGCAGCGAGACGCCGAGCCGGGCGTCGTAGAGGCGGAAGGCCTGGCCCTGGAGCTCGAACCACCCGAGGAAGGCGAGGACGAGGACGGCCAGGGGCAGGAGGCGCCGGGCCAGGAGGCCGCCCGCGTCTTCGCCGACGAACACCGCCGTGAGGCCGCGCTCCGGCCGGGCGAAGAGGACCGCGGCCGAGAGAAGGAAGAAGACCACCGCCGTATTGAGCGCCATCGCGGTGTTGAGCGCCGTCGGGAGCTGCTTCGTCACTTCATAGAAGGGGCGGACGTCGTAGGCATGGCCCAGGAGAGCCAGGAACGAGAGGAGGAGCGGGACGAGGGCGAGTAGCTGCGACGGAGGTGCGCCTCGCCGGGACTCGAGCCGGAGCGTGAGGAGCGCGGCGCCGAGGAACAAGAAGTTCAGCGCGGTGTTCGGGGCCATGCGGTTGGGCGGGAGCCCGATCACCGACCCGAGCTTCTCACGGAAGAGCCACTGGTCGAACCCGAGCTGCCAGCCGAGGTGGACGTCGCCGAGCTTGACGAGACCCGCGAGCGCCACGAGTGCCGCGCAGACCAGGCCGAGGAGCCGGAGATGACGGCGATCGGACCCTTCCCGGAGCAGCCCCAACGCGACCCCGGCCAGGATGAAGCAGACGGCGGTGGCGGGATTCATGGCGACGAGGCCGGGGACGATGCTCGTGAGGGCCTGGAGGCCCAGCTGTCAGCCGAGCAGGACGCTCGCCCCGAACATGATGGCGGCAGCGCTCGCCACCGGGGCGACCAGACCAGGCCGCGTCCGCGGGTGGCCGTCAGCCTCGAGGCTCATCGGAAATCCCTTTCGCAGGTCCTGCAACGTCTCGAGGCGCCCATCGCCAAGGTGAGGAGTCCGGCCCCGGGAGGATCGGCAGAGGCCCCGAGGCACGCGGGTACCCGACGGTATCGTCCTCCTCGAACGTCAGCTTTAGCGGAAACTCTCTCATGTCACGCCGTCCACATCGGGTGATCACAACCTTCGGCGGCATCGCCATGACCACCGACGACCATGGCCCGTTGGCCGAGAACGCCGCCTTCTTCGACTACGGCGGGACGGCCCTCCGCGTCGCCTCGACGGCCTACGACCTGATCGTGGTCGGCAGCTGCGCGCCGCGGCTACGAGCGGACCCGGCCGCGGGCGATCGTGCTGGCCACCGCGGCCGGCGGCGGGGCCCCGGGCGCGGCGTTGAGCCTGCGCTTCTGAGGACGCGGGCGGACGCGCCGGACGCGGCACGGCCGTTGACACGCCCGCGCCCGCTTCGCTAGCGTGCGGCCTCCATGAGCGAGCCTGCGTTCCCCTACCCCGTGTCCGGCTGGATCGAGGTCATCGTCGGGAGCATGTACAGCGGCAAGACGGAGGAGCTGATCCGGCGGCTCCGCCGCGCCCAGATCGCCCGCCAGAAGGTCGAGATCTTCAAGCCCGGCATCGACGACCGCTACGCGCGCGACGCCATCGTCTCGCACTCCGAGCTGCGCATCCCGTCGCGCTCCGTCAAGGACGCCAGCGACATCCTGCGCTACGCCCACGAGGCCCAGGTCATCGGGATCGACGAGGGGCAGTTCCTGGGGCCGGCGCTGGTCCGGGTGTGCGAGAGGCTGGCGCGGCGCGGCAAGCGGGTCATCGTGGCGGGCCTCGACCAGGACTACCGCGGCAAGCCCTTCGAACCGATGCCGCAGCTGCTCGCCATCGCCGAATACATCACCAAGACCCTCGCCATCTGCGTGGTGTGCGGCAATCCCGCCAACCGCACCTACAGGAAGGTGCGGCGCGGCGGCCTCGTGGTGGTCGGCGGCGCCGACCTGTACGAGGCGCGTTGCCGCCGCTGCTTCGAGCTCGGCCGACGCGTGTCCGCGCCCGAATCGCCGAACCCCCCCGGAGGTTCCGATGAGACTTCGTCCGCTCGTCCGCGCCAGCGCAGTGCTCGCCGTCCTCGCCGTCCTCGCCGCGGGGTGCGCAAGAAAGGCTGAGCGGCCCGCGGCCTCCGGCCCTCCCTCCCAGGCCCCGCTCCGGGTCGGCCTGGTCTTCGACGTCGGCGGACGCGGCGACAAGTCGTTCAACGACGCCGCCTACGCCGGGCTCGAGCGCGCGAAGCAGGAGCTGGGCGTGGAGTTCGCCACGCTCGAGACCGGCGAGGGCGCCGACCGCGAGGCCGCCATGCGCCAGCTCGCCGCCGGCGGCTCCCAGCTCGTCTTCGGCATCGGGTTCCTGTTCTCCGACGACATCTACGGCCTCGCGCAGGAGTTCCCGGACGTGAAGTTCGCGTGCGTGGACTACACCGTGAAGGAGGGCCAGCAGCTCCCGCCCAACCTGGTCGCGCTCAAGTTCAAGGAGGAGGAGGGGTCCTACCTGGTCGGCGCGCTCGCCGCCCTGCTTACGAAGACCGGCAAGATCGGCTTCGTCGGCGGCATGCAGATCCCGCTCATCAAGAAGTTCGAGGCCGGCTACGTCGCGGGCGCGAAGGCCGTGAACCCGGAGGCCGAGGTCATCGTCAAGTACGCCGGCACGACCGGCAGCGCGTTCAAGGACCCCACCAAGGGCAAGGAGCTGGGGCTCGCCGAGTACAACCAGGGGGCCGACATCATCTTCCATGCCTCGGGCTCCACCGGTCTCGGGGTGTTCGAGGCCGCGCGCGAGAAGAAGAAGCTCGCCATCGGCGTGGACGCCGACCAGCACGACGAGGCCCCCGGCCACATCCTCACCTCGATGGTCAAGCACGTGGAGACCGCCGTGTTCGACACCATCAGGGACCTGAAGGGCGGCGTGTGGAGGGGCGGGATCCAGGAGTTCGGCCTCGAGGAGGACGGCGTCGGCTGGGTCTACGACGACCGCAACCGGAGCCTCATCCCCGACGCGGTGAAGGCGAAGGTGGACTCGCTGCGCGAGGAGATCGTCGCCGGGAGGATCGTGGCGCCGTCGAAGTAGCGACGGGGGTCAGCGCCATGACCGCCTGGACCGATCTCGGCGGCGGAATCCGCGTGCGGCGGAGCCGCGCGTTCGCGATGAACAGCGTGCTGCTCGCGGACCGCGCCCACGCCGTGCTCGTGGACCCCGGCGTGCTGCCCTCGGAGCTGGACGACCTCGCCGCCGCCGCGCGCGGCTCGGGCGCGCGCGAGATCACGCTACTCTTCACGCACGCCCACTGGGACCACGTCATCGGCCGCGCCTGGTGGCCCGGCACGCGGACGCTCGGGCATCACCGGCTCGCCGCGGAGCTGGCCCGGGACGCGGCCGGCATCCTGCGCGACGCGGCCGCGTGCGCCGCCGGGTGCGGCGAATCGTGGACCCGCGGCTTCGAGCCGTTCGCGCCGGACGTGGCGCTGCGCGAGGGCGATGCGACGACGCTCGGGCCGTGGCGGCTCGAGTTCCTCGAGGCGCCCGGGCACTGCGACAGCCAGCTCGCCACGCTCCTCCCCGACCACCGCACGCTGCTCGCCGCCGACCTGCTCTCCGACCTCGAGATCCCGTGGCTCGACCGTCCGCCCGCGGTGTACCGGGCCACGCTCGAGAAGCTGCGCCCGCTGGTGGAGGGCGACGCGGTCGGGACGCTCGTCCCCGGGCACGGGGCGGTCGCGCGTGGTGACGAGGCGCACGTGCGGCTCGCGCGCGACCTGGGCTACCTCGACCAGCTCGAGCAGCGCGTGCGCGCGGCGCGCACCGCAGGGGTCACGCTGGACCAGGCGCAGGCGCGGCTCGCGGCGATGGACTACACCGGGAAGGGCGCGGCGATGGACGAGGTCCATCGCGCGAACGTCCGCATCGCCTGGGAGGCGGCGGGCTAATCGAGCAGCACGATCTTCTTCGCCGCGATCCTGCCCGCGGCCTCGAGGCGCACGAAGTACATCCCGGGCGGCAGGCGCCGGCCGCCATCGCCCGCGACGCTCCAGGTCACGGACTGCGGGCCGGCGGCGCGCCAGCCCTCGGCGATCGTCGCCACGCGCGTGCCCCGCAGGTCGAGAACGGCGAGCCGCACGCGCCCCGCGGCCGCGAGCGTGAACTCCAGCGTCACGCTCTTCCCGCCCGTGACCGGGTTCGGATACCGCCCGAGCACGAGCGGCGGCGTGCCCACCCCCGCGGGGGCGCCGGTGCCCGACCCCCGGATCAGCCGGTAGGTGGCGAGCTGCTGGCGCGCGAGCGGATCGGTGAGCAGGCCGGCGGCGACGCTCGCGGGCCCGAGGTCGGTCTCGATGTGGGTGACCCGTCGCGCCGCTTCGAGCGCGTCACCCGGCAGCGCGAGCCCGAGCGTGCGCGGAGCGTCGGCGAGGTTCCAGACGCGCGCGATCACGCCCTGGCCGATGCCCTCCTCCGCGGGCTTGAGCGCCCACAGCAGGATGTCGGGCGAGGTGATGGTGAGCAGCGACCACGTCGCGTTCGTGAGCGGCGCGCTCGCGCCGCCGGTGACGCGCGCGGCCACCAGCGGGTCCTGGTGCTCGAGGGCGAAGCGCATCGCCGCGGCCGGGTCGTACGCGCCGTGCGTGCGCAGCGCGAAGCGGTCCAGGAACGAGGCGTCGCCGCCCTGCGCGCCGATGCCGAGCGACGGGCCGTCCACCTGCATGCCCACCACCGCGGAGATCTCCGGCGTCGCGGCATCGAGCGAGTCGGGCGTGCTGTTCCCGGCCCTGAAGAACGGGCTGTCCCAGTTCGAGACCGTGACGCCGTAGGCGCTCTGCGACAGGTCCACGAAGTGGTTGAAGGTGAGCCAGTCGGTGCGCGCGTTCTGGTCCGCGTAGTCGCCGCCCTGCGACTGGCGGGCGACGCGCGCGATCATCCCGACCTCCTCGTGCCGCGTGACCGCACCCGGCAGGTCGAAGGCGTAGTCGTAGGCCACGTCGCTCGAGAAGTTCCCGGTCACGCGCCCCTCGACGTCCACGCGGTCGAGCCCGGCGTAGAGCGTGACACGCGTTTCGTGCGCGGGACTGCCGCCCGCCACCACCCTGAGCGTGGCCGACACCGGGCCCGCGCTCTCGAGCACGGCGCCCCCGTTCCCCGAGCCCAGGTCGTGGAGCGCGCCGCCCACCGCCACCAGCTCGCGGTCGCCGTTCCTGTGGTCCTTGAGGCTCGCGATCTCGCCGCGCGCGCCGGGCGCGACGCGGTAGATCCCGTTGTCGAGCGCGCCGCCGTCCGCGGTGGCGGCAGTCGGGAAGCTGCCGCCCGCGCCCGCCCGCACCTCGTAGACCCGGTAGCCGACCGGCGGCACGCCGGAAGCGAGGATGCGCACGCGCGACCGCCCGTCCACCTGGGCCGGCTGGCTCGGCACCTCGCCGCCGGTCGCCACGTCCACCACGTGCACCG
>ERZ1292640.3842-Hain-H43-02um-R1-3842-length-11611-cov-7_pt1 | contig 11611 bp, 10 predicted proteins | sample MGYA00564404_ERZ1292640 | MGnify/ENA primary metagenome ERZ1292640 (study PRJEB36523, sample SAMEA6512636) | groundwater metagenome | collected 2019-01-08 | study: AquaDiva: Metagenomics assemblies of 32 groundwater samples | reverse complement strand
CCACATCCAGCCATCGCGACCAACAGCGCTGCCAGTGGCCACGCTGCGAAGTAGCTTGTTCGACCAGTGAAATGTGCATGACGCATTGGGAGCCTCCTTATGGGAAAGCGATTCCGCGGAAACCGCGGTCTCCCCACGATCAGAGGAACCAAGCGCCAGTTTCGTGCCACGCGGGGGGCGGGAGCCGCGCTCCCTCCTAGCGCACTGCTGAGGAGCAATCTAGGGGTGCGGCTCGCAGCCGGAGTGCTATGCCAGCGAGCGACTGTGCGGTCGTTGGCGAGGAAGATCCTTCAATCCCAGGAAGGATGTTCAAACGCGCGGGAGCGCGGCGGCAGTTTCAGCTTCTAGCGTACTGGTTGAGCCGGTTGTAGAGCGTCTTGAGGCTGATGCCGAGGATCTCGGCAGCCTTCTTTTTGTCACCGCCGCAGTGCTCGAGCGTTGCGAGGATGTGTTGGCGCTCCGCGTCGTCCAGCGAAGCCCCCATGTCGGGAGGCTGCTTCGCACCGGGTGGGAGGGTCGCCGCGGGAGCGGCCTCGGCCTCCAAGTCTCCGAGCTCGATCTTGTCCTCGGACATGATGAAAGCGCGATTCAGCTGGTTCTTGAGCTCGCGCACGTTGCCGGGCCAGGGGTAGGCCTGGATGCGCTCGCGCGCTGCGGCGCTCAGGCGCTTGGCCGTCCCCTCGGCGGCGTTGAGCGACTCGACGAAGCGCTCGGCCAGCAGGAGCACATCCCCCTCACGGTCGCGCAGCTCTGGCAGGACGATGGGGAACACGTTCAAACGGTAGAACAGGTCCTCCCGCAGTCTCCCGGCCTGCACGGCCTCTTTCGGCGCGCGGTTGGAGGCGGCGATCAGGCGCACGTCTACCGGGATGGACTGCTCGCCCCCGACGCGCGTCAGCGTCCCGGACTCGAGCACGCGCAGGAGCTTGACCTGGAGCTCGATCGGCATCTCGGTGATCTCGTCGAGGAACAGCGTGCCGCCCGACGCGCGCTCGAAGTAGCCGCGCCGGAGCTGGGTTGCACCGGTGAAGCTGCCCCGCTCGTGGCCGAACAGCTCGCTCTCGATCAGGGTCGGGGGGATCGCCCCGCAGTCGAGCGGGAGGAACGGCCGGTGGCGGCGAGCGCTCAGCTCGAAGACCGTCTGCGCGACGAGTTCCTTCCCGGTGCCGCTCTTCCCCGTGATGAGGACCGTCGCGTCCGTCGGTGCGGCCCTGGCGATCAAATCGTAAACGGCCTGCATGCTCGTGGAGACGCCGACGAGCTGGCCGAAGCGACCCAGCTTCCGGAGCTCGCCGCGCAGCGTGCCGACCTCGTCCTTGAGCGAACGGACCCGCACCACATTGGCGAGCACCGCCTTCATGCGGCGGAGCTCCAGGGGCTTGGTGAGGTAGTCGAGCGCGCCCAGGCGCAGCGCGTCGATCGCGGAATCCACGGTGGCCATGCCAGAGACGATGATCACGTCGGAGCGCGTGGTGTCCTTCAGCTCCTTGAGCAGCTCGATCCCCTTGCCGTCGGGCAGCACCAGGTCGATGACCACGAGGTCGACCGGCCCACGAGCGATGCATTCCCGTGCCTCTCTCAGGGATCCCGCGAGCGTGACCCCGAAGCCTTCCTGCTTCGTGATCTCGGCCAAGCCGGTGAGAAAGTCGTTATCGTCGTCGACCAGGAGTGCGTGGAGCATCGAATGGATCCTCGGCCCGGGAAGGACACCTGCGGAAAATATGGCACCGACGGCGCCGGCTGCAAGTCGGACGACCATCGGCCGATCGACGCCGGGACGTGGAAATGCGCGCTCGGATGTGTGCTCAGGGTCTCTCGAGCAGCGCGAGCAGCCCGGTGGTGAGCCAGGGCACGTAGGTGATCACCAGCACGCCGAAGGCGAGGATGAGCAGCATCGGCATCGACGCCCGGGTCACTTCGAGCACCGGCCGCCCGAACCGGCAGGAGGCGAGGAAGAGGTTGAGGCCCACCGGCGGCGTCAGGTAGCCCAGTTCCAGGTTGGCGACGAAGATGATGCCCAGGTGCACGGGGTTGATGCCGAACGCCGCGGCGATGGGGATGATGAGCGGCACCACGACCACGGTGGCCGAGAAGATGTCCATCAGGCAGCCGACCACCAGCAGGAACAGGTTGAGCGCCAGCAGGAACACCCACGGCGAATGGATGTGCCCCTGCGTCCACGCCACCAGATGCGCCGGCACCTGCGCGTCCACCATGTAGCTGCTGAGCCCCATCGCGGCGGCGAGGATGACCAGCACGCCGCCCACCAGCACCACGGTCTCGGCCAGCACCCGCGGCAGGTCGCGGCGCACCGACAGATCGCCCAGCACGAAGCACTGCATCACGAACGAGTAGAGCACGGTGAGCGCGGCCGCCTGGCGCCGTTGCTGCCGCCCGCATATGAGTTGTCGAGCAGCCACTCGGCGGCGGGTGCGCTCGGTTCGCCACGCCGCACGTCGCCGGCGAGGATGCGATACGCGTGACGGAGCACGCGCGTGTGGTCGGACAGGCGGCGCAGCAGCCGGGGGGGGCCGCGCCGCGGATTTCGCGAGAGAGTGAATCCCGCGGCCAGCGCCCGGGCGCGTTCCTCCAGGCGCTCGACGCCGAGGAGCTCGCCGTGCAGGGGGCTGGAGTCGAGGCCGACCAGCCGCAGGCGCGCCCCGCCCGGCTCAAGGGCAGCACGGGACGGCGTGACGCGAGTGCCTGGCAACAGCCTGCAGTCCTTTCGGAATGGACCGCGGGGAGCCCGCGGCCCCGATCGAGGCGACCGGGGCATAGTAGCAGGGAAGGGGTCGGTTGGAGCCTCGCCGCGTGAGCGAGAGTGCAACCGTAGCCATCGACCATTCAAGCTCGCGAAGCGGATGAAGCGCAACCCGCTCGCAGATGCCCGATCGGGCGGTATGGCTCCGGACCAGAGGCGAGGGTCCAGTGGACCCTCGCCGGCTGGCGCTGAATCTGCGGGTGCGCTATAAATCTCGGCCGCGCAAGAATGTGGCGGCGGCATAGCCAAGTGGTAAGGCGAGGGTCTGCAAATCCACTTGTCCTCGAAATCGACAAGTTTCGCCTCGATCCCCGCAACCCACGTCCTAGCAACACAAGAGAAGATCCCCCGGCCGGTTACGCTCGTCGGTGGTCTTGTTTCTTCGTGGTCAGGAATGGACACGGACGGACCGAAGCGGACGCTGAAGGGGTCACAGAAGGGTCACAGCTGAGGGCAGGCCGACAGCTGTGACCCCGGAGACGTAGGGGAGTCAGTCTGGAACATCCACGTGCTGCGGATCTCCTGTCCGGCGCCGGGCGACCGCGGCTACAGCGGGGGACGTCGGCCGCCGCGATGGACGACCTCTCGCGCTACCCGCACCATCACGCCCATGGTGAAACGCACGCTCACGCGTTCCCCCGGCGCGAGGGTTTCCGGGCAGTCGTCGGCGCTCACCCGGCCGACCACGGCCGGACCCGCGTCGCCCTCCAGCGCGATCACGAGGTCCACGCAGTGGCCGCCGTGGATGCTCGCCGACGGACTACTTGCCCTTCTTGCCAGGCACGGCCGGAGCCGGATGCGCCTTGGTAAAGGCGTCGGCCTTCTTCTGGTCCTTTTCTGTCGCAGCCTGCTTCTTTTGTCGCTCTTTCGACTTCGGAGACTTGTCGCCCATGGACCACCGCCTGAGGTTCGGGTAGTTGGAGCAACGCGCGACCACGTTGCACTCTACCACCTCTGGAACGTGATGCTGACGCCGGCGCGCGCCGTGAAGGTGCTGGAGTTAGGTCTCGCCAAAGCCGTCGCCGCGGTCGCGACGGGCACCGATCCCGTCGGAAACGGTCGACCACACGCGCAACGTATCCGCTCGGTGATCCCAGGTGGGATTGGCGAAGCGGGTGCGCGCAACTCCAATGGCTTACCTGGAGACCCAGGCGACGGGAGTGGACGTCTACCTGGCCCAGTTGCGAAGTGGCGTTGCGGCCGTGACGCGGGCGGTCGTGGTGTCGCGATAAGGGGCGACGCTGGCTCGACGGGTCGGCTTCCTGCCGGTGAGCCCGATGCAGGATACTGCCCGCAGGCAGTCACAACGCGCCCCAGTTCAGCCGAGAGGGGTACCGCCGTGAGATCATCCGCCCTCATCACGATGCTGGCGCTGGCCGCGGTGCCGGGGGGCGCTCGCACCGAAGCGACGGACACGCTGACCGTGGTCACGCTCAATCTGTGGCACGACCAGAGGGACTGGCCGAAGCGGCTGTCGGTGATCCTCGCGGAGATGCGCGAGCTGCGCCCCGACGTGCTCTGCCTGCAGGAGGTGCTGCAGCACGGCAGCCTGAGGAATCAGGCGGAAACCCTCGCCGGCAGCCTCGGCTACCACATGTATTTCACGTCAGTCGACAGCGTCCATCGTGTGAAGCGCTACGGCAACGCGATCCTCACGCGACATCGTGTGCTCCACGCGGGTGGAAAGAACTTGGACCCGTCGAACGACTACCGCACTGTGGCGCATCTGCGCATCGACTTTCTGGGACGCGTGGTCGACGTGTACGACACCCACCTCCATCACACGTCCGAGGGCTCGTCGATCCGGGTCACGCAGATCCGCGACCTCTTGGCGTTCATCGACTCCACCCGCGGTGACGGTGCAGTCGTGCTAGCGGGAGACTTCAACGCCGAACTCGAGACGCCGGAACTGCGGTTGTTGGCGCGCGACTTCGTGGACGTCTTCAGGGCCGTGCACCCGTCGGCCACCCGTGCGGAGGCCGCGACGTTCAATCCGATCTTCGGAGTGGATCCCGGACCGATCGACCACATCTTCGTGTCGAAAGTCGCCCGTACGCGGCTGGCGCCCCGCGCGTGCGACATCATGTTTCGGAATGCGGGCCCCGACAGCGTGTGGGCCTCCGATCACTTCGGAGTGGTCGCACGGCTCGATGTCGGTGGGCGACCGGGCCAGGCGGGAGGCGAGACGCCCGTGCGACGGTGACGCACGCACGGCCCACGGGTTCCGTGAGGGTCGACTTGTCCGGCATGTGCGGAAGGGGCAGTGCGAGGTGCTGGCGTCCCCAACGGGTGGAGTTGCCCCGCTTTCGTGGAGAACTTTGCTCTTGGGCGCTTGTTGAACCCACACTCCTCCGGGCCACTCAAGTTGTTGCTCCCTCTTCCGGCGTGCTACCTTCCTCGCCCCGCGACATTTCCGAGGCGGCATAGCCAAGTGGTAAGGCGAGGGTCTGCAAAACCCTTATTCCCCGGTTCGAATCCGGGTGCCGCCTCCAAGTCTCGCATCCTGCGTGCCCTGCGCCAGTCTCACTCCCTGCGCAGGCACGCCCCCAAGACACGAAGAGTCTCCTGCGGAACGCAGCGTTTCGTCATCCCGCCCCGATCGGTGTCGCGAGAAGTCGGGGAAGCCCACCCGCGAACTGTTGGAATCGGGGGATCGCGGCGAACATCTGAGGTGAAGCCACTTGCCGACCCTGATCCCACGCCCAACAGGAGCAGCCCCATGGAACTCAGCCTCGACAGGATCACAGCCCTTGGCCTGGTGTGCGGCATGCTGATGGCCCCACGCGCCTCGCACGCCGTGAACCTGGTCCCCAACGACAGCTTCGAGAGCTACGTGGGCTGCCCCACCAGTTTTGGTCAGATCTACCAGGCCGCGCCGTGGAATGCGCCGACCACGGGCACGTCGGACTACCTGAATGCCTGCGCGCCGGTGTCATTTCCCTCGGTGAACGTGCCGCAGAACGAGCAGGGCTACCAGACCGCGCGCACCGGTGTGGGGTATGCCGGGATCATCCCGTTCTCGGCAGCGGCGGACTACCGCGAGTACGTGCAGGCGCCGCTCACCTCGGCACTCGTGGCGACCGCGTCGTACCTGGTGAAGTTCTACGTGTCGCTGGCCGACAGTTCGATTCTTGCCATCGACCGACTGGGTGCGTACTTGTCGGTGGGCCCGGTGGGCCCGGTGGGCAACTACGCGCCGCTCGCGGTGACGCCGCAGGTGGAGAGCCCCGTCAACGTGTACCTGACCAATTCCACGGGTTGGACGCTGGTGAGTGGCGTGGTGGTGGCGAGCGGTGGCGAGGACCACATCGTGCTCGGCAGCTTTCGTGACGACGCGAACACATCGACTGTTCCGGGCCCGGGCGTGTGGCCGGGTGGGGCGTACTACTACATCGACGACGTGAGCGTGGAGCTGGCGCCGCCCACCGAGCAGGCCTGCTGCATGTCGGACAACAGCTGCTCCATGCAGTTCCCCGGCGAGTGCACGCTGCTCGGCGGCACGCCGGCGGGGCCCGGCACCACCTGCACGCCCAACCCGTGCGCGCCCACGACGACGCACTCGAAGACCTGGGGCGCGGTGAAGGCGATCTATCGGTGAGTCCTCTGGAAATCGGTTCGGGCTGGCGCGCGGCCACGGCTGATGCGGACGACCGGTGGCGCCCTGCTGGCGCGGGGCGCCTTCGGTGCTTGTGGGCGGTGCGGGGGTGCGCGTGGCGTGGGTGGCGTCCCCGTGTGACGGGAGGGCTCCTTCGTGGGCGCAGGGCCGGGGCGTCGGCTGCCGGCGGTACGCCCCCCTCTCATGTCCAGTCTCGTCTCGCCCGTTGGAAGGTCCGCTCGATTCGGAAACCCCGGGTGCTCCACCGGCAATCCCGGGGCGAATAGGCCGACTCGCGACGCGCAATCCCGGTGTCCGACCGCGCCCGAGCCAAGACGAGTCCTTGAGCCGCCGCGGCTTCCCCGCGCCGCTCAGGCGGCCGCGCGCCCCCCGGAATCCACCAGCCGCTCCAGGTGGCGGGCCGCCACGCAGGCTCCGTCCTCGCCTGTGAGTCGCCCGCGGAGAGCCTCCGCCCGGGCACCGATGGAAGCGTCCCCGATGCAGACCTCCAGCTTCTCGTGCAGTCGTGCCGCCGTCAGCCGATGTCGCGCGAGCATCAACCCCGCGCCCAGCGCCTCCACGCGCACCGCATTGTTGAATTGGTCGTACGCGTGAGGGATGACCAGCGTCGGGCGTCCGGCCCTCAGTGCCTGCGCGCACGTTCCGATCCCCCCGTGATGGACATTGGCGAGAGCCCGCGGGAAGAGCAGCGAGTGCGGTGCCCAGGACACGGCGATGACATCGTGGGACGGCACGGCGGGTGGCACGTTCCCCCGGCCCACGAGCAGTACGCCGCGGCGCCCGAGGCGAGCGCAGGCCCGGGCGGCGATTGCAAAGAAGCCGTCGGCGCTGTTGACCGCGGTGCTGCCCAGGGTGAAGACGATGGGCGGCTCTCCCGCCTCGAGGAAGCGTTCGAGATCATCGTCGAGCCGCGTGTTGGGGTCACCGTCGTAACTCGGGAACCCGCAGATCACCCCCTGAGCGGGATCGCCGGGCAGCGGCGGTCGGAAGGCGCTCGGCCACATCCCCAGGTTGAGTTCTCCGCCGCGGAATCCGCCCCAGAACGCATTCCGCGCCGGCGGGAATCCGGCGCGGGCGCGCAGGCCGTTCACCCAGGCATCACACGCGGTTCGCAGCACGGGGTCCAGCAAGCGCGCGAGCATCCGTGCCTGCCGCCCTCGCCATGCGCCGGGCCCGACCTGAATGGTCGGCACCGGATCGGCTGCGGTGTTCCAGGCGAACGGCGCCAGCACGACGTTGGCGTGTGGGATGCCCCGCTCCCCGGCGACCCAGGCCGCCGGAAGCACGATGTGATGCGCGAGGAGCAGATCGGGGTCGTGGGTGGACAGGTTGTGCCGCAGCGCCTCGGTCAGGGGCAGCGTCGCCGAGGCGAGATTGCGCATGAGCAGGCCGGGCCCCCGGAAGCGATGGAACAGATGCGGATGCCGCGACAGCTTCTCGAACGAGATCGCATCGGGCAGCGGTCGCATCTCGAGGCCCGCGCAGGCGGCCTCACGGGCGAAGAAGGGATCGACCAGCACGGTGCAGTGGTGGCCGCGCGCCTAGAGCGCACGCCCGATCGCCCGGAACGGGTAGAGGTCGCCGTGGGATCCGAGGGTGACGATCAGAGCGCGCATGGGTGTGCGGGGGAGAGAGGTCCCAAGGGTATCGGTTGGACGGGCCGCGAGGTTTACGGGTGTTCTGCCCCCGGGGGCACCCCGGGAGTGCGGAACATCCAGGGGCCCTGCTTGGCTGTGCGGCATGTTGTTCGGCCCCGCATAGCCCTCAAGCGCGCGGGCAAGTCAAGCGCGATCCAATCGACCCGCCTGCCCGGGGGGCTCGCATCGGCGGCCACCCAGCCGTCATGCCTTGGCCGATGACAGGAGCGCTCGACCGGCAGGCCTCGATTGCCACCGAATCGCAGGGCGAATCAAGGGCGATCCAACGGGCCCGATGGACCTCGTGGTAGGTTCTCAGGGGCCTCCAATTGACCCCGAGACGCAGGTTCGAATCCGGGTGCCGCCTCCAACTCTCGCAGCTCCGACGCCCCCGTTCACGCAGTTATCGCCGAATCCACCGAAGACGTCGCCGAAAACCGCCTGTAGCGTAGCCCGGACGTAGCCATCGCAGGCCGGACGCCTCCGCGTCCGGCTTGCGGCTTGTTGGAGCCAGCCCTCGAATCGCCACCCCGTCCGCGCCCCGCGGCGAGAACCGCGTCGCGTGGCAATGCCCGGGCTGCACCGATTCGGGGGCGCAGAGGGCGGGTGTCCGGATCGGCCTGTGGGTGGTACCTTGCGGATGCCCTCGCTGCACACCCCCTCGCGGAAGCGCACTGAGCCCAAAGGCGGCCCTCGCTGTTCGACACACAACGTTGGACCACAGGCCCTGATGCTCCGGCCACGCCGGAGCTTCCGGTCATCATCCAGGGCGGCATGGGCGTCGGGGTCTCCCACTGGCGGCTCGCGCAGGCCGTGTCGCGCCTCGGCCAGTTGGGAGTGGTCTCGGGTACGGCGCTCGACACCGTGCTCGCGCGCCGGCTTCAGAGCGGCGACATCGGCGGTCACATGCGCCGCGCGATGGAGCAGTTCCCCATCCCGCAGGCTGCAGCCGAAGCGCTGAAGCGCTACTTCCGCCCCGAGGGTCTGCCGCCGGGCACGCCGTACGCCACGCTGCCCATGCCTCAGCAGGTGATGAGCAAGGCGCGCGAGCAGTTCATCATGCTCGCGGCGTTCGTCGAGGTTCAGCTCGCGCGGGAAGGCCACGACGGCCTCGTCGGCATCAACCTGCTGACCAAGGTGCAGCACTCGAACCTGGCGCTGCTGTACGGGGCGATGCTCGCGGGCGTCGGCTTCGTGCTGATGGGCGCCGGCATCCCGCGCGAGATCCCGGCTGTGCTCGACGCGCTCGCGCTGCATCAGCCCGCCGCGCTTCGTTTCGCAGTCGAGGGCGGCGCCGCGGACGCCGCCCGGTACCTGCGGCTCGATCCGGGCAGTCTCTGGGAGGGTGCGCCGCCGCACATCCACCGCCCGAAGTTCCTGCCCGTCATCGCCAGCGATTCGCTCGCGACCATGATGGTGCGCAAGGCCACCGGCCCCGTGGACGGCTTCGTCATCGAGGGTCCCACCGCCGGCGGCCACAACGCGCCGCCACGCGGCGGCGCCGTGGCGGATGAGCGGGGCAACGTCGCCTACGGCTCACGCGACCAGGTGGACCTCGAGAAGATCCGCGAGCTGGGCCTGCCGTTCTGGATCGCGGGTGGAGCGGGCTCGCCGCAGCGGCTATGCGAAGCGCGCGCCGCCGGCGCGGCCGGCATCCAGGTGGGCACCCTGTTCGCGTGCTGCGATGAGTCCGGAATCGAAGACGAGCTGCGCAGCACCGTGCTGACGCACGCCGCCCGTGGCGAGATCGAAGTGCGCACCGACTCGCGCGCCTCGCCGACCGGATACCCGTTCAAGGTGGTCACGTGGGGCGCCGCAGATGCCGCAGCAGCCGTTCGCGAGCGGGTCTGCGATCTGGGCTACCTGCGCACCGCCTACGCGATGCCGGACGGCCGCATCGGCTATCGCTGCCCGAGCGAACCCAAGGGGACGTTTGTGGCCAAGGGCGGCAGCCTCGCAGACACGGTTGGACGCATGTGCCTGTGCAACTCGCTGCTCGCCACGATCGGGCTTGCGCAGGTGCGCGAAGGGGGACAGGCCGAGCCGCCGCTGCTGACCGGCGGTGACCATCTCACCCAGCTCGGCGGCTTCCTCGCCGGCCGTACGCACTACTCGGCAGCGGACGTGATCTCGTATCTGCTCTCGGCCGACGCCGGCTAGGACGGACCTGACCCCCTCAGCGAGGAGGAGGCGGTGCTGGCGGCCATCACGCTGGGGGACCTGAAGACCACGCTCGCGCTGGGGCTGCGGGACGCACGTCGCGGCTACCTCAACTGGGACGTGCCGGAACATCGGGAGCGGATCCTCCGGCGCGAGCTGCCCGCCGCGCCGCTCTGGGTGTTCGACGAGATCCACAAGTACCGGTCCTGGCGAAACCTCCTCAAGGGGCTCTACGACGGCCGGAGCAAGGGCCAGCGGATCATCGTTACGGGCAGTGCGCGCCTCGATCTCTACCGGCGGGGGGGGATTCGCTCCAGGGTCGCTACCATCTGCTCCGTCTGCACACGCTGTCGGTCGCGGAGCTGGGGATCGAGTCGCCGGCCGACCTTCAGCAGCTGATCACCCTGGGAGGATTCCCGGAGCCCTTCTTCGGGGGCGTGGAGGTGGAGGCGCGCCGGTGGTCGCGGGAACATCGCAACCTCATCATCCGCGAAGAGGTGACGAGCCTCGAACGCGTTCACGATCTCGGCAACCTCGAGCTGCTCGTGCTGCGCCTGCCGGTCCTCGTCGGGTCGCCGCTGTCGATCAACGCGCTCCGCGAGGACCTCCAGGTCAGCCACAAGACGGTGTCCACGTGGCTCGCGATCCTGGAGAGGCTGTACGCGGTGTTCCGGGTCGCCCCCCTGGGGGGGCCGGGGATTCGGGCGGTCAGGAAGGCGGCCAAGCACTACCACATGGACTGGACGCTGCCTCCCGAGCCCGCCCAGAGGTTCGAGAACCTCGTGGCATCGCACCTGCTCAAGTGGGTGCACTTCCAGCAGGACGTCGAGGGGCGTGACCTCGAGCTGCGCTACTTCCGCGACGTGGACGGCCGGGAGGTGGATTTCGTGATCATCGAGCGCCGCAAGATCCTCACGGTCGTGGAATGCAAGTGGGGAGACGCCGACGTCGATCGCGGGCTCCGCTACCTCAAGACCCGGGCGCCCGGCTGCGAGGCGTGGCAGATCTCCGCGACCGGCCGGAAAGACTACGTGACGCCCGAAGGCATACGGGTCGCACCCGCCATCGCCTTCCTGCGGACGCTGGTCTGATACGGGGGGAGTCCGCGACTATTCTCCCTTCCCAACAAGTGGCCGTGGGCCGCGGCTTGCCCCGTCATGCGTCGGCTCGATCCTGCAGAGGCACCCCACACGCAAAGCCCGCCTCCGCCCGCGCCCCTGCCCGCGCCCCCCGGCACAGCCATTGCCATTCCCCTTCGGTCCTCCCGGCATCCGGCCGGGGGCCCGGAGTCTGTCCCCATGCCGCGCAACCACTTGAAGCACTTCCCGACCGCCATGCTCCGGCGGGGGATGGTCCATTTCCACCCGGTCGCTTGGCCGGCCGGCCGGGACCCGGCCGCCGTGCGTGAGACGCCCGCGCCGGCCGGTTCTGCCGACC
>ERZ1292640.3841-Hain-H43-02um-R1-3841-length-11613-cov-7_pt1 | contig 11613 bp, 11 predicted proteins | sample MGYA00564404_ERZ1292640 | MGnify/ENA primary metagenome ERZ1292640 (study PRJEB36523, sample SAMEA6512636) | groundwater metagenome | collected 2019-01-08 | study: AquaDiva: Metagenomics assemblies of 32 groundwater samples | reverse complement strand
GATTTTTCTGCTGCTGATTGCGGTCGCCGCCGTGTCCACCGGCACGGCCGTCCTCGGGCTGCTCGAGTTGCACCGCGTGACCAAGCCGCTGGCGATGCTGGTTGCTATCATTTTCATAGCTACTCGCGCATACCAATCAAGACCCAAGGGCCGATTTGAATCCAAATTCAAAACCTGGCTGCTGCTCGCCCTGGTCTGTTCGCTGGCCGGCGACGTGGCTCTGATGTTCCCGGGCTACTTCATTCCCGGCCTGCTGGCTTTCCTGTTGGCCCATCTGGCCTACATCGCCTTGCTCAAGCAGGGCCAGGCCTGGTTTCCCAGCCGGCGCGCGCTCGTCGCCACGCTGGGCTTGGGCGCCGCCATGTACGCCGTGCTCTGGGTCGGCGGCCTGCCGCCCGCATTGCGTGCACCGGTGGCCGCCTATGTGGTGGTGATCACGCTGATGGCCGCGCAAGCCATCGGCCGCGCCACGGTGCTGCATGACAAGGCGGCCTGGGGGGTGGCGCTCGGCGCCGGTTTCTTCATGCTCAGCGACACGCTGCTGGCGCTCAACAAGTTCGTCGTCCCGCTGCCGCTGGCGCCGCTGTGGGTGCTGTCCACCTACTACACGGCACAGATCCTGATCGTGCGCCACGCGCGACCAAGCTGACGCAGCGTCACGCCGGCGCCGGATGCGCCTGCGCTTCGTCGCGCGCGATACGGCCGTCCACCAGCTCCACGATGCGGTCGCAGCGCGCCGCCAGGCGCGGGTCGTGCGTCACCACCACGAAGGAAATGCCGCGCTCGACATGCATGCGGCGCAGCAGCGCGAACACCTCGTCGGACGAGGCGGTGTCGAGGTTGCCGGTGGGCTCGTCGGCCAACACCAGTGCCGGCGACATGACCAACGCGCGTGCGATCGCCACGCGCTGCTGCATGCCGCCCGAGAGTTCGGACGGCCGCTTTTCCATGGCGCGGCTCAGGCCGACCGCCGCCAGCAACTCGCGTGCGTGCTGTTCGTGTTGGCGGCTCACGCGGCCCTCCGCCATCAGCACCGGCAGCGTGACGTTCTCCACCGCGCTGAAAGCCGGCAGCAGGTGGTGGAACTGGAACACGAAGCCCAGCGCGCTGCGCCGGCGCAACGTCAGTTCGCCATCGTCCAACCCCTGCACCTCCTCGCCCTGCAGCAGGTAGCGCCCCTTGGTCATCCGCTCCAGCAGGCCGATGATGTTGAGCAACGTGCTCTTGCCGGAACCCGAGGGCCCGATCAGCGCCATGAAGTCACCGCGCGCGACATTCAGGTCCACGCCGTGCAGCACCTCGGCCTCGTTGGGCTGGCCGATGTTGTAACTCTTGCGCACGCAATCGAGTTCGATGAGTTTGTCGCTGGCGCTCATATCCGTATTGCCTGGGCTGGGTCCATGGCAGCGGCACGGCGCGCCGGCGCGATCGCCGCCAGCACGCCGCAGACCGTGGCGATGCCGGCCACTTTCAAGGCGGTTGCCAGCGGCAGCGTGATGGCAAACAAGGGCAAGCCATCGGAGCCGCGCACGAAATGGGTGAAGGCCCAGATCAGCGCCACGGCCAGCACAATGCCCAGCACTGAGCCCAGCGCGCCCACCACCGCGCCCTGCACCAGGAACACGCGCAGCACCTGGCCGCGCGTGGCGCCCATGGCGCGCAGGATGCCGATCTCGCGGCGCTTTTGCACCACCGACACCACCAGCACGCTGGCAATGCCCAGCACCACCACAATCATCACCACGCCGCGGATCAGCGCGGTGCTGACCGACTGCGCATTGAGGGCCGACACCAGTTGCGCGTTGTTCTCCTGCCAGCTCTCCACCTTGTAGGGATAGCGCTGGCGCAACTCGGCTGCCAGTTCGTTGGCGGTCCACACATCCTTGAGCGTCATGTCCAGCACGGTGGCGCCGCCGGGCAGGCCGAGCAGGCTTTGCGCGGCACGCAGCGGCACGATGACGGTGCGGCGATTCAGGTCACGCACGCCCAGGTCCACCAGCGCGGTCACGCGCACCGCGTCGCTCACGCTGCGGCTGCCCACCGTGGTCTGCAGGGTCACGCGGTCGCCCACGCGCACGCCCAGATCCGCCGCCAGGTCGCGCCCCAGGATGGCCTCGCCCGGGTCCAGCCGTGCGATACCGCTGACCACCTTGCTGCGCAGACCGACGATGCGGTCGTAACGGTCCAGCTCCACGCCCATGAGCGCAATGGCCTGCGTGGCCTCGCCGCGCAGCGCCAGGCCCGAGCCCGAGACCATGGGGGACACGGCCGCAATCGGCCCCATCTGCTCCAGCAGCGGCAGCAAGGCCTGCCAGTTGGCAACCGAGCGCAGGCGCTGCACGCGTGGCTGGGTTTCGGTCAGGGTCAGTGCGACGTCGGCGGCGCGCGCCGGGGTCACCGCGTCGTCGAGTGCGCGCAACGTGATGTGGGCCTGGGCGCCCAGGGTCTTGGTCAGGGTGCTGCCCTGCAGGCCGGAAATCAGGGCCGAGATATAGGCCACCACCGCCACGCCGGCCGCGACGCCAACGATGATGAGCAGGGTCTGCATGCGGCCTTCGCGCAGGAAGCGCAGCGCCACACGGAGTTCGAAGCCGAGCCAGCCTCGCATGGTGCTGACGCTCAGCGCCCCATGGCGTTACTCAGCGCCGAGCCGGCACTGCCAGCGCTATCGGCGCGCTGTGCAGACGACGACACGGCAGCGGGCTGCCAGGCCACGGGGCTGACGCTGACGCGCTGGCCGGCCTTCAGTCCGCTGCCGGTCAGCACGGCATCACCCGCGCGCAGGCCGTCGAGCACCTCCACCGCCGCCAAGGTGCGCAGGCCCAGCCGCAGCTTGCGCTCCTGCGCAACGCCGTCAACGGCAACCAGTACGCTGGCCGTGTCACCCTGGGCCTGCCGCAGCACGGCCAAGGGCAGGGCCAGCGCCTGTTCGCGCCGGCCGGTTTCGACTTCGACCGACAGCGTCATGTCTTCACGCAGAAAAGCGGGTGGCTCCTGCAGCAGGGTGAACTTGACCTCGATGGCACCACGCTGCGCGTCCACCACCGGCGCAATGGACAGGATCTTCGCCGCGAAGCGCTGGCCGGCGAAGGCATCGGCCACCACCGCGGCCTGCTGGCCCGTTTGCAGCTGGTCCAGGAAACGCTCGTCCACCTGCGCCACCAATTGTGTCGGTCCGGTCAGTGCCAGGCTCAAGAGGGCCTTGCCCGGCTGCACGATCTGGCCCGGCTCGACCTGGCGCGACAGCACACGCGCATCGGCCGGTGCCACCAGCACCGCCTGCGTCAGGCGGGCGCGCGCTGCCGCCACGGCAGCACGGGCCGAGCCGCGCTGCGCCACGGCGACATCAACCGCACGCTGGGCCTCGTCGAGTTGCGCCGCACTGTAGAAACCCTGCGCCACCAGTTGCTGGCCACGCTTCAGTGTGGCCAGCGCCGCCTGCAACGTGGCGTCGGCCTGGCGCTCGGCGGCCACGGCCTGCGCCAGCGCGGCATTCAATTCATCGGTTTCGAGCCGGACCAGCACCTCGTCGGCACGCACCTGCGCCCCTTCGCGCACCAGCACCTGCGCCACCCGGCCGGTCAGGGTGCTGCCGACATCAACGCGCGACAGCGTGGCGACGCGGGCGGAGAACTGCAAGGTGCGCACCAAGGGCCCGGGCTGCATCAGCAACGCCTCGGCCCGCGGCGCACGCAGCGCCAGCGCGCTCACCAACAGCAGCGCGAGCACCAGCACCACGGCCAACACGATCCAGCGGGTCTTGCCGGCAGGCAGTTTGATCATCTCGGTTGCTCCATCATCCGGTCAGTGACGCACAGAACGAGCCATTCGGGAAACGCCGTGGAACCGGCTTCGCCGGGCCACTGGCGTTGCCCCCTGCAAGGGGGCTGAGGGCTGCGGCTCCAAGCCTGCCTGCGCAGGCTTGGACAGACCGAAGAGCCCGCGCCTCTGGCGCTGGCACGTGGGGCGGAGCGACACGAAGTGCGCGAAGCCTGGGGGTGTTCCATATCTCAGCCCTCGAACAGGCCGCCCTCGGTCTTGGGCGGCGACACGCCCAGGTGGCGGTAAGCCGCCAGCGTGGCAATGCGCCCGCGCGGCGTGCGCTGCAAGAAGCCTTGCTGGATCAGGTAGGGCTCGATCACGTCCTCGATGGTGTCGCGCTCTTCGCCGATGCTGGCCGCGATGTTGTCCAGGCCCACGGGGCCGCCGTCGAAGCGGTGAATGACCGCTTCAAGCAGTTTGCGGTCCATCAGGTCGAAACCCTGCGGATCGACATCGAGCATGGCGAGCGCCTTCTGCGCGATGTCCTGCGTGATGCGGCCGCTGCCCTTGACCTCGGCGTAATCGCGCACGCGGCGCAGCAGGCGGTTGGCAATGCGCGGCGTGCCGCGCGAGCGGCGCGCGATCTCGAAGCCGCCCTCCTCGTCCATCGGCGCGGCCAACAGGCCGGCGCTGCGCGTGACGATGCGACCCAGCTCCTCCGCGCTGTAGAACTCCAGCCGCGCGACGATGCCGAAGCGGTCGCGCAACGGGTTGGTCAGCATGCCGGCGCGGGTGGTGGCACCCACCAGCGTGAAGGGCTGCAGGTCGAGCTTGATGGAGCGCGCCGCCGGGCCTTCGCCGATCATGATGTCGATCTGGTAGTCCTCCAGCGCCGGGTAGAGGATTTCCTCCACCACCGGCGACAGGCGGTGGATCTCGTCGATGAAGAGCACGTCGTTCTTCTCGAGGTTGGTCAGCAGCGCCGCCAGGTCCTTGGGCTTTTCCAGCACCGGGCCGCTGGTCTGGCGCAGGTTCACGCCCAGCTCGTGCGCAATGATGTGGCTCAGCGTGGTCTTGCCCAGGCCGGGCGGGCCGAACAGCAGCACGTGGTCCAGCGCTTCCTCGCGCTTCTTCGCCGCACCGATGAAGATTTCCAGTTGCTCGCGCACCTTGGCCTGGCCCACGTACTCGTCCAGCAGCTTGGGCCGCAGCGCCCGCTCGATCGCCTCCTCGCCGGGCGACGTTGGCGCGGCCGAGACCACGCGGTTGGCGGAAGAGGGGGCGAAATCGTCGGTCTGGATGCTCACAGGAAGACTATACCCGCTGATAGTGCAGCAGGAAGTCCAGGAAGCTCTGCGCCGCCGGCGACAGGGTGTGGCCGGTGCGGGTGTAGAGGTAGAACCTGCGGCGGACCACCGGGTTGGTCAGCGGCCGCATCACCAGGCCGTAGAGCCGGACCAGGGCCGCCGCATACGGCATGCAGATGGTGATGCCCAGTCCTTCGTTGACCATGGACAGCGCGGTGGACATGAAGGCCACCTCGTTGGTCGGGTGCAGGCCCTGGATGCGCGCACTACCGTAGAGATCGCCCATCAGCCGTTCGGTGAACTGGCCCTGCAGCGAGATCACCGGGTAGCGTTCCAGGTCGCTCCAGCGCAGGGTCTTGCGCTTTTCCAGCGCGTGGCCGGGCGGGAACACCGCCATGAAGGGCATCTCGAACAGCTGGGTCGCGGTGATGGCGGAGTTGGCATCGCGCTCAGGCCCGACGCCGATATCCACCTCGCCCGAGAAAACACGCGGGATCACGCCCTCCACCACGCAGTCGGTGAGCTTGATGCGCACCTGCGGGTGCGTGCGGCTGTAGGCGGCAATCACCTCCGGCAGCAGCGTGGAAGCCAGCAGCTGCGGCGCAGCAATACTCACCGCGCCGCCCTTGAGCGCCTTGAGGTCGTCCACCTTGGCCAGCACGTCGTCCAGGTCGTGCAGGATCTTTTCCACCAGGGGGTGGAGGCCCTGCCCCACCTCGGACAGCTTGAGCCGGCGCGTGCTGCGGTCGAACAGCCGCAGGCCCAGCGCCTGCTCCAGCTCCTTGATCTGCCCGCTCAGGGCCGACTGCGTGAGGAACAGCCGCTCGGCCGCCAGCGTGAAGCTGCCGGTGCGCGCCACGGCCACGAAGGCCCGCAGCTGCTTCAGGGTCACATTCATCACGTTTTCCGATAGATATATCTGTAAAAACCGTTTGCATGATAAATGACGCGAGGCTGTAATGCGCCATCCCGAACCGGATGCCCATGAAACTCCACACCTATTTCCGCAGCTCCGCTGCCTTCCGCGTGCGCATCGCCTTGAACCTCAAGGGCCTGCCCTTCGACGCCGTGCCGGTGCACCTGCTGCGCGACGGCGGCGAACAGCACCGCGCCGCCTACCGCGCGCTCAACCCCCTGGGCGTGGTGCCGGTGCTGCAGGACGGCCCGCAGGTGCTGACCCAGTCGCTGGCCATCATCGAGTACCTGGACGAAACCCACCCTGAACCGGCCCTGCTGCCGACCACGCCGGCCGAGCGTGCCCGCGTGCGTGCCATCGCCCAGGCGATCGCCTGCGACATCCATCCGGTCAACAACCTGCGCGTGCTGCAGTACCTCAAGCGCACGCTCGGGCACACGCAGGACGAGGTCGACACCTGGTACCGCCACTGGGTCGATCTCGGCCTGGCCGCGGTGGAGCAGTTGCTGGCCGATCACCCGCAGACCGGCCGCTTCTGCCACGGCGACACGCCCGGCCTGGCCGACTGCTGCCTGCTGCCCCAGGTCTTCAACGCGTGCCGCTACCACTGTTCACTCGACGCCATGCCGACCGTCCAGCGCATCGCCGCCGCCTGCGAAGCCCTCCCGGCCTTCGCCGCCGCGCTGCCGGCGAACCAGCCGGATGCCGAATAACCCTTTTGAACCCACAGACCCCGGAGCACATCACCCCATGAACACCAAGACCTTTGCCAGCCAGGCCGACCTGGAAGAGAAGCAAGTCAGTTTCGTCCAGCTGTCGGAACATGCCTGGGCCTACACCGCCGAGGGCGACCCCAACACCGGCATCATCATCGGCGACGATGCCGTGCTGGTGGCCGATACCCAGGCCACGCCGGCGATGGCGGCGGACGTGATCCGCCACATCCGCACCGTGACGGACAAGCCCATCAAGTACGTGGTGCTGACGCACTACCACGCGGTGCGGGTGCTGGGCGCCAGCGCCTACCAGCCGCAGCAGATCATCGCCAGCCAGGACACCTACGACCTGATCGTCGAGCGCGGCGAGGCCGACAAGGCGAGCGAGATCGGCCGCTTCCCGCGCCTGTTCCGCAACGTCGAGACGGTGCCGCAAGGCCTGACCTGGCCCACCCTGACCTTCAGCGGCAAGATGACGCTGTGGCTGGGCCAGCTGGAAGTGCAGCTGCTGCAGCTCGGCCGCGGCCACACCAAGGGCGACACCGTGGTCTGGCTGCCGCAGGAGAAGGTGCTGCTGTCGGGCGACCTGGTGGAGTTCGACGCCACGCCCTATGCCGGCGACGCCTACTTCCAGGCCTGGCCGCAGACGCTGCAGAACATCGCGGCGCTGAAGCCGCAGGCCCTGGTGCCAGGGCGAGGCGCCGCCCTGCGCGGCGAGTCCCAGGTGGCCCGCGGTCTGGAGATGACGCGCAACTTCGTCAGCGACCTCTATGCCAGCGTGAAGGCCGGCGCCGCCGCCGACCGCGACCTGAAGACGGTCTACCGCGAAACCTACGCGCAGCTCAAACCGAAGTACGGACAGTGGGTCATCTTCGACCACTGCATGCCCTTTGACGTGACCCGCGCCTACGACGAGGCCACGCAATACCCCGATCCGCGCATCTGGACCGCCGAACGCGACCGCCAGATGTGGGAATCCCTCGAGGGCTGATCCTCGTCAACCCGCACCCGACACATATCACCTACAAGGAGACATACATGAAGATCACTTCCATCCGCCGACTGATGCTGCAGGCCGCCGCTGCCGCCCTGCTGCCGCTGGCTGCCCAGGCCCAGCCGGACAAACCCCTCGAATGGGTGGTCGGCTATGCCGCCGGCGGCGGTTCCGACTACGTGGCCCGCAGCGTGGCCGTCGCCATGAGTGGCGAGCTGGGCGGCCGCGCCATCATCATCAACAACAAGCCGGGCGCGGCCACCAACATCGCCGCCGACTATGTGGCCAAGTCGAAGGACTACGGCAACGTCATGCTGACGGCCGACTTCGCCACGCTGGCGGCCAACCCCTCGCTGTTTTCCAAGCTGCCCTACAACCCGGACGGCGACTTCCAGATGGTGGGCCTGCTGGCGCGCTTTCCCATGCTGCTGGTCGTCGGCCCGAACGTGCCGGCCAAGAACCTGAAGGAGTTCCTGGCCTGGGCCAAGACGAAAACGGACCCCATCCCCTACGCCTCGGCCGGCACCGGCAGCCCGCACCACCTGACGGGTGAACTGTTCCGCCAGAAGGCGGGCCTGAAGCTGCAGCACGTGCCCTACCGCGGCGCCGCACCCGCCGTGCAGGATCTGGTCGGCGGCCAGATCCCGATCGGCTTCATGGACAGCGCCAGCGTGCTGCAGTACATCGCCAACGGTCGCCTGCGCGCCATCGGCGTGGCCAGCAAGCAGCGCGTGTCGACCATGGCCGACATCCCCACCTTCGAGGAACAGGGCCTGAAGGCGGTGGAAGCCCATGCCTGGCAGGGTCTGGTGGTGCCCAGCGGCACGCCGGCCGACGTGGTGACGCGCCTGAACAAGGCGCTGGTGGCCGCGCTGAACGCGACCCCGGTCAAGGCCCGGCTGCAGACCATGGCGCTGGAGCCGATGCCGGGCACGCCCCAGCAGATGACCGACTACGCCCGCGCCGAGCGCGCCCGCTGGGCCAAGGTCATCCGTGAAGCCAACATCAAACTGGACTGAGGTCCGAAGGAGAGCACCATGAAGATCGAACGGATTCACCATGTCGCCTACCGCTGCAAGGACGCCAAGGAAACGGTGGAGTGGTACGTCAAGCACCTGAACATGGACTTCGTGCTGGCCATCGCCGAAGACCAGGTGCCCAGCACCAAGGCCCCCGACCCCTACATGCACCTCTTTCTCGATGCGGGCGGCGGCAACATCCTGGCCTTCTTCGAACTGCCCAACGCACCGGCCATGGGGCGCGACGCCAACACACCCGACTGGGTGCAGCACATCGCCTTCAAGGTCGACAGCCTCGCCACGCTGGAGGCCACCAAGACGCGGCTGGAGGCCGAGGGCATCCCGGTGATCGGCCTGACCGACCACACCATCTTCAAGAGCATCTACTTCTTCGACCCCAACGGCCACCGCGTCGAGCTGGCGGCCGATGTCGGCACACCCGACATGTACCGCAAGCTCGACGAAGTGAAGTGGGAGATGCTGGAGGAGTGGAGCCGCACCAAACGCGCACCCAAGCACGCCGCCTGGATGCACGACAAGGAATTCCAGCAGCAGGGCGCCTGACATGTTCCAGACCTATACCTACCCGGAATACGCCTACCGCCAGAGCGAGGAGCAGCGCAGCGGTCAGGCGCGCCGCCACCCGGCGGTGGTGATCGGCGCCGGCCCGATCGGCCTGACGCAGGCACTGGACTTCGCTGACCGCGGCATCCCCACCGTCATCCTGGACGACAACAACACCGTGAGCGTCGGCTCGCGCGCCGTCTGCTATGCCAAGCGCCCGCTGGAGATCTGGGACCGCCTGGGCGTGGGCGAGGAGTTCGCCGCCAAGGGTGTGCAGTGGAAGGTGGGCAAGGTGTTTTTCCGCGACGAGCTGGCCTACCAGTTCGACCTGCTGCCCGAAGCACAGCACAAGATGCCGGCCATGATCAACTACCAGCAGTACCACCTGGAGGAGCGACTGGTGAAGGCCTGCGAGGCATCGCCGCTGGTGGACCTGCGCTGGAAACACAAGGTGCTGGCGATCGACAACCGCGACGACCACGCGGTACTGACGGTGCAGACGCCGGACGGCATCTTCGAGCTGGAGGCCGACTGGGTGGTCGCCGCCGACGGCGCCAACAGCGACACGCGCCGCATGATCGGCGCCGACTTCACCGGCCAGTTCTTCCAGGACCGTTTCCTGATCGCCGACGTGGTGATGAAGGCCGACTTCCCGACCGAGCGCTGGTTCTGGTTCGACCCGCCCTTCCACCGCAACCAGAGCGTGCTGCTGCACAAGCAGTGCGACAACGTCTGGCGCATCGACTTCCAGCTCGGCTGGGACGCTGACCCGACGGAAGAGAAGAAGCCGGAAAACGTCATCCCGCGCATCCAGGCCATGCTCGGGCCCGACGTCGAGTTCGAGCTGGAGTGGGTCTCGGTCTACCAGTTCGCCTGCCGCCGCATCGACCAGTTCCGCCACGGCCGCGTGATCTTCGTCGGCGATGCCGCCCACCAGGTCTCGCCCTTCGGCGCCCGCGGTGCCAACACCGGCGTGCAGGACTGCGACAACCTCGGCTGGAAGCTCAAGGCGGTGATGGACGGCGTCGCGCCGCTGGCACTGTTGGACAGCTACCACGAGGAACGCGCCTACGCGGCCGACGACAACATCGGCCACTCCACCCGCGCCACCGACTTCATCACCCCGAAGAGCCGCAGCTCGCTGCGCCTGCGCAACGCGGTGCTGGAACTGGCGCGCAGCGAGCCCTTCGCACGGCCGCTGGTCAACAGCGGCCGGCTGTCCACGCCTACGCCCTACCTGCAGTCGTCGCTCAACACGCCCGACAGCGCGGCTTTCGCCGGCACCATGTACCCGGGCACCAACTGCGCCGACGCACCGATCCGCAAGAACGGCCAGGACGCCTGGCTGCTCAACCAGCTGGGCCAGGGCTTCGTGCTGCTGAGCTTCGGCCCGGCCGAGCCGGTGACGGTCAAGGGCGTCACGGCCCCGGTGCTGCAAGTCGGCCGCGACATCGAGGACGCGCAAGGCATCCTCACGCAGCGCTACGACGGCCAGCCCGGCACGGTCTACCTGATCCGCCCCGACCAGCATGTGGCCGCGCGCTGGCGCCGCTTCGATGCGGCGCAGGTACAGGCCGCACTGTCGCGCGCCTTGAAACTGAACTGAAGCACGCTGCCATGCAACTCATCCGCACACCCAACATCCCCGACCAGGACCTGTTTTATGCCGAGCTGATCAACAGCCAGCGCGACATGAGCGAGGCGCAGGCCGACATGGCCATTGCCAAGCTGGCCCTCATCCTGGCCAACCACATCGGCGACCGCGAGGTCCTGAGCGAAGCCATCGCCCTGGCCCGCGACAACACGCTGGCGAACGCCCCAGGAGACAACGCATGAAACTCGCCAGCCTGAAACAGGGCGGCCGCGACGGCACGCTGGTGGTCGTCAGCCGCGACCTGCGCCGCTGCCTGCCGGTGCCGCAGATCGCCGCCACCCTGCAGCACGCGCTCGACGACTGGGAACGCTGCCTGCCCGCACTGCAGGCCGCCTACCAGCAGCTCAACGCCGAGGCCGGCCAGCCCTTCGACCCCGCGGCCTGCCACAGCCCGCTGCCGCGCGCCTACCAGTGGGCCGACGGCTCGGCCTACATCAACCACGTGGAACTGGTGCGCAAGGCGCGCGGTGCCACCCTGCCGCCGGAGTTCCACACCGACCCGCTGATGTACCAGGGCGGCTCCGACAGCTTCGTCGGCCCGCGCGACCCGGTGTGGGCCGGCGACGAGGCCTGGGGCATCGACCTCGAAGCCGAGGTGGCGGTGGTCACCGGCGATGTGCCCATGGGCACCCGGCCCGAGGCCGCGGCGCAGGCCATCCGCCTGGTGATGCTGGTCAACGA
>ERZ1292640.3840-Hain-H43-02um-R1-3840-length-11614-cov-5_pt1 | contig 11614 bp, 15 predicted proteins | sample MGYA00564404_ERZ1292640 | MGnify/ENA primary metagenome ERZ1292640 (study PRJEB36523, sample SAMEA6512636) | groundwater metagenome | collected 2019-01-08 | study: AquaDiva: Metagenomics assemblies of 32 groundwater samples | reverse complement strand
GTCGCCGTCGCTCATTCAGGCCCCTTGGGCCGGCTGAAGCCGGCCCCCACCGAGGACCGCGTCTCGCCCCGCCGCACGAACCGGCCGTGGCCCGGCTGTCCTGTGACTTCGCCCTCGTGAAACACGCGCGCGCCGCGCACGAACGTCGAGACCACGCGCCCGCGCAGGCGCATGCCGTCGAACGCGCGCATGTTCTCTCTCGACCTCGTCAGCGCGCGCCGGTGGTCGAACGTCCACTCCGCGCCGAGATCGACCAGCGTCAGATCCGCATCGGCGCCCGCTTCGATCCGGCCCTTGCCTGGCAGCGTGAAGATCTCGGCCGCGCGCTCCGACAGGAGGCGCGCGACGTGCGGCAGCGCCAGCCGCTGCTCGCTCGCGGCCGTGAGCATCAGTGGCACCAGGATCTCGAGCCCGCACAGCCCGGGCGGCGCGAGAAAGATGTTCTCGGCGCCCCGCGCTTTCTCCTTCGCGAGAAACGGCGAGTGATCGGTGCCGATGACGTCGATGGTGCCGTCGCGCACGTAGTCCCACAGCGCCGCGACGTCCTCGGCCGATCGCAGCGGCGGATTGCACTTCGCGAACCCCGCGTGGGTCGCCAGCGCGTCCCGGGTCAGGAACAGATACGGCGGGCACGTCTCGGCCGTCACGTCGACACCGCGGTCCAGCGCCTCCACGACCAGTTGCGCCGAGCGAGGGCTCGACAGATGGACGATGTGCAGCGCCGCGTTCGCCTCGGCCGCGATCGCCAGCATGCTCGCGACCGTCGTCTCTTCCACGATCGGTGGGCGACTCTCGGCGTGCGCGAGGCCGTCGACGCGTCCGGCCTCCTCGAGCCGCCGCTGCAGCGCCAGGTAGAGCGGCGCGTTGCGGGCAGCCCTGAAGGGCTGCGCTACGATACCGCGATTCCTTCACACGCTCCCAGTCTTCGTCAGTCGTCGGTCGTCAGTCGTCAGTCGTCAATCGTCAGTCGTCAGTCGTCAGTCTTGTGTCAGTACCGCCAGGCGTACTGCAGCTTCGCGAGCAGCTGGTTCGAGTCGAGCTGCCAGCGGTCGACGAGGTTCGTGAGCCGACAGCTCGAGCGTGAAGAACGCCGACGGGCTCCACCGCGCGCCGAGTTCGATCTGGTCGAGGTCGCCGTCGTAGAACCCGCCGGTCGACCATGACGCCTCCGCGCTGAGCTGCCGCTTCGACGCGGTGGACGCCTGGAACTCGCATCGCCACCAGTCGTACGTCCCGGGCGCGATCACGATCCCGTCGGAGACCTCGAACGGCTCGACGAGCCGCTCGCCCGCCGGCGTGATGCCCACCTCGACGTCGTCGCCGCTCTCGAGCCGCCAGTTGAGCGGCGTGAGGGACACGCCGTAGCTCTCCCAGCGGCCCTGCAGATCCGTCACGAGCCTCGGACGGAACTCGTAGCGCATCTGCCGGATCCAGGTGTTGGGTCGTGGCGCGAAGTTCACGCCGCCGCTGTAGCTGTGAATGGCGCGCCGGGGCACGAATCCCAGCGACGGATCGAAGTCCTTGCCGATCCGCTTGTAGATGAACGCCGTGTCCCAGCGGTCGTTTGGATAGTCGAGCTTGGCGCCCCAGGCCTGTTTGTCGGACCCGAGATCCTCGCGGTCCGTCGCCAGGCCCCACACGCCGACGAGGAAGTTCTTGTCGCCGCGGAACTTCGACGTCGCGTACGTGAACTCGACGCCGGCCGTCCACGCGCCGTCGCGGCCGCGCGGATCGCCGAACGTCGCGATGGCGCCGATCCACGACTCGGACCAGATGTTCTCTTTCACCCGGAACACGGCCTGCGTGGTGTCGGGCACGAGTCCCTCGACGTCGTGTGTTCGCGCCACGAGCGCGCCGACGTTGCCGTCGCCGATGCGGCCGTTCAGTTTGCCGCCCGCGATGATCGGGACTTCGCGGCCCGACACCAGTCCGACGCGGCGGCTGAAGAACGGCATGACGTCATTGCCGAGGCCGAGACCGAACTCGAAGAGGTCGGCGCCTTCGAGGAAGAACGTGCGCTTCTCGGGGAAGAAGAGCGGGAAGCGCGTGAGGTTCGTGCGGCGCGTGTCGACCTCGGTTTCCGCGAAGTCGGTGTTCAGCGTGAGCGACGAGAGGAGGTTCGAACCCAGGCGCTGCGTCACGTCGAGGCTCGGCTCGAGGTCGCCTTCAACGCTCGCGTCCAGCTCGGGCACGCCGCCACCGCCCACGAGCGAGGGTCGGACGGCGAGGCCCACGCCGAGATCGAACTCCGGCAGGTTGGTCAGCAGGCCCGCGCGGCTGGTCTGCGTGATCTCCCAGTCGCGGCGCGCGCCGGCCCAGCGATCGGTTTCCTGCAGCCGGCGGACGTGCCGCTGCACGTTGAAGTGCCACGCCGTCAGGCCCTGCTTGAAAGCCAGCGACATCACCGGGATCCGGAACTCGACCGACCAGCCCTCGTCGGTTCGGGCCGTCGCGGCTTCCCAGATCGCGTCCCAGTTCGAGTTCATGCGTTCGCCGCCGGCCGAGATGAGGCCGTCGAATCGCGCGCCCTCCGGGTTGACTGCGAACACGTAGCCCGACCGCCCGTCGAGAAACGTGTCGAGCACGAAGCCGACGTGGTCCTCGTTGTCGAGATCCGGATCGCGCTTCTTGCTGAAGCTGACGATGCCCGCCGGGTCGGGGTCGAGGCATTCGATGCCGATGACGATCGACTTGCGGTCGGCGAGCACGCGCACGCGCGTCGGCATCGACGGCGCCGCGCCCTCGCGCGGCTCCGTCATCGTCAGGTTCTGGATGACGTCGGCCTGCCTCCAGGCGGACTCGTCGAGCCGGCCGTCGATGCGGATGTCGGCCGGGAGCGCGCCCGCGCGCAGCTCGGGTGTGCCGCTCTGCGGTTGTGGCTGTGCGAGTACGGGGGCGGCGACGAGTGTCAGAGCGAACGCAAGAAGTACACGGCGGGCAGAAATCGAGAGCATGGGCGCGCGGTCTCCCTCACCCGGGGGGCCGGCGGACCGTGTTTCCCCAGCTCATCCAGCGCCGCCCGGACACCGCGCGCGAGCTCGCCGGCGGGACCCTTTCCATAATAGTGCAGGAAGATGACCACCGGACGCGACCCGGTCATGTGGTGATGGATGGCCACGATGTCCAGGCCATAACGGCGCATCGCCGTGAGCACCGGCGTGACTTCCTGCTCGAGCATCGCCACGTCGCCCGCGACCACGGCCATCTGATCGCCGCCCGTGAAGGCCGCCCACGTGTTGAGGCCCATGCGCGAGTTGATGCGAGCGCCCATCTGGCGCAGGTCGATGTCCGGCCGGCCGACGGTGATCTTGTAGACGTCACCGGTGGTCTCACCTTCCTGGCCCACGATCTCGGCGAGCCGCGCGTGATCGAGCGTGCTGGCGGGCAGGGGAGCGCCCGTCGCGGCCGCGGCGGGCCGCGACGAGACCGTGCCCATCAGATCGAGCGCCGGCTTTACGCGCCGCGCCAGGTCGCCGGCCTCGCCGTGCCCGTGCACGTGCATGTAGAACATGCGCGGGCTTTCCCAGAAGAAGTGGTTGTGCAGCGCCGTGACCTCGAGCCCGCGGTCGAGCAGCGCCGACATGACCGGGTTCACCTCGTCCTCGGTGAGCACGAGGTCGCCCATCATCACGTGCGTGCCGTGGTCGCCGGGCGTCATGGCGATCCAGCCGCTGAAGCCAAACGGCGTGGGCAGGCGAATGCCATCGATGGCGACCGTGAGATCCCGGCGCGGCAGTCCCACACGCAGGACGCCGTCTTTGAAGTCGCCCTGGCGGCCGAGCGCGGTCAGGGCCGCGGCGTAGTCGGACGGCATCTCCTGCGCGACGGCGGCGGGTGGCAGCGCTTCTGCGATCAGGATCGCGACGATCGCAACGATCGGGCGAATGACGCGCACGGAATCCTCCCGAGTTTGGATTGACTATACACTGTGTGGCATCCCGACTTCGTGTGGCGGCAGATCGATCGGTCCGATCGTTCGCGAGGCTGTGCGCCGCCGGCGCGTGCGCGTACTGCAGCTATCAGATGTGCCGGTCGCCCCTGCTGCCGCTGCTGGCGCGCGATCTTGGCGCCAGCCCGGCGCTCGTCGGGTTCATCGTCGGCGCCTCCACGCTCACCGGTGTCGTCGTGAAGCTGCCGGCCGGCGCGCTGTCCGACGCGCTCGGACGCCGGCGGCTGCTGCTCGGCGCGAGCGTCGTGTTCGCGCTGCTGCCGTTCGGCTACTTCGGAGCGGCGACGTTGGCGGCGCTCGTCGTCCTGCGCTTCGCGCACGGGACGGCCACGGCTGTCTTCGGACCGGTCGCCTCGGCGGCCATCTCCGATCTGGCGCCGGCGGATCGACGCGGCGTGTGGCTGGGCATCTACTCGACGCTCCAGGGCGCGGGCCAATCCATCGGTCCGCTGCTGGTCGGGTACCTGCTCGCGACGGGCGGGTATCGATCCGCGTTCGCGATCAGCGGACTGCTGGGGCTTTGCGCGCTCGGGCTCGTCGCGGGATGGCCGCCCGACCGATCGCCTCATGCCGTTGACGCGCTCTGGCCGCGCGTGCGACAGGGCGTGCGGGAAGTGGCGGCCGACGCGCGGATTCTCACGATCAGCCTCGCGCAAGCCGGCCAGTTCCTGCTCAACGGCGCCCTCGGCGGTTTTCTGCCGCTCCACGCGAAGGAGGTCGTGGGCCTCGGCACGCCTGAGATTGGCGCGCTCGTCGCGCTGCAAACCGTCGTCACGTTGTCGATGCGCCCGCTGTTCGGTGCGTTGTCCGATCGGTTCGGACGACGGCGACTGATCGCCGGCGGGCTGTCGGTGTGCGGGCTCGCCGTGTGGGGCGTGGCGCAAGCCGGCGGACTCGTCGCGCTCGCCCTGGCGATCGCCGCCTACGGCGCAGGGCTCGCCGTCACAACATCAGCGACGAGCGCCTACGTGACCGATCTCTCGAAGCGGTCGCGGTACGGCGCCGCGCACGGCATCTTCGGCACCATCTACGACATCGGCGATGCCGCCGGTCCGAGCGCGGCGGGCCTGCTGGTGGCGGCGCTGGGCTACCGCGGCATGTTCGAGGGCCTGGCGGTCGCGGCCATCGTGATTGCCGCGTCGTTCGCGTGGGGATCCCGGCGTTGGGACTAGCCCTCCCTCCCTCGGCCGTGTCGCGGAGCTCGTCGAGCGCCGCGCGGACACCGCGCGCGAGCGCGTCGGCCGGCCCCTTGCCCCAGTAGTGCAGAAAGATGGCGATGGGGCGTGAAAAGATCGCGGTAGTGTCCGCCTTTAGGGTCCTTTAGGGTGCAGCCTCACTCGCTGCTGTGACTTGTCGGGTGCAAGTCCAGACGATGGGAGGTCTCCCGTTCGCCCATCTAGCCTGACACCCAGCGCGACCCGGCAACGGACCGCGCCAAAAGCGGGAGCGACAAGGTACCTCAGAAGGCCCGCTCGAGCCCACGCAGCGCCTCGCGAACGGCGGTGCGGCTCAGGATGACGCTCGACTTGGTCGAATCGCTTCGAGCACGTAAAATCGTGCTGCACACTGTATCGTGCGGCTGAACAATACGGGCGAATCGATCCTGGAAGCGCTCGAGATGGAGGAACGATTCGGTGTGTCGTTCTGGGATGCGCTCATCAGACAAGCCGCGCAGACCGCAGGAGCCGAGACGCTCTACTCGGAGGACTTCGCCGATGGGGCAGGCCTACGGCTCCGTGCGCGCGGTCAATCCCTTCGCGATCGGGCAGAGGACATGATCATGAAAGTGCTGGTCGATCTGTCGGTAGTTCCTCTCGGCGTCGGCGTGTCGCTCTCGAAGTACGTCGCCGCCTGCGAGCAGGTTCTCAAAGACGCCGGACTCAAGACGGCGCTCCACGCCTACGGCACGAACATCGAGGGGGAGTGGGACGAAGTGTTCGCGGCGATCAAGCGCTGCCACGAAGTGCTGCACGCCATGGGCGTGCCGCGCGTGAGCGCGACCCTGCGCGTCGGCACGCGCACCGACAGGGAACAGTCGCTGGAGGACAAGGTGAGGAGCGTGGAGGAGAAGATGAAGTGACGTGAGTGTCCATTTCCGAACGCCTCCTTCCGCAACCGAACGGCCTGCCCATCTCGCCGTGGCCGCGCCGACCGCGTCAGGCCCGAAACACGCCACCCTCGTGGCACGTCCCTTGATACCGGGTTTCCTGATCTGTCTCGGACCCTTGGAGGCCGGCATGAGGCTGGACTTTCGACTCGCGCTGCGGGGACTCCTCAAGGCCCCGGGCTTCAGCAGCACGACCGACTCGATCGGTGAATCGGGCGAACGAGTGCGTTCCGATGGCCCGATAGTCTGATAGCCCGATGGCCCGATAGCCCGATGGCGCAATAAGCCGATCACTTGATTCAATCACCCGATCGCTCGATCACTCAATAGATCACCCGATCACCCGATCGACAGATTCACCGCCCCGCCAGGCCTCTGATCAAGCCGAGCAGCATGTCCACCGCCACCGCGTTGTGTCCGCCCTGCGGCAGAATGATGTCCGCGTAGCGCTTGGTCGGCTCCACGAACTCGAAGTGCATCGGCTTGACGGTGTTCAGGTACTGATCGATCACCGAGTCCATCGTCCGGCCGCGCTCGGCGACGTCGCGCTGCAGGCGGCGGATGAACCGCGTGTCGGGGTCGGTGTCGACGAACACCTTGATGTCCATCAATTCGCGCAGCGCCGCGTCGGCGAAGATGAGGATGCCTTCGACGATGATGGTCCTGCGCGGATGGACGGTTTCGGTGATCGGCCTGCGCGCGTGCAGCGTGAAGTCGTAGACGGGCGCCTCGATGGGCCGCCCCCCGCGCAAGTCCTTGACGTGCCGCACCATGAGGTCGGTTTCGAGGGCGTCGGGATGGTCGTAGTTGAGCGAGGCACGTTCCTCGAAGCGCAGGTCGTTGCGATCCCGGTAGTAGCGGTCGTGTTCGAGCACGGTCACGTCGCCGTCGCCGAGGCTGCCGACGATGCGCTGCACGACCGTGGTCTTGCCTGAGGCGGTGCCGCCCGCCACGCCAATCACGACAGGTCCGTTGCGCATGGTCTCCTTCACTCGACGAGCAGCGTGCCGTCTTTCATGATCGGCCGATCGTCGAACCACACCGACGGCTGCGTGACGAGGCCGTCGAGGTGGCTCGCCACGCGCACCGTGCCGCCCATCGACTTGTTGTCGCCGAAGGCGATGTGGATCGTGCCCATCACCTTCTCATCCTCGAGGATGTTGCCGGTGAGGATCGCGCGATCGTTGGTGCCGATGCCGAACTCGGCCACGGTGAAGGCATCCTTGCCGTGCGGCTCCAGCAGCGCGCGTAGGCGAGCGGCCTCGTCGCCACCCGCGATCGTCGTGGCGTATCCACCGTCCACCGTGATGCGGATCGGCGTCGTGACCATCCCGACGCTCGCCATCGAGCCGTCGACGACGACGATGCCGTGCGACAGGCCTTCGAGCGGCGCGAGGTACGCCTCGCCGGTCGGCAGGTTGCCCCACTGGCCCTTCTCGCGGAAGATCCCCGAGCTGGCGTGCGCGGCGCGGCCCGTGATGGGGAGCGTGATGTCGGTGCCCGCCGGCGCCGTGACGCGAATCGTCGCCGCCTGTTCCATCAGCCGGCAGATCCGGTGCGTGCGCACCGCAATCCGGTTGTAGTCGGCGCCCATGCAGCGCGCCATGATCGCCTCGGTGACGCCCGGGAGCGTCGCGATGCGGACGCCCTTCGTACTCGCCGCCCGCCGCGCGTCGGTGTGGGTCAGGGATTTCGACGTCGGGCACAACACCACGTCGACCATGCCCATGAGCGCGGCGACCTCCCACGGCGGCTCCTCGCCGTGCGTCTTGCGCGGCAGGATCTCGACGAGCATCACCTCGCTGCCGATGTCCTGCGCCGCCTGCCGCAGCGCGTCGCCGATCGTCCGCAGCGGCTCGTCGGTGACGACGAGCACGCGCTCGGTGGGCTGAAGTCCCATGCAATCGCGGACGGCGATGACGGCGGCGGAGTAGAGGTCGCGGGAGATCTCCATGGCGGCATCGTACGACGACTCCGCACCCGCCGCAATCCCGACCCCCGCAGGTGGGGTATGCTCGTGAGGCGCCCCGGCGGGCGCCACAACGGAGGGTCGCGCATGAAGCGCACGGTCGCGAGCATCGCTGCGGTGGCGGCGGTTGCCTGGGTGGCGTCGCAGGCGAGCCAGCTCGACGCTCAGACGAAAGGAGCCAGCGTGAGTCGGGGGATCTTCGGGACGATGCCGGACGGCACGGGGGTGGATGTCTTCACGCTCGCCAACGCACACGGCCTCGAGGTGCGGGCGATCACCTACGGCGGCATCATCGTGTCGCTGAAGACGCCTGACCGCGCCGGCGCACTCGGCGACATCGCGCTCGGGTACGACACGCTCGACGGGTACGTCAAGAACAACCCCTACTTCGGCTGCATCACCGGGCGCTATGCGAACCGGATCGCGAAAGGGCGATTCACGCTGGCCGGCAGGACCTACACGCTCGCGACCAACAACGATCAGAACCACCTGCACGGCGGCGTGAAGGGGTTCGACAAGATGGTCTGGCAGGCCGAGCCGTTCAAGAACGAGCGCGGCGTGGGCGTGATCTTCCGGCACACGAGTCCGGACGGCGATGAGGGGTACCCGGGCGCGCTCTCGGTACGCGTCACCTACACGCTCACCGATCGCGATGAGCTCATCGTGGACTACCACGCCACGACCGACAGGGCGACGCCGGTCAACCTGACGCAGCACACCTACTTCAACCTGGCGGGCGAAGGCACGCGCGACATCCTGGGACACGAGCTGCAGATCGACGCGGACCGCTACACACCCGTGGACGCGACCCTGATTCCGACGGGGGAGATCGCGCCGGTCGACGCGACACCGTTCGACTTCCGCACGCCGACGGCGATCGGCGCGCGCATCAATCAGCAGCACGAACAGCTCGAGCGCGGCCGCGGCTACGACCACAACTTCGTCCTGGCGCGGAAGGGGGCCGGTCTCACGCACGCCGCGCGCGTCGTCGAGCCGACGACCGGCCGCACGCTCGACATCTCGACGACCGAGCCGGGGATTCAGTTCTACGCGGGGAATTTTCTCGACGGAACGATCACGGGCAAGTCAGGCCACGTCTACAAGCATCGTGACGGCTTGTGCCTCGAGACGCAGCACTACCCCGACTCGCCGAACCAGCCGACGTTTCCGTCGACGATCCTGCGACCGGGCGAGGTGTACACCACGACGACGGTGTTCACGTTCGGCGCCACAGGGCGGTAGAGGCGCGGTGGGATTCATCAACCCGCCTCTACTGCCCCTATCGCCTGAACGGCCGGGAGTGGGTTATCCTCGATTCACGCATCCTGAGTGACGACGAAGACGGCAGCGCCGTCACGGGTGCGATGGCGTTCCAGTACGGGCGCCTGATGTTCGGCGGCGTCAGCACCTACGTTCGCCCGGAAATCGCCTGGGGCGACACGAAGCGCTTCACGTGGAAGCTGGAGATTGGGCTCAGGGCGATTTTCGAGTGAGTGAGGAGGGACCCCGTGGCAAACCGAGCGCGACCGACGCACCAGAAACGCGACAGGGAACGGGCCAAGATCGAGTGGCGGAAGGAAAAGATCGCGCGGAAGGCCGAGGCCAAGGCGCGGAAGGAATCCGTGCCGCGCCGTGCCGGCGCCGAAGATCCCGACATCGCCGGCATCGTGCCGGGGCCGCAGCCCCCGCGGGAGGATGACTAGACCTGGGGAGACGCGACGCGGCGGGCCGCCGGCTTGGCGCGCGGCGCTCGCTTGGCTCGTGCCGGCGCGGGCACCGAGCTCGATTCGAGCACCACGATGCGCGTGGCGAAGGTGCGGCGCCCGTGTTCGTCGAAGTCGATGGTCGTGTGGTATTCGTTCGCCGCTGCCACCGTGCCAGACCCGTAGTTGGCCTGCGACACGCGATCGCCTTTGGCGTAGATTTTCATCGGGACCCTCGCTGAAGCGAACCCCCGACCGGACATACGCCGGCCGGGGTCGCCTCGTTTCGACATGCGACGCTGGCGATCCTGCCTACCAGCGCGGTTCCGAGCGGCGACGGCCGCCGCCGCCGCCAGCACCGAAGCCGCCCGCGGACTGAGCCTTCGGGCGCGCCTCGTTGACCGCGAGCGTCCGGCCTCCGAGCTGATACTCGTTCATCCCCGTGATCGCCGACTGGGCATCTTCGTCCGTGTTCATTTCCACGAACGCGAAGCCGCGGGCGCGGCCCGTGGCCATGTCGCGCATGACCCGCACCGATTCGACGCCGCCGAACCGGGCGAAGAGCTCCTGCAGCTCCGCTTCACCGATCTCGTAAGGGAGATTGCCGACGTACAACTTTCGACCCATGTGCTCTCGACTCCTGGCGTTCCCATCTGGAGAACGCTGCCCGCTCGATCCAACGACCGGCGGGACGACAAAGGAAACTCGCCTGAGTGGACCCCCACTCTCGCTTGACGATCACGCTTTGAGGGAGCGAGTCAGAACGGGCTCGGTCGGCTCTCGACGCGGGACAAGGCGGAAGGCAGAACTTCCAAGAAGCCTCGATAATACTCGATCTCAGACGGATTTGCAAACAGCCCGCGCGCCCGCGCGCGCGTGAGCGCGTGACACCGGGCCGCTCCACACTGCCGGCCGATCGAGAACCTGCCAGGCGTGGAGCGAACGCGGGCGCGGGGGTGCTGGCCGGTGGACGCGCTGGAACTGGCCCTTCACGCGCATCGTCGGGCGCTGTCTCGAGAAGGATCCGCGCCGCCATCGAGGGATCCGTGCTGCGCTCGGGCGATCGGGTGCGCATCACGGCCCAGTTGATTCTCGGAAAGACCGACGAGCACGTCTGGGCCGAGCGCTACGACCGCGACATGCAGGACGTCTTGATCCTCCTGAGCGAGGTGTCGCGCGCGATTGCCGGCGAGGTGCAGATCCGCGTGGCTGGCGGAAGCAAGCCGGCGCCGCCAGCCGAACCGGTCGCGGCACGTCGCGTCCTCCACGGGGCGTACGAAGCCTACCTGCGGGGGCGGCAGGCGTTGCTTCACGTAATGACCGATCCGGGCGCCGCACGGCAGGCGCTCGACGAGTTCCAGCAGGCCGTGACGCTCGACCCGCAACTGGCCGACGCGTGGAGCGGTGTCGCCGAAGCCAACCTGGTCCTCGCTTTCTTCGGACAGGCGCCGGCTTTCGAGGTGCTGCCGCGGACGCGGGACGCGGCGCGCCGCGCAATCGCCCTGGACGATCGCCAGGGCGAGGCTCCCGAAAGTGGCCGCCGCTACGGGGCACGGATTCATCGTGCTGCCGTCGGGATCGGTCAAGGTCTCTCCTCAAGGTGACGAACCTCGCCGCGGTGGCGACCGGCGGCCACCGCTCCTATTTCATCCAGAAGGACGGCACCGTGCTGGCGGCCGGGCCGCACCGCACGCGCGCCGAGACGTTCAAGGTGCCCGCGGTCATTCTCACTCGGGAACAGGCGTCGGGCCGGGACTGACATTCGGTCGGCAGGGCGCGTGGCGCAGCTCATCACCGAGCGATCCGAATACGTCTATGGTCAAATAGTCTTTGTTCGGAGTGGGCCCTCACAACGCGGTCATCCGGAACCCCACGCGCCTCCGCAG
>ERZ1292640.3839-Hain-H43-02um-R1-3839-length-11620-cov-3_pt1 | contig 11620 bp, 6 predicted proteins | sample MGYA00564404_ERZ1292640 | MGnify/ENA primary metagenome ERZ1292640 (study PRJEB36523, sample SAMEA6512636) | groundwater metagenome | collected 2019-01-08 | study: AquaDiva: Metagenomics assemblies of 32 groundwater samples | reverse complement strand
TAATAACCCTCACTGCCTCATCGTAAAGCTCGTCTTTTTCGCCTGAGGCCTGAAAAGATTTCTGTTGTTCTTTTAAGATCTCTTCGTCATAAACCGGCTCTGCCTGGCCCCTGATAAATTCCCCGACCCTCTCAATCTCTTTATCGCTAATCAGCGCCCCCTGGATGCGGATTAATTTTTCCTCTCCGGGCCGTAGAAAGAGCATATCGCCTTTTCCCAGGAGCTTATCCGCTCCGTTCATATCCAGCACTGTGCGCGAATCTACTTTTGAGGCAACCTTAAAAGAAATACGGGCGGGTAAATTCGCCTTGATTACTCCGGTAATAACATCCACGGAGGGCCTCTGGGTAGCCAATATCAGGTGAATCCCTACGGCGCGGGAGAGCTGAGCTAGGCGCGTAATCGCGTTTTCAATCTGGTCTCTGGATACGGTCATTAAGTCCGCGAATTCATCAATGATAACGATAATATAGGGGATTTTTTCCTGCTTCTCGTTATAGGCCTCGATATTCCTGACCCCTGCCTTTGCTAAAAGCTGGTAACGCCCTTCCATCTCGTTAACTACCCAGTTAAGCGCGGTATAGGCCTTCTTGGCATTAGTAACTACCGGGCATAATAAATGCGGCAGCCCGTTAAAAGGCATAAGCTCCACCATCTTTGGGTCAATCATCAGAAATTTCAAATCATTCGGAGTGCCCTTAAAAAGCAGCGAGCAAATCAGTGAATTAACGCACACTGTTTTGCCTGAACCTGTGGTGCCGGCTATTAAGAGATGCGGCATTTCGTCAAGGTCAGCTACGATGGGAGAGCCGGCGATATCCTTGCCCAGTGCTAAAGTTAATTTTGATTCCTTTTCCTGAAATGCCTTTGAGGCGAGCACTTCCTTCAGATACACAAAGCTGCTCTGGGTATTGGGGACTTCCACCCCCACCCTTCCCTTACCGGGGATAGGAGCAATTATCCTTACTGACTGCGCCTTCATTGAAAGCGCAATATCATCCCCTAATGCTACAATGCGGTTGAGTTTTACTCCCGGAGCGGGCTCAAGCTCATAACGGGTTATGACGGGGCCGCGCTCAATATCAGTTACCTTGGCTGAGATGCCGAAATCCTCTAAGGTATCCTCCAAAATCCTGGCATTGGCTTCCAAGTCATCCTTGATTTGCCTGGCTTCAAGCGGAGGAGGAGAATCCAGCAAATCCAAAGAGGGCAGGTGATAATCGCCTATCTTTAATTCTTTTGGCCTTGCCTGTATTTGCGCGGTTTCAACGGGTTTTGAATTTAGCTGGATCCTCGGCTTAATAAAAGGCAGGGGCTCTTGTTTTTTCTCGGGAACAGTTGGTTTATTATTAGAAACCGGCTTGGGTTTAACGCTGAACGCCCTTTCTCTTTTTTTAAATTTAAACACAGGGCCGAAAAGGAGCTTAAACTTGTTTATGCTATTTATAAATAAAGATGAAAGCAATATCTCTGTTACCAGGGCCAGCGACAAAATTATAAAGGTAATAAAGATAATAAATGCGCCCAAGCGGCTGAAATATGCGACGATAAAATTAGATATACCTGCGCCTAAAATTCCTGCCTGATAAAACCTGATATACTCATTGCGCAGGTTAAACATGCCGATAAGCGAGCTTAGCGACACTAGCAGGATTAAAATACCTAAAAGCCTGGGGATGGTTACATACGGCTTTTTCTGTCTGAAAAATTTTACCCCCAATAACAGGATAAGAAAAGGAAGGAGGAAACTGGTTGGCCTGCCGATTAAAGAAACAATGATCCCTCCCAGATACGCGCCGAAGATACCAAGGAGGTTTTTGGGAGGGTAGTTCGGGTGGGAGGTATAAAAAGGAAGGTCCAGGCGTTCAAATCTAATAAGGCTGGCCAAAACCATCAGGCCGAGCGCAATAAGGATAACGCCTTTTACCTCATTTAGTCTTCTTTCTCTCACTTTGTTTCAAGTTCCGCCTGTTTCTTGCTCAGATTAATCCTGCCAAGCTCATCTATACCTATAACCTTAACTTTAATTTCGTCTCCTATCTTAATAACATCCTCTACATTTTTGACAAAACGGTCAGCCAGCTCCGAAACATGCACTAGCCCGTCTTTGCCTGGGGCGATTTCACAAAAGGCGCCAAAGGCAACTATGCGCTTTACCTTAGCCGTATATATGCGGCCGACTTCAACGTCTTCGGCTATTGCCTTAATCAGCTTAATCGCCTCTTCGGATTTAGCGGCATCGGTTGAAGCCACCAGGACGCTGCCGTCATCCTGGATATCAATGCTGGCCCCCGTAGCCGCTATAATCTTTTTTATGTTTTTACCTCCCGGGCCGATAAGTTCCCCTATCTTCTCCGGATTTACCTTGATAATATCTATGCGCGGGGCATAAGAAGATATGACTTCGCGCGGATTAGCCAGGGCTTGCTGCATCTTGTCTAAAACAAATAGCCTGGCTTCCTTTGCTTGAGCTAGGCACTCCTTTAATAAATCTATGTTGATGCCGTCTATTTTTAAATCCATCTGAACCGCTGTAACCCCGCACCTCGTGCCGGCAACCTTAAAATCCATATCCCCGAAATGGTCCTCTAAGCCTGTTATGTCAGTCAAGATAACCGTCTTCTTATCCTCTTTAATTAAACCCAGGGCAATACCGCCTACGGCATCTTTGATCGGGACGCCGGCATCCATCAGGGATAAGGTCGCAGCGCACACTGTGGCCATACTGGAGGAGCCGTTAGATTCCAAAATCTCAGAAACAACCCTTATGGTGTAAGGGAATTTTTCCTTTAAGGGCATAACTGCAAGCAGCGCCCTCTCTGCCAAAGCGCCGTGGCCTATCTCCCTGCGGCCAGGGCCACGCACCGGCGCAGTCTCCCCAACGCTAAAAGGAGGAAAACTGTAATGCAGCATAAAGGTTTTATATTTCTCTCCCTCCAGCGCTTCGACAAGCTGCTCATCTTCACCTGTACCTAAGGTAGTAACTGCTAAACTCTGGGTTTGCCCGCGGGTGAATAAACTGGAACCATGGGTGCGCGGCAGCACAGAGACCAAGGCCTCAATAGGCCGGATATCTTTGAAATCCCTGCCGTCTATGCGGATATTCTCGTCTAATATTTTCTTTCTGACCTGTTCCTTCTCAACTTTAACCAAACCCGTCTTAATATCATAGGCCGAATACCCTTCCTGGGTAAGCTGGGCCTCTAAATCTTTTGCCAGGAGGTGCACTTCCTCTTCGCGCTCTTCTTTCTTGGTTAATTTATAAACCTCTTTTAATCTCTCCAAGGATAAATCCTCAATCTTCTTCTGCAATGCCGCATCTATCTTCTTAAACTCAATATCTGCCTTCTTCTTTCCGTATGAGCGCACAAATTCATCCTGCAGGCTAAGTATGCTCTTAAGGTTATCAAAGCCGAATTTTACTGCCTCAAGGTAAACCTCTTCCGATACCTCCTTGGCCTTGGATTCAAGCATAACCACGCCCTTGGAATTAGCCACCACAACCAGGTCTAAATCGCAGGTTTCTAACTCCGCATAAGTAGGGTTGAGTATGAATTCATTATTGATATGGCCCACACGGCAAGCAGCCAACGGGCCATTAAAGGGTATGTCCGATATTGATAATGCGGCTGATGCGCCGATTACAGCGAGGACGTCGGGGTCGTTTTCTCCGTCACTGGATAAAACGATGGCCATAATCTGGATCTCGTTCAGGAAACCCTTGGGGAATAGCGGCCGTATTGGCCGGTCAATCAGCCTGGCAGTCAGAATCTCGCTTTCAGAAGGCCTGCCCTCCCTTTTAAAGAAACCGCCCGGGATCCTTCCTGCGGCATAAGTCTTTTCCTGATATTCCACGGTTAAAGGAAAGAAATCCTGCCCCTCTTTAGCTTCGCGGGACATGCAGCTGGTAACAAGCACGACCGTGCCCCCGTACTGGACGGTGACCGAGCCATTTGCCTGTTTGGCTATCTTACCGGTCTCTAAAATCAACTCCTGCCTGCCAAATTTTATTCTCAGAGTATTATCTTGCATAATTTACACACTTTCTTAAAGGATAAAACTAAAAAGGCCTATTTTCTCAGGTTGAGTTTCCCCAAGACCTCTCCGTATTTCTTGACGTCTCTTACCTTGAGGTAATCAAGGAGCCGGCGGCGCCTGCCTACAAGGCTAAGCAAGCCGCGGCGGGAATGGAAGTCTTTTTTATGCTGCTTAAAATGATCCCCTAAGCTGTTGATCCTTTCAGTTAAAATCGCAATCTGGACCTCCGTAGAACCTGTATCGCGGGCATGGACCTTATAGGTGTCAATAAGCTTTGTCTTTTTTTCTTTAACCAAAACCAATTCCTCTCACCTCCCTTCAGTTTGAAAAAATATTATACGCTACTTTTCAGAATAAGTCAATATATTCAATAAATTTTTTATTTTGAGAGCCTGCTTAAGAAATCCGGCAGCCTTTGCTCTAAAATTTTTTCCGAATCATAGAAACAGCTGTTGTGCGGGCCGCTTATCTGTAAGAATTCTTTTGGCCCTGCTGCGGCAGCGTAAAGCCTCAGGGATAAATCGTAAGGGACAATCTCATCATTAAGGCTGTGTATTATAAGCTTTTGCGCGGTTATTGATTTAATCTTGCTGGCTGAATCAAAATGACTGGAAAACAACCAGTATGGGATAAACGGGTAAACGCGCCTAGCCATATCCCGGCCGCTGGAAAAAGAACTCTCTGCAATCAGGCCGGCCACTTTATTCTTAGCGGCTAAATCAATGATAATTGCTCCGCCTAAAGATTCGCCGTATCCGATAATCTGCGAATTGCCTATCCCACGGGATAAGAGGTAATCGTAAGCTGACTTCACGTCAAGATACATCCCTTCTTCCGAAGGCCTACCTTTGCTTTTACCGTAACCACGGTAATCAAATATAAAAACGCTACAGCCTAATTGGTTGAAGAATTTTATTTTCTGGAGGCGGTGGCTGATATTGCCGGCGTTACCGTGGCAGAAAAGAACTGTATATCCGACGCCTCTGGCAGGGATAAACCAGCCGTTTAGCTTAAGATTATCTTTTGTCTTAAAAAAGACCTCTTCAAAATCAAGGCCGACTTCCCCTGGGCTGAACTCTATTTCCTTAGAGGGATGAAAGAGTGTATGCTTTTCGATATACCTGATGTAAAGCAGGACTAACGCAGAAAATAAAGCTAATATTAAGCAGCCGGATAAAATTCTCATAATTAACCTGATTATTATACCATCACCCTTACATAGTTTCTACAAATATAAGCCCTCGCCTCTTTAATGTTAACGTGCGCTCCTCAGCTAAATTTTTTGGCTTCAGATTTTTTCGAGACTGACGGGGCTGTGCCGCTTTCTATTTACACAATGCAGAAAAAGCGCAGTATTGACAGCTGCGTTCATCGCTGGTATCCGGATAGAAATCGGTCTCGGTGCTAGTAATCTCTGCTACAACAGCTTCTAAGGCCTCCAGGCACAGCTCCATTACCTTATCTGCGTCTTTTATTTCTCTTGGATCAATAAAATAAGAAAGGCCGAGGTCGCGCAGGTTATAAAGCGCGGCGTTCAGCGGCTGATCCTTAAATTTAGAGCGGGTAAAATAATAATAAATGGGCAGCTGAAAAGAATGGATATTATCCTTTATGCTTTCGCGGCTTAATTCCATTATTTCCAGCTTGGCTAAATCTTCCGGCTGCTTTGCGCTGCTGCCAGTCTTGTAATCAATGACCAGGATGCTATTGTTGTCGTCATCCAAAAGGTCGATCCGGTCAATGCGGTATTTAAATATAAAAGATTTTTTTCCTAATTTAATCTCGCCGACAGGCTGCCTTGCTTCGAGAGAAATTATCTGTTTTACCTTGCGTTGGCGCTCGCTGTCTAAAAATTTAGCCAACCTGTATCTCATGATTTCTTTGACCATGAATGCCTCAGCGCCCATGCGCTTCTGGATTTCCTGGGCAAAATGCTCCTCGAATTTCTCAAAGAACTGTTTTTCAAACTTGGCATCAAACACCGGTTGCTTCCCGGTAAAAACGCCGAACGTATGGTCAAGCAGGTTGTGGATAAAGCTACCGATGTCTTTGCCTTCCGGCTCATTAAGCAGGTCTTCCTTTTCCTGCAGGCGCAGGACATACTGGTAGTAAAATCTTAAAGGGCAACCCAAGTAAATATCGATGCTTGAAGCAGAATATTCAAAATCATTTACCAGGTAATCGATTATTTTCTTAGTCTTTTTTGCTCCCTGGTTTTCCGCAGCAAAAGCGGTGATATTAAAACGGCCATCCTGCAACAGGGGAAGCGCCTTTAAAGTCTGTTTTTCTTTCTGTCTCTGCCAGATAATCTCCTCGAGGAAACGGCTTCTTTCTTTATCCGGATTATCATTATAGATAAAATAAACTTTTTTTGCTCCGCCAAGGAGACGCAGGAAATGGTAACGCTGGATCTCCTCTTCCTGCCTGAGCCGCTCAAGGCCTAACCCCTCCATAATCTGGCGCGGGATAAGCGGCTCATAGACGCTCACCTGCGGCAACACTGCTTCATTGGCATCCATGACGATTACATTCTCAAAACTCAAAGCGCGCGTCTCAAGGAGCCCGAGGATCTGCAGACCTTTTAAGGGAGAGCCGGAAAAAGAAATCTTATCGTCTTTTAGCTTAGTATCCAGGATCTTAAATATCTCCTCCTGCGCAAATGAATGGTTTTTGAACTCAGCAACTTTCAACTCATCAATGAACTCGTAAATCTTGCCAAGGATTCTTAAGTTTAGGGGATTGGCATGGATAAAACTCTTAGACAAAAGTGCTACGCCAAAGTGCTCAAGGCAATCTAGGAGCTGGGCAAAGTTAGAAATACCCTCCCAAACGCCAAAGCCAAACTGATGGATCTCGGCAATTATCTTTTTTAAGGTATCGATATCCGCTGTGGTGTCCATGTTGATGAGCGTATCCATGCTGAAGCGGTATAGGTCTTCGGATTTCTGGATTTCATCCAGTTCGATAAAAAGGCTACCGCTAATAGAAGTCTTAGACATACCCAGAAGCATCTCTTCTACTTTATGGCAAAGGATCCGGGTTACTGCCGGATCTTTCGTCACCATTAAGTTTTTCATCAGGGGATGCAGAATGACTTTTAGGTAATCTCGCGCATAATAGGCGCTGCCCTTACGCGTGGACTGGGCAGTAAAAATATACCGCAGGAGGGTATAAAGCGAGCTTCTTTTTAAAGGATAACCCATGGAAACATTAAAATTCTCTACCTTTCCGGAAATCTCTGAGAGCAAAGGGATGAGGCTATTTGGCTCAGGAAGAAGGATCAAACTCTTATCCAGGTTTTTGGGGTCTTTTAGGATTTCCTGCTCCAAGATCTGGCGCGCCAGGCCTACCTGGGAATGGGTATCAAAGCCTTTGTAGATTTTTAGCTCATACGCAGGCCTGTTTTTATTTACCGGCTCGATTTCTGCGCCAAATGCCTGGGATAGCCGCTCCAGGACCAGCCAGGGAGAAGTATCTTTCTGCAAGAAAAGCATAGCTTTATTAACATCAAAAAGGTGCTTGATTACTTTTTCTTCGGTTTTGTGCAGGTAATAGAAATTGCAGAAAAGGACCTGCTCGAACTCATCCAGGTTTATTTGGGTGATAATCCTTGTGGCATCCTTATATAAAAGTCCGCGGGAGCATAAATTGCGCTGGCGCAAAGCCGCATGGTATGTTTCTATTATCGCCATAATATGCTCCAGCAATTTATTAATGCTCTCCGGGATTTCATAGCCTATGCTTGCGCTGGCTTCGATATTTTTGAGTTTATCTTGAGAGATATCCTCCAGATCCAGCTCATCAATAAAAGCCGCGATTTCTGAAGCCCAGGGAAGAAACTCGGCAAATTCTTTCCGGTGTTCAAGGACTCCCGGAGATTCCTCCTGCGCCGCAGTATAAATGAGATAGCCTGCCTCTAATGCCGGGGCCATACGGAATTTTTTCTCCCGGGAGACAATATATTTCATAAACTCATCCATGGAGAAAATCTGCGGAGAGAAATAGCTGGACTTTATTCTGCGCGCCAGCTCTCTTTTTAAAAATAACTCCGGACGCTTTCCTCCGAAGATAATGGCAAGGCGGCTTAGGTCTTTGCTTTTCTCAAAAAAATTATCCTTTATATAATCCGCCAGCAGCGAAATAAAGTCGTCAGTAAAATTACAGGTAATTATTTTATCCATCGATTTCTTCGGCCTTTAGCTCTTCTAAATAAATTAGAAAACCTTTCACCGTGCGCTCAGGATACAATGCTTTGATAATGGTCTTATAAGTCTGGATTTGCTCGCGGTAATTAAGGCCGAGTTCTTCCTTGCTTTTGTAATCTACTATCCAGACTTCTTTTTCCTTGATAATCAGGCGGTCGATTCTCTTGGTAATGCCGAAGCTATCCACAATTTCCTTTTCCTGAAAAACTTCCCCGTCAGGAACAAAGAAAAATTGGCGCAGATTTCCTGCCCCCAGCGCTCTCCTGATTATCGGATCAAATTCCTAGAAATCAAAGACGGCCGGAAAGTCGTTCGCTGCAAGGCTGAATCCTTCTTTTATCGCCTCTTCCTTATCTGCTTTGATAAGGTTTCCTACTGCTGCTAAAATTTCGTGCAGGATTTCGCCACGCAGGATACTCTTGCGGTTTCTCACTGCATTCTCGTCAGCAAACTCTTCTTTAAGAAAGGCGACCCAGTCCTGGTATTGGGGAGCAGGGATTAATAAAGAAGGGGCTTCTTCTTCGGGCTCCTCCACCTGCGGCTGGGGGCTGCCCACCTGAAAATAATCCTGCGGGATAAGGAGGCTGGCGATATTATTAATCATTCTTACGCCGTGGGGGATAAAAATATAGAGCTCAAACTTGGCGCGGGTTAAAGCCACGTAAATAGTATTCAGCTCATCAATAAATGCTTTTTTATATTCATGCTTCCAGGCCTTGGAAATGCGCTCAGAAAGCAAGGCGTATTTTTGGTCCAACCTTAATAGAGACAATCCTGTTTCAGCCTCTTCTTCTACTACATAGGAAACCCTTCTTTTCTTAGCCTGAGAACCCAAGTCATTGATATCCAGGTAGAGATATGGAATAATTACCACATTGAATCCTAATCCTTTGGCTTTATGAATTGTCATCACCTTAATAGCATTGGCGCCGGAAGAGTTTACAAAAAGCTTGGCATCGTCAATCTCTTCCAGGTGCTCTAAGAAATCCCTGATCCCGGGGTATTCATCTTCGCTGTCTTTAATCAGCTGGAGAAAGTGCATAAAGAACCCCTGCTGCTGGGTGAAGTTTGCAAAAACACGAAAGCGCTGGTAAATGTCGATCGTCAGCTCGTATAAACCGATAAAGCCGATTGCCCGGAAGAAATCTTCGATAAAATTTCCCCAGATTTCCGCATATTTCCTTTTGAACTCGCGGTAAATATAGAATCCTTCTTCATCTTTAAGTTTCTCTTTAAGGCCAAAAAGAAAATCTTCGATTTCTTCTTTTTTAAGCCCCGTGGCTTTTAAGAAAATCTCACCCAGAATAAAAGAGGCAAAAGAAAGGTTATCCACCGGCGAGTTAAGGAAACAAAGCAGGCTGATCAACTCTTTGATGAATTTATTATTTTTAATATTCAGGGTTTTCTCTGACTCAACCGGCATATGTTTTTTAATCAGCCAGCTGCTGACTAGCTCTACTTCCTTATTCGCCCGGCAGAGCACTGTAATATCTTTCTGGGCAAAGCGGCCCCTAGCAGTAATCTCATTAATAAGGATTAATAATTTAGCCTTGATGATCTGGTCTCGTTCCTCGGGAGCCTTGGCTACCACCGGCTCAACTTTGACTAAACCTGCCTCTGGTTTTTTCTCATCTTTATTTTCCTGTTTTGGGCTGGAGTAAACATCCAGGATTTCCTTTATATCCACCTCATCAAAAGTTTTTAGGGGCTTATTCAGTGCTTGTTGCTGCTCAATAAGAAAACGCCGCAGATTTTCCTGGCTAAAAACTACGTTATTAAACTCCACTATCTCTTTTACGCTGCGATAGTTTGTATTCAAGAAATCCGGCTTGGCGTATGCCTTAAAATTATTTTTGAGCTCATCAAACAAAGTAACCTTTCCTCCTCTGAAGCGGAAAATCGCTTGCTTTTTGTCTCCCACATAAAAGAGGCTGCCGCCGGTGGAGATGACTTCTTCAATCATCAGGTATAAATTACGCCACTGTAGAACGCTAGTGTCCTGGAACTCGTCGATTAAAAAATGCCTCAGGCGTGTGGCTATATGATAATAGAGCTCGGGGACAGTAACTCCGTTCTGCTGAATGAGGGTATGCGCCTGCTGATTTAGCTCTTCCAGAAAGAGCACGTCGTCTTTTTTGGAGTATTTCCTAAAAGACTCATAGACTAAATTAAAGATATCAATGTAACAGTTAAAAAGCGAACTGGCCTCTTTTTCCGCAAGCTGGGCGCACCCCTGGCGGATTTTTTTCCAAAGCCGGTTAAGTTCCTCCGGAGCAACTTCGCCTTTATTCATGGGAAGTTCATCTTTCATAAGGTTTGCCTTCCCGGCTATATCTTTAAAATCAAAAATTTCTTCGTTTTCCTGTACAAATCTCGATAGCGTTTTCAGGAAAGTACCATTAATCCCTTGAGGGACTTTATCTGCTACCTTCTTAAAAAGCTGAAGTAATAATTGTTTTTCTTGATAAAGGCCCCTGCCCTTCAATTCAAATTTTTTAAAATTGCAACCGTAGATATTGGCGTGATAAAGCATGGCGCTTATCAGGTTCGCAATGTCCAGCTTGGGAAGCCAGCTGTTTTTTCCTTCCAGGTAAATATACTGGTCGAGGAAATTTCTAAATATCTTCTCCACGGCCTTGTCGTGATTGGCCTGCTCAATGCAATCATCAAGGCTTAAGGTAAGATAATTCTCGCGGTCGTCCCGGATTTTAAAATTAGCGGAAAGGCCAATCTGGTAGGCGCAGCCTAAGAGAATCATGTTAATAAAGCTATCGATAGTTTTTACCTGAAAGAAGTTGTAGTGGGCAATGATGTAATCCAAGAGCTGAGCTGCTTTGATTTGCGCTTCCTGTTTGCTTATTGGGAGACTAGATAATATATCTTTCTCCTGCTTCGGGTCAGAAAATTCATCCAGGGCAATTTTCTTAAGGAACTCAATAATCCTTTCTTTCATCTCGCGCGCTGCCTTGTTGGTAAATGTAATCGCCAGGATTTCTTCGATTTGCTGAGGGTGGGAATCTTTATTTAGAAGGAGTTTAAGGTATTGTTTTGCAAGGCAATAGGTCTTGCCAGAACCTGCCGAGGCCTCAACTACAAATATTTGGGGGGGGAGATTAGTTGCCATCTAAGCTCAGAAGCTCTTTTTTGATTTCTTCGTACACGGAAATATCAGTTGAGTGGTAAATCTCCTGGGCATAACGCAGGTGCTCCCTTGCCATATTCTTGCGGCCCTTCTTTTTGTATAAAAGCCCTAGGTTATAATAGGCGTCGGCTGCCTCCGGAAGCCTTTTTATCTCCTTAGCAACCGAGAGCGCGCGGTTAAAGCAGGCCTCGGCTTGAGCTAAGTTATCCATCTCCTGATACAATTCTCCGAGCAT
>ERZ1292640.3838-Hain-H43-02um-R1-3838-length-11621-cov-43_pt1 | contig 11621 bp, 11 predicted proteins | sample MGYA00564404_ERZ1292640 | MGnify/ENA primary metagenome ERZ1292640 (study PRJEB36523, sample SAMEA6512636) | groundwater metagenome | collected 2019-01-08 | study: AquaDiva: Metagenomics assemblies of 32 groundwater samples | reverse complement strand
CTTCAGGCCCGGATTCCGATCGCCGACACCATGCGGCTGGCCTTGGCCGGGTTCCGCCGGTGCGAGAAGAACTCCTCGGGCCGGCAGGCGGTACAGGGCGCCCCGGCCACGATGTTCCCCTCAGGCACGCCGGCCGCCAGCAACTGGCGGCGGTTGGCTTCGGCCAGGTCGATCCGCGCGCTGTGTTCCAGATCGATCCGCTCCGGGAACCACGGCTCGAACTGCCGGGCCACCTCAGGCCCTACACTGTAGCAGGCCGCACAAATGCCGGGGCCAATGGCCACAACCAGATCTTCGGGGCGGCTCCCGAAGCGGGTCCCCAGCGCCTCCACCGTCCTGGCGGCGATCTGGCGAACGGTTCCGCGCCAACCGGCGTGCGCGGCGGCAACCGCCTTCAGCCGCTGGTCAGCGAAGAGGACGGGCAGGCAGTCGGCGGTCCGGATCACCAGCCATTGGCCCGGGCGGTCCGAGATCAGCGCGTCACCCTCGCCCAGGCAGCCGGTCCGGCCGCCGGCATATACGCAACGGTCCGAGTGGACCTGACGCAGGCTGGCCACGGCTCCATCCACCCAGGCGCCGGCGTGGCGGGTCCCAAAGCCGTGTTCCAGCCAGGACAGGCACTCCAACCGGCCGGCGCGGTACACGTGTCGGGCGTCCCGATAGAACAACTGCGAACCTCGGCGAGCATCCGGCGCCGGTTCAGGCCGGCTGAGAAACCTGGCCGATCCTCACCTGGAGCTTAAACTCCTCCAGCATGGACTCGTCCAGCCGGACCTCGGTGGGCCGCCTGGCCAGCGTCGTCATCTGGTCGATCTTGTCCTGGAGCTTCAGCAGCCCGTAGAACAGGTTCTCGGGCCGTGGGGGGCAGCCGCTGATGTAGACGTCGACCGGCACAACTTTGTCCACGCCCTGCAACACGGCGTAAGTGTTGAAGGGGCCGCCGACACTGGAGCAGGCGCCCATCGACAGCACCCACTTGGGATCCGGCATCTGATCGTAGAGCCGCTTCAGCACCGGAGCCATCTTCAAGGTCACCGTGCCGGCCACGATCATCAGGTCGGACTGCCGCGGGCTGGGCCGGAAAACTTCGGCCCCGTACCGCGCAATGTCGAACCGCGAGGCGCTGGCCGCGATCATCTCGATGGCGCAGCAGGCCAGCCCGAAGGTCATCGGCCACAGGGACGACTTCCTGGCCCAGTTGAAGACGTAATCAACCGAGGTCACCAGGACATTGCTTTCGAACCGGTTCTGAAGGAATCGCATACAGGCCCGAACGACGATTGTAGCACTGCACCCTTGACAGGCGCATGGAATCGTGCCCAAATTAGTGTAAACCGGCGGCGGAGAACGGCGCTCTCGGTATCTACACGTCGGAAGGACGCAGACATGGCTCCGCGGCTCGTCTCTCACTACGAGATCCTCGAGAAGCTAGGCGAAGGCGGGATGGGTGTTGTCTACCGCGCCCTGGATCTGCGGCTGGGCCGCCCGGTGGCGCTCAAGTTCCTCTCCTCCCACCTGCTGGCTTCCGAGGATGCCCGCAACCGTTTCTTCCAGGAGGCGCGGGCCATCGCCGCGCTCAACCACCCGCACATCGCGACCTTGTACGAAGCCGACGCGGAGGAGGAGACGCCGTTTCTGGCGCTGGAGTACCTGCCCGGCGGCACCCTGCGCTCGCGCCTCCGCGATCTGCACGCCGCCGGCCTCGCCCTATCGTGCGCCGAGCTCATCGCGTACGCCCTCCAGGTCGCCGCTGCGCTGGCTTACGCCCACCGCCATGGGATCATTCATCGCGACGTGAAATCGGAGAACGTGATGTTCACCGAGGCCGGCGACCTGAAGATCACCGATTTCGGCCTGGCCCGCTATCAGGGCGCGCCAACTCACACGCGGGGGGGAGGCGTGGCCGGCACGATCGCCTACATGGCCCCGGAGCGCCTCCAGGGGCTCGAAGCGGATGTGCGCGCCGACGTCTTTTCGTTCGGGGTCGTGCTGTACGAGGCAGCCACCGGCGAGCTGCCGTTCCAGGGCGAGCACCAGGCGGCCGTCCTCCACCAGGTCATCCACACGCCGACGCCGGCAGTGACACGGCTGCGTCCGGACCTGCCCGCGGCCTTCGAGCGGATCGTCGATCGTGCCACCGCTAAGGATCGCGACCAGCGCTACCAAAGCATCGAGGAACTGGCGGACGATCTGCGGGCGCTGCGCGACGGGCGGGAAAGGGAAGCGTCCGCCCAACTGGGCCGGACCCCTAGCGCACAGACCATGTCGTTGCCGCCGACCGCTGGCCCGAGGCCGGTGACCCGGCGGCGGCTCTGGAGGGCGGCTCTGCTGGTGGTGCTGCTGTGCCTGGCGGTGGTGGGCGGTGCTCTGCTCCGTGACCGGCTCCGGGAAATCCTCAAGCCCGAACAGAGGCCCGCCGTACACCGGCTCGCCGTCCTGCCGTTCACCAACGTCGGCGATGATCCGGCCAATCAGGCCTTCTGCGACGGGTTGATGGAAACGCTGACCAACAGGCTCACCCAGCTCGAGCAGTTCCAGGGCGCTTTGCGCGTCGTGCCGGCTACCGAAGTGCGCGACGGAGAGATCGCCAGCACCAGCGCGGCGCGGCGCGCTTTTGGAGCCACCCTGGTGCTGGGCGGAAGCGTCGAGCGTTTGGGCAAGAGGGTGCGGCTGATGGTGAATCTCGTGGACGCGCTGAGCCTGGAACAACTTCGGAGCAAGCAGATCGCGACTCAAGTGGGCGACTTGTGGGCGCTCCAGGACGGTGTGGTGGACCTGGTCACCGAGCTGCTGGAACTGGAGCTGCGGCCGGCCGCCCGTGACATGTTGCGCGCGGGTGAAACCCGCAGCGGCGCCGCCTACGACCTCTTTGTGCAGGGCCACGGCTACCTGGCGCGCTGGGACAAAGGGGAGAACGTCGAAAAGGCCATCTCGCTGTTTCAACAGGCATTACGCGAGGACCCGAAGTACGCACTGGCGCACGCCGGACTGGGCGAGGCCCTGTGGCGGCGGTACTGGCACACCAAAGAACCCTCCTGGATCAAGGAGGCCCAGAAAAGTTGCAGCCGCGCTCTGGAACTGAATGACCGGCTGGCCGCGCTCTACGTCACGCGGGGGATCATCCTCGCCGGCACCGGCAGCCCCGAGGAAGCCGTCAAGGATCTGGAGCGAGCCCTCAAGCTGGATCCAAGCAACGCCACCGCCTATCGCGCCCTGGGCGACGCCTACCGGGGACTGGGCGACTACGGGGCCGCCGAGCGCATCCTCCGTAAGGCCATCGATCTGCGTTCCAACGACTGGGCCGCATACAAGGACCTGGGCATGTTCTACTACCGGCGCGGCAACTACCCCGCGGCCGAGCCCTGTTTTCGCCGCATGACCGAGCTTAACCCCGACGACTACTTGGGCTACCGCCAACTCGGTGGGACGTACTACCTCATGGGCCGTTATGACGAGGCGATCGCTCTGCACAAGAAATCGCTGGCGATTCGCCCAACGGAGGTCGCTTTCTCCAACCTGGGGACGATCTACTTCTTTCAGGATCGCTACGCCGAGGCCGCACAGGCCTTCGAGGAGGCGGTCAAACAGGGAACGGTGAAATACCTCATTTGGGGCAACCTCGCCGACGCCTACCTCCGCACGACCGGCCCCACCGAGAAGAGCGCCCATGCTTACCGGCGCGCGGTTCAGTTGGCCGAACGCGACCTCACCGTGAATGCGAAAGATTCGGAAACGCGGGCCAGCCTCGCCGTCTATTGCGCCCGGCTGGGGCAGAAAGAGCGGGCTGAGTCCGCCGCCGGGGAGGCGCGCCGGCTGGCGCCTGGAAACGTCACCGTCTTGTTCAGGTCCGGCCTGGCTTACGAGCTGGCCGGAAAACGCGATCTCGCCATTGCGGCGCTGAGGGACGCCCTTGCCGGCGGCTATTCAGCGGCCGAAATCCAACGGCACCCGGACCTGGCGGGCCTGCGCCAGGATCCGCGGTTTTCGGCGCCGCCGCCCCCCGCCGGTGCGCCGGGATCAGGCCAGAAGACCAAGTGAGAGGAGAAGTTCGCATGGAACCACTGAGTATTCAGATCTACGAAAAAAACCCCGGTAAGCTGGGCTACAAGAAACCGGACGGGGCCAATCAGCACAGCGCTCACGCCAAGCGTGACGATGACGTGGTGTGGCAGTGTATCGACACTCTCGGAGGGTCCCCGTTTGCTGTTCTGTTTGGAGAGAAGACGCCGTTCGACAGGTACAGTTACTCCGCTAGCGGCGGGGGAACGGTCACCGCCAAGGTGCGAGGCGGCACGATAACGGGCTTCAAGTACAAGTACTCGGTCGCGGTGTTCAAAGGGAGTGGGGCTCCTCTGACCGACGACCCGGAGATAATTATCGACGAGGGCTAAATAGCAAACGGCAACCCGAAAGCGATTTCGGGTTGCCGTTCACTGGCTGCCGGAGTTGGAGTGGTGTGTGGGTGGCGTCCGTCCGCGGTCAGCGCTGGCTGGCATAGACCGCTGCGACCTCGACCGCGCCCACGTTGCGAGCCATCTCGCGTTCGGCCTTGGTCTTCCGCACCTCGATGCCGCGGTTGTTGCCCGCATGCCACACCTGGGCAAGGAAGTAGGTGTCGCCGTAGCGGTTGAACACCAGCTTGCTCCGCTCTGGCGCCTTGTTGGCCTGCGCGGCCAGCGTCAGCACTATGGCCGCCGCGGACCGATCGGTGTTGCGCAGCGCCACCGCGCCCGGAACCAGATTGGGGTGGATCGTGTAGTCGCCCCCCGGGAGAATGGCCTTCCCGACACGGAACTCGAACGGGATCTTCGCTTCCAGGGTAATGCTGGATTGCGCCCAGGCAAACGTGGCCAGCAGCAGAATCAGAGTGCTCACTGTCCAGATTCGGTTTCTCATTTTGTCCTCCTGTCGTCTTTCTTTCTGTCGGCCTCAACCGACGCCCTCATAGAGGGCAATTGTCTGGCCAAAGCGGTACCAGGGTGCCCAGATCGCCGTAACTCGTTGAATAGACAGAGAGTCAAGCTCCCCGGAGGCGCGCACCACCGGGGCCGCCCGGCGAGAACTCTATCTGATCGGTTTGCCTGGCCCACCCTTCCGGATAGAATAGAGACAGCCGATGAATCCCAGGCTCGTGGTGATCGACGGTCCGTCCAAGGGGCAATTCTTCCCGCTCACCCCGGAGGAGGCCACTGTTGGCCGCGAACCCTCTAACCGGGTGGCGCTGGCCGATCCGGCCGCCTCGCGAAAACACTGCCGCATCAGCAGGCAGGCGACCGGGCAGTTTCACATCCACGACCTGAACAGCCGCAACGGGACCTTCATCAACGGCCTGCCGGTGAAGGAGCGGATCCTCGAACACGGCGATCAGATCCAGGTCGGCGCCTCCACGTTCCTGTTCCTCACCACCGAAGCCGACGAGACGCCGACGCCCAGCTCGGTGTGGCTGGAGCCGGGCCGGGTCGATACGCGGACCATGGTGCGGCTGCGGCGCGAGCAGTCCATCTACCTGGAGCCGGAGAAGGTGCTGGCGTCGCCGATCCCGCCGGCCCGCGTGGCGCGGGCGTTGAACGCGCTGCTGGGGATGAGCACCGCCATCCACACCACCCGCGGCGTCAGCGCGCTGGCGGAGCGGATCCTGGCGCTGATCTTCGACGTGATCCCGGCCGAGCGTGGGGCGATCCTGTTGCTCGAGCCGGGGATCGAGGAACCGGCAGCGGCCTTCTGTTACGAGCGGGCCTCCGGGTCCGTCCAGACCATCGGCGTCAGCGGCGAGCTGGTCGAGCGCGCCTTCCATGACGGGGTGGGCGTGCTGAGCGGCCATGCGGGCGCGCCCGGCGCCGGAATCCGCTCCGTGCTGGCGGCGCCGCTGTTTGGCCGCGAGCGTCCGCTGGGTGTCATCTACCTGGATTCGGGCGATCCGCGCGTGTGCTTCGAAGAGGACCACTTGCAGTTGGCCACGGCCGTCGGAGTGGTGGCCGGGGCCGCCATCGAGAACGCCCGCGACATGGAATCGCTGACGGCCGAGAACCGGCGGCTCCAGGAGGAAATCAAGATCCAGCACGACATGGTGGGCGAGAGCCCGCGCATGGCCGAGGTCTACCGCTTCATCGCCAAGGTCGCGCCGTCCGATTCCACCGTGCTGATCTACGGCGAGAGCGGCACCGGCAAGGAACTGGTGGCCCGCGCCATCCACCGCAACGGCCAGCGGGCGGACCGGCCGTTCGTGGGCATCAATTGCGCCGCGCTCACCGAGACGTTGATCGAAAGCGAATTGTTCGGCTACGAGAAGGGCGCCTTCACCGGCGCGATCGCCCAGCGCAAAGGCAAGCTGGAAGCGGCCGACGGCGGCAGCGTCTTTCTGGACGAGGTCGGCGAGCTTCCGCCGGCCGTCCAGGTCAAGCTGCTGCGCGTGCTTCAGGAACGCGAGTTCGAGCGGGTGGGCGGCACGCGTTCCATCAAGGTGGACATCCGGCTGATCACCGCCACCAACCGCGACCTGCGGGCCGCCGTCGCCGAGGGCAGGTTCCGCGCCGACCTGTTCTACCGCCTCAACGTGGTGTCGCTGACCATGCCGCCGTTGCGCGAGCGGCGCGAAGACATCCCGCTGCTGGCCAACTACTTTGCCCAGAAATACAGCAAGCAGGCCAAGCGGCGCCTGGAGGGCATCTCACGCGAGGCGCAGGCGTGCCTGGTGCATTATGACTGGCCCGGCAACGTGCGCGAGCTGGAGAACGCGATCGAACGGGCGGTCGTGCTGGGCTCAGCCGACCTCATCCTGCCGGAAGACCTGCCCGAAGAGCCGCTGGAAACGGCTCCGCCGGCTTCCTTGCCCGGCGACAGCTACCACGCCTCCGTCCGGGAGGAGAAGAAACAGCTCATCATGCACGCTCTGGAGCGTAGCGGCGGCAACTACACCGAGGCCGCCAAGCTGCTCGGCATCCACCCCAACTACCTGCACCGGCTCATCAACAATCTCGGCATCAAGGGCGAGATCAAGAAGGCCTTCGCCCGGTAGCGGCCGCCGGCCGCGTCCAGGTATTACAATGGTCGGCGGTGAATTCCATGACGGCGGCATCTGTTTTGCGGGAGAAGCTGGCGAGGCGGCAGGCGCTGGTAGTGCCGGGCTGTCACGATGCGCTGAGCGCGCGGCTGATCGAGGCGGCCGGCTTTGAGGCGGTGCAGGTGAGCGGCTTCGGCCTGGCCGGGAGCCTGCTGGCGCGGCCCGACGTCGGCCTGGTCGAGATGAAGGACGTCCTCGACCACACCTGGCACATTGTGCGCGCGGTGGGCATTCCGGTGATGGCCGACATCGACACCGGCGGCGGCAACGCGCTCAACGCGGCCGACATAACCGAGCGGCTGATCGCCATGGGCGCGGCTGGCGTGAACATCGAGGACCAGGTCTTCCCCAAGCGCTGCGGCCACATGGAAGGCAAGCAGGTGATCGGCGCCGAGGAGATGACCGGCAAGGTGCGCGCGATGGCCGACGCGCGCCGGCGGCTTGGCTCCGACCTGGTGATCAACGCCCGCACCGACGCCGTGGCCGTCTACGGCCTGGAGGAAGCGATTCGCCGCGCCAACCTCTATCTGGAAGCCGGGGCCGACATGGCCTTCCTCGACGGCATCCGCACGCGCGCCGATGTCGAGCGGGCGGTGCGGGAGATCCGCGGCCTGGTGTCGGTGAACCTGATGGACGCGGTGACCGGCGTGAAGACCGAGCTCGTGCCGATCCCCGAGCTGGCCCGCCTCGGTGTGGCGCGGGTGAGCATCCCGGTGGCTTCGATCCTGGTCGCTCACCGCGCCCTGAAGGAGTTTTTCGAAGCGTTGCGGGCCTCGCCGACCGGCCTGCTGGCCGGTCAGACGCAGTGGGTCACAGGTTTCGCCGAGTACACCGGCTTCGTGGGACTGAATGAGTACAGGCAGTTGGAGAACGAGTACCTGCCGGGGGCGCTGGTGGAGCGGAAATATGGCCAGCACTGAGATGACTCTCGCCGAAAAAATTCTCGCCCGCGCCGCGGGCCGGGAGTCGGTCGCGCCCGATGAGATCGTGGTGGCCTCGATCGACCTGGCCATGTCGCACGAAAACGCCGACCTGGTGCGCAAGAGCTTCCTGGAAATCGGCGTCGCCCGCGTGTGGGACGCGGAGCGCATCGTCATCATCCTTGACCACCGCGTGCCGGCCGAATCCGAGAAGACGGCGGCCACGCACAAGGCGATTCGCGAGTTCGTGCACGAGCAGGGCATCCGCCACTTCTATGATGTCGGCCGCGGCGGCATTTGCCACCAGGTGCTGGCCGAGAACGGCCACGTCTTCCCCGGCATGGTGGTGGTGGGCACCGACTCCCACACCACCACGCACGGCGTGTTCGGCGCCTTTGCCACCGGCATCGGGGCCACGGAAATGGCCGGCGTGTGGACTGAAGGCCGCCTCTGGTTCAAGGTGCCCTCAACCATCCGCATCGAGGTGAGCGGCGAGTTTCAGCCGTGGGTCTCAGCCAAGGACCTGATCCTCTATCTGATCGGCCGGCTGGGGGCGGACGGCGCCGACTACCGGGCGGTGGAGTTCGACGGCCCGGCGGTGCGCGCCATGTCGGTCGCCTCGCGCATGGTGCTCACCAACCTGGCCATGGAGATGGGCGCCAAGGTGGCCTTCACGCCGGTGGATGAGCGGCTGCTGGCCTATCTGGCTTCGCGGTCCGGCAGCACAATTCCGGAAAGCGATTCCTTCGCCGCCGACCCGGAGGCCGAATACGAGCAGGTGCTGGAGATCGACGCCGGCCGCGACGTGCCCGAGCCGCAGGTCGCCTGCCCGCACGCGGTGGACAATGTGCGCCCGCTCTCGGAGCTGAAGGGCATGCCGGTGAACCAGGCGGTGCTCGGAAGCTGCACCAACGGGCGGCTGGAGGACCTGGAGATGGCTGCCCGCATCCTGCGCCGGCGGCGCTTGCATCCGCGCACGCGGCTGCTGGTGATGCCGGCTTCCCAGCACATCTTCCTGGAGGCGATGCGCCTGGGTTACATCCAGACCTTCGTCGCCGCCGGGGCGGTGATCAACCCGCCCGGCTGCGGGCCTTGCGTTGGAGTCCACCAGGGCATCCTGGCGGCGGGCGAGATCTGCGTCTCCAGCACCAACCGCAATTTCGTCGGGCGGATGGGCAGCAAGGACTCGCGCGTCTACCTGGCTTCCCCGGCGGTGGTGGCCGCCTCGGCGGTGGCCGGCGAACTCGCCCATCCCGAGGACGTGTTGGAGGAGGACGCGGCATGAGCCAGGCTGAACTGCGGCTGCGCGGCGCGGTGGCGGCGAAGCTCGAAGATAACATCGACACCGACCTGATCTACCCGGGCCGGTATCTGAATATCACCGACCGCGAGAAGACGGCCGAGCACCTGTTCGAGCTGACCTACCCGGAGATCCGCGGGCTGATCCGCCCCGGCAGTTTCCTGGTGGCCGGCAAGAATTTCGGCTGCGGCTCGAGCCGCGAGCAGGCGACCGCCGCGGTCAAGTTCGCCGGCGTCGGCGCGGTGATCGCCGCCTCGTTCGCGCGCATCTTCTTCCGCAACTCGATCAACCTCGGCCTGCCGGCGGTGGTCTCGCCGGAAGCCTCAGCGCAGCTCGCCGCCGGCGACGAGCTGGAGATCGACCTGGTGGGGGGAACCATTCTAAAAGTGGCCACCGGCGAGACCTTCCGCGCGGCCCCGCTCGACCCGCGCGCGGTGGAGCTGCTCCAGGCCGGTGGATTGATTCCGTATTTGAAAAAGAAGTACGCGGGATGAGCTATGGCGAAATTCCGAATTGCGTGGTTACCCGGCGACGGCATCGGCCCCGAGGTCTGCGACGCGGCGCGGATGGTGCTCGACGCGGTCGAGATCGACGCCGAGTACATCCCCGGCGACATCGGCTGGGAGTACTGGAAGACGGAGGGCGATGCCCTGCCCCAGCGCACCGTCGAGCTGCTGCGCTCGACCAATTGCGCCTTCTTCGGCGCCATAACCTCGAAGCCCGCCGGCGAGGCGGCGCGCGAGCTGGCGCCCGAGCTCCAGGGGCGCGGCCTTAGCTACCGCAGCCCGATCGTGCGCATGCGCCAGTTGCTCGACCTCTACGTCTGCCTGCGACCGTGCAAGGCATTCGCGGGCAATTCGCTCAACTACCGCGACTCGATCGACCTGGTGGTGTTCCGCGAGAATACCGAGGGCATGTACATCGGGGTGGAGTTCGCGCCGGTCCCTGAGAGCTTCTACCAGGAGCCGGGGATGCAGCGCGTGCCGCGCGACGCGGCCATCTCGATCCGCAGCATCACGCGCGAGGGCTCGCGGCGCATCGTGGAGGCCGCGTTCCAGTATGCGGTGCGCCACGGGCGCCGGAAGGTGACCGCCGTTCACAAGGCCAACGTGCTGCGCACCACCTGCGGCCTGTTCCTGGAAGCCGCCCGCGAGGTGGCCTCGCGCTACCCGCAGATCGCCTTCGACGAGGCCAACGTGGACGCCATCTGCATGTGGCTGCTCAAGAACCCGCAGAATTACGAGGTGCTGGTGACGACGAACCTGTTCGGCGACATCCTCTCGGACCTCTGCGCGCAGCTTGTCGGCGGCATGGGATTCGGGTACAGCGGCAACATCGGCAGTGACTACGCCGTCTTCGAGCCCACGCACGGCTCGGCGCCGAAGTACGCCGGGCAGAACAAGGTGAATCCGCTGGCCACCATCCTGGCGGCCAAGATGATGTTGGAGTGGCTCGGCGAGGCGGAGAGGGCGCGGCGGATCGAGCACGCGGTAGGCGCGGTGGTCGCCCGCGGCGAGGTGCGCACCTACGACATGGGCGGCGCCGCCTCAACCACCGAAATGGCGCGGGCGGTTTGCCGGGTATTATGAGGAGCACATGGAAACACACGTACGCGTACTTGCCATCTTGAACATCGTTCTGGGCGGCCTGGGCATCCTCGCCGCGCTGGCCATCCTGGCCCTCTTCGGCGGCGTGGCCGGCCTGATCGAGGCCAACATCGGCCACGATCCGGATGCGCGCCTGGCCCTCCCGATCCTCGGCATCATCGCCGCCGCGCTGTGCGTGCTGCTGGCCGTCATCTCGCTGCCGGGCATCATCGCCGGCGTTGGCCTGTTGCAGTTCCGCGAGTGGGCGCGCATCCTGACCATCGTGCTCTCGGCGCTCAACCTGCTGAACATCCCCTTCGGCACCGCGCTCGGGATCTACGGCCTCTGGGTGCTGCTTTCGGACGCCACGCAGCCGCTGTTCCGGCGGCCGCGGGTCACCTGAGAACTCCCACGCGCAGCCGGTGTTTCTCAAGACGTGGCCCGACGAACTCTGCTCATCCTGCCCGTCACCCTGATCGTGCTGGCGACCTTACGTCAGAGCCAGGGGCCGGCGCAGATCCCGGCGCCCGCAGCGACCGCGTACCTGGTGGCCTTCGGCGTCGGTGACCGGGAGCCCGCCGCCTGGAATGGCAGCATCACCGCGACCGGCGCCCGCATCCTCGGCATTCGGGGCTGGCGGTTCGCACAGAGGGACACCACCGACGGCCGTACGAACTGGAGGCTCTCGACGCGGTTCGGCAACGCCGGCAGCGGGAATCAGGGGCCGCTGATGGAAAACGGCGTGGTGGTCACGG
>ERZ1292640.3835-Hain-H43-02um-R1-3835-length-11628-cov-5_pt1 | contig 11628 bp, 10 predicted proteins | sample MGYA00564404_ERZ1292640 | MGnify/ENA primary metagenome ERZ1292640 (study PRJEB36523, sample SAMEA6512636) | groundwater metagenome | collected 2019-01-08 | study: AquaDiva: Metagenomics assemblies of 32 groundwater samples | reverse complement strand
AAGCTGGATCAGGCCATCGCCCGGCTGGAGGCCGAGGGCCGGGCGATCCCACAGGAGATCCAGACCCTGGAGAGCCGGCTCTCGGAGGCGCGGGCCGGGCTGAATGAGGCCAAAGCAAAAGCGGACCAGATCCAGAAGGAACGGCGGGCCAAGGAACGCGAGCTGGATGAAGCCACCATCACCCTCAAGAAGAAACAGGCCCGCCTCTTCGAGATCAAGACGAACGAGGAATACTCCGCCGTCCTGCGGGAGATCGAGATGCTGAAGGAGAAATCCTCCAAGCTCGAGGAGGAGATCCTGGAACTTCTGGAACGCGGCGACGTGGCGGCCAAGTCGGTGGCCGACGCGGAAAAGGGGTTCAAGGAGGCGGAGGCGCTTTGCCAGAAAGAGCGGGCAGAGAAGGAGGCGCAGCTCGCCAGGCTGCGGCAGGAAATGGCCAACCTTCAGGAGGCTCGCAAGGGCCAGACCAGCCGGCTGGATACTGACCTCCTGCGACAATACACCCGCCTGAGGAAATCCCGCGGCGTGGCCGTGGTCGTGGTGAAGGACGGCTCCTGCAGCGGCTGCGGCATCGCCCTGACCCCGCAGACCTACACCGAGGTCCGCCGCAACGACCGCATGTTCACCTGCAGCTCCTGCAACCGCATCCTCTATTTCGCCGGGTAGCGGCGTGGACGCCGCAGACCTCCTCTCCCGACTCCGCCGCCTGAGCCACGCTCTCCCGGGTGCCGGCGTATTGCAGTTGCCTCCTGGCCTCTCCGCAGCAGAAGCTATCCAAACCATCCGGGCCGCGCTGAAGGCCCTGGAGCCGCGACCTGCCGTCCGGGCGAAACGGGCCCAGGCGAGCGGCACCGCGCGGATCCATGTTGACGGCGCCGCCCGCGGCAACCCGGGCCCTGCCGGGGTGGGCGTGTTGATCATCGGCCCGGACGGCCAAGTGGCGGAGCGGATCCACCGCTCCATCGGCGAGGCGACCAACAACGTGGCGGAATACCGCGCCCTGCTCCTGGCGCTGGAACGGGCCCAGGCCCTGGGGTACACCGACCTCGAGGTCTTCTCGGACTCGGAACTCCTGGTGCGCCAGCTTCAGGGACGCTACCAGGTCAAGCATCCCGCGCTCCGAAAGCTGCATACGATGGTCAGGGACCGCGTCGGAGCCTTCAGCCGCTTCGACATCCAGCACGTCCCCCGCGAACAGAATGCCGACGCGGACGCGCTGGCGAACCTGGGCATCGAGGAGGACTACCGCCCGGGCCGCCGCGGTCGGGAGCCTGACGGGATCGGGGGAGCCGGATGAGCCGGCCCGCCTGGCGCCGGCCGGTCCGGATCGCGGAGGCGGTTCCCGGCGCGTTTCAGCGCCTGGGACTCGAGACCCGGTTTCGCCAGAGCGAGGTCTGGAGGGTCTGGGCCACGGTGGTGGGCCCCCAGATCTCGCGCCATGCCCAGCCGCACGCCGTCTGGCACGGCCGCCTGATCGTTCACGTGACCGATCCCGTGTGGTTGCACCACCTGAGCATGATGCGCCACCGGGTGATCACCGCCCTCAACGAGAAACTCCACACCACGGTCGTGCGGGAGTTGATCCTCCGGGTCGGTGAGCTGCCGGAGCTTCCCGCGAATCCCTCGGGTCCGCCCCGCCAGACCGAGGAGCCCCCGCCGGACCCGGACCAGGTTGCCCGGGTCGAAGCCCTGCTGGAGCCGCTCCGCGATGCCCCCTTCCGGGATGCCCTGTACCGCCTCCTCCTGCGTGCCTCTCGGCCCACCGGCCCTGATCCATCCCGGTAAAACCACCACACTCCGTTGCAGTTCAACCACAGAAAACGCCGTTCCAGGGATGCGTGCAGATTTGTCATGGTCAGAAGACAAATCTTCGCTCGTGTTTTCAATGGGTTAGGATGGCAGCAGCGTGTCGGAAAATGGTATCTGCCTTGCAATTCCGAACCTCGATTCGGTTTGTGTCCACCCCATGCACTTCGTCCCCTGCAATCACGAAGGGAGAACGTCTTGAGCCACCAGCGAACCCTGGAACGGCCGGTCCGGTGCGAAGGGATCGGGCTGCATACGGGAGAGAAGGTCGCCATGACTCTCTACCCGGCTCCGGCCAACCGCGGCGTGATCTTCCGCAGGACGGATCTCCCCTCCGCCCCCACGATCGAGGCCCGGCCGGAACACGTGGTGGATACCCAGTACGCCACCACTATCGCCAAAAACGGCGCCTCGGTGAAGACGATCGAGCACCTGATGTCCGCCCTGGCCGGCATGGGAGTGGACAACGTCCAGGTGGACCTCACCGGCCCCGAGGTGCCGATCCTGGATGGGAGTGCGGCCCCCTTCGTGGAGCTGCTCCGGCAGGCGGGATTGCGCCGGCAGTTTGCCCCCAAGACGTTCCTGAAGGTCCGGCAACCCATCACGGTGGAGGTGGGGACCCGGAGCCTACGGATCGTGCCCTCGCAACGGTTGAAGGTGATCTACACGATGTGCTTCGATCACCCCGTGCTGGGCGAGCAGACGGTGGCCATGGAGGTGGGACGCGACCGCTACGCGCGCGAGGTGGCGCCCAGCCGCACGTACGGCTTCGTGCGGGACCTGGATATGCTCTCTCGCCTGGGCCTGGCCAAGGGCGGCTCGCCGGAGAACGCCGTGGTCATCGGCGAGGACGGCGTCCTGAACGGGCCCCTCCGCTTCCCGGACGAACTGGTCCGGCACAAGATCCTGGACCTCCTGGGGGATCTGTACCTCCTGGGCAAGCCATTGGTGGGCACCATCATCGCCCACGGCGCCGGCCACCAGCTTCACCTGCAGCTCGTGCATCGCATCCAAGAGCACCTGGAAGCAGAGCCCGAGCCATTCAGCCTCTCGGCCGCCGCCGTGGAGCAGTGGGTCTCCCCACTCCTCCCACCTTCCCGCCCGCTGAAGGCCGCCGCCGTCTGATCCCCGCCCCCGGCCCGGGCGGGGTTTTGCCTTGCCTTCTCCTTCACCCATCCCCTATACTCTCCGCGGGTTGTGCCCCGGGCGGCGCAGCGCCTCTCCGTCGCAGCTCCTGCTCGCCGTACGGGGACAGGCGGGGCGGTCCCGGTCGCCCAGTGCGCTCCCCGCCGGGCCAGAGTCCTGGCGGACACCCGCAGTGTCACCCGAGCCAATGACGGAGTTCCCACAGAGCGACGCGGCAGCGCGCACCCGCCGGAACCGCATCATCCTGGTCTCGGTCCTGGCCCTGGTGGTGGGCCTGACCGCGGTGCAGGTTCTCATCCAGCAACTCCGCGTTCCCAGTCCCATCGCCTCCAACATCCTCATCTTCGCCCTGGTCAACATCAACATCGTCCTCTTGCTCCTGCTGGTGCTCCTGGTCTTCCGCAGCCTGTTCAAGGTCTACCTGGAGCGGCGGGAGAACGTCCTGGGCTCCAAGTTCCGGGTGAAGCTGGCGGTCGCCTTCGTGAGCCTGGCGCTCCTCCCGGCGGCCCTCCTGTTCCTGGTGGCCAGCAACCTGATCACCACCAGCGTAGACAGTTGGTTCAACATCCAGGTGGAGGAGACCCTGAACAAGGCGCTGGAGGTCGCCCAGACCTACTCGCGCGGCAGCCAGGAGCGCACCCTGAACTTGGCGCGCCAGGTCGCGGCGCGGCTGGGCGAGGCGCTCACGTCCGGGGGTGGCCTGGAGGCGGCGCACCGGGTGGGCAGCGAGAAGTTCCGGGAGTACGGGCTGGACGGGGCGCAGCTCTTCAGTCGGCAGCGGGTGGAGCTGGCCCAGTGGCGCGGGCCGAAGGTGCCGGAGGAAGCCATGCTGTCCCCCGCCTCGCGGCTGGTCCGGCAGGGGCTGGACGGCGAGGCCTTCGTCACGGTCCAGCACATCCCCCAGGGGGACCTGATCCGGGCACTGGCGCCGGTCGTGCGGCCGGGGTCTCCGCAGGAAGTGCTGGGCGTGGTGGCCGTCACGGCCTACGTGCCGGAGGCCCTGCTGACCAAGGAGACGGAGATCGGCACCGGGGTCAAGGAGTACCAGCAGCTCCGCATGCTGAAGAATCCCATCAAGGGCATCTATCTGATGCTCTTCCTCATGGTCACCCTGGTGATCATCTTTGGGGCCATCTGGGTCGGCGTGTACCTGGCCCGGGGCATCACGGGGCCGATCCAGGAGCTCGCCGAGGGCACGCGCAAGGTGGCGGCGGGCGACCTGAACTTCACGCTGCAGGTCAAGGCGGACGACGAGATCGGGATGCTGGTGGAGTCGTTCAACCAGATGACCGCCGACCTGAGCCGGAGCAAGGTGGCGCTGACCCAGACGTATCAGGAGCTGCAGGCCTCGAACGTGGAGCTGGATCGGCGCCGTGGCTACATGGAGACGGTGCTCGAGTCGATCGCCGCGGGGGTCCTGTCCCTGGACGCCGAGGGCCGGCTGAACACGGTGAACCGGGCGGCTGCCCGCGTGCTGGGCCGGCGGGCCGACGAGTTCCTGCATCGTCCCTACTCCGAGGTCTTCGCCGGCGAGGCGCTGGCGCCGCTCCGCCAACGGGTGGCCCGCCTGGTGGAGGACGGCCAGGAGACCACGGACGAGCAGGTCAGCCTGACGTTGAACGGGCGGCCGGCCACCCTGGTGGTCACCGTGAGCGGCCTCCGCAGCCCGGAGGGGGAGACGCAGGGACTGGTGGTGGTCCTGGACGACGTGTCGGAGCTGATCCGAGCCCAGCAGGCCATGGCTTGGCGCGAGGTCGCGAAGCGCATCGCCCACGAGATCATGAACCCCCTCACCCCCATCAAGCTCTCAACCCAGCGCCTGCGGAAGAAATTCGCCGAGGGGGCCCCCGACATGGCGCGGGTGTTCGACGAGTGCACCCGGACCATCATCCAGGAGGTGGAGGGACTGCGGAACCTGGTGGACGAGTTCTCGCGCTACGCGCGCATGCCCAGCGCCCATCCTCGCCCCGGCGATCTCCACGCGGTGGTGCGGCAGGTGGCGCAGCTCTACGCGGGCGTCCGGGCCGGGATCCGGCTGCGGACCGAGCTGGATGCCTCGGTCCCGCCCGTCAACCTGGACCCGGATCACATGAAGCGGGCCCTCATCAACCTGGTGGATAACGCCCTGGCGGCCATCCCGGAGGAGGGCGAGATCGTGATCCGGACGCAATATTTCGCGGCCGTGGGGCGGGTCGTGCTGGAGGTGGCTGACACGGGCCAGGGTTTCCCATTGGAGGATCGGGACCGCCTCTTCCTCCCGTACTACTCGACGAAGCGCCCGACGGGGGGCCTGGGCCTGGCCATCGTCAACCGGATCGTCCTGGAGCACGGCGGCCAGATCCGGGTCGAGGAGAATCAGCCAAGAGGCACCCGGTTGGTCGTCGAGTTGCCGGCGCTGGCGCCGGTCGCTGCCTGACCACGGCCAAGATCGTTCGGCTGTTCGACCGTTCGATGGTTCGGGTGTTCAAGGCCAGCCGAACCACCGAACCACCGAACCACCGAACTGCCGAACGCTTTTGATCGCCGCGCCGCGGCGGGTGTGAGCAGGCATGAGCCACGAAGAGATCCTGATCGTTGACGACGAGAAGAACATCCGGAGCTCCCTGGAGGGGATCCTCAAGGACGAGGGGTATCGCGTCCGCGGGATCGCCACGGGGGAAGAGCTGCTGAAGCAGGTCGCGCAGGCGGTCCCCGATCTGGTGATCCTGGACGTCTGGCTTTTGGGGATGGACGGGCTCCAGACCCTGGAGGAGGTGAAACGGCTCCATCCCGAACTGCCGGTCATCATGATCTCCGGCCACAGCACAGTGGAGGCCGCCGTCAAGGCGACCAAGCTGGGGGCCTACGATTTCATCGAGAAGCCGCTCAGCCTGGAGAAGACGGTCCTGGCCGTGCGCAACGCCCTGGACCGGCAGCGCCTGGAGCTGGAGAACCGGGCGCTCCGCCAGACGCTGGAACAGCGCTACGAGATCGTAGGGGAAAGCCCTGCCATCCAGGACCTGCGCGCCCAGATTCAGTCGGCGGCGCCCAGCCACGGTCGGGTCTTGATCCGGGGGGAGAGCGGCACCGGGAAGGAGCTGATCGCGCGGGCCATCCATCGGCAGAGCCTGCGCCGGGACAAGCCCTTCGTCGAGGTCAACTGTGCCGCCATCCCGGACGAGCTGATCGAGAGCGAGCTGTTCGGGCACGAGAAGGGCGCCTTCACCGGGGCGACCACCAAGCGGCGCGGGAAGTTCGAACTGGCGGACGGGGGCACCATCTTCCTGGATGAGGTCGGGGACATGAGCCTGAAGACCCAGGCCAAGGTCCTCCGCGTGCTGCAGGAGCAGACCTTCGAGCGGGTGGGAGGCACCGAGACCCTCACCGTGGATGTCCGGGTGATCGCCGCCTCCAACAAGAACCTGGAGGAGGAGATCCAGAAAGGCACCTTCCGCGAGGATCTGTTCTACCGGCTGAACGTCATCCCCTTCGAGGTCCCGCCCCTCCGAGAGCGGAGGGAGGACATCCCGATCCTGGCCAATCATTTTCTGCGCCTCTTCTCGGAGGAATACGGCAGACGGGAGAAGAGCCTGAGTCCTGAGGCCATGCAGCTTCTCCTTCAGCATCCCTGGCCGGGAAACGTTCGCGAGCTCCGCAACGTCATTGAACGGATGGTAATCATGGTGCCGCAGGACACCATCAGGCACTTCGATGTGGCGCCGTCGCTGCGCGCTCGCCCGGGCGCGGTGCCCGAGGCGCCGACCGAGGCGGAGGGAGATTGGGACGGGACGCTTCGCGAGGCCCGGGAGCGCTTCGAGCGGCAATACATCCTGCGCCGCCTGGGCGAAGCCAACTGGAACATCACCCGCACGGCCGAGCGGCTGGGGATCGAGCGGAGCAACCTGCACCGCAAGCTGAAGGCGTACGGGATCGAGTTGCCGAAACGGTAAGGGGAAGAGCCGAGAGCCGGGAGCCGCGAGGGGACCGGGATCAAACAAACTGAGAGCCGCGAGCCGCGAGCCGCGAGCCGAGAGGGAAAAATGACGACAGCGACAGGGACAGCGACAGCGATCGGAATTCCCGACCCAGGGGGTACCCGGATATCGCTGTCGGAGATTTCATGATTAATCGCGGGGTGATCTTCGATTTCGACGGGGTGCTTATCAACAGCGAGCCGCTTCATCTCCGGGCCTTCCAGGAGATCCTGACGGCGTACGGGCGGACGCTGACGGAGCAGGAGTATTACGCGCACTACATCGTGTACTCGGACCGGGAGGTGCTGGAGCGGTTGCTGCCGGCGGGGGAGGCGCTGGAGGCGGCCCTGGTCGCCAAGGAACGCCGCTACCGGGAACTGGTGGAGGCCGGCGTTCCCGTCTTCCTGGACGGCCTGGCCCTCCTCCACCGCACCGATGGCTGGAGCGTGGGGCTCGCCACCGGATCGCTGCGGCCCGAGGTGGAGCGAATCCTTCGATCCCTCGGCATCCGCGAACGTTTCGGCGCGATCGTGACACGAGAGGACTGCCGGAGGGGGAAGCCTGATCCGGAGCCTTTTCTCCTGGCGGCCGACGCGCTGGGGCTCGCGCCCCACCGGTGCGTCGCGATCGAGGACACGCCCGGCGGCGTCCAGGCGGCCAAGGCGGCCGGCATGGCCTGCGTGGCCGTGACCCATTCGTGTCCGCGGGACAGCCTGGTTGGGGCGGATCTGGTGGTGGATGATCTGGCCGCGGTGCCGCTGGCCGCGGTCCTGGCAGACGGAGGGCCCCGTGACCAAGTCCTCGACGCTGGATGACGCGATCCGCCATCGCCTGCGGGCCGTCCTGGGTCCCCTGCGGGTGGTGTACGGGGCCATGGTCGCTTCGATCCTGGTCTACTGGATCGTGGTGCAGGTGATCCGGAAGGTGGGCCAGATCCCACGGGGGCGTGATGCCTTCGTCGCCGTGGACTGGCTCCGCTATCCCCTCTACGCCCTCGGGGTCGTTGCCTGCGTGGTCGTCCTGGTGTTGCGCCGGCGCCTGTTCGACCCCGAGGCGGTGATCCGGCGGGCCCGGGGCCAGAACCTGCCCGAACTCCTCTCCACGCTCTCCTCGAATCAGGTGCTGGTCTTCGCCGTGGGCGAGGTTCCGGTCATCCTGGGCCTGGCGCTCTATTTCGTGGGGGGATACCTGCTGGACTTCTACATCCTGGCCGGACTGTCGGCGGTGGCCTTCGCCCTCGCCTTTCCGTCGGCGGTGGAGTGGGAGCAGGTCCTCATCCGGGTCCGGACCTTCCGGCCGGAGCTGTTCGCACACCCCGGCTCCTCTGGATAGGGTCCATGCTGGCATATTAAAATTGTGAACCGACAACCGACAACCGGTCAAATCGATCTATGAACGCCGGTGTCCGGTTGTCGGTTGTCCGTTGTCGGTTTTCCATTGAGTCTGCGCGATACGGACTGGGCGTCTGACGAGGGACGCCGCAGTCGGCCAACGGATGGAGCGGGAATGCACACCTCGCCGCATGCCCCCCTGCCGACGGGCCTCGATGCCACCCGGCGCAAGCTCCGGGTGGCCCTCACCTCGGTGATCGCGGCCGTGGGTCTCACTGTCACGAAGGGCATCGTGGGCTGGCAGACGGGGAGCCTGGGCATCCTGTCCGAGGCCGCCCATTCCGGCATGGACCTCGTGGCGGCCCTCATCACCTTCTTCGCCGTCCGGGTGGCCGACCGTCCGGCCGACCAGGACCACCATTACGGCCACGGGAAAGTCGAGAATCTCTCCGCCCTCATCGAGACTGGCCTCCTGCTCCTGACCTGCCTCTGGATCATCTCCGAGGCGCTGGAGCGCCTGTTCTGGAAACACGTGGAGATCGAGCCGACTTGGATCGCTTTCGCGGTGATGATCGGGTCCATCATCGTGGACGTCTCCCGTTCCCGGGCCCTGGCCAAAGTGGCGGTGGCCTCCGGCAGCCAGGCCCTAGAAGCGGATGCCCTTCACTTCCAGACCGATGTCTGGGGGTCGCTCACGGTGGTGGTCGGGCTGGCGGGGGTCTGGGCGGGACGACAGTGGGGGGTCACCTGGTTGTCCCTGGCGGACGCGCTGGCGGCCATCCTGGTCGCGGCCATCGTCTTGGTGGTGGGCGGTCGACTGGGAAAGCGCGCCGTGGACGCCCTGCTGGACCGTGCCCCGCTGGACCTCATGGAGCGGCTCCGTGCCGCCGTCAGGAGCGTGCCGGACATCCAGGGACCCGTGACATTGCGGGCGCGGAAGGTGGGCTCCCGCCTCTTCGTGGATGCGGCCGTGTCCATCGGGCGCGGCGTCTCCTTCGAGGGCGCGCACGCGGTCGTGGATCAGGTGGAGGAACGCATCCAGAACGTCGCTCCGGAAGCCAGCATCGTCATCCACGCGGAGCCGTTGCGGACCGCGGACGAAAGCCTGGGGGACGCCATCCGGCTCATCGTATCCCGCCACGCCGCCGGCGCGCACGACATCTTCATCCATGACGCCGGCGGGAAGCCGGGAGTGGACCTCCACCTGGAGGTGCCCGGGGAAGTGACCCTCACGGAAGCACACGCCCTCACGGAGAAGATCGAGGCCGACCTGCGCCGGGAGATCCCGAGCGTGGGACCGGTCCACATCCATGCGGATCCCCTGCGGGCGCCGAGCGAGGGCAGCATCCAGGCGGACGGTGAAGCCGGTAGCGTGGCCGCGCGCCTGCGGCGCCTGGCCCTCTCGATTCCCGGGATCCACGACTGCAGCCACATCTCTGTCTGGCAGGTGGGGGGACGAACTTGGATCGCCTGCCACTGCGCCATGGACGGCAGCCTCTCGGTGGCGGAGACCCACGAGCTGGGTCTGGAGCTTGAGCGACAGGCTCGGAGACATATCCCGGGCGTCGATCGGATCAGCGTGCACGCCGAGCCTGCGGGTCGGCAATCGTGAGCAGTTCATCCGGGGGCACTCGCAAAACCTGACGAGAAACCACAGATTACGCAGATTGCGCAGATTTCACGAGACAAATCATCCCCCATAATCTGCGTAATCTGCGAAATCTGCGGTTAACCGTGGGGTCTCATCCTGGGTCTTAACAGAGCTGCCTGAATATTCGTGATTCCCTGTCGCGAGACGCTCGGCCATGTCCCGTTCACAATTTACGACCCACCGTCCGGGCGATGCGCTGCCTGCTTTCCGCGTCCGCGAGGCGACGCCCCAGGACAACGCAGCCCTGCTCGCGCTGGATCGGGAGTGCGTGGTGGCGGCCGCCACGCCGGTGGCCTTCGACCGCTCGCCGGACTTCTTCGCGCGCTCCCGGCCCTATTCGACCTGGCGGGCCTACGTCGCTGAGGGAGACTCGGGCCTCATCGGCGTCGGTGCCATGGCTCTCAAGTCAGTTCTCGTGGGCGGCCGGCCGGTCCAGGCGGCCTATTTCTACGATCCGGGTGCTTCGGATTGTGGGATTACTCTCCGGTGATGCGGATGCGAATTCTTCAGGCCGCGCGCGAGTGGACGTGGGGCGCGGGGTGTGATCTCCAGCTGGAATTGGGCGGGGCGCGTGGCATCTCCATCGGAAGCCGGCCGGTCTTTGTGGATCCCGCCGATCTGTGAACCTCAGGGGTTCTTGAACAGCCGAACCCCCGAACAGCCGAACTGTCGAACGCTTTTTTTCGGGTAAGTCATGCCTGAACTTCCCGAAGTCGAGGTCATCCGCCGGGATCTGGTGCCCCGGGTGGTGGGGCGCCGGATCCGGAGTGCCAAGGTCGCCGAATCACGCCTGACCCGCCGCCTCGGTTCGCCGCACGAGGTGGAAGCTGCCCTGGTCGGTCGAAGGGTAAAGGCCCTCCGCCGACGCGGGAAGTTCTTCGTGTTTGATCTTGGACGAGACAGCCTCATCGTGCGGCTGGGAATGACGGGACAGTTCCTGTGGTGGGAGAGTGGGGACGGGTTTCGCCCCGACCAGCACACCCATGCCCAATTGGTCTTTGCTGGGGGCGGGATCCTGTCGTATCGGGATATCCGAAAGTTCGGTGAGATGTTCATCCTGCCCACGGAAAGAGTGGAACAGACTCTCAGGCTCGGGGTCGAGCCGCTGGACCCCGCGTTCACGCCGGAGGCGCTGCGGAAGATTTGCCGAGGCTCTACCAGGATCAAGGCAGTCCTACTCGATCAGACGAGGATCGCGGGGATCGGGAATATCTATGCGGACGAGGCTCTTTTCCGGGCAGGCATCCGGCCCACGAGACGGGCGAATTCCCTTCGCCCGGAGGAGATCCGATCCCTGCAGCGGGCCATCCGCCAGGTGCTCCGGTCCGGCATCCGACACCGTGGCAGTTCCATAGCCAACTACCGAGACCCCTGCGGGCAGCCCGGCCGCTTCGTGGCACTCCACCGCGTGTACCACCGCCATGGGAAGCCGTGCCTGTCGTGTGGGACGCCAGTGCGCAGGATCGTCCTTGGCCAGCGCGGCACCCACTTCTGCCCGACCTGCCAGCGGTGAGAACTAAAGCATCCGCAGAAACCGAGGTAGGAACCACAACCAATTTAACCGCAGATTACGCAGATTGCGCAGATTTCCTGGGGCAAATCTTCCCCCGGTAATTTGCGTAAGCTGCGAACTGTGTGGTTTAGGGGAGGAGGGACTGGTATTCGTTCGCGGCGCCTTCAGCCGGGCGACCCTGTATCAGGTCCGGAATGCTCTCCAGGTTTCGGATGTCCTGGCCATTGA
>ERZ1292640.3831-Hain-H43-02um-R1-3831-length-11634-cov-13_pt1 | contig 11634 bp, 9 predicted proteins | sample MGYA00564404_ERZ1292640 | MGnify/ENA primary metagenome ERZ1292640 (study PRJEB36523, sample SAMEA6512636) | groundwater metagenome | collected 2019-01-08 | study: AquaDiva: Metagenomics assemblies of 32 groundwater samples | reverse complement strand
CAGGCCAACGACGGTTTTTCGCAGAGATTGAATATGGACGATCTGGATTTCACCAAGCCTTCGCAAAGCCCGATTTACGATCCGGCCACCGCGTTGGAGTTTTTCGAGTCTGCGGGGACGAGCGAGAGCGTCGCCCAGGGCGAACGGTTCTTCGTTGAACAACAGAAACACCGCAGCCTGTTTCACAAGGACGCCAGGATGTATTTGCTGGTCGAGGGCGAGGTCACTCTGGTGATCGGCAAGACCGTCATTGATACGATCAGGCCGGGCGAAATCTTCGGCGAAATGGCGCCGATCAGCGAACTGCCGCGCAGTGCTACGGCGGTGGCCAAGACCGCCTGCCGCGCCCTTTCCATGGAGATGAGCCGGTTTCATGAGGCGCTGCGCCGCACGCCACAGTTCGCTCTCATGCTGATGAGCATCATGATCAGCCGCCTGCGCCTGACCGATGCCAGGCTGAGCGCGGACCTGGTGCTACCGTCTGCCGCCGAGCGGCATGAAGGCCGGGTTTTCGAAAAAGAGGTGCTTGCCGACCTGCTGCACGAAGCGGGCGATCTCGTCCCGCGGCGCTATATTCCCGGCAAGCCGGTCATGACCGCCGGTGAAACGGGCCTTTATATGTACGTGGTGCTGGAGGGCAGCGTCGCGGTTTCCGTGCAGGACAGGATCGTGGAAAGAATCGGCCCCGGAGGCGTGCTCGGCGAAATGGCGCTGATCGACCGTTCTCCGCGCGCCGCCAGCGCCGTTGCTGAAACCCACTGCTCGCTGCTGCCGATCAGCCGCAGTGATTTCCTCGATTTGGTAAAGAACAAGCCTTCCTTCGGGGTGTCGTTGCTGAAGACCCTCGCCGACCGGTTGCGGTTCATGACGTCGCATCTTCGTTCGGCCTGAATCAGCCATCGACTGCGACAGCACACCTGTTCTGGCGCCTTATTCCCGGAGTTTCCCGCTCATGGCATCAAAGAACTCCGGCGCGCCGGTCAGCATCGAAATGATTCGCACGCTGATCGGTTTTCCGACCGTGAGCCGAGATTCCAACCTCGAACTTATCCACTACGCGCGCGATTACCTGAAGAACCACGGCGCCGCGTTCCGCCTCACCTACGACGACGACCGCCGCAAGGCCAATCTGTTCGCGACGCTGGGGCCGACCGGCGAGCCGGGCATCGTGCTCTCGGGGCATACCGATGTGGTGCCGGTCGAGAGCCAGAACTGGGACACCGATCCGTTTCGGCTCACCGAGAAGGACGGCAGGCTTTACGGCCGCGGCACGGCCGACATGAAAAGCTTCATCGCGGTCGCGCTCGCGTTCGCGCCGGAATTCGCGCGGCGTGGACTGAAGACGCCGCTCCATTTTGCGTTGTCATACGACGAGGAGGTCGGCTGCATCGGTGTCCATCGCCTGATCTCGGATCTTGCACACGCGGGCATCAGGCCCAGATCGTGCATCGTCGGCGAGCCGACGCTGATGCGGCCGGTGATCGCGCACAAGGGCAAGCGGGGTTTTCGCTGCACGGTGCGGGGACTGGCCGCGCATTCGGCGTACGCGCCGCTCGGTGTCAATGCGGTGGAGGCGGCATCCGAGGCGATCGCGTTCCTCAAACAGATGGCGCGCCGGCATCGCGACCACGGGCCTTACGACCGCAGTTTCGACGTCGCGCATACGACCGTGCACGCCGGCGTGATCCGTGGCGGAGTCGCGCTCAACATCGTGCCGCATGAATGCGTGTTCGAGTTCGAGTTTCGCCACTTGCCGGGAGACGACCCTGCGGCGTTGCTGCGCGAGTTTACGGAATACGTCGCAAAAACGCTGGAGCCCGAAATGCGGGCGGTGCACGCGGACGCGGGATTCATCATCGAGCCGCTGTCGGAAATCCCTTCCCTGGATACCAGCGCCGAGACCGAGATCGTCGGTCTTGCGCACGAACTTTCCGGCAGCAGCGAAATCGGCAAGGTGTCGTTCGGCACCGAAGGGTCGCAGTACCAGCGCGCGGGAATTCCAGCGGTGGTGTGCGGTCCCGGCTCGATCGAGCAGGCGCACAAGCCGAACGAATTCGTCGCGCTCGATCAGGTGCTGAAATGCGAGCGGTTCATGCGGCGGCTTGCCGATCGCGTGTGCGATCGGCGGTGAGCATGAAATCTGCCGCGGTCGCCGCGCGGCCCCGGGACGGCGTTTCGCTGCCGTTCCTCGTCGCGGCGCTGATCGCGGGGCACGCGATGAGTTCGATGGCCTTGCTGGTGCTGCCGGCGGTAGCGCCCGCCGTCGCGCGGGATTACGGCGTCGATGCCTCGCTGATCGGTTATCAGATCAGCCTGGTGAGCGTCGGCATGCTCGCCTCGCTGGCGATGCTGGGCAACCTGAGCCGCAAGCTCGGCGGCGCCCGCACCAACCAGATCGGACATGGCATGGTCGGGACCGGCATGCTGCTGATGCTGGTCCCTGCGGCGATATTTCTGATCGCGGGCTCGCTCGTGGTCGGAGTAGGCTACGGCTTCCTCACGCCTTCGGCGTCGTACCTGCTGATGCGCTTCACGCCGGATGTGCGCCGCAATTTCGTGTTCTCGCTGCATCAGGCGGCCATACCCGTGGGAGGAATACTCGCGGCGATCGGCGCGCCCTGGATCGCCGTCACGGCGGGGTGGCGCTGGTCAGTAGCGCTGACTGCCTTGATGGTGCTTGCCGTGGTCGCGCTGGTGCAGGGCGGACGCGCCGGCTGGGATGACGACCGCGACCCCGCGCATCCGGCGGTCGCGCCGAGCCCGTTCACCGGCGTTGCGGGAATCTGGCGCGTCCGCGGCTTGCGCCTGATCTCGGTGGCAGGCGGATGTCTGTGCTGGGTGCAGTTCTGCGTCTCGTCGTTTACAGTCGTAGCGTGCGTCGAGATGCTGGGCATGAGTCTCGTTGCCGCCGGCACCGTGCTGCTGGCCGTACAACTCGGGAGCGCCGGCGGGCGGTTGCTCGCAGGGGCGATTACGGATCGAGTGGGCCACCCGAAGCGGGTGCTCGCGGGTATCGCCGGGTTGACGGCCGCCACGTGCATCGCGACGGCGTGGCTCGCGCCGGCGTGGCCGTTGCCGCTCGTCTATGCATTGTTTGCGTTGCACGGCGTGACATCAGGAGGCTGGGCCGGCATTCTGTTCGTCGAGGTGGGGCGTCTGGCTCCTGCGGGCCAGGTGAGCATGACGTTCAGCGGCTCGCTGGTCTACATCAACCTCGGCAAGTTCATGGGCACGATCATATTCGCCAATGTCTACGCGTTTACCAGGAGCTACGGGTTCGCATTCGCGTCGGTGGCGGTGCCGGCGTTGATCGCGCTGGGCTGCCTGCTGGCGGAGAAAAAATTGCACGGCGAGCGCTGAAACGAAACGTGGGGCGGACGCCAGCCGTCGGCTGATCGAAAATATAAAAAGGGGCCGCAGCGCCCCCGGGGCTTGTCTAGTACTGCACGCGGAACGTGGTATGCCGCAAGCGCAGTGACAGGATGCGCGCAAGCGCGAACAGCAGATCGCACACCAGCGTGGGTTCCGCCTCGCCCAGTTGGCGGAATTTTTCCGGCGTCAGGCAAAGCAGTTCGCCGCTGACCGCCGCAAATACGTTCGCGGAGCGCGGCTGGCCGTCAAAAAACGCTTGCTCGCCGACCACGCTTCCGGGCCCGATCCTGGCGAGCGGATTGATGCTCACGCCATCGACGTAGGTCACCCCGACTTCAAGCGAGCCGGCGGCGACGAAATACAGCGAGCGGTCGTTGGCGCCACGCCGGATTATGAACTCGCTTGCCTTGAACGGGCGTGAAGTGGTCGCTGCGAACAGTTTCCGCCATTCCTGCTCGCCCCATTCCGGCAACAGCAGGATCCCTCCTTTGGCGTCTCCAGGATCGTCTCCACTGCGTTTGAAAATACTGAGGTAGTCCATTTGTTACCTAGCATACCCGCTTTACGCATTATGCAGAGACCGGCCAACTCCGCGCGAGCCTCAGATATCAATCCTGTCGGGAGAACCTGACAATTGTCTGGACTGCCGCTAAAACGGGCAGGCCAAACGAAATCCGGGTTCTACGCCGATCACGCAAACGCTCAAGGCGAATTGTTCACAAGGTTATCCACTGATTTTGTGAATAACCGGCCGGGTTGCAAAACACCTGATTGCGTGACTCAGGACTCGCGCGTGCTCATTTGACAATATACGTCAAATAAGAAGATAATTTTTTTGTTCGTCCAATGTCAAAATCAAGTTGCGCCTGGACTGCCCGCGCGGAGGAGATCTTGAGGACACGGCTTCTGCGCTTTCCCGGACCCGCGTTGCTGGCAGCGATTGCTCTTGCGGCGGGCGCAGCAGGCGCGCAGGATTATCCCAACCGCCCGATCCGGCTGATCATTCCCTACGGCACCGGCGGCATCACCGACATCACGGCGCGCATCGTCGCGCCGCGCATCGCGGACACCCTTGGCCAGCAGGTCGTGGTCGAAAATCGTGCGGGCGGCGCGGCCGTCCCGGGCTTTGATCTGGTCGCCAAAGCGCGACCCGACGGCTATATCGCCGTGCTTGCGACCACCGCCCTGGCGGCAAATCCCATCCTGTTCAGGAAGCTTCCCTACAACGCCGAAAAGGATTTCGCACCCGTCAGCCTGGTCGCCACCGCGCCGACCGTCCTCGTGGTTCACCCCTCGGTTCCGGCTCATTCCGTGAAAGAACTGATCGCGCTCGCGAAGTCGAAACCGGGCGCGCTGAATTACGGCTCTGCCGGCAATGGCACCGATAACCACCTCACCACGGAAGTGTTCAAGCATGCCACCGGCATTGATGTGCTGCATATCCCCTACAAGGGAGGCGGCGCCGCCATGACTGATCTGGTGGGCGGGCAGGTCGCGTTTGTGTTCGGAACCATTCCCAGCGCCCACCCGTACATCACCAGCGGAAGGCTGAGGGCTCTGGCGGTGAGCAGCCTGAAGCGCAACTCTTCCCTTCCCGCTGTGCCGACCGTATCCGAGGCCGCTCTGCCCGGCTTCAACTTGAACGCATGGCTGGGAATCTTCGTGCCCGCAGGCACGCCGGCGAACGTAATCGACCGTCTCCATGCGGCGACGGTGACCGCGCTGCAGCGTCCCGAGGTATCCGAACGACTTATTTCGCTGGGCCTCGAGCCGGTCGGCAGCACTCCCGCCCAGTTGGGGACTCACCTGAAATCCGAGATGGCCCGCTGGGCCAAGCTCGCGCGGGAAGTGAAATTCGAAGTGGTGGACTAAACCATGAAGGCATGCTGGAAAAGTTTGCTCGGTGTAGCGCTATGTGTGGTGTGGCCTGCGTTCGGGCAATCCTATCCCAGTCAAACGATCCGCCTGGTGGTGGCGGCGGCTCCCGGGGGAGGGCCGGACGTTACGGCGCGCTTCCTGGCTCTGAAGTTTTCAAAAGCGCTCGGACAGCAGATCGTGGTGGATGGTTCCGGCGGCAACGCCGAAGGAAATCGTGCGCCGGATTCACGCGCTCATCGTCGAGACCGTAAGCCAGCGCGAGAACCGCGAGGCGCTTATTTCCCAGGGCACCGAACCATGGACCAGCGCCTCTCCTGAGGCATTCGCGGAGTTCATTCGCGGGGAGATGGTAAGGTTTTCGCAGTTGCTCAAGGCCTCGGGAGTCAAGCCCAAGTAGGGATCGGCAGCGGCTCAGTTGAGGGTGGCAGCGATTTGCCGGAGCTTCTCCGGCGGGTGTTCGCCCGCAAGCGGCGTTCCCGGAATCAGATGTTTGCCCATGGCGAGCGACCCGATCAATACCGGCTCGTAACCGATCTCACGGACCAGTCGTGATGCGACCGCGATGGCGTTCGCATCGTCGCCCGCGATCGGCATTCCCATACGTTCCGAACGCTTGGCAGCTTCCGGCAGCCTCGCATAACCGATCGCATTGAAGGCGCGGACGATACGCGCCCCCGGCAACAGTTCCGCCGAGGCGAGACCGGCACCTTTTTCCCGCGCCCAGGTCGCAATTTCGCCGTCGCGCGTGGGTATCGGATTGGACGCATCGAGCACCACCTTGCCTTTGAGCAAGTCCCTCAGATCGCGGCCGACTTGCGGGAATGCGGAATAAGGAACCGCGATCAGCGCCACTTCGCCGAATGCTGCAGCTTCCTTCGATGTTCCGGCGCGGGCCTTGCCTCCCAAGCGTGCCGCCAATGCCTTGTCGTGCTCGAGATCGAGCGACGAGAACATGATTTCGTGTCCCGCCTTCAGCCAGAGCGCACCGAGGGTGCTGCCGATCCGGCCTGATCCGACAATGCCGATCTTCAAACCTGTGTCCGCGCTGCTCGCGGCCCGCGCCACGTTCGGCACGACGCCCAAGGTGAAACCTGCTGCTGCGGTCCCGGCGGCCCGCAGGAATTCACGCCGGCCTGGTTTCAGTCCATCATTCGCTTTCATCACCAATCTCCTGAAAAATGGTTGGTCCGTGAACCAACCGCCGTTGCAAATCGAAACCGCCATTATTTGCCGCGACCTGGCAATGTAGGTTATTCATACTGGCGCCAATGCGCAAGTTCCGGAGTTAATCTGGAAAGTCGATGTTGCGCGTGTGGGGCGCTTGCGGCCCGAAATCCCGTTTGACTGCGGCTGCCACGGCCAGACATACTCGCTTACGCGCTGTAACATGTCCCGCCCCGTCGAAGGAAGGTGCGTCCGACGGACGGGGACCTGCAGCGCGCGCCATGATGTGGCGCATGACCAAACCAGGAGGCACTTATGTCGATACGTTGCAAAGCCGCGGTCCTTCGGACGATCGGGGCGCCGCGCCCCTGGGCGCAGTCCAAGCCATTGTCCATCGAGGAAGTGAATCTCGCGCCGCCCAAACCGGTTGAATTGCTGGTTCGCATCGCCGGTGCGGGGCTGTGTCATTCGGATTTGTCGATGATCAACGGCGATCGTCCGCGCCCGGTGCCGATGGCAATGGGTCACGAAGGGGCCGGCGAAATCGTGGAGGTCGGTTCGGCAATCGACGATGTCCGCGCCGGAGACCACGTGGTGTTCCAGTTCTCGGCGTCGTGCGGCCGCTGCCGACGCTGCCTCGAGGGGCGGCCGCAGGTCTGTGAGCGGGCAAGCGTTGCCAAGGCGGCCGGTGAGCTGATGGCCGGCGGCAGTCGAATCACGAGTCTGAACGGGGAGCGGATCGGCCATCAATTGGGGTTGTCCTGTATGGCCCAGTACGCGGTGGTCGATCGCGGAAGTGTGGTCGTAATCGACAAGGACTTGCCGCTGGCGGATGCGGCGCTGTTCGGCTGCGCCGTCATGACCGGCGTGGGCGCCGTGGTGAATACGGCGCGTATCCGCGCGGGAGACTCGGTTGCGATCATTGGTCTGGGCGGGGTTGGATTGAGCGGCGTGCTCGGCGCGAGATTGGCCGGTGCAGAGACGATCATCGCGATTGACCTCGAGCCGGCCAAGCTGGAGGTCGCGCGCAGCATCGGCGCCACGCATGTGGTGTGCGTCCGGGATGCCAATTGCGTCGAGCAGGTGCGCGATCTGACAGGCGGTGGCGTCGACTATGCCTTCGAATTGGCGGGCAGCGTCGATGCGATGACCACGGCCTACGCGCTCGTCAAGTACGGCGGAACCGTGGTGATCTGCGGACTTCCGCCGGCGAATGCGTCCTTCAGCGTCAACCAGTGCGATCTGGTCGGGCAGGAGAAATCCATACGCGGCAGCTTTATGGGATCGTGCGTGCCGGTGCGCGATATTCCACGGTTCATCCGTCTGTACCAGGAGGGGCGCCTGCCGGTAGACCGGTTGATCGACGGCCACATCGGGTACGACGAACTGAACGCGGGTTTCGACAAACTGCAGGACGTCAAAGCCATCCGCCAGATACTCACGCCCCACGGGGGGTGAAGTCCTGACCCTGCGCATCGAGTGCGCCCGCGGCAAGGGGTGCCGGGGAATAATTACATCGTTGACTCAGTTCGACGGAATATGCGACGTCATGAACCTCAACCGATCGGCGAGGTTCTTCAGCAGCGCCACCGCGAACGAGGGTTTGTTCCTGATCAAGACGAGGAAATCGTTGCGGCTGACCGGCAGCAGCATGCAGCTGGTTTCAGCAACCGCGCTCGCAGCGCGCGGCGACTGATCGATCAGCGCCATCTCGCCAATCACGCCTCCGGGACCGACTCTTTCCACGACGTTGCCTTGCACGGAAACCGTGACGCGGCCTTCCAGCACCACGTACATACAATGGCCGGTCTCACCGGCGGTCATGATCGGCGAGCCTGGCGCCAGGCGCGTCTGCGCAATACTGCGTGCTTCGCCCAGGAGACCGGCAAGGATTGCTGCTTCGAAAACCCGGCTTTCACGCAACTTGCTGGCAGCCGGCAGCGCATGCTTCATGTCCAACCGCGCAGTGGTCAGGCGCAAACGGTTGATCATGATGCTCATCAGCATGAGCGCAAATTCCGGCGTGCGGCTCAGCGCTTGATGGAATTGGCTCATTTGCATGGAAAGGACACGGCAGGCGGTCTTGGCCACCGCCGTCGCACTGCGCTGCATCCCGCTGATCAGGGCCATTTCGCCGAAGATTTCACCGGGCTTGAGGATATCGATGGCTTTCTTGCCGATCACCAGTTTGACTTCGCCCTCGACCAGCAGATACATCTTTGCGCCTTTATGAAACAGGCTATCGGTCTTTTGTTGTTCAACGAAAAACGTTTCGCCCTGCGCGACGCTCTCGCTGGTTCCTGCGAACTGGAAAAACGCCAACGCGGTGGCCGGATCGTAAATCGCGCTTTCTGAAGGCTTGGTGAAATCCAGATCTTCCACAATCAATTTCTGCGGAGTATCCTCGTCGGCCTTCGCGACTTTCTGATCGTTCTTGGTGAAATCCAGATCTTCCATAATCAACTTCTGCGCAGAATCGTCGCCGGCCTTCGCGACTTTCTGATCGTTGCTTGGGGTGAACACGGCCATTATTTTATACCTAGAAAACAACCGTCACCTGAGGCATACTGCGGTTCATCAGGGATGGTTTAGGATTCAGTGCGCGATCCGGGTCGGTATCGGGCCATCAACACGTTAGTCTGCTTGTTTCAGAACACAGCAAGTGGGTGGGCGTTGAGAATAACATCATATAAAACATGGTTTTGGGCGGGCATGTTACTGGTGCTGCCCTGTGTTGCCCACGCCGCCGGGTTGGGCAAACTCACCATTGTGTCCGCTCTGGGCCAGCCGCTCCTGGCGGAAGTCGATCTCATCTCGGTGCAGGAGCACGAACTCGCTGCGCTCAAGGTGCGCATCGCTTCACCCGAAGCTTTCACCAAGGCCAACGTCCAGTACAGCCCGGCGCTGATTGGCGTGCGCCTGAGCGTTGAACGGCGCTCTGACGGCGGGCCTTACATCAAGATCATTTCGACGCGTCCGGTCAACGAGCCTTTCATCGATCTGCTGGTTGAATTGAGTTGGCCGCAGGGACATCTGGTGCGCGAATACACCGCGCTGATTGATCCGCCCGGATATACGCCGGGTGCGCCGATCGTGCAGGTCGTGCCGCCAGTGGAGCTGGCGCCTGCTGTTACGCTTGAATCGCAAGCGCCTGCTTCCACCGCGCCGGTTGAGGCCAAGCCTGCCGCGACAGCGCCGGCGGTTACGCGTGCTGCTGCTCCTGTCAGAACGCCTGAATCGCAGGCACTCGCGCCCACCGCGCCGGTTAAGGCCAGGCCTGCCGCAAAGGCGCCAGCTGTCACGCGTGCTGCCGCCCCGGCTGGAGCTGAGAGCAAAGAATATGGTCCGGTCAAGCGCGGCGACACGCTCTCCAAAATAGCCGCCCGCGTCAAACCCGAGGGCGTCACACTCGAGCAGATGCTCGTCAGCCTTTATCACGCGAATCGCGAAGCCTTTGGCGACAATATGAACATTCTGTATGCGGGCAGTATGCTGCGCATTCCGGAGGAACTGCCGGTGGCTGCAACCGCGCAGTCCGAGGCGATGAAGAAAGTGCGCGACCAGGCGGCGGGCAAGGAAACGCCGATGGACGTGCTGAGGTTGTCCAAGGGCGAGCTTCCAGGCAGGACCGGCGACGGCAAAGGCGCGCCGCGCGAGGTCACGGAACGCCTGCGCGTGCTCGAAGCGGAATTGGATGCGCTCGAGAAAGCATTGACGGAAGCCAACCAGCTCGTCGTGCAGCTCGAGCAAACCATCAAGAACATGCGGCGGCGTATTGAAATCACGGAGCGGTTGCCTGGCGTAGCGGCAGCGGGAACCTTGCCGCAGCCGGCGCCCGGAGCCCTGCCGGGAGCCGCACCGCCGGTGAAGGGCGAGCAGGTCTCTCAACCGGAACCCGCCAGGGTCGAGCCCGCGAAAACCGGGCTGACCGCGCAAGCGCCAAGGAGCGGTGAACCAGCCGCGCCTGCAACGCAACCTACCGCGGCCGGGCCGCCGCAACAACCCAAACCCAAGCCGACTGAAATCGTGCAGGCGCCGCCTGACATGATTGATCAGATTCTCGCGGAACCTTGGTATCTGGCTGGCGGCGGATTGCTCGCATTGCTCGGCGGCGCGGGCTACTGGTTTGCGCGCCGTCGCCGCACGCAGGTCACGGACGTCGACCCGCTTGTGAACGATCCGCTTGCCGAGGCCGATCTGTTTCTCGGCTTTGGCCGGGACCAACAGGCGGAGGAAATTCTGAAAGAAGTTCTCGAGGGAGATCCCGCGAACGAAGCAGCCAAGCTCAAGCTGTCGCAGATTTACGCCAGGCGCGACGAAAAGACCGCGCTCGAAAAACCCGCGCACAACGTGCCTGCCCGGACCGATGGCGCGGTCAATAGCTCGTTGGGGGCGACGTTGGGCGAGATGGCACGTGCGTTGGGAGCGCAGGACAGCGTTCGCGACGCTGGTGCCGCACACGCCGCGGCCGAAGCCGCACCGGCGGTTGCGGCCCCCGATGCCACGCTCAAATTCCCGGACGGAATGCAACCGCCCGCCGCGCCCGTAAAAACGCCCGGTGCGGTCAATAGCTCGGTGGTGGCGTCGTCGGACGAGATGGCGCCAGCGGTGGAAACGCCGGGCATCGCTCGGGACGCAGGCGCTGCACACGCCGCGGCCGAAGCCGCACCGGCGGTTGCGGCCCCCGGTTCCACGCTCAAGTTTCCGGACGGAATGCAACCGCCCGCCGGGGGCGAAGCCGTCAAGGCTGGCGTCACAGGGGAACCGGCTGCGCCTTTAGCCGGCACTATCGAATTCGATGCGGCCCCGGCGCCAGCGACACCTGGTGACGGCAAGGACAGTGCCCGCGACGCAGGCGCTGCACGCGCTGCGGCCGAAGCTGCACCGGAGTTTGCCGCCCCCGATCTCACGCTCGAATTTCCGGATGGAATGCAACCACCCGCCGCGCCCGGGGGTGATGCCGATAAAGCTGCGCCGGCGGTTGGCACAATCGATTTCGATGCGGCCCCAGCGCCGGCGAAACCCGATGACGGTAAAGACAGAGGCCCCAAGCATCGATGATGCAGGATCTTCGACAGGAATCGCTGCGCGCGAACGCATCGCGACGCCCGTGAATCAATTTGCACGAGACAGGCGAGCCTTCCTGCGCAATGCTGCCTGCGCGCTTGATCCTATTCCTCACCAGTGGCGCGCAGCACCTCGTCTATCGTCGTCAGGCCC
>ERZ1292640.3829-Hain-H43-02um-R1-3829-length-11635-cov-7_pt1 | contig 11635 bp, 9 predicted proteins | sample MGYA00564404_ERZ1292640 | MGnify/ENA primary metagenome ERZ1292640 (study PRJEB36523, sample SAMEA6512636) | groundwater metagenome | collected 2019-01-08 | study: AquaDiva: Metagenomics assemblies of 32 groundwater samples | reverse complement strand
GCCACGCCAATACACTACTGGTTGTGGCAGGTGGAGTCAACAGGATACCCACATATCTAAATCCACAACCGCAACATTCCCGCTGCCGGGACGTGACAAATAAGCGTAACGAGACGAATTATCTACGGTTAGGAGAGGCAATGTAAAGCTATTGCCAATCAAGCCCACATTTATCGTTTTTATGACTTCGTAACTTGTTGCACCGGCTGGCATTGAGGAGAAAGCAATGATCAAGACAACCATTGCCAGAACAACTCTGCCAAGAAGTCGCGAGTATCTCATTGATCCTCCAAACAACGCTCTGAACATTTGCGAAGTGCTTTTCATGATTTTGTCCTTTCTTTTCAAATCGGGCTTAAGATGGTTGGTGAATTCGGATCATTGCGTTTTGTTGCGGAAGATTGCGACGAACACCCTAGCCCTTGCGGGGCGCAGTGAGTTGTGAGTCGTCGGGAAGAAGCCCTGTGAACCTGTTCTTCTGCGGCTCGCCTCGGAACAAAGGATCGCGAGGTAGCATGAGCAGCCTTGTCTCTCCCTGCCTTGCTGCCAGGAAGATGATTTAATCTAGCGAGGCTTCGCCTCAGACCAATTTGACTATTCTGCAATCGCAGCAAAACTTGACTTGTTTACAACGTATTTTGAGATTCAAGGACTCTAGTAGTTCATGCCTGAGCAATAAAAGCAAACCAAATGTCTGCAACCATTCTTGCTATTGTGATGGCAAATAAAGATGGCCTTTCGGCGAGTCGTGTCGGACAACAATGTATCCTGAAATCCGCAGTTCAAACCACGAAATACGCAGCGCGAAATACGCAGCGCGGCAAAGCCGCGACCGAATTTTTTGCCGCGAAAGAACACACAGCACGCAAACAAAACACAGAATGACCCTGATGGAACTTTTGTCCCACTATCTTCCAATTTGCTCGCGGGCCGCGCGAGGATGTTCCGCAAAGCCCCTCTTCATGAAGCTGCCGATGAACCTCCAGGTAGGGCGCGTCACTCCGTGCGCGCCGCAAGATCGAGCCTGGCACCCGGACGGCGCGCACGGAGTGACGCGCCCTACCGCCCTGAACGGGTTCAAGGGATCAAAGCTCGAACCGTGGATTCGTGGCATTCTCATCCCATCCCTCTCCTCGGAAGGGAGAGGGTGCCCGAAGGGCGGGTGAGGGTTTTCGTTTGCGGCTGCGCCGCTCTGGGTTCTCTCTGTTCTTTCGTGGCTATTTCATCGGCACTCTTGACGTTCACGTTTCCAAACGAAGAATCTCCGCGGCAGGCTTGCGCAGCAGTTGGCGGGTGGGCAAGTGCGCCGCCACGGCACCCGCGAGGACACTGATGGCGAACGTGGCCAGGAACGTCAGGTAGGGCATCGTGAAAACAACCCGCATTTCGATCAACGCCGCCGCTTGCAGCGCGAAAAGATACGCCAGCGTGAAGCCAATGGCTCCGCCGGCGATCCCCGCCGAGAGAGTCAAGACTACGGCCTCGCCGAGGAACATGCGAAAAAGCTGGCCGCGCCGCAGTCCCAGCGCCTTGAGCACGCCAATCTCCCACCGCCGCTCGATCACCGCGGTCGCCATGGACGCAATGAGCGCAAAAACAGCAATGATGACGGCAACACTCAGCAACAGCCCAAACAAAACCTGCGTCACCCAGTAAAGCGCCCGCGCCTCTTCCTTCTTCTCGGCCGCGGACTGGACCCCAAATCGGTACCGCACGTCGAACTCCTCCCGAATCTGACGCGCGACCGACTTTTGCTGTGCGGCATCACCGCGGACTTTCACGAAGTAACGCGCCTGGAAGGCCTCTTCGGGCGCCTCCCGGGTCATGGCTTTGAAAACCGCCAGGGGGATCAGAGCGCCGGACCCGACCGCATGGGCCACTCGCGAACGGAAGTTATCGAAGCCGGGCATGGCACTGCAAACCGCCTCGACGCGGAACCTCCGGTCGGAGCGTGCTGAGCCTAATCGAAAAGAAAGCGCCACCAGGTCTCCGGCGCGGACATCCAAAAAGCGAGCAGCGGACAAGCTCAGGATCAGCGGCGAAACAGGCTCGGCATCACGCCCCTTGGCCGGTCCCGCCGCCGGCTCCGCTGCCAGCTTGGCAAAAGCTTCGGCGTTCCCTTCCTCGAATTGAATCTGGTTCGTGTAGAGTACTCTTGCCAGGTCCGGGTCCACGCCGAAAGGGACAATCCAAAGGTGCTTCATCCCCACCACATCGCTGATGACCACGTCATTGGCGACGCCCCATTGCGAGCGGCTGTGCAGAAACATCACTTCCGAGGCGGTTGCGACCCCGTCCATGCGCGCCAGTTCGCCCTTCAGATTCTCGGACCGGGGCTGGCCGGAATGCAAGCGGATGTCCGCGCCATAGATGTGTTCCACCAAGGCCATGGAGGTGCGACTGAAGAGCGAGACCAGGCTCGCGATGAAAATGACCAGGCAAACCGACAGAGCGAACATCAGCGCGGTAATGACGTTGCGCCGCCGGTTCCGCTCCAGGTTTCGGCCCGCCATCTCCGCCGCCGGGCCAAACGTCCAGCCCAGGCCTGCCATGACCAGTCTTTCCACCAGCGGCAGCGCCCCCATCGCCGCGAGAGTGAAACCGAGCAGGAGCGTCAACAGCAGGCAAAGGAGAACCGCGCCCACGAGCGAGGGGTCACCCGAAAGGAAAGCCGTCGGCAAAATGAAGAACACCACCCCGGAGAGAGCGGAAAGAGCCAGGCCCGTGACCAACAACGGGCGGTTCAAGCCTCCCTCGGCCGGTTCGCTGGCCGGGATTTGCCCTCGCCGGAAAGGGTCCAGCGCATCGACAATCCGCCAGCGGACCGCGTGGAAGGCTGGAACCAAGGCGCTGCCGATGGAAAGAACGGCGCCGATAATCAAGGTCCACCCAAGGATGGCGGGTGAAAACTCCAGGGCAATGACATCTCCCTGGGCGTGCATCGCCAGTGCGACCAACTTGACAATGCCCAGGGCCAACAGCGTTCCCGCCAGGACACCGGGGACGACTCCAATAAAGCAAAGCAGCAGCGATTCGGTGAGCACGAGCCTGAAGATGTCCCGCCGTTTAGCGCCCAAGGTCCGGAGAATCGCATACTCGCGGATGCGCTCCTCGACCGCCACGGAGATGAGCGAGTAGATCAGCAAACCAGTAATCGAGAGCGCGAGCAGGGCCAGCACGCCAAAAAGGGCCCGGACCGGCGAAGTGAAATTCTGAAACGCCGTAATCGCCGCCGCTTTCGGCAGCCGGACGTCATAGCCTATTCCCAAATCCGCCGCGATCGCTTCTCCGGCATCCTTCAACCGCAGGACGCTGGCGTGCAAGTCGCGCGCATCGTAGTAGGAACGAGGATTGTGGAAGGCGCCGGCCAGGGAATGCACCCGCTCCATTTCGCTCAAGAGGGTCCGGGCGTCACCCTCGTTGACAACGACGTAATCCCGCACCTCCTGCGGCAGGACAAGCTGACGTGCCAGCAGCGTTTCCACGTTGAGATCGCGCGAGCCACCGGTGGTTTCGGAGCGGACCGAGACATGGGTCCCCGCTTTCGCCGTTAGTTTGCCGGCGAGCGCCTGCGAGAGGGCGCAACTCCCTTTCTTGAGGACCGGCTCGGGTGTCAGGCCGGAAATATCGAGTTCCCGCTCCCGGGCCGCATCAATCCCAATGAGCGCCGCATAATGCTCCTTGTTCTGGGTGCTGACCTGGACGAGGCCGGCCAGCCTCGGGGAAAGTCCTCTGAGGAGCGGATTGTTTTTGATTCTTCGCTCGACCTCTTTGGGATCGAAGGCTTGCGGGTTTAGGAGGTCCCCTCCTTCGACCGTAATGACCAGGTCCGCTTTGCCAGCCTGCAAAGCGACCAGGTCGATGTAGGAGGTCGAAACGGAGTCCAATCCGACCTGGACTGCGGTGAGGAGGGCAATCGTCAGGAATATCCCCAAGACACCCAGGACCGAGCGCGTGCGGCGGCGGCCCAGGTTGCGCAGGACGTATTGCAGACAGGCCATCATGCGGCGGTCTTGGTTTCGCTCTCGATCCGGCCATCACGGAGCCGAACGATGCGGGAACTCGCTTCCGCGATCGCGGTGTCGTGCGTGGCGATGATGAGCGTGACGGCTTCACGCCGGTTCAGATCGCGGAGCAAGGCCATGATCTCCTGCCCGGTGGCGCTGTCCAGGTCTCCGGTCGGCTCGTCGAGAAGAATCAGCGCCGGTTGGTTGGCGAGGGACCGCGCGATGGACACCCGCTGTTGTTCGCCGCCCGAGAGCTCGGCCGGTTTATGATCCGCACGGTCCTTCAACCCGATGCGCTCCAGCAGCGAGAGGGATCGCTCGCGTCTCTCACGTCCGCCCACGCCCTTGAATTGCATGGGAATTTCGATGTTCTCGCGGGCGGTCAGCGTGGGGATGAGGTTGTAGAACTGAAAGACCACGCCGATGCGATCGCGGCGCAGATCGGCCAATTGATCCTCGGACAAACTGAGCAGGTCCACATCATCGACCCGCATGGTGCCGCGCGAGGGCAGATCAAGCGCGCCGATGAGATTGAGCAACGTCGTCTTGCCGCAGCCGGAGGGGCCCATCAGGGCCACGAACTCCCCGCGCCGGACCGTGAGGTCCACCCCTCGCAAAGCCCCGACGGCGGTGGTACCGAGGACGTAGCTTTTGTGGATATTGTCGGCTTGGACTGCGATCTCGCTCATAGTTTTCTCAAGGTTGGAGAATTATTCATCGGTCGCTGGCGGTGTGACTCTTGATGATCGCGCCAAGCGCGGCAAGGAATTTCTCAGGCTGCCAAGGCGCAAACCCAAGGCTATTGACAAAGTCGTAGCGCAGGTTTCCTAACCTGCTGTGTCGCAGTGCTTCCAGCCTGCGAACGCCGCGAATTCAATCACGCTCTCGGATTTCGGGCGAGCTGCCGATTGGGAATCGGCGATACAGCAGGTTCAGACCTCCTGACCCGCAGCACAGGTTTTTTGTAGTCATGGAATTTTCCTGACACCATCCATAATCATTTGAATTGAAATGCAATGACTTACGTAGAGTAATTGTTCAGGATGATGTCAGGAAGTGGATCACCCAACTTCCACCGGGGTCAGGATTTCTGAGGTTAGGAAACCTGCGCTACGCCGGAACCGGCATCGGTGCCGGGACTTGAACCGACTTTGTCAATGGCCGTGGGCACAAACCGGCTCCGACAAGCTTGACCCGGCCTTCCCAAGCAGGGCATTCTGGCGTCGCTCCAGTAAAAAAAACAGTTCCACCATGAAAAGACGAGCCTTCATCAAATCATCCCTGGCGGCTTCCAGCCTGGCTGGATTCGCTTCCACTCTTCCCACGACCGGCGCCGAAAAAAGCGACTCTCCGCCGCGCGAGTATTATGAATTGCGGCTTTACCATCTGCGGTGGGGTCCCAAGCAGAAGCTGTTTGATGATTTCTACCGGGAAGCGGCCATCCCGGCCATGAATCGCCACGGGATTGGGCCGGTCGGCGTGTTTAACGTCATGGCGGGACCGGACAGCCCCACCGTCTATGTGCTGCTGCCGCACGCCTCGCTGGAGTCCTTTGCCACGGCCAATGACCGTGTCCGGGCGGATGCGGATTACCAAAAGGCGGGAGCGGCCTTCATCAATGCGGCGGCCGGCGATCCTTCTTATGTGCGGGTGGAGAGTTCGCTTCTGGCGGCGTTTCAAGGCATGCCAAAACTGGAGGCGCCCGCCGCGGCCGCTGAGAAAAACCCGCGCATTTTTGAGTTGCGCACTTACGAAAGCCACAGCAAGAAGGCGAACAAGAAAAAGATCGAGATGTTCAACATTGGCGAGATTGCCATCTTCCGCCGAACGGGTTTGCAGCCGGTCTTCTTTGGCGAAACGATGATCGGCAGCAAGCTGCCCAACTTGACCTACTTGCTGACGTTCGAGAACATGGCCGCGCGCGACAAGAACTGGAGTGTTTTTGCGTCGGACCCGGAATGGAAACAACTCAGCGCCACTCCCGGATATACCAATGCGGAGATCGTGTCGAACATCAGCAATCTCTTTCTGCGGCCCGCGCCTTATTCGCAAATTTAGAATCCTGCAACAAAGAGAACGAGCAGGGTGTCCTGAGTTAGAACGATATAGATCGGAGCCGGCCGTTGCAGGATCGCCTCCTGCCAGCGGCCGAGCCGATTTTGACATAACTATGACGAAACCAACCCGTTCCCGGACTTTGCGCGCCATCCTGGCGGCCACGGTTCTGCTCTGTGCGGCAACGACTTTGCCGGCCGCAGAATTCCACAGCAACCTGCAAAAGTCCATTGCTGTCAGCGCCGGCGGCAAGTTGAAGGTCGAAGTTGATCGCGGCGCTATTGAAGTGGCAGCCGCGGAGGCCGACAAAGTCGAAGTGCAGGTGTTTCGCACCGTGAAAGATGAACCGAAGGAGAAGGCGGACGAGATTTTCGCCGATCATGAGGTGACTTTCAGCCAGGAAGGCAGTGCTGTGATCGTCCGGGCCGAATACAAGAAAGGCTCCGGACCGAACTCTCAGACTGAGCGGAAGGGCCTGATTGCCAAGCTGTTCGGATTTGTGAATCTCACCAGCCAAAACAAGAGCGCCCGCCTGAAAGTGCGTTATCAGATTTCCGTCCCCAAGAAATTCAATGCCGATCTGAAAACCTTCGGCGGCGACATCACGGTGGCCGACTTGGAGGGAGAGGTGCGGAGCGTAACTTCGGGCGGGGCTTTGAAGCTGGGGCATATCCAGGGACCTGTTTGGGGCAAGACCTTCGGCGGGGACATCACCTTGGCCGGCTGCGCGGCTTCTGCTGAGGTGACAACATCAGGTGGCAGCATCAAACTCGGCCAGGTGGAAGGCTCTGCCACAGCGCAAACCTTTGGCGGATCGATCGATATTAAGAGTGTCCAGGGCAAACTCTCTGCCAAAACGTCCGGCGGCGATATTACGATTGACCGGGCCGCAGCCGAGACCGAGGCGCAGACTTTCGGCGGCACGATCAAGGTCAAGAACGCCAGTGGCAATCTGAACGCCCACACGTCCGGAGGCAGCATTGAGATTGGTGAAGCCGGCCAGAATGTCACCGCCCAAACCTTCGGCGGTTCGATCAAGGTCAAGAAAGCGGGAGGCAAAGCCTCCCTCAAGACTTCCGGGGGCGAAATCGAGGTTGGTGAAGCGCGCAATAGCCTCGAAGCCAAGACCTTCAGTGGATCGATCACAGCCGGTTTGGCTGGGCAACCGTCCGGTGATTGCCGGCTGGAGACCTCCGGTGGCGACATCAAACTGCGCCTGGCCGATTCGGTTGCCGCCAAAATCGACGCTCACGCCAGTGGCGGCCGAGTGGTCACGGACATCCCGTTGACCGTCCAAGGCGAGCAAAAGCCCAACACCTTGCAGGCGCAAATTAACGGCGGCGGCCCGGCGCTGATTCTGCGCGCCAATGGCGGCAGCATTTATTTGAAAAAACTGTAAACAGCCGCGGGATCACGGCGCGAATTCGTTGGCGGCGGCATGGCTGCGCGCCGAAATAATCGGTTCAACTCCCCCATCCCACCCTTACCGGCGGCCATCATAAAAATAATCCAGCAGATCGCGCTTCCGCAGCGTGGACGTGCCGTTGAACAGGGAACGGAAGGTGTGCCGCAGCAGTTCTTTTTTCGAGTAAAGGTAGAACTTCCGGCCTGAGCTGACGTGCGCGTGGGCGGTGTGAGGATGACCACCTTGAGTCCTTTCGCCCTGGCCCAACGCTTCAATTTGCGGCTGAATTCGATCTCTTCGGCGGCGAACAATTCCTGGCTGAACCCGCCGATGTCTCGAAAAGCCTGCGCCCGGCAAAAAACAAAACTTCCGGCTGCCCACTTGCACGCGCGCGCGAGCCAATTCCAAGACCTGATCAAATGACGGCCCAGGAAGGGCGCCTGGTCCATGGCCACCACGCAGCCGCCGCCCGCGCACTGGCCGTTCTCGATGACTCTGAGCATGTCCGCCATCGTTTCGGCGCTCAGCCACGAATCGGCATCAATGAAGAGCAGCCAATCGCCGGTGGCGGCTTTGCCTCCGGCATTGCGGGCTCGGGAAATCTGATTGACCGGCTCGAAGACCACCACTGCTCCCGACCGGCGCGCCAGCTCGGCGGTGGCGTCTGTCGAATTGTTGTCCGCCACGATGACTTCACTGGCCAAATCTGGCCGGGGATTCGCCTGTAGCGCGCTCAACACACTCTGCACGCACGCAGCAATGCGCTTGGCTTCATTGAACGCCGGGATGACGATGGACAGCTTCATTCGTTTTTTGATTTTTTGACCGCCAATTCAAGCGGTCTGCGTTGCATTGGACAGGAGAACAGCCCGTTTGTCACAGGGAATTAGCGGACCTGGGAATTCCCTGGGCACGAATTTAACCGCAGAGCACCTCATGCACGTGCCGTGTGTGGAAGGGAAGAGTAACTTTGAACATTTCGAGGCGCAAACAGACGTTTTTGGCGGTTTTAAAAGATGTTGTACCGCAAGCTATTGCAACCTTGTTACTTGGAAGACGCGACGGACGCCGAGCGGAGCTTTCTTGTCTCCTTTGCAGTAGTCGAAATTGTTCGCAAGCTGCGAGCAAATCTCACGCAGGGGCGGAACGCAGCCTTTAGGCTGCAAGCAGGTTGGAACTTGGCAGCGTCTCAGCCCTTCGCCAGTTCCTCCAGGTTTGCGACATCCTGCAGCCTAAAGGCTGCGTTCCTTTCGGCTGCGGCTTCGCCGCTCTGTGTCCGTCGCGCCTCTGCGGTTTTCGTTGAGTTGGCCTTTGGCTGCGCCTTCGCTGCACTGCGAAAAATGCGCGCGAAATCCAGCCCGCCGCTATTGACCGGTTCCTCGCGAACTTGCCTGGCAGACGGTGAGCGCAGCAGGTTGGACACCTGCGCTCCGGGCTACTTGACCGGCTCCTCCAGAATCTGGCTGTGGCCGGCGCGTTTGATTTGGACGCGTCCATTGACCGTGTCCATTTTGATCAGCGGACCGCCTGTGCCGATCTGCGCTTCCAAATTGTGGCCGATGGGAAAAGGGCTTTTGACCGGCAGATTGAAGTCATTATGAATGCCGCCATTTAGAGTGTGGACCTCCAGCTTGGCGGCGGCTTCCCCCGGCAGGGAAACCGTGATGCTGCCATTGACGGTTTTGAACGAGCTGCTCTTCTCCCCATCCATCTTGCGAAAGGCTGCAGTAAGGGCGCCATTCACGCTGTTCAACTCCGCCGGGCTGGCCAGGTCCCGGGCCGTGACGCTCCCGTTGACGGTCGAGGCTTTGACCGGGCCGGTCACGCCCTCAATCTGCAGACTGCCATTGACGCTGCTGATTTTGGCCAGTTCAGCCTGGCGGGGCACCTGCAAACGATACTCGACACTGGCGGAATTGCTCCGGCCGAAAAAGCTCCATCCGCCGGACCGGGAACTGGGGTGTTTGGTTTCGATGCGCAACAGGTCTTTCTCGGATGTCACTTCGATTTTCACTTCGCGCAAGTGCTCCGGCTTTTTGGCGCGCTTGATGGCGTCCACTTGCACTTCGGCGCGGTCCCAGGCCGTGATGTGAATGGAGCCATTGACGTTGCTGAGCCGAATCCGGCCTTTATCAGCCAGGGGATAGGTTTGGTGAAACTCCTCTTTGACGTCCGCGCGGGCTGGCAGAGCGGCTGAGCCGGCCAGCCCCAGTCCCAAAGCGGCACCGAGAATAACGGATCGAATCGTTTGGCAAGTTTTCATACGGTCTTGATTTACCGAACACGGTATCATCTCAATTCTTGGGCACAAATCAAACGCCCGCCACATTGAGATTAAGACACATGCCGCGGGCAGAATGTTGCAGTTTTTGCACGGCTGGATTTCGCGGCCCGCCACGCCGCAAGAGACCAGTGGCAGAATCAGCGCCGGGCCGCGCCCTTAAGTTGCGCTTTGATGACTGTGACCTCCCAACCCTCGGCCAGCCCCAGCACCGCGCAGAACAAGCTTGGCGTTTTCCAACCAACGTTCATAGTCATCGCCCAATGAGTCCGCTGGAGACTTACTTGAATGACCTGCTGGCCATTCGCGCCTCCGGGGCCGCCGTGAAGGAGACTTCCGGCTACGGCCCGCTGGCCAATTTGTGCAACGCCATCGGCCAGACGCTCAAGCCCAAGGTCCGGTGCCTCATCGGCCTCCAGGACCAGGGCGCAGGACTGCCGGACGCGGGTTTCTTCACGCCAGAACAATTCGCGAAGGGCTCCGACGCCGAACCGCTGCAAGGCCAAAGCCCCGCGCGCGGCGTCATCGAAGTGAAAGGCGCCGCCGACGATGCCTGGCTCACGGCGGAAGGCGAGCAAGTCTCCCGCTACTGGGGCCAATACCGGCTCGTGCTCGTGACCAACTACCGCGACTTCGTGCTGGTGGGCCGCGACACCTCCGGCAAACCCGCCCAGCTCGAAACCTTCCGCCTCGCGCCCGACGAAGCCGCCTTCTGGTCCGCTGCTGCCGCGCCGCACAAGACCGCCGCCGCGCTGGGTGAGCGATTCACTGAGTATCTCAAGCGCGTCATGCTCCACGCCGCGCCGCTGCAATCGCCGCCGGACGTGGCGTGGTTCCTACACCCCGCCGGAGATCGTCGAATACTAGGTGGCGCGCGTGGACAAAAACCTTGGCGGAAGAGGCGAATCTGTTAGAAATCCTGTGCCAAAACATGGCCGATATATTTACAAAAGAGAAGCGACCTGCCGTCATGGCTGCCGTCCGCTCTACCGGCAACAAGGACACGGAGGTCAGCATGGTACGCATCTTTCGCACACACGGCATCAAAGGCTGGCGCCGCCATCTGCTTCTGACAGGCAAACCCGATTTTGCCTTTCCCAAGGAGCGGGTGGCGGTATTCGTGGATGGCTGCTTTTGGCACGGATGTTCCGTCCATTGCAGGATGCCAGCGAGCAATCGCAGCTATTGGCGGAGGAAAATTGGGCGCAACGTCACAAGAGACCGAGTGGTGACACGAGCGCTCGCGGCTGCAGGCTGGACAGTCTTGCGTGTCTGGGAGCACAATCTGCGGAAGCCGGGCCAAGTAGTCCGCAGAGTTGTTACGGCGCTTGCAGGCCGTGACCGAGTTAGGCACAATTAAATGATGCGACCAAAACGAAAAGAGGAGAGGCGATGGACCTATGCCAACAGAAAAGACATTCGCTGAGTTTTTTGCGGGCATTGGCCTCATGCGGATGGGGCTCGAACGTCGTGGCTGGCGAATCGCACTCGCCAACGACATCGACCCGCAAAAGGCGGAGATGTATCGCGAGAACTTTCCCGACGCGGACGAACACTTCCTCCTTGGAGACATTCATAAGCTACTGCCGGATGAGATTCCCACTGTTGCGTTGGCCACGGCATCGTTCCCGTGCAATGATCTCTCACTCGCGGGCGGACGTGAAGGTTTGCAGGGCGCAAACTCTTCGGCATTCTGGGGTTTCATCAAGATCCTTCGGAACATGGAAATGCGGCGTCCGCCGCTCGTACTCATCGAAAATGTTCCCGGCTTCCTGACCTCAACCAGTGGCCGCGACTTCGAGGACGCGATGCTGGCTTTAAACGACCTCGGCTATACGGTTGACCCCTTCATCCTCGATGCGGCGTGGTTTGTTCCGCAGAGCCGAC
>ERZ1292640.3827-Hain-H43-02um-R1-3827-length-11636-cov-10_pt1 | contig 11636 bp, 9 predicted proteins | sample MGYA00564404_ERZ1292640 | MGnify/ENA primary metagenome ERZ1292640 (study PRJEB36523, sample SAMEA6512636) | groundwater metagenome | collected 2019-01-08 | study: AquaDiva: Metagenomics assemblies of 32 groundwater samples | reverse complement strand
CTTGAGCAGTTTTCCTTGTAAATCCAATAGTATATAGAGTCATGCCTATTTTTTGTGTTCCGTAGCAGAAAAAGCTATATCTATGTTTCTTTTTCTACGGGCTTCTTCCAAAGCCTTTTCCCTTGTTTTAGTTTCTGTGAAGAAACAATGTTGCTGGTAATCTACCTTATACTTGCTTAATAATTTCTTTTCTAAATCAGTGTTTAGAATTATGTTCCCATTTCCCAAAACATGCTTAACAGTAACTCCTCTTCTTTCAAGCTCACAAGCAACCAAGATAAACCTGTGGCAATCAAACGGTTCTTTCTCTGAACACATTAAAGCTATACTATAACCCTTTTTTATTCCTTGAATAACTTTTTCAATGCCACTTATAAAATTTTTAGTTTGTTTCACCTTATCATAATCAACTTTACCGTCAGGGAATAATAACTCTGGATTAGTATACCGCCCTCCTAACTTATTCCCCATATAAACATATAAGATATTTTCTTTTTTCAATTCTTCCATTAATAATTCTCTATTAAACTGAGGAGTATGTTGGCTATAAGGAGAGCTCCTGATGTCTACTAAGCAATTAATGTTTTGTTTCTTCAATAATTCAGCGAAGCGCTCTGTAGTATAATCAGAGTGCCCTATTGTAAAACAAAATAAACTATTATTATTATTATTTTCCATTATTTACAACAAGACATTTCTTATTTTTTCAAATAATTCTGAATTATCAAAGTCTGCCGGTAGCAGCATTTTCAGTTGGTTTTCCAAACAAATAATCACCCTCTTTATAAAAACCTGTAGCAATTAACTCAGAACAAAGAAATCTTTTGTCACTGCTAAACAAATTATGTAGGACAATTTCTATTTTACCACAGACTACAGACAAAAGAAACGATAAAAATATCTCCCATTTTTCATAGACGTCTTAAATTTCTTTATCAGCTCCAAACAGGAACCGTACTAGAATCAAAATAATGTACAAATAACTCTTTACCACTACGAGTTTTTTCAAGCCATCTTTTGCGCCGCATTTGTATCTTACTCACACTCTGGTATATTTGTTTATTATGATATGTACTTGGTTTTCCGTGTATACTAACATACAAATGTTCAAGCATTAAGTTATCCGAGATGGCGTTTAGGATATGGGCATCGCTTTGACCAAGAGAGAATCCATAAACTACTAGCGACTGTTGAATACGCTCAAGCTTACCAAGACAATAGAAAAGATAACCATTATTTTGTATTTGTTCCAATTTTTTCTCTGGTTTACCTTCTGCAACGAATAAGGGATATTGACCACTTTCCAAACCCTCTTTTATTAATTCCATTAATGTCTTATTGCTTCGTATCCAAGAATGCTTGCGAACCTCACCCTCTTGCACATAAATATGGAGCGCTCCGTGCAAAAACAAAATACCTTTATGGCTCCCTAATCGCTCATGAAATACAAGATACTCTGCTTCCGGTTCTTGTATCGAACAGCGGAAACCATCATGTTCTTCTAATGTTGCATTTCCATACATTGCAATCCAATATAACAATAAGTCATAATTTGTTGTAAAGATATTATGATAAGGTTCAAGAAATTTTACACATTTGTTTTTTTTCTTATCCTCAATCTTCCCGGGATGAGCTAAATGGCTCTCAGCGATTGCTTTCACCAAGGAATTCTTAATGGCTTGCAGATCTCTTTTAATCGAACCCTTAGCGTCTTTTTGATACTGCAAACCATACCGATTACGCACCCATTCTGAATTTTCAAGCAGATGCATTACGCCTTCAAAATTGTTGGTGCCAAGGTATTCGAATACTTTAATCGCGTTTTGAGATATACCCGCTTTCTTTACATATTCGAACAAATTAGGATAACTAAAGACTGGGTCGCATGCGATACTAAATCCATTACCCAGTAATAGATGCTTTGTCTGTGGTAATTTCTCAAAGACTTCGTTATATGTTAACAGATTCATCTTTATTCTCTTCGGATTCAACCTCAACATCCACAACAGGCAATTCCAAAGTCTTGATACTAGGTAATGCCATACCTGCAATTCCTTCCAAGTCTCCATGCATACCACTGATATTGCAAATCACACGTTCAATTTGCTTCTCGCGTTTAGCCCAAATACTTTGCAGAGCTCTTTTCTCTTTCTCTAAATCTCCTTTCATAGCTACAAAAGACTGTAGAATTGCCTCCACTCGATTCTTGAACTCTACCCCAGTTAGGTAATTGTACACTAGCTCCATTTTTCCTTGCTTACCGGCCTGTAATTCTCGCTCTCTAGACACCTCGATCATCCCAACCCTTAAAGCCATTGCCAAATTGATAGCTGATGGGATATCGGTAATCCAAACGCCATTTGAATACTCAAATTGCTGTACTCCTTTCGGTAAAATTTCAGACACGATAACCGAGATATCGGCCTTAGCCGCAAGCTGATCGTCTTTTACTTTTTGAACCCAAGTATCACTCCAATTCTTAGCACGTTTCGTCTCCCATAATATTTTTCCGCACACACGTCCAGATTGGACTAAAACTGTTTGCAGAAGATCAGCTCCCTTCGTTCCTTTCTCAACCGATTCAATATTATCTATTGGAAACCTGGTTTTTAGACGCATCTCCAAATCAAGCTCAAGAACCTCTCCTTGCGCCTGCTGCGAACCTTGTTCAGCTTTGCGTTTAAGCTCATCTATTTGACGCGTCATATCCGCAAGTTTCTTATCTTTTTCCGCATCCTTCAGTCTATGCTGTTCCTCAAACTGCTTAGTGACCTCTTCAAGAATTTTATTTTTCTCTGCATCAACCCTTCGCATAGCTTCAAGCTCAAGCGTTTTCTCTTTTTCTTCCAACTCCCTTTGCCGCTTACGTAGCTCCAGCTCCTGCTGCTGACTTTTCTCCAATTGCTTTGATTTTTCGATTAACTGCTCTTGCGCGTCTTTTAATTCAAGTAGATAAGATTGTTCAGCCTGCTTACGAGCTTTATCTTCAATCGCCTTTCTCTCCAACTCAACTGATTCTCTAATTTCTTTCTCTTTAACCGCTAACTTTTTTGTTGCTTCAAGCTCAAGCGTCTTTTCTTTTTCCTGGAGAGCATGTTCTTTTTGTAAAAGTGCTAGTTCTTTCTGCTGTGATGCGTCAAGCTTTTTTGACTTATCATCCAGTTGAGCTCTTATATCTAAAAGTTCAACTTTTATTGCTTCCTCGGCTTCCTTCTTTGCCTGTTCAGCTATTTTTTTCTGATCAGACTTAAGCTGAGTCATTAATTCTTTTTCACGTGCTTCATATTTTTGACTTATAGTAGCTTCGATCTCTTTAGAAATTACCTCTGTCAACTCAAATTGAGCGCCGCATTTCGGGCATTTGATTTTTTCCTGTGCCATGCCACACCGCCTTCCTACTGCTTGGTATTCTGCAGAATTTTTTGCTGAATCAAAAACCAAAAAGCAATTGCAGACGCTTTATAAAGCTAAGTAAAAGCATTTGGGTTATAAAACAAACACCCTTTGCCTCGTTTTGATTTGTTTTACAAGTCATTAAAATTGTAGTAAGTTACGTAAAATGTCTTAAATTTCTTGCTTATTATTTTCTCTTAGAACCTCTTTCTTGCATACCTGTTACGTGCACCCTAATTAGCTTGTCTATCTTTTCATACATCTCTTCAGCAGTTTTACTTACTTTACAAGCATAGGCATCTGCAATAGCTCTGAATACTGCCGATTCAACATTTTTTTCTTGGACGGCTAACAAATATGCTGGATGATCTACGTTGATATTAACAACAGAGATATCATCATCAATTCTACATTCTGCATCATTAGCCCCTACCGGACGCATAGTTAGTTTATATTCTTTATCATCGAGTTGAATATTACCAAGTCCTTTTAAGTTCTTTAACTCCAGTTTAACTTTGGGATCCAATATATTAATTGGTGATAGGATAACCCTAGGTTGATTCTTAGGCTCTTTCTTATCAGCTATTTTCCCAGTGCCTTTACTTACATCAGTAATTACATTTGGAATTACATTCCGAGTCTTTATTTCATCTTCTAATTTCGTTTTTTCTTTACGGTCTTTTTCATCTTGTTTACATATCCGTATAAGTAACTCCGTCATTTCCTTGTTATACTCAATGTATTTTGGATGATTTGTATTGAATCCCTCTCTATCTGTTTTAATTACAGGAACTTTATCAGGATTGTTTTCTGGATCAAATCCCGCTACTTCTATCCTACCTGTAATGAAATTAGCAGGTGCATATTTATGGCCGCCTTTATTCACATCAAAAAGATTAGGCTCCCCCACTACTCTTCCCCTTACAGTTGTTAAAATTCCTGGTTTTATAATATTACCAAAACTAGTCTTTGAAAGAACTATATTTCCCTCTATTTTTCCACAAGCCTTATTATTAATCTCAACAGTAAATCTCGTTCCGGGGATATCCTTTATTTCACATTTTTCACCGTTTACCATAATCTGAAAATGCTCAACCTGAGGTATCTCACGAGCGAGATAACCTCTCAAATCCTTGTCGTCAATTTTTACATGTGGCAAAATTCTTGTTAACTCAATTATCGTACCATGCTCTTTAATTTCAGCACAATTCACTGATTCCAATTCAATAAACCCTTGCTCTAGAGTTCCTTTCTTCTCTAACTCGTCCCTATCAATAATATACCTGAAACACCGGCCGCCCTTCTTTTTTGTAAAAACAGTAAATTTTTTTGATACCCCCAAAGCAGCTAATTTTCCGATCCCCTTGTTCCCAATTGATAATCTCTTAAAGATTGGTGTTCTATCAAACGTTTGTCGTTTTCGATCCCCGCCTAACTCCATATAGTTATTTCTTATTTCATTCTCTCCCATACCACTGCCATCATCTTTAATAGTAACCTTGTCATATTTAATAGTAACCTCTACTTTTTTTGCATCTGCATCGTAGCCATTAACAACAAGCTCGCTAATGGCCTTGTTGAACTTACTATACATAGCAACACCGATATGGTCTAATAAGCGAGGAAGTGCCTTAAATTTAATGGGGTCTAGTTGATTCTCTATTGTCTTTCTTTTTTTTACCATATACGCCTCCGTTAGTTATTTCCAACTAATAAGACCATATAATTTATCTGGATAATTAATGAATGCGTCTTTATTTAAATCTAACGTTAAGCCCACAGAAGATCTTTTGCATTTACATTCTTCAAATGTTTTCTCAGTAAGTTCATTTAGATGCATTGGTCTACTTGCTTTCCTCAATAATTTAATAAGATAATCTTTTACGTAGGGAGGACGTTCCAATCCCCAACGCTTTAAACCATAGACTCCAGGTGCAACCCATACAAAAATGTCTTTTCTGCTTCCGATTCTAGCATGGACATTGTGGGAATCAAAAGGGCCATAATCGGGAAACAATTCATTCATTAATAGAACAATTTGAGTAAAATGTGCTGGTTTATTAATCTCTATTAATGCCCTTTCGGCCATGCCGTGTGTATTATTAGAATTGAAATATCTCCATCTTTTAAGACCGAATTTTCCTGTGGCGTCTCTTTCTACATTACTAACTGTCAAGTATCTTATTATTCTTTCTCTTTCTCGAGCAACATCTTTAACCAATCTGTTCTTTACAAAATATCGAAATAATTCATCAATATTTTGCGGACTTTTTTTCTCCCTGAGGTAGGAATTTGTCACCTTAATTAATTTTAAGTAAAATTCGTGATCTTTTTTACGTAAACCCACGACATCTTTATCAAAATTGATTGTAAAGTCATTAAAAATTGGCTTCCCGTCAAAAAAGACTTCTGATAAAAATTCATTTGCTATATCAACCCCAATTTTCTCATCATCTATATCATAAATTATTTTTAGTAATTCCGGCGAGTTTGCGATATTATAGTTTGCCTCTAAAAAAGGCCTTAAGCTTTTATTAAATAATTCTTCTAAACTCAAAATAACTTGAATACTGTTTTTAAATACCCTCTGTATTTTTTTAACTTGGCTGGCCTGTATTTGTCTTATACGTTCACGCGTAACACCGAAACTCCTACTAATTTCTTCTAGTGTTTCTCTCTCTCCTTCCCACAATCCGTATCTTCTGCATATTATGTCTCTGTGTCTGGCCGAAAGACCGGATAAAACATATTTAACTAGACTCTCTAAATCTAGTGACTTTGGAGTTTTTTCTATATCCAAACCAACATCTTCTAATTTATCATAGATCTCTCTCAAGCATTTTTTCCCGAAATTCTTAAAACCAAGCATTTCTTCTTCGGAAAATTTGCTGAAATCTTTTATAATATTTATCCCACATTTATTAAAAATATTAATATTTCGAACAGACCAATTAATCCTTTTCATTGAGTAATTCAAGAATTCATTAACTTTATCTTTGTTACGCAAAACCTTGGAAAAAGTAATGATTTTATCATTAACTACCAATCCCAAAATACCCTTATTCATAGATAAATCGAGCCCAGTATTATTACTTAGGTTACTTACTATTTGATCAATCCTTTTTTTATATTTTTTTGAAGTAAAATATTTGTTAAAATGCTTCGATAAGTTTACTATTACTTCTTTATTGCATTTAGCCCCAAAATTTCTGAGCGTACATAGTTCTTCTAAATTATTAACCAAATCTCTAATTCTTATAATCTTCTTATTTTCGAAAACATGTTTAACCCTAGGTGACCAATTAATAAAGTTTACTGGCAACTCAAGAATTGGATTTACTAGTGAAGGATTGGTCGCAATTCCCGCTCTAAGGGTATCATCTAGACGAAGAAGAGATAAGACATTTAAAATAGGGCTTTTAATTCTAAAATCATCCATTTTTTTCTTCTGAAGGAGTATCTTTAAGGATACCTGCCAATTTATCGAAAATTCTTTTCTTTATATCTCTTACTAAATCCGCGGCTTCCTGTGCAACCTCAGGAGGAGTCCCAAAGAATTCGCTATTGTCAGCTTGAGTATGAATACAATATCTAGCATATTCATCAATTGCTGCACTGTAAGCAAACATTCGAAACGCAGGATCGTATATATTATTTGTACAATTTTTTAGATGCACTTTTATCGGATCTGCATCAAGATTTACAGTAATAATTTTAGTTACCTTATCTACTCTTGCTATAAAATCATTATGACTCAACTGTTCAAATCTAACCGTAAAACCACCGCCGTATTTCTGTCTTTCAATATGTTTCAGAGAGCCATTTTTAGGCGCATTGTCATCCTGTTTTAGTTTTGCCTTCTCTTGGCGCTTTTTCCCTTTTTTGTTACCTGTTTTAATCTTTCCTGCCAAATCTCCCTCTGGTGTTTTGACTAAGCGTTCTTCATCACCTCTTCTTATTTCAGACTCGGGCGAATCAGGATTAATAATAGTTTTATCACTATCTTCGAAAGTACCTTTCCTTTTAACTTTACCTTGCTCGCCCTTACCTAAACTCTTTGCTTCTTCATAATCAGAGAAATCATCATTTAGCACACTATTTAATTCCTGTGCAATTTTGTCCAGTTTCCTCGTAGTTTCATCTCTTTTTCGAGCTTTCTCGTTTTCAGCAAATACTTCGAGTTCTCTTACTAGTATTTCTCTCCCAAATTCATACATAGCCTGTACTATTTCGTTATCCTGATTTAATCTCAGTTCTCTTGTAGACAACATAGGAGGATTCTCGCCCTCATATTTGTCTAAAAAAGGCACCTCCCATTCACCAAAGTACCTATCAGAATAAGGCTTATTATCTAAACCAAAGTAAGTTTGTTCTTTTGGATAAAAGTTAGAGGTAATCAATACCCCTCTCAAATCTTCATCTTCAATTGGCTCAGCTGCTCTTTTGATTACGAGATTAGTCTCTCCAATTATTTTCTTATACTTCTCTGGCAGGGGATATATTTTTTCATAAACAGCATTGGGAGAATTATAAGCTAAGCGCAATTCTTTCGTATTGTAATTAGACAAAACTGTTACTACTTCGATAAAATACATATCTAAAAATCTACCAAATATCTTTTGGAGATGCCTTATCGCATTATTTATGCTTCTCTCGCTAACATATTTTGAATTTGCTAAAGAAATTGTTACAGTAGTTCCATTCTCAGCATTATTACTCTTTTCATCAACCCCTATAACATCTAATTTTGGCTTATCCCCTGAGAAGAAAGCCTTCTTCGTTGCTTTAGCTATCGTCCTTAATCCCTTACAAACACTATCTATTATAAAATAGTTAGCATTAATACCAAACGAAGCCACTTTACCAGTCCCATATTTTCCTCTTACGTTAACAAATCTTTTTCGTGCTAAATTCTCTCCGTGTAATTTAAAAAAAGAATTAAAAATAGAGTCAGATGACATCCCCATTAAAGGATGACTATCCTCAAAAATTATTTCTTTTTTGGGGACGTTAATAACCATTCTAATTTTACAGTCCATCCTATTTAAGTTCAATTCGGTATTATCATGGATTAACGTCTCAAAAGCATCCAAACTATTCGTCAGATACTCTTCGCCAACTTTTCCGAGATTTCCAAAAGAATTTGCAGAATCAAGTATGGCTCGGCTAATATCCACTTCCCAATATTTTTCAGTTGTTTTAGGCATTTTTTACCTCTTTCCTCTTTGATGTGCTTACTTTCTCAATTTCCTTCCCAAAATTACCGTAATTAACACTATATTTATTCTCAAGATAACTAAAAATATCCTTAAGTTCCATGTCTCTTAAACAAATAGATTTAATTCTCATTATTTTTCGATCAAAGAGCTCTTTTTTAGCATATACATCAACCTTTAAGAAGTTCATAAAGTCTATGATTGAAATATTTTCTTTATCTCCCGAAATAAATTTTTGATAAGCGTCACTTCGCTTCAATTTTTTTACCTCAATTTCATATTCGCGTTCACCGATATTATAATTGACCATCTGATCAAAATTTATCCCTTGCTTCTTTATAATTTCGAAGGCTTCGGGGTTTGCTTTAACCCATTGGACTCCCTTGTCTGTCAATTTATAATGAAAAACCTCATCTTTGTTGACTAGGCCATCTAGCTCAATTTCACTCATTCTTTTTTCAACCTTATCAAACCTAGGATATTCAGAAAATCTATCCATAGAAAATTTGCTAGGAAAAGCCTTAAAACAACATACTGTTAACGTCTCTAGATCTATTGCTTTATTATCGGCCTCTAATAAAAATAAAATACTGAGAATTATATCTTTATGTATTATTGGCATATTTAACCTTATCCTGTTTTAATTTCTCAAGATATTCTCTTCCTCTATCTGACATATCAAAGTTAACAAATTTCCCAGTTTTACTTTTTGTTATAAGTCCTAATTCATACAATCTCGAAATTGCACCCACTCTTTGAGTATTAATGAAATCATCTGTCCAAGTACTAGGAACAATGTTCTTTATTTTAATATTTAAGTCATACCCTTCTCTGACTTCTTTGTTAATAAGGTTAAGTATTAAATAAAATGTCGTAGCTTCTCCGGGAACTTTTTGAATAATATGATTCAGATAAAAATTAATCTCTTCCTCAGAAAGATTTTTATCAGTCAGGTTTTCATCAAAAAGGGGATTTCTTATTTTAGCAAACTGTAGCCCACTTTTTGTTATTCCTATATGTAGCTTCTTATTTTCTAACTTCAAATTTGCAAGTTTAAGAATAAACAAGGCACCAGATAATATTTCATCTGTTCTTCTAAATCCTATGAATTGTGAACAAAATCTTGCAAAGCTTTTTGACTTTTCTTCACCTATCGGGAAACCGGTACTAAACCGTTCGTCTCTTTTTCTATTATTCTGTTTATCTAAATGTAGCATGGCAATACCAAAATCCCTGCCTAGCTCAGAAGCTTTACGATAAAACTCTCCCAAATCAATGCTTTCCTTACCGTCTTTAAGTAAATTAAAAAGATACCTTGTGTTAAACTTTACAGGCAAAATTTTGTTGATCTGACCCCAAATCCATATATCCTTTTCTTCGATAACAGCAGAAGGTTTAATATCTTTATATTCAGGTTCGCTCATTTCTACAATAAGACTATTGCTATTATCAATTCTTAGTTTTTCTATAATCGAACTAATATCGCTAGTTAAACTGCTAGAACTCAATCTCGCATTAAATTGGTTCGTTTCACTTAATTCGAGACTTAGCTGGTTCTCGACAGCAATCCTAACAAATTCATTTATGTCTTTGTAGGATTTTTTGCCTATTAATTCTTGAATTTTCCGCACGTTTTCTGGCTGTATATTAGAAACAATCTTCATTATATCTCCTTATATCCTATATATCGTTATGAAGTATACGATATTATGTATCAAATGTCAAGTATTATTTAAAAAATAGCACAGCTACCGTACTGTGCAAAGTTTACCAAAGACAATTAGGAACTTTAAACGGCTATCATCTCAGCCTCTTCCCAATTAAGATTCCTCATGTCAAAAACAGTCTCTTTCTTTCGTGCTTTGCTTTTTTCTTTATCCCTCATATATATATCGAAAAATCTTTCTCTAACTCGCTTTGGAGAGGTACCGAAGATTTTTAGAAAAGCTGCCCTATTCTTTCTTATCATTCCCTTCGAGTAATAAAAAGTAAGGATTAGCTTTAAAGCTCTCAAGCTTTCTTTGTTCCAATTTACGTCTATATAATGTTTATCGATAGCATCGATCGGCCGATATCTCATTGGATAGGACAATGCCCCAAGTTTATTTAGTTCATTAATTCTATAGTAAAAGTCTTCTGGGGAATCTTTAAAATTATATAGAACATAAACCCTTATATCATCAATACCAAATTCCTGAGCAGTCTTTATGGCTCTTTGTACATAACCGTCATCTTTAACCGAATCAAAAGAAAATCTTAACGGACTTATTCGCAAAGAAGATAATAATCTAGCTTTTTCAACAGTAAATAACCTAGCGTCAAGTCCTTGATTGAAATCAAAAGGCTTATTGATTTTCTTTAATTTTTCAATATCTTTTGAAAAGTTAGGAGAAAAAAACCAATTGTTATCCCAAAAAACTATTCTGCTTTTTGACAAATCAATATCATTTTCCCAATTTTCTTTCAGTAAAAAATTTGGTTCGTGTGTCTTTACTGCACAGTATTCGCAATTCCTAAGACACCCCCTAGTTGTAAAAGTAAGAGAATATTTTAGAGTTGGAAAAAGAGAATAATCTGGGATACAGTTTTCAACCAATTTGAGTAAACCGATATGCGGAGCTATGCCTGTTTGTTTTTTTATATACTCCGGCATAAGCGTAGCAAAAATACCCCCGACCTTAAGCTCTGACGAAGGATAAAAGTTCTTATAAAAATTAATTGTTTCGATAACTTCCTCGGCAAAGTATGTAAAAAGGGTAGTTATGTAAACCTTATCATATTTTCTATTATTTAGACCTTTACCTCTAACAAAATCTACCGCGTCACCTTGCCTTTTATGCCAAGTTGATATTTTCATTAGTCCAAGTGGTGGATATAAACTTTTGTAATCTGGTTCAACTAATAATATCTTTTTTGTTTTTTTCATATTTATCTTCTATACTTGTTTTAAAATGTATTCTTTTATTTGGGAAGATATAATTAATTACTATTGTTTTTTCCTACCCGCTAATTCATCTATTGAAACCT
>ERZ1292640.3824-Hain-H43-02um-R1-3824-length-11640-cov-6_pt1 | contig 11640 bp, 12 predicted proteins | sample MGYA00564404_ERZ1292640 | MGnify/ENA primary metagenome ERZ1292640 (study PRJEB36523, sample SAMEA6512636) | groundwater metagenome | collected 2019-01-08 | study: AquaDiva: Metagenomics assemblies of 32 groundwater samples | reverse complement strand
GCCCCGCACTTGATGCGGGGCGGGGGTCCAGTCCTGGATTCCCGCCTTCTTGGGCGGCCGTAGCCAAAGGCGAAGGCGCCCGCGGGAATGACGGAGTAGCAGTGCCTCTCCCGGCGCCGATCGCCCTTGGGCCGCCGTAGCTGTAGGCGCCTGCGCCCGTGGGCGGCCGTAGCCGAAGGCGAAGGCGCCCGCGAGAGGGCTCGGCAGTGTGAGGCGGAGCTTCGCTAGATACCCCGCCCCGCCATGTACAGCAGCAGATCCACGCACCGCTTCGCATAGCCCCACTCGTTGTCGTACCACGAGAGGACCTTGACGAAGTCGCCGTCCATCACCTTGGTGTAGGCCGAGTCAATAATCGACGAGTTCGGGTTGCCGCGGAAATCGATCGACACCAGCGGCGCGTCTTCGACCGCCAGAATCCCTTTCAGCGGACCGGCCGCAGCCGCGCGGAATGCCGCGTTCACTTCGTCAGCCGTGGTGGTCTTCTCCACGATCACCGCCAGGTCCACCACCGACACGTTTGGCGTCGGCACCCGCATGGCGAATCCGTCGAGCTTGCCTTTCAACGCGGGCAGCACTTCGCCCACGGCCTTGGCCGCGCCCGTGGTGGTCGGGATCATCGACAGGGCTGCGGCGCGCGCGCGGCGCAGGTCCTTGTGGGGCAGGTCGAGCAGGTGCTGATCGTTGGTGTACGAGTGGATGGTCGTCATCCAGCCCTTCCTGATGCCAAACGACTCGTGCAACACCTTGGCGAAGGGCGCCAGGCAGTTGGTGGTGCACGACGCGTTGGACACGACGACGTGTCTGGCCGGGTCGTAGATGTCGTGATTCACGCCCATCAGCAAGGTCGCATCCGGTGCCGTCGCCGGCGCCGTCACGATCACCCGCTTGGCTCCACCCGTGATGTGCTTGGCGGCATCGTCGCGCTTCGTGAACTTGCCGGTGCTCTCGAACACCACGTCCACGCCCAGGTCTTTCCAGGGCAGTTGTGCCGGGTCCTTCTGCGATAACACCTTGAACGTGTCACCGTTCACGCTGATCCAGCCGTCGCCGGCCTCGATGGCCGCGTCGAGGTTACCCAGGATCGAGTCGTATTTCAGCAAGTGCGCCAGCGTCTTGGTGTCCGTAATGTCGTTGACAGCCACAAAGTCGATGTCGCGGTTACCCATGGCGGCCCGCATGATGTTGCGCCCGATGCGCCCGAACCCGTTGATGCCAACCTTGATTGCCATTCCCCAGCCTCCAGACTGCAAGCGCTGATTGTAGTGAACAGGTTGCAGCACGGTCAAACGCGCGTGATATCTTGATTTCGCCCATGTACGCCCTTTACAGCCTGATCACGGTTCTGCTGTTTGTGGCCGTGTTGCCGTACTTCCTCTATCAGGCCGTGCGCTACAAGAAATACGTCGGCAGCCTGCCCGAACGGCTGGGGTTTCTACCGGTGTCGCTGAATCTCGACCGCGAGCCCTCCATTTGGATTCATGCGGTGTCGGTTGGCGAGGCCCTCACCGCCCGCGCCATCGCCGGCGAGTTGAAACAACGGTATCCACACCTCCGTCTGTTCGTGTCGACCACAACGATGACCGGACAGCAGGTGGCGCGGCGCAGTTTCCAGATGGCCGACGGCTTCTTCTATTTCCCGCTCGACCTGCCGGTGATCGTCCGGCGCGTGCTCGACATTGTCCGGCCACGGCTGTTTGTGATGATGGAAACCGAGATCTGGCCCAACATGCTGCGCGCATGCCACCGGCGTGGTGTCAGGACCATCGTCATCAACGGGCGGATTTCCACCCGGTCGTTCCCGCGCTACCGGCTCGTGCGCCCGCTATTCAGACGCGTGCTCTGTTTGGTCGATCGGTTCTGCGTACAGGGCACCGACACCGCCCGCCGCCTAGCCGAGCTTGGCGCGCCGGCCGATCGCATCACCCTGACCGGGAGCTTGAAGTTCGACTCCTTGCAGGCGCAGGATGGCGCGGCCGTCTTCGGGCGTGGAGAGAATCGTGTGCTGAGGTATTTCCAGGGAGCGGAACGGCGGCCGGTGATCGTGGCCGGCAGCACGATGCCGGGCGAGAACGAGATCGTGCTGCGCGGGTTCGAGCGGATCCGCACGCTGGTCAGGACGGCGCTGCTCGTGATTGCCCCGCGCAAGCCGGAGCACTTCGACGAGGTGGAGCAGGCTGCGCGCCAGGCCGGGTTCCGCACCGTTCGCCGCACGGCCCTGGGCATCGACCAGGAGCTGCGTGCCGATGTGGTCGTGCTCGATACGATTGGCGAATTGGCACAGGTGTATCAACTGGCCTCGGCCGTCTTCGTCGGCGGCAGTCTGGTGAATGTTGGTGGCCACAACATCCTCGAGCCCGCTATCTACGGCCGGGCCGTGGTGTTTGGCCCGCACATGCAGAACTTCGCCGAGATCGCCGAGGCGTTTCTTCAGCACCAGGCCGCGGTGCAGGTGCACAGCGGGCGCGAACTGGAAGACACGCTGATCGACCTGCTGACAAATCGCGATCGCCGCGAGCGGATCGGCGAAGCCGCCCGCGCGCTGGTCGAAGCGAATCGCGGCGCCAAGGACCGCACCTTGGACGCCATCGCCACGCTGTTGCCCCTGCCGATCGCGGCCAGCGGCAACGTGGTGCCGTTTCCCGTTGGGCGCTGACCCGGCAGACGATGCTGAACTTTCTCTACGCGCACATCGCACAGGCACGCAGACGGCGATCCGGCCGTATGGGTTATCAGCGCCGGCTCCGGCGTCCCGTGATCAGCATCGGCAATCTTCGCGTGGGTGGTTCGGGTAAGACGCCGACGGTGGCGTTTGTGACTCGCCTGCTGGCCGGGATGGGGGAACACCCCGCTGTCCTGAGCCGCGGGTACGCCCGCCAGCATGCCCTTGATGGCGTGGTGGTGGTGTCGGACGGAGTCCGGCTCCGGGCCGATCTCGGCGCCAGCGGCGACGAGCCGCTGATGTTGGCTCGATCGATTCCCGGTGCAGCCGTGCTGGTCTCGCGCGATCGATTCCTTGCCGGCCGACTGGCCGAGCACCATTTCGGGGCCACGGTGCACGTGCTCGACGATGGATTTCAGCATCTGTCATTGGCACGCGACATCGACATCGTCGTGGTCAGCTCCGACGACATCGCCGACCCGCGTACGCTGCCGGGCGGACGACTGCGAGAGCCATTGTCGGCGGCTTCGGCGGCCGGTGCACTGCTGGTGACGGATGCCACCGACGATCAAGTCAGAGCGATTGGCGAGCGCCTGCAGGTGCCGCACGTATTCACGCTGTCACGAATCGTTCAGCCGCCGAGGCGGCTCGACGCGTTCGCGCCCGATGCGCCCGCCAAGCCGGGACGCCGCGCGTTGGCGATTGCGGGCATCGCGCGGCCCGAACGCTTTTTCCTGGAACTGGTGCGCGATGGGTGGGACCTGGTCGGCACGCTGCCGTTTCCCGACCATCACCGGTACACGGCACGGGATGTCGCCGCGATCGCCCGTCAGGCGCGTGCGGCTCAGGCCACTTCCCTCGTCACCACCGAAAAAGACCTGATGCGGCTGTTGCCCTTCCGACCCTTGCCGCTTCCGCTGCTCTGGGTGCCGTTGTCGGTTACCATCACGCCCGACGTCGGATTCCGTTCGTGGCTGCAGCAGCGGCTGGCCGATGCGCGGTTGCCCCGGGGGGCCGTGCCGTGCTGAAGGCGATCAGACATCGGGTCGAGTACTGGCTCGTCCTGATCACAACCGCCGTGGCGCGAGTGCTGCCCTGGGGCATCGTGCGCGCGATGGGGACCGGCCTCGGATGGCTGTTCTACGCGATCGACGGTCGCCATCGGCGGGTTGCCCTTCAGAACGTCGCCGACGCATTCCCGCATCGCAGCTACGCCGATCGTCGGGCGCTTGTTCGCGGCGTCTTTCGCCACTTCGGGCGTGTGCTATTCGAGCTGCTCAAGTTCAGTGGGCTCACGCCGGAGCAGATGCTCGAGCGGGTCCAGGTCGAAGGGGAGGACCGCCAGCGGGCCGCCCATGCCGCAGGGCGCGGTGTCCTGTTTTTCACCGGTCATTTCGGGTACTGGGAAATCCAGGCCATGGCGCACGGCGCGGCGCACAATCCCATCGCGGTGCTGGCGCGCCAGCTCGACAATGCGCGGCTGCACGAGTTGTTGGAGCGGATGCGGACCTGCACGGGCAATCACGTCATCTACCGCCGCGGGGCATTGCGCCGTGTGCTGCGGGCACTCGGGTCGAACCAGGGTGTGGCGTTGCTCATCGACCAGCACATCCAGCCTCCCGACGCGGTGACCATCAGCTTCTTCGATCGCCCGGCCGCCACGACCCTGGCGCTGGCCATGCTGGCGATGCGGACCGGAGCCCCTGTGATCCCGGTGTTCGCCTTGCCCATCTCTGCCGGCCGTTACCGGCTCATCTACGAGCCCCCGGTCGATCCGCCGCGCGAAGACACGCCTGAAGCGATTCGCGACTTCACGCAGCGGTGCACCGACGTGCTGGAGATGTACGTGCGGCGGCACCCGGAGCTGTGGCTGTGGATGCACCGCCGGTGGCGCGACAGCGATGGACTGGATGCGCCAGGTCGCGGCATGTTCCCCGAGGCAGGCGCCGACCGAGGCCCCGACGAATCATGACCACGCTGGTGCTGGCGCCCAATTGGCTCGGCGACGCGGTGATGGCGCTGCCGTCGATTGCGGACATCCGGCGGCATCCGGATACGGACAGGCTAGTGGTGGCTGCGCGTCCGGGAGTTGCCGGACTGCTGACGCTGGTCCCCGGCATTGACGCCTCCGTCACACTGGATTGTGCGGGCATCGCGTCGATCGGGCGGTTCGCGGCCGACGCGCGCACGCTGCGCGAAACCGGCGCGGACGTGGCGATTCTACTGCCCAATGCCATCCACGCGGCGCTGCTGACTGCGCGCGCCGGGATCCCGCGCCGCGCCGGGTACAGCCGCGATCTCCGGCGCCTGCTATTGACCCAAGCGGTGGCGCCGCCGCCAAGGCCCGTGCACCAGATCGATGAGTACCGCCATCTGGTGAGGGCACTCGGCTACGCCAACGGCCCGCGGGAACCGTATATCGAGGCGTCGGCCACCGTCGAGCAGGAAGGCCGCCGCCTGTTGGCTGCTGCCGGTTGGAATCCCGAGCATCGGCTGATCGGCTTCGGGCCAGGCGCCGCCTACGGCGGAGCGAAGCGTTGGCCGGCCGATCGCTATGCGGCCGTGATCGCCTCGCTGATCGGGTCGCCGCGTGCGGCGTGCGTGCTGCTGGGCAGCGATGCCGACCGACCTGCGGCGTGCGCGATCGAAGCGGAACTCGGTAGAATCGGTGTACGAGCTGCCAGTGCTCCGGTGATCGACCTGACTGGTCAGACCAGCCTTGCGCAACTGGCTGGCGTACTGGTCTGCTGCGCGTCTTTCGTGTCGAACGACTCCGGGGCGATGCACCTGGCGGCCGCGCTTGGTGTGCCCGTCGTGGCTGTGTTCGGTCCCACCGATGATCGCGGCACCGCGCCTGTGGGACGCTCCAAGACGACGATGCTGACCGCACCGGCGTGGTGCCGCCCGTGCATGCTGCGGGAGTGCCCGCTCGATCACCGGTGTATGACGGGCATTGGCGCGGACCGTGTGTTGAACGCCATCGGACAGGACCTGTGATGCAGAAACGACCAGCCGCCTTTCTCGACCGCGACGGCACGTTGAACGAAGAGGCCGGATACGTCGATCGGCTCGACAGGCTCGTGCTGTACCCCTTCGCCATCGATGCCATTCGCCTCTTGCACGACGCCGGATACCTGGTCGTGGTGATCACCAACCAGGCGGGCGTCGCGCAGGGTCTGTATGATGAGGGTTTTGTTGAGGAGACCGGCCGCTACCTGGCCGAGCAGGCACGGTTGGGTGGAACCATCATCGATGGCCACTACTACTGTCCGCATTCACCAGACGCCGCCGTCGAGGCGTATCGCACCGATTGTGAGTGCCGCAAACCCAAGGCTGGCATGGCCATTCGCGCGGCTGAGGAACTGAATCTCGATCTCACGCGTTCGGTGGTGATTGGCGATCGGTGGCGCGATCTGGCAGTGGCCCAGGCGGTCGGTGCCCGCGGCATCATCGTGAAAACAGGGTACGGCGCCACCGAGGCCCTTCAGCCGCCGCCGGGGATGGCCGCCGACGCGGTCTGCGACACCCTGGCGGCAGCCGTGGTCTGGCTGCTCGAACACCCGGCCCCGTAAACATGGCACCCATCGTCACGCTGGACGAACTCGAGCGACTGGTCGCGGCCGATCGCGCCGCCGGCCGCACGATTGCGTTGGCCAACGGGGTGTTCGACCTGCTGCACGTCGGGCACATTCGGTACCTGCAGGGCGCCGCCGCCGAAGCCGACCGCCTGATCGTCGCCGTGAACGATGACGAGGCGGTGCGGCACCTGAAAGGGGAGGGCCGTCCCGTGATGCCGCAGCGCGACCGCGCCGAACTGGTGGCGGCGCTGCGTGGCGTGGACTACGTCGTGGTGTTCTCCGGCCGCACGGTGGCTGATGTGCTGTTGCGCCTGCGGCCGGACGTGCACTGCAAGGGCACCGACTATACCGTCGACACCGTTCCCGAGCGTCCCGTTGTGCAATCCTACGGCGGTCGCACGGCGATTGTTGGCGATCCCAAGGATCACTCGACGCGCGATGTGCTCTCACGGTTGACCACTCGCTGATGGAACGATCGGTTCTCATCGTCCGCCTCGGCGCCCTTGGCGACATCGTGCACGCGTTGCCCGTGGCGGCCGAGCTGCGTCATGGGTGGCCGGGCGTGCGCATCGACTGGCTGGTCGACTGGCGCTACCATTCACTGCTCGAACTGGCTCTCGACCTGGATCGGCTGTTCATCGTCGGCGCACCGCCGCGCCAGGATCTGCAGGTCCGGCTTCGTCATCAGGACCGTGTGTACCACGGTCTGAGCGGATACGTGGCAGCGATACGCGACCTGCGCAGGGCACACTACGATGTGGCACTCGACCTGCAGGGCCTCATCAAGTCCGCAGCGTTGGCACGCGCGGCCGGCGCACGGCGCACCATTGGCTTTGGCCGCGCCCTTGTGCGGGAACCCGCTGCGGTGGCGTTTTACACCGAGACGGTGAAGCCGCCGCCGGGCGGCCATGTGATTCGTAAGAACCTGGCGGCCCTGGCGGCGCTCGGCTTCGAGACGACGACACCGGACAGGTACTGCCATCTGGAAATACAGTCAGCCCGCTCGGTTGACGCGGCGCGCATCCGGCTCGGTCTTCCGGCTGACGCCCGGTTTGCTGTCTTGAATCCTGGCGGCGGCTGGCCCAACAAGCGGTGGCCGCCGGAGCGGTTTGGAGAGGTGGCCCGCCATCTGCGCGATCGGCATGGCCTGCGGTCGCTGGTGCTGTGGGGGCCTGGCGAAGACGAACTGGCAACCCAGGTGGCGGCCGCTTCTGATGGCGCGGCGGCGACAGCGATGGAAACGACGCTCGGCGATCTGCTGGCGTTGATGAAGGTAGCAGCGGTGGTCGTGGCCGGCGACACCGGCCCCCTGCACCTGGCTGCATCAATAGGCGCACCGATTGTCGGCATCTACGGACCGACCAACCCCGAGCGCAACGGGCCGTGGGACCCGATGGACATCTCCGTCTCGCGGTTTGACCAGTGTGCGTGCCACCACAAGCGCCGGTGCACCCACACAACCTGGTGTCTGGCGCAGATCAGCGCAGCCGAGGTCAACGAGGCGGTTGATCGTCGGCTGCGGCGGGTCGCCGGCGTGTCGTCGCTCGACGTCCCCCGCTAGAGGTCACGATATGATGATGAGGTGTCTTCGCCCACGGCCAACCTGCCCGCGCTGACGGCCCAACTCGCACGTCTGCGAGTGCCGCTCGGGTTTGCGGCCGGACTGATTTCCGTGGTGATCGCGCGTCCCACCGCCACCAGCGTCGCGGTCGGCACGCTGGTGGCCCTGTCGGGAGAAGGCATTCGCGTGTGGGCGGCCGGCCACCTGGAAAAGAGCCGAGAGGTGACCCGCTCGGGACCCTACCGATGGGTTCGCCACCCCCTTTACGTCGGATCGACGGTGATGGGTGCCGGAATCAGCCTGGCCTGCGCCAGCCTGTGGGTGGCGCTGATCGCGGTTGTGTACCTCGGCACCACGCTTACCGCCGCAGTCCGCACGGAGGAGACCTTCCTCCGGGCGCGCTTCGGCACGCAGTACGACGAGTACTGCAGCGGTTCTGCGGGAACCGTGGATCGAACGTTCAGCTGGGATCGGGTGTGGCGCAACCGCGAGTGGCGGGCGTTCATCGGCCTTGGTGCGGTTGTCGCGCTACTGGCCGCCAAGACGGCCTGGCTCGGCTAATTGGCCTGAATCCGCGCGCGAATCTCGCAAAAAGCGGGTGTGATAGCATGCCCGTAAGTTTTTGCCAGCTATGACTTTTCGCAAGATCGTGGGACACCATCGCCTGATCGGGCTCGTTGGCAGAGCCATCGCGGCCGATTCGTTGCCGCCAAGCCTGATTCTGTCCGGGCCCGACGGCGTCGGGAAGCGTCAGTTCGCATTGGCTGTCGCCCAGTCACTCAACTGTGTGGACCCGGTTACCGATCCGGCAACCGGGCTGCGTGATGCCTGTGGGCGGTGCGTTGCCTGTGGCAAGATTGTCCGCGGAAACCATGCCGACGTGCTGCTGGTTGGCCCCGACGACGGCGGTTCGATCAAGATCGATGTGATCCGCCAACTGGTCGGCCAGACCGCGTACCGTCCGTTTGAAGGCCGCACGCGAATAGTCATCGTGGATCAGGCCGATCAGATGGGCGAGGACTCGCAGAACGCCCTCCTGAAAACACTGGAGGAGCCGCCCTCTCGCAACGCGTTCATCCTGGTCACGTCGCACCCGGATCTATTGCTGCCGACCATCCGCTCGCGGTGCTGCCAGCTGCGATTCGGGCCACTGGCACCCGCCGAGATTGCTTCGGCTTTGAGGAACCAGCACGGATACGCCGAGCGGGATGCGAAAGCGGCTGCCGCGCTGGCACATGGCAGCCTTCGTCGCGCCCTCGACCTGGGCGCCGCCGCGACCTCCGATGACCGTGGCGTCGCGGCCGCCGTACTGCACGAGGTCGCCACCTCCGCCGATCCCCGCGTGCGCCTGGCGGCGGGGGCAGCGCTGCTGGTCGGGCCGAATAAGAAGGGGAAGGATCGCGAAGGCAAGACGCCAAGCGGGGCCGATCGCGGCCTGGTGGCGGCACGTCTGCGCGCGATGGGTGCACTGCTGCGTGACGTGACGATTCTCACAATCCGCGCGCCGGAAACGGCGCTGGTCAACCTCGATCTCAGGGCCGAGCTGGAACCCCTGGCGAGCGTGTACGACCGGCCCCGGCTCGAGCGCGCGTTTTCGGCAGTCGGACGAGCTCTCGGTGCGCTGGAGCGCAACAACGCCAGTCCCAAAATCGTGGTGGACTGGCTCGCGTTCCAGTTGTAGCGGCAGCTGGTGCCGGCAGCCTTAGATGCCGAGGACTATGAGCGCTGGACGTTCCGGCGCCGTCGTAAGGGTCAAGACCATTCCCGGCGCAATGGTGCGAGCGGCGGTGCTGTTCGAGGTTGATCCTCCGTTTGTCGACGGCGAACCTGTCATCATCCACGCCGATGGCACGCTCGTGATGGGACATGTGGTGTCGACTCCCGCTGCCGTGCTGGACCGGCACGGGCCGATCGGTAGCCTGCCACACGTGCTTCGCCGAGCCGACGCGCAGGATCTCTACCTGCGACAGCGGCACGAGCAGCGCGAGGTCGACGCCTTTCGCATCGGGGTGATGAAGATTCGCGAGCGCGGCCTGGCCATGAAGCTGGCTCGGGTGGAACAGGCGTTTGACGGGTCGAAGCTGCTGTTTTTCTTTACCGCCGAGGAGCGGGTGGATTTCCGCGAACTGGTGCGGGAACTGGCAGCCGATTTCAAGACCCGCATAGAACTGCGCCAGATTGGCGTGCGCGACGAAGCCCGCATGCTGACCGGCTATGGCACGTGCGGCCGGCCGCTCTGCTGCAGCACGTTTCTGAAATCGTTCGAACCGATTTCGATCAAGATGGCGAAGCAGCAGGACCTGGCGCTCAATCCCGCCCGGTTGTCGGGATTGTGCGGCCGCTTGAAATGCTGCCTGCGCTACGAACTGGTTCCAGGTCCTGCCACCGCCGTTGCCGTCACGGCCACCGACGAGGCCTACCCGGGCAGCTCTGACGAAGGCGGGCGCAGCACATACGCGTGCGGCGGATGCCGAGGCTGCGGCCCTGGCGGCTGCCGATGAGCCTTCCCCGCATTGCGATCACGCTGGGCGATCCGGCCGGTATTGGGCCTGAGATTGCCGAAAAGGCGCGTCGCGATGTTCGCGTCACCCAGGTGTGCCAACCCGTGCTGTATGGTCCGCCGGCGCCGGAGCGATTCGCGCCTGGACGATTGTCGGCCGAAGCGGGTCGCGCGGCCTACGACGCGATTGTGGCGGCCGTCGATGATGCCCTGGCCGCCCGCGTGCAGGGCGTGGTGACGGCGCCCATCAACAAGGCGGCGTTCGCGCTGGCGGGGCTGCCCTGGCCAGGCCACACCGAGTTGCTGGCGCACCTGACGGGCGCCTCGCAGGTGGCCATGATGTTCCACACCGAGGCGATGCGTGTCGTGCTGGCCACCATCCATGTGCCGCTTGCTGAGGTGCCGGCGCTCATCACCCAGGACCTGCTGGAGCGAGTGGTCCGGCTCACAGCCCATGAACTGCCGCGACTCGGGTACCCGGTGCCACGCATGGCCGTAGCCGGGCTCAACCCGCACGCGGGCGAGGGCGGCGTGCTGGGCCTCGAGGAACAGCACGTGTTCGCGCCGGCCCTGGCGGCGTGCCGGCGAGATGGCATCGACGTGGCCGGCCCGTTCCCCGCCGACACGCTGTTTGTCCGCGCGTCGAGAGGCGAATTCGACCTGGTCGTGGCCTGCTACCACGACCAGGGATTGGTGCCGGTGAAGCTGCTGGCGTTTGGCCACGCCGTCAACGTGACGCTGGGCCTCCCGATCATCCGCACGTCGGTGGATCACGGCACCGCGTTCGACATCGCGGGTACTGGCCGCGCCGATCACGGAAGTTTGGTCGAGGCCATCCGGCTGGCGGCTCGATTTGCCAATGCGACAGGCATGCCGGTTCGCTTTGTCGGAGCCGGGCGATGACCATCAGCGACGAACGCAAGAAGGCGGAGTGCATCGTCGCGGACAACCGCAAGGCGCACCACGACTATCACCTGTTCGAGACATTCGAGGCAGGGGTCGCGCTGCTCGGTACCGAAGTGAAAGCCATTCGCGAGGGGCGCGTCAACCTGCGGGACAGCTTTGCCCGGGTGGTCGACGGCGAGATCTTCGTCCACAACGTGCACATCGGGGCGTACAGCAGCCGAGGCTACGCCGACCACGAGGCGCTGCGCCCGCGCAAGCTGCTGCTGCACCGGCAGGAGATCAAAAAACTGGTCGGGAAGACGACCGAACGCGGCATGACCATCGTGCCCGTGCGGATGTACTTCAAGAACGGGCGCATCAAGCTGGCCATCAGCTTGGCCAAGGGCAAACAGGCGCACGACAAGCGCGAGACGATCCGGCGGCGCGAAACCGA
>ERZ1292640.628-Hain-H43-02um-R1-628-length-28690-cov-6_pt2 | contig 11642 bp, 8 predicted proteins | sample MGYA00564404_ERZ1292640 | MGnify/ENA primary metagenome ERZ1292640 (study PRJEB36523, sample SAMEA6512636) | groundwater metagenome | collected 2019-01-08 | study: AquaDiva: Metagenomics assemblies of 32 groundwater samples | reverse complement strand
GCCGGCGACCCGATCGTAGCCGGGCTGGGTGACCTGGCGTCCGATGTGCCGTACAGCGCGCGGTAGTCCTCGGCGGTTCCAATCACGCGGCGCAGGTAGTTCTGGGTTTCGGGAAAGGGAATATCGTCGATGAACTCGTCGCGGTCCAGACCAGGCCGCTCGGCCTTCCAGCGCACGGCCCTGCTGTCGCCCGCGTTGTAGCCGGCCAGGGCGAAGTACTCATCGCCGAATTGCCGCACCAAATCCGCGAAATAGGCCGTGCCGATACGGACGTTGGTGTCCGGCACGGTCAGCTTTTTTGTGCTGTAACCGCGCAGGCCGAGCTTTCTGGCGTACAACCGGCCCGTCGACGGCACCACCTGCATCAGGCCAATCGCGTTGGCCCCCGACACCACGCGGGCATCGAAGGTCGACTCCTGCGCCATCAGAGCCGTCACCATGTAGGGATCCAGCCCGTTCAGCGCCGAGTACTTCGTGATGAGCGGCCAGTAGTCGCGGGGGAACATGATTCTCAGAATATCGGCCGGCAAGATCTCGCCCCCAGCCGCGAGGAACTGCGGGTACGCCTGCCGCATCAACGTGATGGCCGGCCTCAGATCGCCCTTCCTGTTCACCAACCACGCGCGCGTGGCCAGCAGGACGGGACTGGAGCCGTAGGCGCGCTCGGCGTACTGGACTTCGTCGAGCGCTTCGTCGTTCATCTCGGCCGCGATCAACCACCGGATCAGGCCGGCGGTCGGCACGCCGGGGCTGTCGGCCCCGAGCGGGCCTGGTGCCACAAACCGGGCCGCGGCTTCAGGGCCTCCTGGCACCGCAAGCCCGTGCGATCGCAGCCATTGGGCCGCCAGCCGGCCGTAGTAGGAATTCCGGTAGTCCTCCACCAGCAGACGCAGACGCACTTCGGCCCCGCTCCGATCGCCGAATTTCTCGCGCGCTTTCCCGGCCCAGTAGAGCCAGGACGGTCGGAAGTCCGATCTGGGGAATGCGGCTGCTGCGCGTTCGAATACGTCAATCGCTTCCGAGGCGCCCCCGAGTCTGTAGGTCCTCCATCCCACTTTCCAGTGCGCGCGCGGCGTGTACTTCCCGGCGGGGAAGCGAGACGCGATCTCCCGGAACACCTGATCGGCCTGCTCGTCTTCGTTCTGCACCATGAAGTGGGTCGCCAGGTTGTTGAGGGCTTCTTCGGCCCAGGTACTGTCCGGATACTGGTCGACCAGCCTGCGCACCAGCCCGATATACGCCTCGGCATCGCCGGCCGTCCGCGTGGCGCTCAGGTAGAAGAACAGCGCTTCGGCCCGGCGGGATGCCGAACCGAGGTACGGCCGCAGGGCTTCGCGCGCGCGGTCGTCTCGTCGCAGGTAGTGATCGCACTCGGCCAGACGAAGCGCAACCAGTTCGGACTCGTCGCCGGCGACGTACGGTCGGACGGTTGCAAACGCCGCGCGTGCCGGATCGTACCACCGGGCCGCAAACAATCGCTCGGCGCGGGCAAGCTCCTTCGGCACGCGGGAAGATCCGGCCTCCAGGGGTTCGCGCGACGAGTTGGCCAGCTCGTCGGCTGCGGCGGCGGCCTCGTCGCTGGTGGGCCACTCGTAGAGGATGCGTTCGTAGGTCGCAACGGCGCGCGTCGGCTGGCCGGCCAACTGCGCCGCGTGCGCCAGGCGCAGCAACACATCGCTGAATGTGGCCGGTGTGCGGGCCAACAAGTCTTCGTAGATGGCGATGGCTCCCGTGTAATCGCGCAGCGCTTCGGCGGCCTCGCCTTCTCGCAGCCCTGCCGCTTCGACGAGGAATCCGGGCGGCTGGGCGACGCGCACCCGGCCCAGCGTGTCGCGTGCCTGCTGAAAGCGCTCGAGACGAAGCTCGGCTACGCCCTTCAGGTAGATGGCGTAGCCGGCCAACGGTGTCGTGGCCAGGACGACTGTCTTGATGAGCGGGAGGGCCTGGGACGGTTTGTCGGATGTCAGCAGCGTTGAGGCCCGCGCGAGATCGCGAACCGCCAGGATGGCATCGGGGCGTGCCGGAAGGCGCCACCCAATCGGCGGCACCAGCCAGCACTCGTCACGGATGGCCGGCACGGCTGGATGCACCGTGCTCCGCAGATCCGGCGCCTGTGCCTCCCCGCGCTGTGTGGTTGGATGAGGGGTGCGCTCGGCCGATGGCATCGCCGACACGGCGGCCACCATCAGGCCGGCAGCAATGATCGTCGGTCGCACGCTGTCGCGTCGCCTCTTACAACGCCCCGAGCAACGTGGCATCGCCGTTGGCGAGCGTCCGCACGAGTTCCTGGCCGAAAAAGTCCATTTTCGATCGGATCGGCGCCGGGACCCGTTCCTCATAGAGCCGCCGCGCGCGGTCGATTTCTGGCCGCAGCCGGTCGCCAAGATTGCGATCGCGCCGGCCCTGCGTGACCGCCGCCTCGTGGTAGAGCTTGATCTCCGACACCAGCAACCGCGCATACCGGCGCGCTGCATCATCCTCTTCGCTTCCGGTGGCGTGGATCGTCCGGGTGTGCGGGGCGTATCGCGGCGAAGGGGCGGTATCCGGAATCGTAATCGTGGGGTGGGCGGACCGGGTCACGGTGAGCACCTCGAGGCATCGGGCCGCATGGCGCGTCAGCACGTCGATCACCTCCGGCCAGGGCCTGGGCACCTCGTGACGCCCCGGCGAGGCATCGTCGGCGTACACCACGGCGACCGACTCCCCGCCCACGCGAACCGGAACGGCCAGTCCCATCCGATCGGCCGGCAGCAGCCCGAATGGCACCGGCACCGTGTGGCCCGCGTCAACGCTGGATGTGTTGACGGGACCGCCGGTACGAACCGCCTGCACCAACAGGCCCGGCTGATCGGCGCCAATCTCCACCTTGCGTACGTCGATCCCGGCGTCGAAGCCAGCCGCATGCCATCCGACAAACCGCCGTCCGCGCACGAGGAAAATCGCGGCCCTCGGCGCTTCGCGCCCAACGACTTCTCCGAGCACACCGAGGACGTCGGTCAGCGAGCGGGCCGCATCGAGCCGCCGCATGGCGTCAGCCAGACGACCGATCTGCGCCAGCTCCGCCTGCCGCTCGGTCGCTGTCGCTTCGATCAGTGAATGTTCCGTCTGCTGTACCGCTTCGTGGCGGGCCGTCTCGACGGCCAGCGCCTGGCGGCGCTCGGCCTCGGCCCGCACCGATGCCAGCGCCGCGTCGTGCGAGCGGGCGGCCTCGACTCTGGCGGCCGCCACGGCCTCGTCCAGGCGCCTCGTCAAGATGGCCTCGTTGTCGCGAGAAGCCTCGGCACGCGCGGCCGCCATGGCCGACTCGATTCTCCTGCCGTCATCGGCGTGTACCTGGGCCAGCGCCGCATCGTGGCGACGCGCCAGCTCGGCACTGGCCAGCGACACCGCGTCTTCGATGCGCCGCGCAAGGTCGGCCCGCGCCGACGCCAGCGCCGACTCGCGATCGCGCACCATCTCGGCCTTGGCGGCCGACACCGCTTCGTCGAGGCGGCGAGCGTGGTCCGCACGCGCGGCGGCCGCCGCCTCGTCAACCCGCCGGGCCCCTTCCAGGCGGGCGGCAGCCACGGCCTCCTCAAGCCGCCGGCTGTGGTCGCCTTGAACGGCGGCCACGGCTTCCTGGGATCGCTTGGCGATTTCCGATTCGGCGGCCAGGCGCACTTCGCGCACCGCCGACACGCGCTCAGTGGCCGCGACCTGACCGATCTCGGTGGCGAGCGCCCGCAGACGCTCTCCGAGTTGGCCCGACAGCTGTCGGGTGGCCGATTCGATGATTTCGTTGATCTGCTGGTCGAGTGACATGCCGTGTCGGCGCCCTGTCGCCGTCCGTAGGGATTGGCCGCATTATGCCACAACTCCAGAGGGGAGAGCGGTTTGACAGTCTTGGACCGCCAGCCGTAGAATGAGCAGAGAGTGCATCGGTCTGCACGCCTGCCGTATGGCTGGCCTACGCGTCTCGATATGGGGGCGATACTGGCTTCGACGGGGGTACTGGACCGAAGGCCGCATGCCGAGCCCCATCGACTCGTTAATCCGGTGGAAACAACCTAACTGCGAACACGCAGCTCGCTCTCGCGGCTTAAGTAACCGCGACGTCCACTCCGTTCGGGCCTGCACGGCGGGACTGGATGTCATCTTCGCAGGCTAGCTGACGCGCGCGGTTCCGACTCGCGTCGGCGAAATCTTCTCGGAGCTAGCTGGCGGCGGTTTCTCGCTGCTCCTTCACGCAGCCGGCGAACCATTCAAGAGCGGACACGCATGTAGAGTCCTTCGGCAACGTGCTTTCGGACGCGGGTTCGACTCCCGCCGCCTCCAGACTTCGCTCGCTCGCTGTACACGCGAGCGAAGTCTGCCACGCCGAAGCGGTGGGAGGAAGGGATCGAGCCGGACCGCCGCGAAGGCGGGGGGCCTTCGTCTTGGCGAGCCACATGTCAGGCGAAGTCTGCCACCCTCCTCTCTCCTCCAGATCGCAGAATCTCCAATCGGCGTTTGTCGGTGAGCTGTGAGGACTGACAAACGCTGCGGCGGACTTGGCCTCTCCGTTGCTTTCTCGCAACTCGTGGTTACTCCACCGAAGCGCTTCGTCTACGTTCTAGAGAGCATGCGCGATTCAACTCGTCACTACGTTGGCCTCAGCCTCGAGGCTGGACGTGGCAGGGCACGCTGCGGAACCGGAGCGGCACGCAGACCGCGTGGGACGCCACGGTTCAGTACAACTCCGACGAACTTGGAGGAGTGACGCGACACCTCGACGGCAAGCTCTCGTTTCGCCCGCGACCGAGCTGGCAGCTGTCGGTCAGTCCCGTGTACGAGCGCGAGATCAATCCCCGGCAGTACGTCACCACGGCCAGCGGGGGGCGGCTGGACACGTACGGCAGCCGCTACGTTCTTGCGTTCATCGACCGGACAACGCTGTCCACCCAAGTGCGCTTGAACTACACGTTCAAACCTGATCTGAACCTGGACGTGTATGTGGAGCCCTTCGCGGCGAGCGGCCGCTACTACGACTTCGGCGAGCTGCTGGCGGCGCGAAGCCGATTCCTGCGCGCTTACGGTGCCGACGGTACGACAATTGAGACGCTGGCCGACGGTAGCCGAATCGTTCGCGACGGTCCCGATCCGATTCGCAGCCAATCGGCAGCCACGTGAGCCTCGGCGACATGTTTGGATCGCTCGGCGCGCCGGGTACCAACTTCTTCGCGATCAAGGCGAGTTTCTGGATCGCGAAGTAGCCTGCTTGAGTCCTGCTTCTCGCACCGATGAGCTTGTGACGCCGTGAACCGTTCAGCGCACCTGGATCTTCTCGAGGTACTTCGCTAAGTTCGCGCACCTTAACATGGACGGTTCGTCCTTCCACATGATGCGGAACAACGTCCCCCAGACGGGCATCTCGTCGGCGACGCCATCCCTCATGAGGGTCGGTTGTCCGGTCTGGGGGGAAAGCTTCAGAACGCTCCCGGGCCGATCGCCCGAGATGAACCGGGCGACGCTGGTGCGGTTGAACTTGCCCCCGTTTCTGACAGCAATCTGTGTCAGGTCCGGAACCGGCGTCTTGAGTCCCGCCGCGGAGGGACCGTCCCCCTTGCCGGCCGCGCCATGACACTGGGCGCAGTAGGCCGCGTACAGGTCTTTCCCGTCTATTGAGCTGATCGGGCGCAGTTTCGCCCCACTGGGCTGTGCCGCGGGCGCCTGCCAGGCCGACACGGCCGTGAACGCGAACAAGACCCCCGGAAGAACGCTCCAGTATCTCCATGTCATTGTGCACCTCAGAAAGGAGCCTGATGTTTGGGGGGCGACCTCGCCGTCGAAGGCCACGCGTGCCGCCGGCGGCGTGAACGGACGGCGACCGGACGCATCGACGACATCCTCGGACTGATCTGTTCCGGGACTTCCGTTTTGGCTGTCCGAATTGGCACCGTTATACACCAAAGCCCGCCACGTACAGCCAAATTTGCTTCTTCCACTGATCTTCACCCTGTGGAACAGGCAAGCTATCGGTCGTACGCCGAATCGTGATCGGGATGAAGAGAGATCAATCGTAGGAAGTCGCCATCACAAAATGCGACCGCGCGAATTCGCTGACTCAGGCGAAGCGAGTACCCCATGGTGCCGTTTGGCGCCTTCAGGTGCTCGAGTGCTTCCCAACGGAAGCCCGTGTGATGATACAGGCTGTTCCAGTCCAGTTCGCGCAGCCGGCGCAGGGAGGCGACGACTTGCTTCAGCTCGTCGGCCTGGAGGCGGAAGAAAACGTCCTGGAACTCCGGGCTGTTCAAGTCCAGGCGAATACGGCTACCGGCGGCGGGCACGTGCGCGCCTGGTCCGACTCGGTCGGCCCTTCAAGAGATCCTCGACATCGGTTTCCTGAGGCTTGTTCGACGCAGCCCACGTGAGCCCCCGTTCGATTCGGGAACGGTGCGGTTCCTCAAGCGTCCAGAGCTGATTCTCGGGCACCATCGCGACCGCCGTAAGCAGGACGGTCCCGTCCGTGCGCCGCTCGAGACGCAGCGTCTTTCCCGCGTATCTTTTGCCCAATGAGATCTGGCCGCTCATGCCGACCACCTTGATCTCGATCTCCGGGGCTGGGAATTCGGCTGTCTCTTTCATGCGATCATGCTATCATGCCGTGGTGCTCAAGGCAAGCTGGCCCAGGATTTCGTTTACATTCTATCCCCGGCTACTGCTGCGCTCCTCGCCCTCCGCGACCACCAGTGGGCGGCGCGGGGGTTGCCGCCGGGGGCGGCGGCGGGACGTAGGACCAGTTCAGCATCGCGTTGAACACCAGGTTGAACTCGCCGTGGTTCTGCCAGCGGTAGATCGGGTTGTTGGCGAAGAGGATCACGCGCCCCTTGCCGTTGTGGGCGTTCGGAATGTCGGCCGCGATCACTTTCTGCCGCAACTGATCTGCGCCAGTCATCGAGCCGCTCAGCACGGACGAATCTCCGCCGACGTAGCGGGCGAGGATGTTGCCCGAATCGGCCAGGCCGACCCGTAGCGTGGACCCGCCCACGTACTTGATGGGCATGATCTTGTCGGTGTAGCCGTAGAATACCGGGTGGTCGGGCCGCCCCACTTCGGCCTGGACAATGGGCCGCTGCGCCGCGACGCCGGTAATCGCTTCGGCGTCGATGGTGTGCGCCCAGCCGAAGTCGATCGGGAATCGCACGGCCGCGCCGGCCGCGATCAACGTCCCGCCCGCTTCCAGGAACTTCGCGAACGCGTCCACACCGTCCTGTCCCATGCCGCCCGACATGTCTGGCGTGTCGCCATACATGCCGAGAAACGTGTACTTGTCGCTCTTCTGGTACGGCTGCGGCCGCGCGGCCGGCGCCTGCAAAGCGGTTTGCCGGGTGATGTTCTGGACGGCCATCAGGATGATGTCGTACTTGGCACGCAGGTCGCCCTTCTTGACCTGCTCCTTGTAGATCAGGTCGTACGGGATGCCGAAGTTGTCGAACGTGAGCCGGTACCAGCCGAGGTCCTGCGTGCCCGTCCACTGCGAGTAGATCGCCACGCGAGGCGCCGGCGAGTCGTGCATCGCCACCTGCGGCAGCGCGGTCAGTGCGGCGGCCGTCAGGCCGAGTTCTTCGACCGAGGCCTTCGCCGCGGCCGCTGGCACGCCCGTGATGACGAACGAGCCGGCCGGGAACTCCACGCTTTCGGCCGCGAAGCTCTTCTCGGCGATCGTCATCGGCACGGTCTTGAGCCGGTACCTGAACGCGATCATGTTGTTCGAGCCGTTGTGCGCCACGGCCAGCCCGGCCGTTCCCGCGCCCGCGACGCGGCCTTTGAAACTGACTTGCTTGACGGGCGTGGTCGCCACCTTGAGGATGGCCGGGTCCGCGATCTCCTTCACGTCCACGAGCATCTGCAGCCCCATTGTCCAGCCGCTGTCGTCGTAGGTCGTGAGCCTGGTGTCCGGGTAGAGCTGCTTCTCGAGCAGGTTCTTCGCAAGCCGCCCGTAAGGCTGGTCACGCTTGATGACCCAGGAGCCGGCCGGATACGTCGCGTCGCCGATCTTGAACTCGCTGCTGGCCTGGCCGATCTCGATGCCCTGAACGCGCAGGATGCGCACGAGCTCTGCGGCCTTCGTCATCTCGCGCTGCACCGGAATGACAAACCCGTGCGGGGCTTTCGTCTTGCCGTCTTCGATGGCGTTCCTCGTCTTGACGTAGAAGTTCTCGACGATGGTGCCGGGAAACATGGAGGTGAGCTGGAGCGCCGACAGGACGCCCGTCTGCATGTAGTTGGTGTTGTTGCGTCGGGTGAAGGTGTTCGCCGCGTTGGGCGGAACCGGCAGACCGCGATACCATTCGCGATCCTGCGCGCCGCCGCGGCCCGTCGGCACTGCGCTGGCGCCGCGCCCGTCGGCGCCTTCGGGCGGTGTGCCGCCTCGGCCGCTTTCGGCGGGTGTGCCGCCTCGGCTGGTCTCCGCCGCTTGCGCGCCGCCTCGGCCGGTTTCAGCCGCCGTCGTTGCGCCGCGCCCGGTTGTGGCCGCCAGGGTCGCTGCGCGGCCTCCGCCCTCGGCTGGCGGGGCGTCTCCCCCGCCGCCGCGTCCGGCGGGAGGCGTCCCCGGGTCGCGGCCCGACTGCGTCTCGTACATCTTCATCAGGCCGTTGTGGTTGTAGGCCACCGACGCGTAGTAACCCGGCGACCAGCCGTCCATGAAGGCGTGCGTGTAAACGCCGGGCATGCCCCATTTCGTCATCTGCGCGAGTTCCCAGTTCGAGAACCACGGCAGCTCGGCGAAGAGCAGCGGATCCAGATTCGGATTCTGAGGAGGTCCGCCGCTGTAGGTGTACATCAGCGGCATCGACTCGTGCAGATCGTGCATGATCGGCGGGTGCGCGGTGAAGTACCACTCCGTCAGCGCGCGCATCTGGACGAGCGCGAGGTTAATGTCGCGGTTGTTGTCGTGGTAGACGTATTTCCCCCAGTACGGCACACTACCAATCCCGACGCCAATCCCGACGCCGATCCCGGCCCCGGGCCCGCCACCCCGTCCGCCCGCTTCGCCGCCTCGCCCGCCCTGTTCGTCCGTCGTTGCGCTTTGCGCCGCCGCCTGACCCGCGCGGCCGCCCGCCTGGGCGCCGCGTCCCGTATCGGCGGCGTTGCCGGCCGCCGCCGTCGGCTGGCCCGACGGCGGTGACGGAAGTGTCGCGGCCTGCTCGGCGACCTCGAGGCCGCGGTAGAACCAGTCCACCTGGCGATCGCGGCCATCGACGTCGGCGACCGGCGTCACCGACAGGTACACGTTGTTGCGGATCTGCGCGATCATCGGCGAGGTCTCGACCGCCACGCGGTAGACCAGCTCCATCAACATCTCCGATGGACCGGTCTCGGTGCTGTGCAGCCCGCCAATCGCGTGGTAGTTCGGCTTGGTGGTCGCGATCACCTGCTTGATCTGCGCCTCCGACAGACCGCGCGGATCGGCCAGCTTCGCGAGGTTGTCGCGGTTCTGCGCGAGCGTCTTCATGTTGGCCTCCGACGACACCCACACCACCACGAGTTCGCGGCCCTCGTCTGACCGGCCAATCGTCTCGACCTTGACACGCGGTGTCGCCGCGGCGAGCGCCCGGTAGTACTTCAGGATGTCGGCGTAGTAGGTCAGCTTCTTCGGCGCGCCGACGTAGTACCCGATCACGTCTTTCGGCGTCGGGATCCCGCGCACGATCGGCAGATGGTCGACCAGCGGGCTGCCGAACTTCGCGTCGCCCGTCCATTCCTTGTAGAGCTTCGCGAACGCCTCATCCTGGGTCTGCTTCGGGTCCCGGGTGTCGAGCGACATCTGCCGGGCCTGCGTGATCCCGACTGCCAGCATCAGCAGGCATACGCCGATCAACACGACCGACCATCGACGACGAACAGTGGTTTCAGCGCTCATGGGACACAGCTCCTCTGAGGAGGTGATTAGGGGCGGCGTGGCGGGAATGGCCTATTATGGGATGGAAACATAGCACGGCTCGAGGCTCGACTGATGCGGAATCGCTAGTAACCAGCACAAGCGCCGGCCCTCCGACGCGCTTCGGCTATACTCCAATCGTTCATGACACTCGCGCTGCGAAAACAAGATCAGCGAGGCGTTCCTCGGGTTTCACCGAAACTCACCCCTCTGTTGAAATGGGCTGGTGGCAAGAGGTGGCAGGTTCCGCACCTGAGGCCTCTTTGGGAACCGCACAGTCATCGCCGTCTGGTCGAGCCGTTCTGTGGCGGACTTGCGGTGACGATGGGACTCGTGCCCGATCGCGCGCTGCTGAACGACGTCAATCCTCATCTCATCAACTTCTACCGCTGGCTGAAGCGCGGACTCCACATCGAGATCGAGCTTCGCAACGACAAGGACCTGTTCTACCGGCACCGAGTCCGTTTCAACGAACTTCTTCGCAAGAAACGGTCATCGTCGCGTGAAGCGGCCAGCCTCTTCTACTTCTTGAACCGAACCGGCTTCAACGGCCTTTGTAGATTCAACGGCAGCGGCGAGTTCAACGTCCCTTTCGGTCGGTACAACCAGATCGGATACGTGCGCGATTTCTCTGAGTCCCGTGAGGCGCTCCGCCGATGGCAGTTTACCTGCATGGACTTCGAGTCGGTTGAGCTCCAGCCGGGTGATTTCGTCTACGCCGATCCGCCATACGACGTAGAGTTCACCCAGTACGCCCAGGGCGGGTTCTCTTGGTCAGACCAGGAACGAACGGCGCACCGGCTGGCCCGCCATCCAGGACCAGTTGTCCTGGTCAACCAAGCAACAGACAGAATCAGGCGGCTCTACGCGTCGCTCGGATTCATGCTGACGCATCTTGAAGCGCCGCGGAGAATCAACTGCAACGGCGATCGTACTCCGGCGATAGAGGTGTTCGCCACGATGAATCTGTAACGGCAGGGTGATTCGGCCGCGCTTGACTTTCGTGTTTTCTTCGCCTATCCTTGCGTTTTGCGCCGCCGCCCGCAGTACTTCCGCTGCACGCGACGGGGCATGAATCTGGAGGACGCGATGGATCAGAAGGCGTTGTTCCTGAAATTCTGGGAGAAAGAGGCTCCGACCACCAAGAAAGTGCTCTCACGCATCACCGAAGGCTCCGACTACCGCCCCGACCCGAAATCGCGCACGGCGCGCGAGATCGCATGGCTGATCGTCCGCGAAGAGATTGTATTGGCCGAAGGGCTCGAGAAAGGCGCCTTCGAATGGGTCGAAGTCCCTGCACCTCCCACCGTCAAGGAGGTCCTCGAGACGTACGACCGGCATCACGACGACATCACCCGGCGGCTGCATGCGCTCAACACGGAGCGCTGGGAGCGAAAAGTCCCCTTCGTGTACCAAGGCCAGGAAGTGATGAGCGAGCCGGGGTACGACAACGCGTGGGGGTTCCTGTTCGATATGGTCCACCACCGCGGCCAGATCTCGACGTACTTGCGTCCGATGGGATCGACGGTCCCGCAGATTTATGGGCCAAGCGCTGACGAACCGATGTAAGCGATCGTCAGTGGTCACGATCCTCACCTTCGGTGTAGGATCCGTCGTGCCCGAGGCGCCGCCGTGCGCCGCGGCGCCGATTGGAGGCCGCCATGCGCTCGTTCACTCATGGGATCGACCGACGTACATTTGTTCGCACCCTCTCGGCGAGCCTGGCGTTCGCGCCGATCGCGGG
>ERZ1292640.3822-Hain-H43-02um-R1-3822-length-11642-cov-4_pt1 | contig 11642 bp, 11 predicted proteins | sample MGYA00564404_ERZ1292640 | MGnify/ENA primary metagenome ERZ1292640 (study PRJEB36523, sample SAMEA6512636) | groundwater metagenome | collected 2019-01-08 | study: AquaDiva: Metagenomics assemblies of 32 groundwater samples | reverse complement strand
CAGCCTGAAAATTCAGTTGTATTGGAAGTTTCTGCTTTAGATATTACGAGAAGTAACAACTGGCATTCGTGCGGTCTAGACAGCGATGGAAAAGCATTCTCATTACGAATACCTGTTGTTGAAAGTTACCGCGATGATAAAACTGTACAAGAATGTGCTAGTACTGAGCAAGTCAAAGAACTGTATGCTTCAAACAAATAAAATTTACATAAATGCATGCGCAACCATAGAACAAATTAAAGAGCTGTATGGATTAAACAAATAATGTTTATATATGAGCATATCGTTTCTTCTTGATGTATGTTATAAGAGATGTATTTATTGCAAAACCTGGAAGCGCTGGCAAATTAGCAAAAATGATGAATGAAGCAGCAAAACATATGCCTGAAAAGCCAAGAGTCATGCTTGATTTTGTAACTGATTTTAATAAGATCGTTGTTGAACATGAAGTCAAAAGCCTTGCTGAGTTTGAGAAAGGAATGGAAGATTATAAGAAAAATTCTAGTCCGGAAATGATGGAAATAATGAAAGGGTTATACTGAATTATATCAAACGGGGTATAGAGAGATTTTGAAGGTCGTTGAGTGATTTTAATATTCAATTCCCTTTCTGGCTAATATGCCAACATCGTAAGGATGTTTTATTTTCTTTATTTCGGTAACAAGATCTGCATGCTCAAAGAGAGCTGGAAACGGAATATGTGAACCTGTAAGAATGAGTTCTTTGGTTTTGGGTTTAGATTTTATGAATTCAATTACTTGTGATTCTTCTAAGAGATTCATTTGGACTGCATAAAGAATTTCGTCTGCTATAATTATATCATAATCTTGGTTTAGACAGGACTTTAAGTAGTTGAATGCCTCTTCTACATTTGCCTTATGGTTTTCATGATTCTTATTTTTTACATACCAATCTCCAAGACCAAATCGCTTAAACGAAAAACTATTGAATTTTGATAAAGATTTGATTTCTCCTGGAATTTGATCTTCTAAAGTAGAAGCTCCATTTTTCATGAACTGGACCAAATGTACACGATAGTTATTTCCGCATGCCCTTAGGGCTGTGCCTAAGGCAGAAGTTGTTTTTCCTTTTCCTGTGCCATAGAATATTTGTACAAGGCCGGGACCCACTGGTCCTTTGGTTGGTGGAAAGCTGAATTTATGTTCTTGAGACATTCATATTTGAAATATAATATAATTATAGACTTTTCTATAGTAAAAGCATTTAAATATAATTGATTATTTAAAGTAATACAAAATAATATTAATTAAGATTAAATATTATTAAGTAACATAAAGTAATACAAAATGAAAATAAGAATTTCCGCTACCATAGAAGAGGAAACTGATAAAATTCTAGATTCGTTGTTAAAAGATGGAGACTATAGAAACAAATCACATATCATTGAAAAAGCAATACAATTTTTAAAAGAGGCTAAAAATGTTAAAAAAAAATAAAAGAGGACAATTAGCAATTTGGGTAATACTTGGCGTAGTTGTAATCGCCTTTGTAATATTGATACTCTTACTCAATAAAGAGGGAAACCCCATAATTCCTGGAAGAAGCGAGGGAAGATACAATGTGGAATCTTACTTAAAGAGCTGCTTGTATAGAGATATTGAAGATGTTACTAGTAAAATGATTCCCCAGGGGGGGCTTTTGAATTTAAGAAGCATGGTCTTTTTCAATAACACAAACATTGAGTATATGTGTTATTATCAAGGATATTGGGATCCTTGCATAAATCAACACCCTGCACTTATACAAGAGATAAAAAAAGATATATTGAGTTATGCAACTCCAAAATTAAAATTGTGCATGGAAAGAATGAAAGAGGATTATAAGAGTCAAAATATTAAAGTTGATCTTGATAATAATGAACCTGTGGTTAAAATAGATTTTTCTGATGATATAATAAAGATAGAATTAAATAAAAAAATGACTATTAAAAATAATGGAGAAACTAAAACTTATGAAAATTTTGATTTCACTTTTAACTCTCCAATATATAATTTAGCAAATATTGCAATTGAAATTGCGGATCAGGAAGCAAAATATTGTTATTTTGAATATGTTGGATACAGTATAATTTATCCCCGTTATCAAATTTCTTTATTCACAATGTCTGATTCTAGCAGAATTTACACAATTAGAGATTCAAAGAGCAAGAAAGAAATGAATATTGCAATAAGAGGTTGTGCATTGCCTCAGGGACTAGGATAAAATGAAAAGGGAAAAAAATATATTAAAAATAGAAGCAATCATACAGATTGTTTTATTAATAACTGCAATGTTTGCATTTTCTTATTTTATTGAAAGAATTTTTGATTTAAGTTCTGGAATTGGAATTGTGAGTGCGCAAGGAACAAGCGGAACACAAACAGCTGGGCTTACAAATGAAGAATTGACAACGTTAAGGCAAGGACTTGCAAATTATCCTGGGACAAATCAGGAACTTAACAATACTTTAATTGATTTAGAAAGAAATGGATATTTATCAAGAAGCGATTTTACGAATGCCGAAATTGTTTCAAGAGCAATTAATGATTCATACAACGATTATAATTCTGATATAGATTCTGGAAATACTGCAAATACTTGGCACAATCCATTTTCAACTTTAATACAAAGTTTTATTGGAAATGCGGAGATTAGCGGAGGAGACATACAACTAGGTTTATATGATTCAACTGGAGGGCTCAAAATGTGCGCTCAAACAAAAAACGGAAGATTATGCCAACCTTTTGCATCAAACATATGCAATGATAATTGCAAAGAAAATTGCATTGATGTCGAACTGACAACTGATGTTCTTCCAGATGATAATGAATGTAAATTAGGATTATGTTATGATAGTGATGAAGGAAGTTGTGAGAGCAGGTCCCCTAAAACTGCCTGTGTTGAAAATAATGGGGACTGGTATAAAACAGGAGATGCTACAGGAGAAGGTCTTTGCAGACGAGGATGCTGTATAATAAATGATCAGGCATTATTTTTAACTAACAAACAATGTGAAAAAAGAAGTGCAAGTTTAGGTTTTGAACTAGGAGGAGATAATGCAATATTTAATTCTGATATTAATGAGGAACCTGCTTGTATTGCCGAGGCGTATAACAGAAGAAACGCAAATTTAGACGGAGCATGCACTTTCCCACACGAAGATGGAGGAAAACTAGATTGCAAATTCGTAAAGGGAGATGAGTGCTCAGACATTGGAGGGATATTTAATGCAGGAAAATTATGCTCAAATTCTGAATTAAATACTAGATGTACAAAATCAAATTCAACAAATTGTGTAGAGGGACTAGATGAGATATACTGGATTGATTCATGTGGAAATAGAGAAAATATTTATGAGGGAAGCGATCAAGATAAAAAAGATTTAAGTTGGTTTAACGGACTAGTAAAAGCGAAAAATGAAAGCTGTATTCTTTCTTCTGGAGGAAATAATATTGCAAATCAAGGAACATGCGGAAACTGTGATAGATTTAGAGGAAGTATATGTAGTAATAAAACCATGGAGCCGATTGTGCAAAAATTAAATGATGATGATCAAAATTTTGTTTGTTTAGACATGGGATGTTATGATGATAATGGAAAAAGAATAAGAGAACATGGAGAGAGCTGGTGTGCGTATCAGAGTAAAATTGGAATAAATGGATTGCTTGGTGAACAAAATAATAATATGGTTGTTACCAGTTTAATGAATATAGCAATCCCACAAATAGGGGGAGGAATACTTGGAGGAGACAGAGCAGTTGACACTCCTGGGAGCAGCCATTTTAGAGCAACATGTCTAAATGGAAAAATCCAAACTAGTGCTTGCGAAACTGGAAGGAGAGAAATTTGTGTTGAATCAAGATCTGAAATATCGGGAAGTGATAAAGAATTTTCTCAGGCTGTTTGCAGAAAAAATAGAGCAATGGAATGCTTCCAATATAATCCAGGAAAGACAGAGAGTCAAGCAATAGGTTTAGCAGGACCACAGAAAGCATGGAAAATATTAAGGACGAAATTGCAATTAACTTGTGGTTTAGATCCAGATTGTTTTGTACTTGACGTAAATTTAGCTTCTGGCAAAGATGATACTTTTAAATTTTCTTATTGTGCGCCTAGATATAAATTAGGATTTGATTTAGAAAATTCAGAAAGTGGAAAGCAATTCTGTTCGCAGGCATCTCAAAAATGCACTGCAGTATTTGTAAAGGGCATAGGAGGATGGGAATGCAAGGCAAATTGTGATTGTGTAGAAGGAAGCGATCCATCAAGCGCTAAACCTTCACAAAAATTCGTAAAAGAAATGGGGAGATTCTGCTCAAGTTTAGGAGATTGCGGTTCTCAGGTCAGTTACACTGGAAAATTTCCTGGAGGAAAAGGATATTCTGTAACCATGGGCAAAGATCCACTTAAGCAATTACTACAATTTGGAAGTTCATTTAGTTTTTCAGATATGCTTGGAATGAATTCAATGTTGACAATTGGCGATGACATTCCTCGAAGAGGAGAATATATTCCTGCAAATGATACAAAACCTGGAGGGATGCTAGAGGGAGGATTTAATAATTTCTTAAAAGATCAGGGAATACTTGGAATTTTTTCAATGATAGATTCACAATTAAATAATTTAATGAGTCAAGGAGGTGGGGGAAATTATGGCGTGCCTGATATTTCTGGAGTTGGTTCCCAGCAGTCGTCTTTGATTGCTCCTGGATTAGTTGCAGGAGGTGCAGGTGGAGCAATGCTGGGATATGGTTATTTGACAAGTGGATTAACAGCTGAAACAACAACAATTGTAACGGGAACAATTGTAGAATCTGGTGTGGCTGGAGAAACTGCAGCTACTGTAGCCGTTACTGAAACTACTGCGACTTCTCTTGCAGGCTTTGGAGGAGCATTATTTGGCGCGGGAATTGGGGCAGCGACTGTTGGATTTTTAATAAAAATGCTTGGAATTGGCCCTGGACTGAGTCCAGGAGTTGCTTATGCAATGATGGGAACAGGAGCAATAGGCGGAGCAGTTGTGGGATATCAAGCATTTACTGGGGGTAGCGCAGCAATTGCAGCAAATCCTATTGGAGTTATTTTATTTGTTGCAGTAATTGCGATATTAATAATATTCAAATTTATGGGAGTTGGAGAAGTGGAAGAAGTGGAAGTAAACTTTGAATGCAAACAATGGGAACCTCCTAGGAATGTGGATGCTAGTGATTGCAGATCGTGCGGAAATGATGATTTAAGTGATGGACAAAATAGTTTCCCATGTAATAAATATTCCTGCCAGGCTCTTGGGCAAGATTGCCAGTTTATAGAAGGAAGTGAGATACCTGGGAAGGGAGGAATATGCGAATATGCTCCGCAAAGTGATACTCAAGCGCCATTAATAACTGGACTTAGAGAAGAAATATTATCTGAGAATTTTGAATATGATAATGTTGACTTAAATGGCGAGAGAATATTTGAAGTAAGAAAAACTGGCGAAGAGTGCTTGGATCAATTTGAAAGCGTTACTTTTGGATTTAATACAAATGAATATGCAACTAAATGCGCAATAAGTGGAAGTCCTAGAGAAAACACAGATATGATGGTTGCACTAAGTTCTGGACTAAATCATAGCTATACATTTAATTCAAGAAATTTAGATGCTTTAGGAGTTGTTGGACTAAAAGAAGAAGAAAGAAATGACTTTCAACTCTATTTAGTATGCCAGGATATAAGAGGAAATAATAATATTGCAAATGAATATATTGTAAAGATGTGCGTCATACCTAGAGATTTGACTCCAACTTTAGTTTTGAATGGTGATGAGTTAAATGATTTATTAATTGCAAATAATGCCAGAAATAAAACTGTGTCAATTAATTTGAATGAACCTAGTGAGTGCAGATGGGATTATGCAGAGAAAACTTTTGACGAAATGGAAAATAATATGCAGTGCAATAGTAATATATTGCAATGCAGTACACTAATTCCTTTTGAAGAAGATGAAAAACAAATATGCATAAAATGCAGAGATCATACAGAGTGGCAGGGAAATGAAAGAGAAAACGAAAGAAATGAAAATACTCAGTGTGTTGATGCATCCTTAATAAGAACAAATGCGTTAGAAATTACATCAATAACTCCAAATAATGAAACAATAAAGAAAGGAGCTAGCGATTCTTCAATTGAGATTGTTGTAAACACTGCAGGAGGAGCCAATTATGGAGAAGCAGATTGCTATTATGATTTGGATAACTCTGGAAGGATATTATTTATGGAAACAGGAAATAGAGAAGAGCATAAACAAAATATTGGAGCAGGAACTTCAAGACTAGATGAAGGAAACCATAATTTGAAAGTATCATGCCAAGATAACGTAGGTAATAAAGCAGAAATTGAAACTACATTTAAATTAGATATTGATATGGTTGCTCCAAAAGTAGCAAGAATTTATGCCCAAGGCAATAGCTTAAATTTGATTGTAGACGAATCTGCTAATTGCGCATTTGTAAATAGTAAGCCAACGAATTCTAGTATATGCGAGTTTGATGTTAAAAAATGCTCTGAGATTAATGGATGTGGAGAAATGAGTATTGATTTTACAAATGAAAATTATACAAAGTTTAGCGCCCCTTTTGATATTGGCAAAACATATTATATAAGATGCGTTGATGAGTATGGAAACCAGCCTAGCCAATGCAATGCTAAAGTTATCAAAGGAATTTTTGTTTAAAGTTTGAATTTAATATAATGTTTTAATAAAATAAAAATGGTGATAAATAATAAAATTAAACTAAGCCACTGCCCAGCTGAAAGATATAAATAAGAAACATCGTCTCTTAAAAAATCAAGAAGGAATCTGCCTAGGGAAATGAAAAATAAGAATAGATAAAAAATAAAACCTTCTTTATATTTATTTGATTTTATTTTTAAGAGGAAAAATAATAACGCAAATCTCCCAATTGCTGAATAAAGTTGAATTGGGTATCTGCAACCTTGGATATCTGGAAAATTAATGCATATTGATGAAGTTGTGGTTTTTCCTAGGATTTCTGCATTTATTAAATTAGCAATTCTTCCTAATACTAAAAATAATGCAGCAGGCAAGATTATTACATCTGCTAAGCGCAAGAAATTAATTTTATTTTTTTTACAATAAAATAAAGAGAAAACTATTGCTCCAGCTAGACCTCCATGAAAACTTAATCCTCCGTTCCAAATGGATAATAATTCGTTTAAATGAACGGAAAAATAATCCAGATCCCAAAATACAAAGTGAAATATTCTTGCCCCGATTAAAATGGATATAAACAATAAAATAACGTAATTATAGACTTGTTCTTTTGATAGAGGAATTTCTTTATCCTTAGACGCTTTTAGAAGCACAAATAAAAGAGTGAGGAAACCTAAGATATAAACGAGAGAATAATAAGTGAGCTGTATAACTCCTATATGGAAGATAATTGGATTAATGTTTAATGTGAACATTCAACTAAGAGAAAATTGAATATTATAAAGATATATTAAAATCGGATACAAAGATTTATAAATATGTAAGTACATGTAAGTACATGAGTGATAGAAAGCGAATGAAGAAACTAAGAAAGAAAAGAATAGCGTCTGTTGAGAAACAGGTTGAGAAGCACGAAGATAAAATCAAGAATGAAAAGGGTAGAAAAGACACCACTAAAGACTATTGGAGAAAAGAAATTGATGAGAAATTCTTAAAACAAATTGATGAAGATGAAGAATATCTGGAGGATAAATAAATGGAAATCCAAATAAAAAGAGCTGTAAAGGCGGGAAACTCTTCTGCAGTAATATTGCCACGATCTTGGCTTGATAAAGAGGTAAGAGTAGAACTAGTAAAAAAAACTCAAGAAATTATTTTATTTGATGTACTAAAGATTATAAAAAAATATATTGAAATTGACGGCATTATAGGAATCTATCTTGCTGGAAGCTATGCAAGGGGAGAAGAAGACGAAAATAGCGATATAGATATTTTAGTTATAACAAAAGAAAGAGATAGAGAGATAATTATAGAAGAAAATTATAATATATTAGTTATTTCAGAAGAATTATTAAAACAGAAACTGCAATTGGATTTATTTCCAATAGGGTCAATGATTAAAGAAGCTAGGCCTTTATTGAATGCCTATTACTTGAATAATTTGGAAGTAAAAATCACAAAGAAAAACGTTGATTGGTATATTAAGACTACAGAAGAAAAATTGAAATTAATTGAAAAAATCTTAATTAGATTTAAAAGCAAAAAATTAAGTGATAGGATTGCTTATACTCTTGTTTTAAGACTTAGAACTCTTTACATAATTGAAAAATTAATGAAAAATAAAGATTATCATAAAAAAGATTTTCTAGAAATAATAAGGAAAGCTTCTGGAGGAGAAAATGCTTATCAAAGTTATATTAGGGTAAAGAATAATGAAAAAGATAAACAGACTACAAATATTAATGAAATTAGAGGATTGTATTTATCTCTTAAAGATAGGCTTGAGAAGATAAAAAAGGAATTGAAAGAATATTAGACTAATATTGTTAATATTAAATTAAAAAAATGTTCGATGATATCGATATTAATAAATTATGCTGCCCTCAATTTCTTTGAATCGTGATACTTAATAATTTCTCTTTGTAAACCTTGTAAACCTCCAATTCCCCTAAAAATCCATTGTCTAGGAGTACATGCTACTCTTACTCCATTTGTTTGGTAATCATTTCCTTCTATAACTACTCTTCCTACATTATATCCTTTATCGTGTAAGTAATCCCGCAGTTGTTCAGTTTCTTGCCTTGATTCTGTTTTTATTGGAACTATAATTGTTGCAGGATTTCTTATTAAAGGAATATTATGTTCTGTTAAACGTTCTGTAAATCGAGAAGCTTGTTGGACACATTCGTCCGCAAGCTCACTCATCCCATTTTTAAGTCCAATATCTTGTACAGACTTGTACCAAACTGCAATTGGACTTGCATCTAGAGTAGAGTATCGTGTAAATTTTGAATGACTATAATAGGGTATGTCTTTAGAATTTAATTTTTGTTGTGGAGCAAGGAGAAGCGCTGAACCTGAAGCTCCTAAAAATTTATAGGGATCTATAGTAACTGAGTCAGATTCCATAATTGGAGATTTTCTTAAATAAGAAACTTGAGTTAATACTCCTCCAAATGCTGCATCAATATGCAACCATGTTCCTTTTTCTCTTAATTCTTTAACGATTCTAAATTTTTCAATATTTTCCACATTTCCTAATTGAGTTGTTCCATGAGTTGAAACGATTGCTGCAATATCTCCTTCTTTACCGCTTATTGCTTGCAATAATTCTTTTTCTTCCACTTGATAATTATTAAAAGGATCTGCATCTACAACTATTGTATCTAGACCAAGTTTATCACAAGCTTCTTTTATTGAAATATGAGTTAAATTGCTACAAACTACCTTGGATCTTTGCGTTGAATCTCTTGCTAATTGCAAAGCCCTTTCGTTTGCTAGCCAGGCAGAAGGTTCAATAATTCCTGAGAAATTCGGTGCACCAATAAGGTTTGTATGAAAATTGATAAAATATTCTGCGAGCTGTTGAGCCTGAGTATCTCTTGCATTTGCTATATTAACATTTCTCCATCCATTAGCAAAATCTAATGCACTTTGAGTGGTAGTTCCGATAAGTGTTTCAAAATCTACTGTTTTTTGTTTAGCCATAGTTTCATATAAATAAAGATAATTTATCTGTTGCCAATTCTTTGAGATAAATATTTTACAGTTTGTGCAATATTTCCATCTATTAAATTCTCTGCATCTTCATCCGAAATATGTAAATCGTAAGCATCTTCAATTTTTATTATTGCACTAATAGCATAAATACCTCTACAACCGCCTTCATATTTATCACAAAATGCTCCTATTGTAGGTGAATTTAATACTTCTTGCACATCTATTTCTTTTCTTAAAAAGCCGCCTACTGAATTAGTTACCAATCGGGCAATACCGTCCTTAGTTATTTCTCTTGTTTGTGTCATTTTACGTCTCCTCCTTTCACTGCTCTTTCTTGATATTGATTTGTGTTTTTCATATATTTGACAGAAAGTAGAAGTATTTAAATCTTTCCATCTGTCACTACTAGTACATTACTACAAAACGAAAGATTTATATAGTAGTTCTGACTATATAATATATGAAAAAAGAAACAAAAACACTTGCAAAGATATTGGGTCCTGTAATGCTTGCAATTAGCGGATGCCAGACACTTGATAGAAAACCGGAATATAAATTTGGAGAATGTCAAATGTCTACAAGAGCATATAGATATTTAGTAAATGAAGTTGGTGCTGAAAAAATGCTAGATAGTGAAGAAAATGAACATTTCTGCAGGCTGTTTGCTGAAAGAACTAATTACTTAACACTAAGAAAAGTAAAAAAAGGATTGCAGGCTTTAGCTGCTGGATCTCCGCATCAATAGACTAAGGATAATAAATACCATCTGAACAAGTTGGCGGTCCGCGCTGCGACTGCAAACATTTTCCAGTATTACAGCAGATAGTAATTGGATAACCGTTGCTTGTTGATATGCATTTTTCTTTTCCAGAAGGACAAAATAAATTTTCTTTCATCGAACAGGTACTTATTGAGTGCCCATTAGGGTGACAGTATTGATCAGGTGAACAACAAAAAAACCCGCAGGAAGTGTAACCATTCCCTTTATTTTCACATTTATCTTGGGGAGTGGAGCACCAGGAATAATCCTTATAATTGTTACAATCCTGATCTTGATAACAACAAGTGTTATCTAATTTTCCACCACCATTAGCTGATGAGCAGAATTTTGATTTTGGAGAGGTGCAGCTATTTTTTGAATCTGCTGAACACCAAGCAGCATTATTTCCAAATCCATTGTATTTTTTACAAGTCCAACCATTTTTACAGCATGCAATACCGTCTCCAGGATTGCCATTTGTACATTTAGTTGTGTCTGATGGACAATTAATATTAACTGAAGAAGTACACCAGACTCTTGCTTTATCTTCTGCGGTTCCGTACTTAGAAGAGCCGCAAGTTTCATCTTTTTCGCAGCAAATAGAATTTAATCCGTTATATGATGTGCATTTTTTTTCGCATTTTTCTTCAACTTTTGTAGTGCAATCTTTTATAGCTTCTTGTGCATTTTTTTGAGCCTGATCTTGAGAAATAGGAGTGCCATGATTATCGGGAGTTATTTTTTTCTTTCCGCAAGAGTCTGTTTCAATTTTAAAACCAAATGTTTGGCTTTGACCTTGTGGAGTTGTTACTTTACATTCTTCCCACGATGGACAAGCTTGAGGAGAAGCTTGCGGCCCTACTGGTTGATTAGAAGGAGGAGTGGAACTATCTGGAAACCCGCTAGGATTACTTGTATCTGGGAGGGATTTCCCTCTTTGGAGTTCTGGGCAGATTTGATCCAGAGATTGAAGAGGTTTACCTGCGAGCAAAGAAATTCTATTACCACCTGTATTGGCTGGAGTTATTGAATAAATACAAATAGGTTTGCCATTTACATTTTGAGGAATTATGCTAGCCGCAGGTAATTGATATGTTAATGTTTGTGCTGGTCTTTGGTAAGTAAATGAAAGATATTCGCAATTTCCATTTTTGGCTTCCACTTTTGCGT
>ERZ1292640.3821-Hain-H43-02um-R1-3821-length-11642-cov-9_pt1 | contig 11642 bp, 9 predicted proteins | sample MGYA00564404_ERZ1292640 | MGnify/ENA primary metagenome ERZ1292640 (study PRJEB36523, sample SAMEA6512636) | groundwater metagenome | collected 2019-01-08 | study: AquaDiva: Metagenomics assemblies of 32 groundwater samples | reverse complement strand
AGACGCCGAAGCACCGCTCGAACCGGTCGATGCGAATTACCGCGGTGAAGTCGCCACGCGCTGGCGCTACCGTGACGGCGGCGGCGAAATCGGCATGATCGCCTCGGTCACGCAGGCATTCTGCCGGGATTGCACGCGCGCGCGGCTCTCGACCGAAGGCCGGCTTTATACCTGTTTGTTCGCGACCGCGGGCCACGAATTCAAGCCGCTGCTGCGCGGCGGCGCATCCGATGAGGACATCGGCCTTGCGATTGACGCGATCTGGCGCGGGCGCGGTGACCGTTATTCCGAAATCCGCAGCGCGGAAACTGCGCGCCTGCGGAAGATCGAGATGTCGTATATTGGTGGGTGATTCGTGACTGGTGATTGGTGACTGGGAAAATCCGCTTTTACTAATCACGAATCACCAATTACCAATCACTCGATTATGGACAAGCCCTACCGCCCGGAGCTCACCAACGCGAGCAGGCCGCTGACGTTCAGCGTCGATGCACGCGACGAACGCGGCGAGGTGGAACCCACCGAAATCGCCGGTGAGCATCCGCTGACCCTCTACGTCGACAAGCGCGAGATCGTGACGCTGATGACGCTGGGAGCCGCGCCGGAAGCGCTCGCCATCGGTTATCTGCGCAACCAGCGCTTGGTCGCCAGCATCGAGGATATCGTCGCGGTGCAAGTTGACTGGGAGGTGAATTCCGCCGTCGTCACCACGCGCAACGGCCTAGCCGATCTCGACGGGCGCATGGACAAGCGCACCGTGACCACGGGCTGCGGTCAAGGCACGGTGTTCGGCGAGCTGATGGACGAAATCGAATCGATTCGGCTGCCTGAGGACGCGTTCATCACCGAGGCGGCGTTGTACGGCCTGATCGACAACGTCCGCCGCCGCGATACAGTCTACAAACAGGCTGGCGCGGTGCACGGCTGCGCGCTCGCGAAGGACTCCGACATCCTGATGTTCGTCGAGGACGTCGGCCGCCACAACGCGGTCGACGCCATTGCGGGCCAAATGTGGCTCGACCGCATCGACGGCGCCGACAAGACCTTCTACACCACGGGTCGGCTCACTTCCGAAATGGTGATCAAGTGCGCGCAGATGGGGATCCCGATCCTGGTGTCGCGCTCCGGGCTTACGCAGATGGGCTACGAGCTTGCGTCCAAAGTCGGCATCACGCTCTTCGGCCGCGCCACCGGTAAACATTATCTGCTGTACACCGGTAGTCACCGCTTCGTGAAGTAAGGCGTGAGGAACGAGGAATGAGGCAAAACACTTCCGGCGCTGATCCGAGGCCTCACGCATCTCGACGGATTACGGGAGTGATCCTGGCCGGCGGCCAGGGCCGGCGCATGGGCGGCGTTGACAAGGGACTGCGCAAGCTGCGCGGCAAGCCGATGATCGAGTGGGTGCTCGAGCGTCTCACCCCGCAGGTCGACGAAGTGCTGATCAACGCCAATCAGAACCTCGGCGTCTACGCGCGCTTCGGCCACCGCGTGTTGAGCGATGAGATCGGCGGCTTCGCCGGGCCGCTCGCGGGGCTGCAATGCGCGCTCGGTGCGGCGCGCCATCCGCTGGTGGCAACCGTGCCGTGCGATTCTCCGTTCCTGCCGCTTGATCTGGTGGCGCGGCTTGCAGCGGCGCTGCACGCGCAGGGTGCACAGTTCGCGGTCGCCCGCACCGGCGATCAGCCGCATCCCGTCTTCTGCCTGTGCCGGCGCGACCTGGCGCCGCATCTCACGCAATTCCTGGCCGGCGGCGGACGCAAGATCGACGCGTGGTATTCGACGTTGCGCGTGGTCGAAGTCGCGTTCGACGACGAAGCGGAGGCCTTCAGCAACATCAATACGTCTGAGGAACTGCTGGCGTTCGAGCGCTCGAGCTAGTGGCCCGAAGGCGCGGAAGACGCATCTGCGAGAGTAGTTGCATCTGGCCGATGCGCCACAGCGCTACTCCTGTGCCAGCGCTCGCTCGCGAGATCGATGAATTTCTCGCCGGCGGAAAACAGCAGCAGGAACAGAAAACACGAAGCCCCTACGAGCAGCCATTCGGCGAACGAGGGCGTATATTCTGCAAATCCCTGCACCCACGCGCCGCGGAACAGCGGAACAATCTGGCCGCCGATGACGAATTCATACCGGCCGATGAAAAGGCTCGCTATTACGAGAACCGCCGACAGAATCTGCCAGCGGGCCTGCCGCTGATGGGCCTTGGAAACCATGAGGTAGAACGAAATCACCAAGCCAAGCAACTCGAAATAGAACAACGGCGACTGCGCGACGTACTGGAAAGCCTCCAGCCCGTCCAGATTGCTCCATAGTCCGGTGATCGTGCGCGACAGTATGGACAGAATCGTAATGCCGATCATGGTCGCAAACACCTTGGCGAGCGATGTGCCCGAGGCGAGCGCGCGCAGCAATTCGGGCATGTTCTCCTGCCGGAACCCGTACGGTAGATAGCTGAAAAATACGGCGAACGCCGCCCCGCTCAATGCGGCCGTAATGAGGAAATACACCGGCATCATGGGGTCGTACCATACCGGGCGCATCGCCATCATGCCGAATACAAGACCCAGCGCGCTATGGGCGATCACCACCGACACGAAGGAGGCGAGACCAAGACCGCGACTCAAAGAGCTGTCCCAATCGCCGGCGTTGATGCGCAGGAACTTCAGGGCGAGCAGCACGAGATACAGGGAGTAGAACACGCCCATCCAGAACATCGGCGAGACGTACTGCAGCCCTGTCGGCAACGCCCACAACATGCGAAAGGGACTCCCGATCTCAAGCGCCAGCGCGGTAAAACCGGCGACGAGCGTCACCAGCGCGAGCCAGACGCAGCGCTTGGCGGCCGGATAAAAGTCGTTGAACCCGAACACCATCGCAAGCGAGGCGATAAAGGTGAGCCCAGTGGACGTGAGCACGAAGAACACGTACGTCGCAACGGGCAGGCCCCACGGGACATCATTGGTGAAGTTGTAGGCGTTGTGCCCCAGGAAATACAAAAACACCAATAACGGCGCGAGAGTCAAAACCAGGCCGACGGCCGATGCGGCGAAGATGTTGTCGATGAGCCACGAACCGTTGGCTTTCGCTTTCCGAAAAATCGCTGACGCAAACATGACGGTCTCCTCAAACGCGGGTTGCAGTGGCGCGGCTGCCGGGAAGCGCGCCAGCTTCGCCGCCGGTGAGGTAGTACACCTGCGGCTTGTTGCCAAGGTGATCGAGCAGGCGCACGCCGCGTTTTTCGCTGATCAGCTGACGGACCTTGCTCTGTGGATTGTCGAGGTCACCGAAATAGCGTGCGTTTGGCGCACAGGTGACCACGCAAGCTGGCGTGAACTCGCGCAGCTTGGGATCGCTCGGATCGAGGTCCGCCGTGCCCTTCGGCGCCTGGCTGATGCGGTGGTAGCAAAAGGTGCACTTCGACACCACGTGCCGCGGCGGAATTCCCACTCCCCATTTGTCGTTGCGCCTGCTTTTCGGCAATGCAAAAGGCGGGTCCCATACCTTGCCGTCGTCGCTTTTCCAGGCATCGCGCATGTCAGGCAGCAAGGTCTGCTTCACCTCGGAGTAGAACCGCACGCCGTACGGGCACGCAATCTGGCAGTACTTGCACCCGATGCAGCGATTCCAGTCGATGAGCACAACGCCGTCCTTCGTCTTGTAGGTCGCCTTGACCGGGCAGACGTCAACGCACGAAGGGTGCTCGCACTGCATGCACGGACGCGGGAACCATTTCAGTTGCGCAGCCGGATATTTGCCCTCGGTGTAGAACATCACGTCCTGCCAGTTCTCTCCCGCCACGAGGCTGTTCTCCATCTGGCAGGCGGTGCTGCACGCCTGGCAGCCCGTGCACCTCTCAAGATCGATCACCATCCCCCAACGCGCCATGATTCTCTCCTATCGTGTCGTTCATCGCGATCAGGCTTTTTCAACCTTGACCTTCGCCGTGTAATAGCAGGCGAGGTTGGATATCGGCTCGGACACATTCGGCAGAATCTCGCAGCCGTTGCCGGTCTTGCGGCTGCTCGCCCAGCGTCCGTGCGCCCAGTGGCCGAATCCGAACGGAAGCACCACGGTATCTGGACGCGCCGCCGGATAGACGCGCGCCCGTGCCGTAATGGCGCCCAGTTCGTTGCTGATCTTCACCGTGTCGCCGTTGCGGATACCGCGCCGCTTGGCGGTATCCGGATGGATCTCCAGGAACAGCTCATCCCTGCCGCCGGTGACCGGCTGGTAGCGGGCGACCGCGGTCGGTATGTTGGCGCTGCGCCCTTCCGCGTGCATCGCAGTTTTCGGCGTGATGAAATGCAGGTCGCCATCGCCCGAGTACTTTGGCGGCAGCCACTGCGGAAAGCCGACTCTCGAGGATGGAATCCCGAGAGCGCCGGAAACGAACTCGGCGTAGCGCTCGAGGTACGAGGACTTCAGCTCGAATTTCCCCGACTCAGTCGGGAACAGCAGCTTCTTGACTTTGTCAGCCTCCATGGGCTTGCGGTAATCGACTCCGTCCCACTCGAAGAACTCACCGAGGATCTGGCGGTACGGATACGGTTTCTTGTACCACACGCCTTTCTCGACCCAGGTGTCGAAGCTGATTACGCCGTTGTCACCCGGATTGGACTCGAACCCCTTGGCGAGATGACGGACAACGTTCTCGACATTGCCGACTTGCTTGTAGTACTCGCTCATCGGCCCCTTGATGCGCTTGCCGATCTCGATCAGCGTATTGCTGAACGCCTTGGTGTTGTGCAACGGCTTGACCGCCGGCACGCGCAGACCCGTCAGCGGCCAGCCCTGGAACGGATAGGTTGGCGTATCCTGCAAGCGTTCCAGGAACGTGTGATCGGGTACGACGATATCGGCGAACATCGCTGTCTCGCTCGGAAACGGCGAAGTCTCGATCACGAACACCTTCTTCAACGCCTCTTCCCACAGCTTCGCGTTCGGAGCGCTGAAGATCGGGTTGGTCAGGTAGAACAATATGGTGTCGAGCTTGTACGGCTTTTCCTCGACGATGCTCTTTGCGATTCCCTGGATGTTGTTTGCCGCGAGCGGCATCTCCTTGCTTTTCACCCGGTCGATACGCGGCATCTTGCGCTCGGCGGCCGCCTTGGCCGCTTCATCGACGAAATCGTCGGCCTTGAACGGCAGCTTGCCGTATGGAACGCCCATCTGGTTCATCAGACCGCCCACCGAGTACATCGAACCGACCAGTGCGTTCAACGCGTGGATCGCCATGCCGTTGTAAAGGCCGTTGGTGTGCGTCGTCGGCCCGCGTTCGAAAATCGCCATCGCCGGCCGCGTCGTGCCGAACTCGGTCGCCACCTGCACGATGTGATGCTCGTCGACGGTGGTAATGCCGGCCGCCCACGCGGGAGTGCGGTCCCTCAATTCCGCATTCCACCATTCGATCAGCCCCTGCGTCCATTTCTCGCTAAAGCTCTTCGGATCGACCTTCTCCCCGGTCTTGAACCGGTTGATGCCGTCGACGAAGTCGCCCACGAACTTGCGGTCCCACATGCCCTTGGTCAGGATGACGTGGGCGATGGCGAGCGCCAGCGCCCCGTCGGTACCTGGCTTCACCAGCAGCAAATGGTCGGCCGCGGCGCCGGTGGTTGTCATCCGCACGTCCACCACCGTGACCCTGGTCTTGGGCGACTTGCTGCGCATGTAGCCCCACGCCTGCAGGTTGTTGTTGAACGGCCGGTAGGCCTCCAGAAACGCCGCTCCGAAGTTCAGCAGGTAATTCGTGTTGTGGTAGTCGTAGGCGTTGTAGTTGTAGTTGCCGTCGAGCGCGGCCTTGGCCTTTTTGCTGCCGTCCGCGCAAATCGAAGAGTGGCCCAGCGTCGCATTCGGCGTGCCGTAGAGTTTGCCGAAGTCACCGAGCAGGCCTGCATCGGAAGCCCCCCAGCCGCGGCCGTGCACGAGCGCGAAACGGTGCTGCTCGCCCCTCGCGCGCAGCGCATTCAGGCGCGCCGCGATGGTGTCGAGCGCTTCGTCCCAGTTGATCGGCTGCCACTTCGGGTCCTCTTTGCGCCCCTTGTTCGGGTTGGTGCGCTTCATCGGCCCCTTGATTCGGTCCGGGTCGTAGAGGACAAATACCCCGAGGTGGCCCTTGGGGCAGAGCTTGCCGTTCGAGATCGGATGATCGAGCGTGCCGTAGGTCGCGTGCACCTTGCCATCGGTTACGTAAACATCGATACCACAGCGCGCCGGGCATTGGTGGCATACGTTCTTGACGATCTTGGTCTCCGGCGACACCGCTTGCGCTTGTGCCCCTGCTTCCGGCGCCCGCGTCGAAATGAGCGCGCTTGCGCCCACGCTCGCCGCGGCGGCGGCGCCCGCCACCGCGGAGGTCTTGAGGAATGTTCTGCGGTCCATCGGATCGAGCTCGCTCATCGTCAAAACTCCTCTGGTTGATTTCCGGTTTCTCTGAAGCGGCCCGCGTGTGCGGCCGTAAACATGTTGGCAAAGAGCGCGACATCCTTGCGGCAGCCGGGGCAGCGATCCTCGTCCTCCGCCCCCGCAAACTCGGCTTCACAGCGATCGCAAATCTTGCGCGCGTGTGCAGTCGGCCGAACTAGGTGTTCCTGAAGGCGAGCCAGCAAGCCCGTGAGCCGTTCGCGCGCGGGCGGCAAAAGCAAATCATTCGTTGCGCGACCGGCCGGCGGGGCGGTCACCGCCGGTTTGGCGAAGCCGCCGGCCACACGGGAAAAGAAGGCGCGCCGGCCGAAATTGGAAGGTCTGCCCGCATGGCCGCTCGCGTTTTTCATCAACCGGAGCGGCAGCGGATCGCGATTGATTCGGGGTCGCCCCGCTTCGCGCCAGCCCACAACCGCCAGCATGGCGTTCGCACGGGCAAGCACTCCATCGGCAACCCATCCCTCACCGCTACCCGCTGCACAGCACGTGCACCAGCCCCTGTCCACCAACACGATCGGTTCGGGCGCAGCATTGAGCGTCAATTCCAGAAGATCTTCGACGGTAATTCCACCTAGGCATGGAACCCATGCGCGTTCGCGATCAGCGATGACCCCGTGCGCCCTCTCGCATTCGATTTCGGAAGGTTTGTTACTTTTCCGTAACATAAAATCGAAAGCAGGCAACCGCAATGCACCCGTGGGACACGCGGCAGCGCAGCGGCCGCATTCCAGACAATCGCCGACAAGCAAAGGCCCGCTTTCGCTTTCCCGCAATGCGAGCACCGGGCATACCTTGATGCAGTCATCGCATTTCCCTGCGCTAATGCGGCTCGCGGGGCAGGCGGAATCCGAAATTCGCAACGAACCCACTTCGGACATCAACCGCGCAACGATCGTCGAATTCGTGTGCACTTCAGCTGCGCGAGGCACGGGACGCGCTCCCGGAACACATTTCAGATCGAGGGAGCAATATTCGCGCCGGCGTTCCTAACGTCTTGTGTAATTGGCCTTTTCCAGCCGCGGGGTCGGCCGGCCCGGTTTTCAGACAACGCGCTGAAGCGTACGGGTTTCCGTTTCGTAACCTGCCTCGCATCTTTTGCAGAATCATGTTTCGAAGACGTAACATTACGGCGACAAGTTGGATATTCCCGGCGACTGCGGCGGGAGACGCAAATTGCGAAAGACACTGATTTGCCTGGTCTTGATTTTCTTCTGGCTCGCTAGCGCGGTGGCCGCCGAGACTACGCCGACGTTGCATGTCGGCATGACGCCGGCGCTCTTGCATGACCAGCATCGCCTGCTCGCCGACTGGCGAAGCTACATGGAGCTCGAGCTTGGCCGCAAGGTCAAGTTCGTGATGCGCGACAGCTACAGCGAAACGATGGATCTGCTGCGCCTGGGAAGACTCGATTTCGCCTGGATCTGCGATTACCCCTATCTGCGCCTTAAGCGCGAAGTCCGGCTGCTGGCAGTTCCCGTCTACCAGGGCAAACCGCTGTATCGCTCGTACATCATCGTTCCCGCGACCGACAGTCACTCGAAGTCGCTCGCCGATTTGCGCGGCACGGTTTTTGCGTTCGCCGATCCGTACTCGAACTCCGGCTATCTCTACCCGAGGTATGCAGCGAAACAACTCGGCGAGGACCCGAACCGTTTTTTCTGGCACACGTTTTTCACCTGGTCGCATCGAGGAGTGGTTGAGGCGGTGGCGGCGGGGCTGGTGCATGGAGGCGCGGTGGACAGTTACGTATGGGATTCGCTGGCGGAGCTCAATCCGAAACTCGCCGGCCGCACCCGTATCGTGGCGCGCTCGCCGGAATACGGCTTCCCTCCGTTGGTCGCGCGCCGGTCGATTTCAAGTGCCGACTTCCAGGCGATGCAGCGGATGCTGCTCGACATGACCGACAATGCACGCGGCGCCGAAATCCTGCGCCGGTTCCGCCTCGACGGATTCGTCGAAGGCAACCCCAAACTCTACGAGAGCGTGGCCGAGATGATGCGGGCGTTCGGCGAGGAATGAGAAACCGATGCTGAAGTTTCTTTTCGATCTGAGCTTTCGCTACAAGATCCCGCTCTGGGGAAGCATGCTCATCATGGCCCCGGCATTTGCGGTTTCCGCGCTGTTTATCGCCGGCACCTACGCCGACGTCAAGCACGACGCCATCATGACGTCGGAAAGTCTGGCGCGGACGTTGTCCGGGCCGTTGTTCGAGGCGATGCTGCATGACGATGTCTGGCGGGCGTTCCAGATTCTCAGGTCTCCGCTTCAGGTATCCGATCGGCAGGATCGCGTCGCCGTGGAAAGCCTGACGATATTGAATGAGAAAAAACAGGTCTATGTTTCGAGCGCGCCCAATCGTTTTCCCATGCTGGTGGATTACGCCTCGCTGGGAAATGAGTATCGCGCATTGACGCTGCGGCTGGACGAAGCGAACGAAGGCGAACCTCTGGTGGTCGACATGCCGGAATCCGGGCTGATCTTCGTGATGACGCCGATCAGCGCAGACGGGGTGCGCCTGGGTACGCTGGTGCTGGCCCACGCCAAGGATGCGTTCAGACCGCGCCTCTACACCATCGCGCAGCGCGCATTGCTCGCGACGGCGCTGATTCTCGCGATACTGCTGCCGGTCAACTGGTACTGGGGACAGCGCACGGCGGTGCCGCTGATGCAGCTCGCGGACCGCATCGGACAGGTCGCGCATCGCGTGCCGGAAGAGCTGCAGCCGGGCATCTACAATTACCGCGATGAACTGGGACGACTGTCCGACGCGTTCAGCCTGATGGTCAAGGAACTGCGCCATAAGGCCGTGCTGGAGCGCGAAGTGATTCAGTCCGAGCGGCTGGCGGCCATCGGCAAGCTGTCGGCCGGGATCGCACATGAGATCAACAACCCGCTGGCGGGCATGCTGGTCGCACTCGACAATTTCAAGCACCACAGCGGCAACGACGAGAGGCTGCTCAGAACGGCATCCATGCTCGAACGCGGGCTAATGCAGATCAAGGAAACGGTCGGAGCAATGCTGGTCGAGGCCAAGCTCAACAGCCGCGATCTCGCACCGCAGGATATCGAGGACGCGAACACGCTCGTCGCCGGCGAAGCGCGCAAGAAAGCGGTGAACCTGGCCTTCGAGAGCACTCTCGCCGAGTGCCTGGCGCTGCCGGCGACGCTGATTCGGCAGATCCTGATCAACCTGCTGCTCAACGCGATTCAGGCGTCCGATCCCGGCGGCAAGGTCGGTTGCATTATCGGGCGCGACCGTAACAGCCTTCGGATCGAAGTCGTCAATGGCGGCAAACCGCTGCCGCCCGAACGCATCGAGCACCTGTTCGAGCCGTTCGCGAGCCGAAGCGAATCCGGTCACGGCCTGGGGCTGTGGGTGACCTACCAGATCACGGCGCAGCTCCGCGGCAGTATCCAGGTCGCAAGCGCCGATGGCCTCACCCGCTTTGTCGTAATGATTCCCGCCGGAGCAACGACATGAAAGGCGCCGCCTACCGGATCTGCCTCATCGAGGACGATGCGATCATGGGCGAGGCGCTCGGCGAGCGGCTTGAAATGGAGGGCTTCCGCCACGACTGGTACCGCGCTGGACGGGCGGCGTTGCTCGGCCTTCAGCGCAAGCACTATGACGCGGTCGTGAGCGACATCAGGCTGCCGGAACTGAGCGGCGAAGATGTATTCCTGGAGCTGCGCCGGGAACGGAAGGAAGTGCCGCCGTTCGTTTTCATCACCGCCTACGGCACGATCGATCACGCCGTGCGCTTGCTCAAGCTCGGCGCAACCGACTACGTCACCAAGCCGCTCGACGTCGACGCCCTGATCCTCAAGCTGACGGAATTGTGCCGCGTGGCGCATCTCCCTGAACAAACCGACTGCGTACTGGGAATCTCGGGCGCCATGCGCCGCATCGAGAGCCTGTTGCCGCGGCTCGCCCAATCGCACGGCACGGTGCTCATCACCGGTGACTCCGGCGTCGGAAAGGAATGGGTCGCGCTCAGATTGCATCGCCTGTCCGACCCGGAACACCAGCGGCCGTTCATACCGGTCAACTGCGGCGCGATCCCCGAAACGCTGCTGGAAGCCGAGCTGTTCGGATTCGAGAAGGGCTCATTCACCGGCGCGACGCGCGACAAGCGGGGTTATTTCGAACAGGCTCATGGGGGAACGTTGTTTCTGGACGAGATCGGCGACATGTCCGCGGCGATGCAGGTCAAGCTGCTGCGCGCGATCCAGGAGAGGAGCATCGTCCGCGTTGGCGGCGAGGCACCGGTTCGAGTCGATATCCGGTTCGTCTGCGCCACGCACCAGGATCTGCGACAGCTTGTCGAGCGCGGCGAGTTCCGCGAAGACCTTTACTACCGCGTCAACGTCATTCACCTGCGGGTGCCGCCGCTGCGCGAAAGGCGCGAGGATATTCTCTGGCTAGCGAAGCAGTTTCTGGACGAGCAATCGGCCCGACGGGCCGGGGCGGCTTTTCGCCTGACACCGCAGGCGGAGCGGGCGCTGCTTGGCTACGCTTGGCCGGGCAACGTGCGCGAGCTTCGGCACTGCATCGAGAGGGCCTGCATCATGAGCACCCAGCCCTTGCTGGACACGGCGCATCTTTTTTCGGATACCGCGCTGCTTGACCTGCCCGCAAAGGCCACGGGCGACACGCTGATCCAGCACCTGGATGCGTGCGAGAAGCGCTACCTCGAGCAGATGCTGCACGCCAATGACTGGCGCGTCGGCGACAGCGCGGCTTCGCTCGGAATCAGCCGCAAGACGCTCTGGCAAAAGATGCGCAAGCACGGCATTTCCGAGCCGGAAAAAGAATGACGGGAACCTGGCTGCCGCGGCGAGTTTCAGCGCACGGCGGATCGCCGCTCACGCCGACTCGAGCACGGGGTGCCCAATGTCTCGCGTCTTGTCGAGCGCCTCCGGCTTGGCAATGAAATAGCCCTGGGCGTAATCAACCTTGAGTGTACGCAGCCGCTCGAGCGTCGTCTCGTCCTCGACAAATTCGGCGACCGTCTTAAGACCCAGGATGTGCGCGATGCGATTGATGGCCTCGACGATGGCGTGGTCCATCGGGTCGGCCGCCATGTCGCGGATGAACACCCCGTCGATCTTGAGGTAATCGACCGGCAGATACTTGAGATAAGCGAACGAGGACATGCCGATACCGAAATCGTCAAGCGCGAAGCGGCAGCCCATCGCCTTCAGTTCATGCATCAGTT
>ERZ1292640.3820-Hain-H43-02um-R1-3820-length-11644-cov-4_pt1 | contig 11644 bp, 9 predicted proteins | sample MGYA00564404_ERZ1292640 | MGnify/ENA primary metagenome ERZ1292640 (study PRJEB36523, sample SAMEA6512636) | groundwater metagenome | collected 2019-01-08 | study: AquaDiva: Metagenomics assemblies of 32 groundwater samples | reverse complement strand
ATGTGGAGGAACTGCTTGCCGTGAACTTCACGGAGCGGAGCACGTCTTCCTTCACCAATTCCCACGTGTCCGGCAGGTTGAGCGCCTCCTCGTTGGGCGTGAAGAGGAACGTGAGCACGTCGGTCTTGGGGTCGCTCACGTAGGGGCGCAAGTCCACCTGCACGCGCTCCACGCCGGTCTGCGTGTTCTCCCAGCGCACGCCGGAACGCCCGCCCACGGCCACGGCCTCGTCCGTAACGTTCTCGCTCGAGGGCGCCGAGCCGATGAGGTCGTCTTCCCCCTCCAGGAAAAGGGAGAGAAGGGGAATGGCTGCACCGGACCCTTCCTCGCCGTCGGGTGCGGTGAACTGCGCCTCCGCCCCGGCAATGGTTCCCTTCCACTCGCGCGGGACCTCCAGGGAAATGCCCAGCGCGGGGATGGCGTAGGCGCGGCCCTGCGGCTCCCCGCCCATGACCGACGTGACGACGATCACGGGGAGGTCACGGGGATCGACGTTCCGCTCGTAGGTGCCGGTGACATCCGCCACGCGGTCCTCAAACTCGCCCAAATCCACCGTGGAGCTCTCCAGATATGCGTGGGGCTCGTCGTTCTGGATGAGCACGTGCGTGCCGCGGCGCGTGAGCGAGATGGGGGATTTCTTCAGGAGCCCGGAAACGGTCTGTACGCCCTGGGGGAGGATGGGAGGGGGCTCCCTCCGGCAGCCCGCGAGGGGGAGGAGGGCGGCGCAGCACAGGAGGAGAGAGAGAGTGCGTTTGCGGGAGGTCATACGGGAAGTATACAGAAAAACGCCCCTTACGGGGCATTCTTCTTTCGATGCACGATGGGGATTACGCCTGCACCGACACGCTCCCGCTCTTCTTGCCGGAATCGAAGGCGTAGACCGCGCGGCCCACGCGCTTGAAGTACGGCATCTTCTGCAGGTTGAGGGAAATGGTGCCCACCTTGACGGTGCGCTGCTTGGCCACCTCGGCGATGATCTCCTTCTTGGAGAGCGGCCCCTTCTCCTTGAGGATGCGTTCGATGACGTCCGCCACCGTCCCCGGCTCGTACCCCCACTCGCGGAGCGCGTAGAGGCCGCGGCCCACCAGGACGAACTGCGGGTAGCGGATGAGCTCGTTGTGGACGGCCTGCACCGTGACGTTCTTGTGGTCGAACTTCGCCTCGCGGATGCGGTTGGCGATCTCCATGAAGTGGAGCGGCTCGCCGGTTTTCTTGAGGATGATCTCCACCTTGTCGCGGATGGAGCGCGGGCGGACGAACCTCCACTCCGTGAGCCCCCATCCCTCCTCGATGCTGCGGAGCCTCTCGTCGATCTTCAGGCAACTCTTGATAAGCTCGGCGCTGGGCACGCGGTCCGGGAAGAGGTGGATCGATTGGATGGCGCTGATCACTTCTTCCTCCTTCATGCAGGCCTTGCGCTTCTTGAGAATCTTCACGATGTTCTCCACGATGAGGGAGATGTCCTCGAAGGGGAGGGAGGAGAGCCTCCAGAACGGCATGAAGGTGTTGCTGCGGCCGGTGGAGCTCATCTCTTGGTCGATGGAGAATGAGAGGCGCAAGACGGCGCCGTCGGCTGCCGTTGCGTTGGCGATCCTCTTGAGCGTCTGTGAAACCAGTTCCTCCTCCGTCATCACGCCGCCGTGAGCGCGGAGCGTCGCCTTGGCGACATCGTTCACCTCATCGAGGCGCGTGGTGCGTACCGTCCTCTTCAGCTTGCTCAGGGCGATGCTCTCAATTTGACGGATGCGTTCACGCGTGACCTTGAACTGCTTTCCGATCTTCTCCAGTGTTTGCTTCGGCTGCCCAAAGAGCGCGAAACGCTTCTTGACGACCGTCACTTCCTTCTCCGTGAGCACCATGAAGAGATTATTCAGCAATTCTTGCAAGTTGATGCTGATTTGCTGCGCTTGCGCTTGCTGCTGCGATGATGCCGATGGGGTGACCGTTTGGGTCATGCAGTGCGGGGGGAAGAACAACCCTCGTTCTACCAGAAAATTGACAGTTATAAAAGATCTATCGCACGTTGGTGTGGACGGTACAGCATGCATGTGACATCAGAGATTTTTGTGAAGATCATGTGACGTCCCATCGCGTGAACAGCGTTCCGAAACATCCGGTCGTGTCGACGTGCGGTTCAGCCCTTCACATCCGGCGGTACTTCTTCTGGAACGTGGAAGGGGGAACCTCCGAAGATCCCAAGGAGCAATGTATGATGATAATAATATGATTAGTTATCTTGTCAATGCTTTCGTGCAATCTTCAGTATTTCGCAAGCGGCTGCGGAATCCAAATCGGTCATCCCCAGCGGTAATTGACGTTTCTTTTGAGTTTTGGCTTTACGCGGGGTTGTGTATCTCTCATCAACGAATTGGAGGGGAATGCCGCGTTCCTCCAGGAGAGCAGCATAGTGGCGCACGATCCGCGCCTGCGATCCCTCTTCTCCGGAAGGGAGACGGGGAAGGCCGACGTACACCTGATCGACTGTCCGCTGCGCGATGATTTCCATCACCCGCTCCATGAATTCTTCCTTGGAAGAAGAGGGAAAGGTTTCCAGGGGAAGGGGAATACCGATGTCGTCATCGAGGAAAGCGACACCCGTCCGCTTCGTGCCGATGTCGAGGGCAAGGTAGCGCATCTACTTCAGCAACCTGCTCATCCTGGATTTCTTCCTATCCGCGGTATTCCTGTGCAGAATATTCTTCTTTGCGCCGGTATCGATGGCCTTGAAGACAAGCGGGAGGAGCTTTGCGGCCTCTTCTTTCTTCCCCGCCTTCACGAGATCCATGTACGTGCGGACCATGGTCTTGAGGTGCGTGCGGTAGGGGAGCAGCCGCGCTCGGCGTACTTCGTTCTGGCGGGCGCGCTTGATGGCGGACTTGATGATGGGCATGGGACTCGGAAAAAGTAAAAGAAGACGGAAGAAGAGTCAAGGTGAAGCGGAATGTCATTCCAGAGAAGCCGCCTTCCGCAACCAGGCCTCATACTCCTTCTGGAGTACCTCGAACTGCCGCTTGTAGAGGATGAATGCCCCATCCTCCTCGTTTTGTCCTTCCCGCTTGTTTCGCTGTTCCAAATAGTCCCTGAGTGCTTCCTTCTGGGCGGCATCGAGCTGCACCTGCCCCTCCGGAAGCTCCGGCATCACCGGAGCGCCGTGTGACAGGAGGAGTTCCTTGAGCCGCTCCGGTGGAACACGGATGAAGCCCATGCCCTTCGCTCTCGCCTCGTCGACATCGTGGTAGAAGACGCGCAGGATCCCCCGGGGATCCGCCGTGCTGCGCCGGATGTAATCCGTGATGGGGAAGAACTCGTAGTGGTTACGGTTCTCCAACTGCATGCGGTCACGCAGCTTCTTCCCTTCCTCCACGACCGCCGCATGCGCGGCGTCCGAGGGAAACGCGTCAAGCGTCCGATCGATCACCCGGCGCATGTCGATGAGTTCGTGCCGTTGGACGAGGCTCTGCACTTCCCAGGGGTACCGTTCGGCCCCGCGGTTCACCTTGGGGTGCGATGTCATGAGTTCGAGGGCGGCATCCACCCCTTCCTGTTCCGGCAACCGTTCCATGCGGAGCTGGATATTGTAGCGCCGCGCGAGCTCACTGGCGGTGAGGATCTCCGCGGCCAGGAACATCGCGTTGCCCGCGGCGAGCTTGGGGTTCCTGCGGACCGCTTGGCTCAGGTTCCGGAGTTGCCGGCCCGTGGCACGCGTCACCGCTTCCGTACCACGCAGGGTGAGCCTGCCGCCTCTCCACGCCGCCCGCGCCGTCCCGCGCACCGCCATCTGCAGCGCCTTGGCGCCCAACGCACCGAGCACCACCCCCAGCCCCAGTATGGCAATCGCAGCGGCGAGGTACGCCCACATCACGTTCTCCCACGCCTCCTGCTGCCGGAAAACCGCTTCCCCCACGTCCATGTGGACGTCGATGGTGGCATTGAGTTCCGTGAGGAAGTCGGCGTACTCCCCGATGAGGCCTTGGGGCGGTTTCGCCGTCCCCCAATCCTCCTGCATCTGGCGCAGCGCCATCAGGTGCACCGTCGCACCGCCGTACTGCGACGTGAGCGCCTCGCGGTTCGCCATGGTAACGCGTTCGGCCGGGAGGGGAATCTGCGGCTGCTGTCCCGCGAACTCCGCGGCAGGCGGGAGGGACTGCACCACGGTCACCGACTCGCGGAACGCACGGAGCTTGACCGCGTTGAAAGCCACGATCGCATCGGCAACGCTCTTCGCTTTCTCCCGAACCCTCTGCTTCTCCTCCTGGGTCAGGTCCTCCCAGCGCTCCTTCCCCGCCGGCCAGCCCAGGGCTTCCTGCAGAGGCCCCATGAGGGATTGGCGCACTCTGTCTCGCAGCCCGAGGGTCTTCGGTACGGGCAAGGTGTAGAGGCTCGCCATGGCATTGGATATCCTGCGCACTACTTCCCTTCCTTCCTTATTCCACACGTCCTCCGTGATTTCGATGGTACCGATGGTGAGCACTTCCTCGTCGAGGATGCTGACAAATCCTTGCAAACGCTCACCGTGGAACCGCCTGCGCGCCTCCATGTGTTCCCCCATCGCCTTGGCGATCTCATCAGGGGTCGTTTCCGCGCGGGGGGGGCGGACACCCGCGAAGTCGAACCGGCCGCCGAACTGGCTCTGGATATCCGTCAGTTCAAGTTTGCGCATCTGGTGGAGCCCCAGCGCGTCCGTGAACTCCACGGCCTCGCTGATGATTTCCTTGCGCTGCGCCTCGAGGGAATCCGCGTACACGTCCTGGTCGCGCAATCGCCCCTGCAGCTCCCGGTACTCCCGCGCTTCCTCCGCCGTGAGCGGTTGGGCCTTTCCTTCCCGTGCATCCGTGTTCTTCCGCGAGAGGACGCTCCAGCGCTCGCGCGCCTGTGTGAGGAGCGGATCGCGCACCGCCTGCTCTTGGAGCTTCATGAGCTGCTCGTAGCGGTACGTCAGGAGGCGGAGGTACAGCTCCTGCGGGAGGAACCCTTCCTCCACGCCCGCCATCCGCTCCGTACCAGAGAGGAGGCGGATGATGCGCTGGTTGAGTTCGTTGCCCCTCCGCCACTTCTCCTCCGTCGATCCTTCCAGCGCCATCAAGCTCTCTTCCTGAAGATCCAACGAACGCCGGTACGTTTCCAGTCGCCGCGTGAGTTCCGCGGGATTACCCGCGCCTTCCGCCAACCTCCCTTCCACGAGGAGGATGCGGGCGAACGCCACGCGCTCCCGCATTGCCGCATTGAGCGCCGTGAAGTACAGCTTTGCTTGCCGCTCCCCCTGCTCGAACTCCAGCGGGACGGTCCCCACGCTCTCCCGCAGCGCTTCGTAGCGCCCCATCACTGCAACCACTTCCCGTACGACCATGGGCAAATACTCATGGTACGTCACCGCCTGGTTGACGGTGACGAACTCCGTCATGTCCACGGTCGCCGACTGATGCGGATCGCGCAGCAATGCTTGCCGCTCCAATGCCCCCCGACGATACCGCAGTTCGCTTTGCCGGCACTGTTCGGAGAATGATTCGAACGTATTGTCGGAGACGATCGCCTCCAGTTCCTTGTCGATGCCCGCCTCGCTGTAGGGGACTGGACTCGCTTCCTGTCCCGGCCCGAGGATGTCGCGGACCTGCGCAAGCTTATCGGAGAACGCGGTCACGTTCCTTCCCTCCCTGGTTTCGGGTGCCCGCGGGGTATTGGGTTGTTCGGGGGATGTCATGTGTGTGTTGGAAGAGGGAGGTTCATGTGGGAATGTCGAGGCCGGGCGTTGGCGTGCCGCCGGGGATCTCGAAGACGCCGCCGCCGGGGAGCGGGGGAGTGTTCGGCATCGGCGGGATGAGCTCCTCTGGCGCCTTGAGGGCCTGCAGCACTTTGCGCAATCCGGCGGCCTTGGACATGAGCAGCTCCCAATTCCCCGTGAGGTAGAACCCTGCGGCCGTCGCCCCTGCAAGGGCAGTGATAACGAGCAGCGCCGTGACGATGGGATGCTTCCTCGGGAACGCCTTCACCTTCTCCCACGCGCGGCGGAACAAGCCCTTCTTCTCCGGCGACTGCGCGTCCGCCATGAACCGCTCCTTTGCGCCCACGGCCTCGCCCGTTACCTCCAGCTGGCGCCGCAGGTCCTCCGGCTTGAAATCGTGGACCTGCTTGATCTTGTCCTCATGCTCCATGAGCTTGTCGAAGAGATCCTTGCGCCCCTCCACGCTCTTGAGCTGCGCTTCCACTTCGTCGGTCTTCATCTCCAGCACCTGGGAGAGGGCTTCGGGGGTCGCGCGGAACGGCGGGAGGATCTCGGCTTTCTTCCCGGGTTGTTCCGGGTTCTGGCCATTCGTGGAAGGATCCTTTTTGGAGCGTGAGAAGAAACCCATGATCAGGCTTGGGAAGAGAAGGATTCCAGAAGCGAATGGCGGATGGTGAGGAGGGAGGCCAGATCGTCCAGGTCGCCGTCCGTCTTCGCCTCGCGGAGGAGGGGAGTGATCAGCCGCGTGAGCGCATCCGGGCCCAGTGCGAAGAAGAGCTCGGCAAGGTCGCCTTCGGTGACGTCTCGGAGGTCGATCTCGGCGAGGAGTGATGCGACATCCTCGGGTGAAGTCGCCTTCTGCACCTTGTCCCGCAGGGCGAGGAGCTTTTGGTCGTGCAGGCGCACCAGGCTCAGGCGCGCCGTCCTCCGTTCGGCCGTATCCGTAAAGGCTAACGTTTCCTCCTTGAGCTCCCACCCGTCCTGCAGGGGTGCCGGGAGGGCGTCGAAGATCGTGCGTTCAGCGGCGGTGAGCCAGAGGGGAGCGGCCATGGGAGGGGAGGAGGGTTACTTCGGTATTCTAGAGCGAATGGTGGGCGTTTGGAATCCATCTATTATACCAATAGTATGCTTTAGACGCAATTTCTATGCGGAGAGGGGAAGGTGCTCACGGGCTGCGGGTTGACCCTGCGCGGAACCCCACTACAATGGCACTCGTGTGCGGCATCTTCGGATACATCGGCAGCCGGCGCGACGCCGGCCGGGTTGTCGTTGAGGGCCTCAAATGCCTGGAGTACCGCGGGTACGATTCCTGGGGGGTCGCATGGAAGACGAAGAAGGGGGTGAAGGTGAAGAAGGACGTGGGGAAGGTGAGCAATGTGAAGAGCGAGGACTTTTCCGACGAGTGCTCCCTCGCCCTGGCCCACACGCGCTGGGCGACGCACGGCGGCGTGACGAAAACGAACGCCCACCCCCACCTCTCCTGCGACAAGACCATCGCGGTGGCCCACAACGGCATTGTGGAGAACTACGACGCGCTACGCAACGAATTGAAGGCCAAGGGGCACCGCTTCCTCTCCCAGACCGATACCGAAATCATCCCGCATCTCATCGAGGAGGAGCTCAAGAGCCAGAAGGATTTTGCGGCGGCAGTGCGCGCGTCCTGCGCGCGCCTCAAGGGGAGGTACGGCATTCTGGCGCTCCACGCGGCATCGCAGACGCTCGTGGCGGCGCGCTCCGGCTCGCCCCTCATCGTCGGCGTCGAGAAGGACCTGGCGGGGCAGGCGGTGGGATACTTCATCGCCTCGGATATCCCGGCCTTCCTGGAACACACCCGCGTGGTGCAGTACCTGGATGACGGGGAGATGGTGGTGACGGACGGCAAGACGATCCTGTTTTCCGATATCCAGAGCGGCCGCGAGCGCCCCAAGCGCGAGATCGAGATCCGCTGGTCTGTGGAGCAGGCGCACAAGGGGAGCTACGAGCACTACATGCTCAAGGAGATCATGGAGCAGAAGGAGAGCGTGGCGCGCGCGGTGAACCAGGACGAGGAGCAGATCAAGACGCTTGCCAAGGCCATCAAGGAAGCGCAGGGAACGTTCCTCGTGGGCTGCGGCACCGCCGGCAAGGCGTGCATGGCCGCGGAGTACTTCTTCTCCGTCATCGCCAAGCACCACGTGAACTACGCCCCCGCCAGCGAGTTCAAGCTGTACCACCACTTCCTCAAGCCGGAAAGCCTCCTCATCGTCGTCAGCCAGAGCGGCGAGACGGCGGACGTGCTGGAAGCCATGCATGTCGCCAAACAGGCCGGCTCCAAGGTGCTCGCCATCGTGAACAACGAGGGGTCCACCATCGCGCGCGAGGCCGATTACTCGCTGCGCATCAACGCCGGCCCCGAGCGCGCCGTGGCCTCTACCAAGGCGCTCACCGGCCAGCTGGCGGTGTTCCTCCTCATCGCCCACGCGCTCGCCGGCAAGCTTCAGGAGGGGAAGACGCTGCTCCTGGAAACCGCGGCGGAGATCAACGACATGCTCAACCCCCGCTACGTGGAGCGCCTGCGCACCCTGGCTGAATGCATCAAAGGCACCCGCGACATCTTCATCATCGGCAAGGGCTGGAACTACCCCATGGCATTGGAGAGCGCCATCAAGATCCAGGAGGTGAGCTACGTGCACGCGGAGGGTTTCGCGGGGGGGGAACTGAAGCACGGGCCCATCGCCCTCATCGAGGACGGCACGCCCTGCATCGCGCTCGCGGGCAACGACGAGGTGCGGGACGACATCCTCAGCAACACCATCGAGCTCAAGGCCCGCGGCGCCTCCATCATCGGCATCGCGCCCACGAAGCACGAGTCCTTCGACGAGTGGGTCAAGGTCCCCGATGCCGGTGCCGCCCAGCCGCTGGTGAACATCATCCCGGTGCAGGTACTGGCGTACTAATTGGCTGTCAAACGAGGGAAGAATCCGGACATGCCCCGGAATTTGGCCAAGTCAGTGACCGTCAAGTAATACTTCCTCCAAGTCCCGCACCCGAGCCCCTATGAATACACTGAACAGCAGAAGCGAGTGGTGCGGGGCGGATATGCCCCGGAACTTGGCGAAGAGCGTGACGGTGAAATGAAAAGTCTGACGAGTCCGAGGATACCGACGATCGATCAGGAACCACCCTCCACGATCATCTTCCGACAGGGAGCATCCAAGGTGATGGTGAGTTGGGAAAGACACTCGAATTGACCGAGGAGGATCATCGGTTGGCGCGGAGCGAAGAACACCATCCCTCGCCAAGAAATAGGCCGGAATCCGCTATGATCCAGCGTGTACTGCACTTTCTCTACGGACGGTATTGCACGGAACTTCCCACCTCCTGCGCTGAACATGTCTATCGAATGGTCGGTGTCCAGTGGAAGAGCGAGAAGGTCATTGACCTCCATCGGCAATATCGTCACGTCGGCACCCGTATCGACCAGTGCGTGTCCAATGGCAAAGCCGTTGATCGTGATAGGAAGCGTCGGGACGTACAATACCCCTACATCGCTCTCCCGCTGTGTGTAATTAAACTCCATAGGAACCTCCCGCAAAAGCGGCAGGAGGAATCTTATCATACCATATTGTTTTTTTGTCCACCCGTCGCCCCATCCTCTTCAAGAGAGAGAGGAGGGAAACTGAAGTGGCAAGGACTTCCCCATTCCTGCTTGCCACCCACTTGCCGGCGTTCTTTTTGGAAAATACCATGGCACACAGTGTAGAACCCTCCTCACTATTGGGCAACGACATCGGCATGTTCTGCGAAATCCGCTACAATCCCACCACTTCCTCCTTTCCCATGCCCGAACTCAGCCGTGAACAGGTGCAAGCCCACAGCCAGCAATTCGCCCGTCAGCTGGGCAACGCCTTCATCATCATCGGATGGAAGAAGCCGGACGGCTCCGTTGACGTGGTGCAGACGGTGCACGAGATGAACCCCATCGAGTACGTGAAGGCCGCCACGTGGGCGCTCAACGAGGTGACGAGCAAACTGTGAAACCGCGGCGTTGCGGGATCGCAATTCCGTACCTATCTGAAGGTCAGGCCGTTCCGCGGCACCCTCAACGCGAAGCCGGGTCATCCGGCTGTATTCCGTAGTAATTGAAGAGGAACGCTGCGATCTCCCGGAACACCGGGGCGGCGGCCGTGGCGCCGTGCGTGACGTTCTTGGGACGGTCGATCTTCACCAGGATGACGAAGCGGGGCCGGTCCACGGGCGCGAAGCCGGCGTACGTGGCGAACGTGGATCCCGTGCCGGTCTCGTACTTGCCGCCGGGCCCGGCGATCTGGCTGGTGCCCGTCTTGCCCGCGATGCGGTATCCCTTCACCTTCCCCGTCTTCGCGAATCCCTTGGTTGCGGAGGAGACGAGCATGGCCGTGATGGTCTCCGAGGTCTTCGGTTGGATCACCTGGTCCACGAAGCGCGGCTCGGTTTTCTCGTAGCTCCCGTCCGCATGGACGATGCTGTCGATGATGGTAGGCCGCATGAGCTTGCCTCCGTTGGCGAGCGCCGCCCACGCGGTGACCACCTGGAGAGGCGTGCTGGAGAGCCCCTGCCCGAAGGCGGTGGTAGCGAGGAGGGAACGGCTCCACTCGCGCCAGCTGCGCAGCTCCCCGGGAAGCTCATCCTCCAGCTCGATGCTTGTGATCGTACCGAACCCGAAGCGCTCCAGCGTGCGGAAGAAGAGCTTCTGTCCCAGCTTGAAGCCGATGCTCGTCATGCAGGTATTGATGGAGTACTCCAGGCAACCGGTCATGGTCACGCGGCCGTAGTGCTTGCGGTCGTTATTGTCGATCTTGTACTCGTCTACTTCCACCGGCCCCGTGTCATCATAGATGTCGCCCGGCTGCACCTCCCCCTGGTCGAGCGCGATGGCCATGGTGACGGGCTTGAGCACGCTGCCCGGCTCGTAGATCTCCTGGATCGTGCGGTTGAGGTACGCCCCCACGCCGATGGTGTTCTTGAACTTGAGCCACACGTCCTGCCGTCCCGTGGGGAAGACCTCCATGCGCAGGTTCTGCCCCACGTAGAAGTAGTAGCGCGTGAAGTCGCGGAGGTCGTAGAGTTTCTCCAGCCGCTCGATGGCCTTCCGCGTCTTCTCCGTGAGCCGGGAACGCCCTTCCTCCGTGAAGACGTCCTGCATGTACGCCTTCACCACCCGCTCGTTGGTCTCCGGCTGGAACACCTCCACCACCACCATTGCGCGGTGCTCGGGGGAGAGGGTGAGGGGGACCTTCTCGTATACGGACGCGTAATCGTTGCCGTCGAAGAGCGGCGCGTTGGCCATGGCGATGATGCGGCCTGTGAAGGGTTCCAGAACGATGGCCTGGCCGCTGTCCGCGCGGTACTGGTCCACGGCTTCCTGCAGCCGCTGCTCCACCTCGCGCTGCACCGCGCGGTCGAGGGTGAGGACGAGCGTGTCGCCGTCCCGCGGGGTGATGATGGTCTGCTCGGCGGTGAGGATCTGCCCTCCCTGGGGATCGCTCACCGTGCTGATGAGCCCCTCCTGCCCGCGCAGCTGCGCGTTGAAGGTGCGCTCCACCCCGTACTGCGGTTCCTGGGATGCGTTGAGGAAACCGACGACGTGCGACGCCACCGTGGCATCGGGGTAGAAGCGCCAGTGCTCGGGGATGAGCGCTACGCTGCGCAAATGGTAATCCACTTCCACCACGCGCCTGCCCCCCTGCCCCCCGCGCGCCTTCGCCACCGCTGCCTTGTAGTTGGCCACCTGCGTCTCCTTGACCAGAAGCGAGAGTGCGGGAGGGAGGCGCCGCATCACGGCCACGTAGCGCAGTGGACGCGAGCGGAGCAGGTCTGCGATGCGCTTGCTGTCCGTCTCCAGCACCACGGAGAGGGCGCGGGCAATGGAGGGGATGCGCATCTGCTGGATCTCCTCCGGGGCCG
>ERZ1292640.3819-Hain-H43-02um-R1-3819-length-11645-cov-5_pt1 | contig 11645 bp, 12 predicted proteins | sample MGYA00564404_ERZ1292640 | MGnify/ENA primary metagenome ERZ1292640 (study PRJEB36523, sample SAMEA6512636) | groundwater metagenome | collected 2019-01-08 | study: AquaDiva: Metagenomics assemblies of 32 groundwater samples | reverse complement strand
TTGTTTTATTGTCCTAAAGAACATATTCAAAAAGCTTCAGCTGCTAGGCGCGAGCGAGAAGTGAGTGAAACGTACTTATTAGTACGTTGAATGAGCCTCGCAGCGAGCAACAACGCAGATGGAGATTTTGGAGTATGTTCCACCCTATATGTCTATTAAATTAGTGCTAAGTCTCTTGGCCTTTTCGGGTCTTGCCGGTATCGCCCTTGGATACGTGCTACGTCTTCTTATTGCGCTCGGCCAGCGCGGCTCTCTTGAGCTCGAGGTGAAACAAAAGCTCCTTGAAGCCAAGGAACGCGCGAACCGTATCGTAAACGAGGCAGAAGAAAAAGCAGAAAAGCTTGAAAGCGACCTCGCTGCTCCACTTAAGGAGCGCGAAGAGAAGCTAGAGAAAAATGCGGAACGCCTTGCGAAACGCGAGGAGTTTCTCGATGAACGAGAGCGTACCGTTGCGGACGACGCCGAGGAAGCAAGAAACCGTGAGAATGAGGCCGCAAATTTGAAACGCGATGCAGAAAAGCTGCTCAGTGACAGACGCCTCGAGCTTACGCGTCTTGGTCGTCTTTCGGAAAGCGAAGCACGCACCATGCTCATGAAGGATTTGGAAGAAACACTCGAGGAATCAATCCTTGCGCGCCTTCAGAAGCTAGAGGCGCACGGCAAGGCACAGCTAGAAGAAAAGGCCCGTTCTATTCTTCTTTCCACCATTCATCGTCTCGCCACAAACGTGAACTCGGACGTGATGACACTATCTATTCCTATCGCTTCCGAAGAAGTAAAAGGAAAGATTATCGGGAAAGAGGGACGAAACATCAAAGCATTTGAGCGTGCTACAGGTGTGGACGTCATTATTGATGACGCACCTGACAAGATAACCATCTCGTCTTTTGACCCCATCCGTCGTCATACGGCAAAGATTGCACTTGAGTGGCTTATTGAGGACGGACGTATTCAGCCTGCAAAGATTGAAGAGTCGGTAGAAAAGGCGAAAGCGCAAATTAATGACCTTGTGAAGCAAAAGGGTGAGGAAGCTGCATACGAGGTGGGCGTTGTGGGGCTTGATCCAAAGCTTATTAGTCTTTTGGGACGCCTCCACTTCCGCACCAGCTACGGACAAAACGTTCTCCAGCACTCTGTTGAAATGGCATACCTCTCGAGCATGCTTGCTGAGGAATTGGGCGCTGACCCACTCATCGCAAAGACCGGCGCACTCCTTCATGACATCGGAAAAGCCGTAGATCACGAGGTTGCGGGCACGCACGTGGAAATTGGCCGCAGGATTTTGGAGAAATTCGGCATCGATACACGCGTGATACAAGCAATGCAGTCGCACCACGAGGAATATCCGTATGAAACACCAGAATCAATCATCGTACAGGTGGCCGATGCAATCTCTGCCGGTCGTCCGGGAGCCCGTCGCGACACTGTCGAGCGATATCTTGATCGACTCGGAGATCTAGAGCGTATTGCCTCAACATTTGAGGGAGTTGAAAAAGTGTACGCAATATCTGCAGGTCGTGAAATTCGCATTTTTGTGAATCCAGGAAAGGTCTCAGACATCGCAATGCACAAAATGGCGCGTGATATTGCCAAGCGTGTGCAGGAAGAACTCAAATACCCGGGCGAAATCAAGGTAAATGTTATTCGTGAGAATCGTGTTGTTGAGTTCGCACGATAGAGCGTTTGACAGAGCAGCAGAAAATCGCCCTAATGAGGGCGATTTTCGCTATCCCCCTCCGTTTTTTTGCCCTCTTGCGTAATATGGCTCATTTCCTATACTTTCTCCGGTAGCCCTCGTATGGGCTCTCCAGCCCCTAGAGGATTTAACCCCTAATGATTTCCTATGAACAAAGCAGATATTGCAGGTAAGGTGCAGGAAGTGCTCGGTGGCACGAAGGCTGACGCAGAGCGCGCAGTTGAGTGTGTTATCGAGAGCATCACTACAGGTCTTAAGTCAGGTGACGAGGTTTCAATTGCAGGCCTCGGAATCTTCAGCGCTAAGGCTCGTCCTGCTCGCACCGGCCGCAACCCACGCACTGGTGAGACCATCCGCATTGCAGCTACTCGCACTCCTAAGTTCCGCCCAGCAAAGGCGCTTAAGGACGCAGTTAAGTAGTTAGCTCGTTTTACAAAGTAAAAGGCCCTGCATGCGCAGGGCCTTTTACTTTTACTCAAAATACTTCTTCTTTTTGAGTTTCTCCGGTAAATAGCTCTCGTCGGTATACATTTCGTATCCTTTTCCATACTCCAAGTCCTTCATGAGTTTGGTGGGCGCATTGCGGATATGTTTAGGCACTGGAAGATTCCCCATATTCTTTACGTCAGCCTGTGCCGCACGCAGCGCGTCGTATGCGGAGCGGTCTTTCTTTGCTTGTGCCAGGTAGGCCACTCCGTGCGCCAGATTTATTGCGCATTCAGGATAGCCAATTACTTCGCACGCGCGAAATACTCCGTTTGCGACCACAAGTGCCGTAGGTTGAGCGAGTCCTACATCTTCTGACGCGAATATCACCATACGGCGCGCAATAAATAATGGGTCTTCCCCACCGTCTATCATGCGCGCAAGGTAATACATGGCAGCATCCGGTTGCGATGCTCGCATGCTTTTTATAAATGCACTGATAGTGTCGTAGTGTTCCTCTCCTTTCTTGTCATAGCGCAGGTGGGGTGACTCTAGTGCCTTATTGAGTGTTTCCACGTTTACGTCGCCATACAGGCTCACGGTGCCATCTAGAAGGGTTAGAGCGCGTCTTGCGTCGCCGTTGGCGTATCCCACAAGCCACGTAAACGCATCTTTGTTTAGCTTAAGCTTAGTGCGCTTCACAATCGCCTTGAGCGACTCTTCTGAGAGCGGCTCAAGTACAAACACCCTGCAACGAGAAAGGAGGGCGGGAATAACTTCAAACGACGGATTCTCCGTAGTCGCTCCTATGAGAATGAGCGCACCACTTTCTACATACGGCAGGAGAAAATCTTGCTGAGCCTTATTAAAGCGATGGATTTCGTCCAAGAAAAGTACTTTCGGTTTTTTTGAAAACTCATCACCTCCAAATGGTTCTTGTGGGTTTAGCTTTTTGCTTCTAGTAGCCTTGTCACCCTCCACAATACTTCGTATGTCTTCCTTTCCTGCCGATACCGCAGACAGTTCGTGAAGCTCAGCATCGAGTGCTCGCGCATATATGCGCGCGATAGTGGTCTTTCCGGTGCCCGGAGGTCCCCACAAAATAAATGAGAAGATATGTTTCTTTTCTACAGCGACACGAAGCGGCTTCCCCTCTCCTACCAGGTGCTCTTGCCCTACTACTTCTTGAATAGTCTTTGGACGTAGTTTGCTTGCGAGTGGCTCCATGTGAACCATGGTACACCTTTAATTATGACGCTGTCAGGAATTAGGGACAGCTTGGACTGAGCGGGATAGCAGGCACACCAGGTATCGTTTTTCCATATACGGCAAAGCCGTCCACGTTTGAACACGCTGCGGCTCCCCCTTCGCCTTGATTAGAATCCATTTGATAAGGATTTCCCCACGGGTCCCGTTCTAGAGCCGTAAGGCCCGTAACGAGTCCATTAGTGGCCGCCTGAATTTGAGTGAGTGCGGACCGCCACTGAGCGATGCATCCGGCAGCATTTATGTCTGCACACGCACAGTGCACACAGTTCGAAGACGGTGCGAAAGATACAAGCGGGCGATTCTGCTCTCCTTGAGCAATGACGATGGCCTGCACAATTTGGCGCATTTCCGATTTTGCCCTTGCCACCCGAGCCTTTTCCCGCGCTGTACTTAAACTCGATAGCACCATACTCGACAGCAAACCAATAATTGCAATGACCACGAGGAGTTCAATGAGCGTAAAGCCTTTGGTTTGTACAAATGGTATGCGCATATATACAGCTTATTTATTCATAGAGTAGCACCCAACCACCCTCACCTATGCGTAGCTGGGGGTATGTGGGTCCTTGCTATTTAGGATAGCGGTGCAAGAATATTGGCATATCCCTAGCACTCACTGATATATGTTTGGACGAAACCATTTCGAAGCACCCAAGAAGGCAGAATCTAAGGAAGTAGCGGTTCCTTCTCATACAAATGCAGAGGCTCTCGAGATGCTTGAGGAGCAGGTTGCGGCAACCATTGAAAGCAACCCTGCAATGTATGCAGTTTTGAATCCTGAAGATATTGCCGTGATTACAAACCATCTAGCAAAGGAGCAAGCGGAAACCGGACTTCCGTACACCACTGACATTCTTAGCAACTCACACGAGACCGAAGGGTTAGATGGTGAAATTCTAGCAGCAGTGAATGCGCGACTCGTTGAGAAGTCTGGTAATAATCCTGATGCTTCACACGCTTAAATAGTATTGATTCAATTTGGGTTACAGAGAAGGCGCCGCTCAGCATTGCTGAGGGCGCCTTTTCGGTAGTGTTGTTTGGGTTCATTATGCAGAACCTCTTGGCACGAGGCGTCCGCTTCGGACGACCAGGTACAGTGTCCGCATACTCAATTCTCGTGCGGGCGACAAATCGTTTTCGTTGGCGTAGTCGGCCAACATGATTTCGAAGTCGTCACCGAAGAAGTTTTCACGCTTCATGTCGGCAAGCTGGCGCTCAGACTCGGATGTTTCCGTAGTCTGAGCGGTCGGAGTCTGCTTTTTTAGACATCCCATCACACCACCTCTTTTACTATTTCGTGCCGAAACACGTCATAATATATAATAACACGATATGGCTATATTTGCAAGTCCTGTTCCCGCACCTAGTGAATCGTTTGTTCTGGCGCGTGTTCTCGGACTTTCTGTAAAAATGATTTGAGTGCTTCAGTATCGTTCAGGCGAATTTCAGTTTCTGAAGGACCATTATCCTTATCTTCTATATATGCACGGAATCTGCTTGAGAGACTTGCTCCGAAACTATCCTCTTCGAGCCACTTTCCCATCACACTACTTTCTCCGGGAAATGCCTGAAGTGCGAGAGCGACCTGCACTCGCGGATCTACAAGCGGAAGCACCTGTGCACGCTCCTGAGCTTTGGCAGCGAGGGTCTCGCCTTTTGAAATAGAGGCAGGAATCCCGTGCGATTCTTTCATAGAAAAATTGTAGCACTGGTTTGGTGTCTGACTTCGTTGTGAATTGCACCCAATGAAGCTCTCAAGGAGTTCTTTGGCGGGGTTTCAGTACGAGAAACAAGGCATCTCCGTTTAGGTAACCTGAAAAGTATTAGTCCAAATAATGGTTAACCATGTCTGAGTTCTGCCATATAAGTACAATCAATACAAAAACTATCAACCATAGAATTCCCAGTGCGATATAGGGTAGCAACGAATTTAGCCGCTTTCTGAATGACCTATCGATCTTTTTACCCTTTTCGTATCCCGTAAAAAGATAAATCATCCCTTCGAGCCAATTAAGTGTAGGATACCCATCTTTTCCGTACAGCGCTTCGGATGCATCTGAAGATAGTTGAGATACATCAGACAAGTAAACATCTAAGCACCAAAGCATCAAAATCAGTAAGATTGTTAGGAGGAAGCGAACTATGTCGTTTAGAGGAAAAAGGTTGCTATTAAAACTACCTATAACGAGCAGTGCACATGCGAAAGTGGCTATCTGTAGTAATGCAGAATATTTTCCTTTCACTCCCTCTAACATCAACTGGAAGAAAATTTCTTTCTTCTTATCCTCATTATTCATAGTCGATAGTTTAGCAATTTTCAAAATAATGCGCTCGAATAACACTAAATGGTGCGGGATGGGAGAACCGGCGATTACGCCATTCGCCCGCGAGTCTGCGCCTCGTCGACACTCGGCTTGCTCTGGGCACCGCCTCGCTGTTTTGGTCTACTGACCAAAACATGCTCCGGCGTTCGATTCTCCACGCGAGACATACAGATGTCTCGCTTATCCCGCACAAATGGAAAAAGCCCCGAAGGGCCTTTCCAGTTGTGCGGGATAGGAGAATCGAACTCCTGCTAACAGTTTGGAAAACTGTAGTTCTACCATTAAACTAATCCCGCTTTAGAGTGGAGAATACCATAGGAGGGCCCTAGTCGTGAAGCGGTGAGAGCTTCCCTTTTTTGGATTATGCTGTATAATCACGGCATGTCAAAAGAGACCCTATTTACCCTTGCTGGTGCGGTAGCGCTTATATTACTTGTTGCCATATTTGGTACCCACAATCCTTTTGCTCGCCCGGCCCTGGCTCCAGAGAGCACTATTCCCTTTGGGACCTTTGATGGCTCGGGATCCTTTGCGGATTCACTCACGGCCTCCTCTCAACTTATTGCTTCTCCATCGGGAGCAACTCAGAGAAGTGCCACAGTAACTTCTTCTACTACCAGTGAGGGCACGGGTCTCCCTCTTGCTTTGGGAAGCCTTCGCGACTCGCTCGTGAATATCATATGCACCTCTAAGGATGGCTCTGTGCGCTCTATTTCGGGCTCAGGTGTGATTATTTCTCCGAACGGACTCATCCTTACCAATGCGCACATTGCGCAGCTATTTCTTCTAAAGAATTACCCTGGCACTGGAAACGTAGTGTGTGTCGTGCGCAATGGCAACCCTGCACGCACCGCGTACACGGCCGAGCTCGCATACATCTCAGGTTCATGGATTAGCAAGAACCCGCGCACTCTTGTGCTCAAGAATCCAACGGGAACAGGACAAAATGATTTTGCTATTCTTGCCATCACTGGCTCTGCGACAAAGGACGCTCTGCCGAAAGTATTCCCGTACGTACCACTCGCTACGAAGGACCCTTCTGTAAAGCAGGAGGTGGCTATTGGTTCATACGGAGCGCAGACTCTCACGAGTAAGCAGATTCTCAATTCGCTTTACCCAACACTCGTGTTTGGAACAGTGCGAGAGGTGTACACATTTGAAAAGCACACCATCGACGTACTATCACTGGGAGGAAGCGCCGCGGCTCAAGAAGGCTCTTCGGGAGGTGGCGCAGTGAACAGCAAGGGTGAGCTTGTAGCGCTTATTACCACAAGCACCAATCAGGGTAATCTATTGAAGCGCGACATGCATGCCATTACCGTAGGTCACATTCGTCGAAGTTTTAAGGACGACATGAGCATGTCCTTCGATGCGTACGTACTGGAGCGAGGTAACGGTGTTTTGGTTTCTTCGTTTAAGAGTCGCGCAGAATCACTGACCAACACTCTCACGGGAGCAATGAGCATTCGTTAAGAAGTGGGAACAGATAGTAAAAGGCCGTCTCAGACGGCCTTTTACTATTTCCACTATGTTCGTATTGGTCGGGGTGCGGAGAATCGAACTCCGTCAACTACTTCCCAAAAGTAGCGTACTACCGGTATACGACACCCCGTGAGCGAGGCAAACACTGAGTGCGTCCGAAGGACATATTCAGTGTTTCGCCGAGCGAACGGGACGTATCGGTGCAAGCAACCGATACAACCCGAATGTCAGCTCTTTCCTCTATCCCAAGCATCCTACCAGGTTTACAGAATCTGCGGTAGATAGGACACATACGCAGCACCGTCGCGCCCTCGAAGCCAAACCAGCAGCCCATCTATCTGCCAATCCCCTTCCCAATTCTTTTCAGCCACATACCACTCACTGGTTCGCGCAATTTTTCCTATCTTTGCATTGTGGAGGTTTGCGGATGGGTCAAATGCCGTATCCCGGTCATCCTCATGCGGAAATTCGCGGCAGAGCCTGGTTTTTACCTCCACAAAATGGAGCGTTTCCTTCTTTCGAGCAATAATGTCGACTTCTCCGGTTTTGCGCACGACATTCCGTTCAACAATGCCAAATCCCTGCTTTTTCAGATAAGACGCAGCTGTCTCTTCGCCAAGGTCACCTATGGCTTTTGTGGAATAGGAGGATATGTCCGTCACATAAGTAGTATACGAGACTTATAGAGCGACTTATAAGTATATGCCGTATATTCTCACTATTTCTCTAACAGACTCATTAAATACTCATGTTGTCCTACAAAGTTGTCCCCAATGTACACAGACTTGTCCCCAGTTATTAACAGACTTATTTGAGGTGAAGGACGGGTGTCTTTGGGAAAGAGGTCGGGCATTACTAGTTAGGATAGGGAGAACCGTGGATTCACCACAAGGGCATTTCCAATCTCTAATCGCTTTGCTCAAGAGATTTTAGGTCACCACTTTCGCCCACAAGTCTTTGTTCGTCGTCACTCACAAAGCTCGCGGGCCCAGCTCGCGGTTCTGCCCTACTGGTCAGAACATCGCTCCGCTTTTCGATTCTCCCCTGCAGGGTGCGAAAGCACCCTGCGTATCCGCCACTCGCGTGAATGAGAAAAGACCCCTTTAATAAGGGGTCTTTTCTCTCACGACGAGTGCGGATAGGGAGAATCGAACTCCCGACTAATCCTTGGCAAGGACTCGTTTTACCACTAAACCATATCCGCGCTGGAAGGCAGGATACCACGGGACCGCCGTGGTAGACCAGTGTTCTTGGTTAATTATCCACTTCTGCTAGTGCGCCCGGAGGGACTCGAACCCCCAACCCTCTGATCCGAAGTCAGATACTCTATCCTTTGAGCTACGGGCGCATACAGCCACATTACCCTTCTTTCTTATAGTGTTCAATGAGCATTTGTTGCCAGAATGCCAATTTGCGTAAGTACTTCACTTTTCCAAGCTCTATTCGAGCGCACCCAACGTAGTTTGGTCTCTTTTTTACCATTAGACCCTGTGTCTTGTAGATAGTTTTCCCGAAACGCTCTATAGGTATGCCTGTAATTCGTGACCATACTTGCTCATGCTTCTCGTGAGCAAACGCTTTATGTGTAAACACACGCATCTTGATCTCATCCTCTTCACAGCCCATGTATGAGCGAATCCACCGAATCATAAACACAACCATCTCGGAATCGGAATTTATGAATGCGAATGAACTTGTTCTCTTAGACCCCTCAGCCCAGTACAAGGCAATCCCTACTTGGAAAAATGGACTGCTCTTGAACTTTTCGAACTCGGATCTTGATTCTGCAAAGGTCGCGCCGTCTCTGGTGTTCCGGGCTTCCCGTAAAGATGCAGCAGCCCGTATCCTTCCTCGACTAATACCACTGTCCTTTCTGCGCTTTAAGACCCGCATTTCTGCTTCAGTAAGTACAGAATCCTTAAGCCACATAGAGACCGAACTCTTGGACACCGGCACTCTCTCCAAAATTTGCTTATAGGTCATACCCTGCTTACGCAGTGCAATAACCATCTCATTCTCTAGAACCTTAGAATTCATGTTACTAACAATAGCATACGTGGTTCATATAGATTGGAACATGATAGTATTTTCCTAATGGAGTTCCCTATTCCCCTTGAAGTAAAGACCGTCACTGCAGGACTACGCGCAGCCGAATACGAGGCCTATTTGGTAGGAGGTTGCGTGCGAGACCTTATGATTGGGCGCACACCAAAAGACTGGGACGTAACCACAAACGCTAAGCCCGAAGATATCGTGCGAGTGTTCCCCGATTCCTTCTATGAAAACGATTTTGGCACGGTGGGTGTGAAGACTGGGAGCGAAGACCCGAAGCTCGCCATTATAGAAGTGACCCCTTACCGCACGGAATCAGGCTATTCGGACAAGCGCCGCCCAGACGCTGTTACATTTGGGGATAACCTCGAGGAGGATCTGGCGCGTCGTGACTTCACCATCAATGCCATTGCCCTTGATGACTCTATTGGACACATCATTGATCCTTATCTAGGACAAAAGGACATAGAACATAAGATATTACGGACAGTTGGCTCCCCTGCTGAGCGATTTGAGGAGGATGCTCTACGTCTTATGCGCGCCGTTCGCCTGGTCGCAGAGCTCGATTTTGCGCTTGATGGCGAGACAGCAGCAGCAATAAAGGAGAAGGCTCCCAACTTGAAGCACATTTCACGTGAAAGAATACGCGATGAGTTTGTGCGTATTTTGAACTCTAAGCAGCCAATGATGGCTATTGTCCTGTGTCAGCAGCTCGATTTACTTGAGTATATTGCCCCAGATCTTACCCGCGGTATTGGTATAGATCAGAACCAGGCGCATAGCTACGACGTATTTGGCCACCTACTTCGCGCACTCCAGCATGCAGCAGACAAGGACTGGGATTTCGATATTCGCCTCGCTGCCCTATTCCACGATGTATCAAAGCCTGAGACACGCCGCTGGTCAGACGAAAAAAAGGATTGGACCTTCCATGGCCATGAAGTGGTTGGTTCACGTGTAACACGTAAGGCACTCGAAGATTTGAAGTTTTCACGTGAAACTATAGAAAAAGTGAGCAAATTGGTGCGCTGGCACATGTTCTTCTCCGACCCCGACCAGATTACCCTTTCGGCCGTACGTCGCATGATAGTGAACGTTGGTGAGGAAAACATTCACCACCTTCTCAATCTCCGCATATGCGACCGTATAGGCACCGGCAGACCAAAGGAACAGCCTTTCCGCTTCCGCAAGTACAAGGCAATGGTGGAGGAAGCTCTGCGCGACCCAATCTCTGTAGCAATGCTTAATACAGACGGTTCACGCATAATGGAGAAGTTCCACATGAAACCAGGTCCCCGCCTTGGCTGGGCACTAAGCGCCCTCCTTGAAGAAGTACTTGATGATCCGAAGAAGAACTCGATAGACTACTTGGACACGCGCACAGAGGCCCTGCTTGCCCTCCCTGACGAAGTACTTAAGGACTTGGGGGATGCAGGCAAGAAGAAGCGAGAAGAACGTGAGGAAGAGGAATTGCAGAACATCCTCAAGAAGCACCACGTTTGCTAGATTCCCCAGCGTTACACGCGAAACATGAGCAAAATGGACCCTTTCGGGTCCTTCTTGCTTAGTTCAACACGAAACACCTGCCATATGGGTCCAGACCACTCCTTTCACGTGAAATACCCTCAAATCAGGGTCCATTTCACATGAAACAAAAAGAATACGGCCTATTTAGGCCGTATTCTGGTATGAATTACTCTGTTTCACACGAAACAAGGGTATTAGGTTTCGAGAGTGGTCAAAAAGCTTCAGATACAAGGCACGAGTGAGGAGTGAGCGAAACGTACTAAATAGTACGGTGAGCAAGCACCGGAGCGAGAAACGCAGTAGCTGGAGAGTTTTTGCCTGCTCTGCCTTGAGGGAAATAAGAAAGCCGCCCTAGTAAGAGAATCAAAAGGAGCGGGGCTTTGATTTGGGGATTCTCTTGGAGTAGCGGGCGGCTTCTCGATATTTGCGTTGTTTTCACGTGGAACATCCTTTGTGGCTGGACCCAGTCTTAATGTATAGGAGATCGCTCCATAATCGTTGGACGGCCAGGAACACGTGGCAAACGCTGATGATAGAAAGAACTAACAAAGAACTGCCGAATCGAGGCTGCACTTTCACGTTCTTGTCCTAGACGCAGCCTCGTCTCCAGTCATCATATACCTAGCGGACAGAGTGTAAAGGACAAATAGGGGATAAGTAGGGGGATAGTGGGGATAACGTCCTTAATAGTGTCCTAGAGAGTTATTGAAACAGGGCAGTGGTCGGAGCCCATAATGTCCGGGTGAATTTCTGCACTTTGAATACGTCCTACAAGTGACTTTGATACAAAAATGTAGTCTATACGCCATCCTACGTTGCGCTCGCGAGCACCACCCCAGTTGCTCCACCAGGAATAGTGGCCGTTTCCT
>ERZ1292640.3817-Hain-H43-02um-R1-3817-length-11646-cov-7_pt1 | contig 11646 bp, 11 predicted proteins | sample MGYA00564404_ERZ1292640 | MGnify/ENA primary metagenome ERZ1292640 (study PRJEB36523, sample SAMEA6512636) | groundwater metagenome | collected 2019-01-08 | study: AquaDiva: Metagenomics assemblies of 32 groundwater samples | reverse complement strand
CACGAAAGGAGTTAAAAGTTGAAGGTTAAAGGTTCAAAATATGACTTGAATATTGCTCTCAACCTTAAACCTTTAACTTTTTAACCTTTAACTCATTATATTCCCTTGGCTCTCCTTGCATCAAGGTAAATGAGAACTTGCTTCCCATACCTAGCCCATCGCTTTCAACCCAAATCTTACCACCATGAAGTTCTACGAGTTTCCTTGACAACGCTAATCCCAAGCCTGTTCCATCATATTGTCGTGATTGAGAAGAATCAATTTGCCTGAATTCTTCAAATATTACCACGTGATCTTTTGGATCTATACCAATACCAGTATCTGCGATAGAAATAAGATATTTAGCGCCATCAAAACTAACATTAATGGCTATGATTCCTCTATCAGGAGTGAATTTTGCCGCATTGGATAGGAGATTATACATGATCCGCTTGAATTTCACTTTATCAGCGTAAATATCGGGTAAATCGTCTGGAATTATGTATTGCATATCAAGATGCTTTTTATTAACCACATCGCGCACAATAGAATGAATATCCTCCATAGAGTCGGATATTGAGAAAAAGTCGGGCTGAAGTTCCATTTTCCCCGCCTCAACTTTAGATAGATCAAGTATATCGTTGATCATTTGAAGCAGATGCCTTCCACTTTCATGTATATCATTAATCGATTCTTTTTGCTCTTTATTTAATTCCCCACAGACGCCATCACGCAATATTTCTGAAAATCCGATAATAGCATTTAATGGCGTTCTCAGTTCATGGGACATATTTGCAAGAAAATCACTTTTCGCATTACTAGCGAATTCTGCGCGCTCTTTACTCTCTCGTAATGCTCTTTCGCTTTGTTTTAGATTTCTGAAAAGAAGATCAAAGGGCTTTATTAGACCTGTTTGAATAATAGCTCTATATATAAAGTAAAATGCTATGATTTTAAGAAAATGCCCGATAAGATTAAAGAAACCATAAACGTCTGTATAAAGCGTAAAAGTTAGCTCTGAAAATATTGTTGCAATAATAGATGCGATGATTAACCTTAATACGTTTGTATCAAATTCCTTACGCTTATGAAGCAATAAAGGTATAGACGCCAAAAAAATCAAAGAGATAACATATTCGCTGATCTTCTTAAATGGTGTTAATCCGACCCCATCAATGAAGCATATTGGAAAAATATCCCAATAAAAAACGGTTCCAAGCAGAAGCGAGATAAAAACTGTATAACCAAGAAATACGAGGCTAGTTCTTATCTTTCTACCGATAAAGAAAGGCGCAATAAGGAGAGAAATACTCTGTATATATCGGGATATAATCCACAATTGAACAGTTAAATCAGAACCATATTCTTGAAATACACCCATGCCTTTAAAACTCAGCGCATGAATTGTATCCATACCACCCACGAATAAATAGGCGATGCCTACAAAAAGAATATAATTATTATCGAGAAATCTGCGTGAGTTCCAAGCAAGCATGTAAGTTGCGCAAGCCACAACTATACTGAATATCTCGGCAATGCTATGAAAGAGGAGATAGCTGTATCTTCTGGTTAGATACAATATGAATAGAACTAACACACCAAGTAAAACGCTTGCGTATTTTTTTATATTAATGCTAGATCGATCAACCATTTCTTTTCATCAAAGGTGGGTTGGATTGAGGGACGAAACCCAACATACAGTAATCTGATATTTCAAAATTGTTTTTTCCTCACTTAATGGAAGCGAAAGAAACCTGGTATCAAAAATGGTTTAGAAAAAAAAAGTTAATTATTGCCTCTTAAGCGAGCTACTGTAAAATTTTCATTCCCAATTTTAATACTAATTTTGAGTGTAAAACCTCTATAAATTCATCTACATTTGGTGCTAACGAGGCCCCTTGAAAAGCCTTTATAAGATTCTCTATTGCTGAGGATTGGGTTCTTTCTATGACAATTTTATATTCATCCTCTGAAGAATAATCTAAATTACAAACAAAGAATATATTAGCATCCTTCTTATCAAAATGCATGTCTTTGAGGTTAAACCTATTAACAAAATTTTCATAAAGAAAATGTTGAACTGCCCAAACGATTTTTTTCCCCCAAACTTCAAAAACTTGTCCTTTAATAAGCATCTGAATAAATGACAATTTAATATCATTATAAGTATTCATTCCGAAAGAATATGAATTGTTGGTTATATCTTCACCCTTCATGTAATCTTTTATTGCATTTACCAACTTACCAGTTGAGGTAGTTGAACAGGTCTGAAACTCCACAACACAGAAATCTTCGATAATATTGCTGATTGGTTTATGTTTTACCAAAACAAAATCGAATGTGCCCACACTCTCCAACTTTACTTCATTAAATAAAAGAACATTATTAGTGCTTCCAAAAATGTGATTCGCAGCTTTAATAAAAATAGTATTATCCTGTAGAAATCTTTTAGGACAAATAGCAATAGGATTATTATCGGGCCACCAAACAGAACAAACTCCCATTGGATAATCAATTAACCTGCTTAATTTTGGGCATCTCTCTCTTATAAAAGGACACATATAATTTTCTCTGAAACTGGAAGCTATTTCCAATTTATTCTCTACAGGATACCCAAATATTTCAGCAGGATAGTGCTTTCTATGAAGGACCCTTAATAATTCACCCATAATATCCCCTTTTTTACTTTTTAATAACTACAATTTCTTCCGGCAAAGGAATTTCGTGAGTAGTACTTCTCCTCGTTCTAAATAGTTCGATATGAGCATCAGAATAACCAATATCTTTTGCCAACTCTACAAATATCTTTCCTACAGGAATCACAATATTTTTATAAGTTTGATCGCCAACAACCTGAAGATTATAGCTCCCCTCTTTCATTATTTTATAAAATTCTTTCAAGCAAATATACATTCCGCCAAAGTACTCTCTTATCATTCTAGGATAATCAAATCCCCAATCTTTGTCTGATAAGGCAATGTCAACTTGATTTGCTACTTTTTGAATGGATTCAAAATTTTTAACATAATCTCCAAAATTATCTTCTTTATAAATTAATTTAGTGCTTCCCTTAATCATTGTCTTTTTTATTTCCTGAACGTCTTTCATGCTTTTAACAAAGTCTAATAGATATAATTCTAATCGTGTTTGTCTTGTATACTCTAGATCATTAGGATAAGGAGGAGAAGTAATTATGAAATCAATAGATTCTTCTTCGATAAAAGAACAAACCTCTATTGCCGATCTATTATATATTTTTGTTTTCCCGTAGCTATCGAAACGTTGTATTGTTTCTAGATCTTTATAAATTTGTGCAGCTTTTTTGCAAAATACGTTAAAAAAAGGTTCTTTTTGACGATGAGGGTAAAAGGTTGTTCCCGGACATAAAGCAACATAAGAAGAATCGAAAGCTGATTTTCCTAATATAACTAACAATAATTTATGTATTTTTTCACAATTTATTTCATAAATTAAATCTTTCATCAATGCAACTTCTTTTTGCATTTTATTACTCATCCATTGATTCAATTCTTTTTTTGGCATTACATCTAGGAAGTCATTTTTAAATTGATAATGTTCAATATCTTTTACTATTTCAATAAACCTTGTAGTTATACTTCTAAAAATATCTTGCAATTCATCAATCTGAATATCCCAGTTAGTTTTTACCTGTGAAACTAGGCACATCAATGGATTAGCATCTATCCCTATAGCGTTTAACCCGAAAAGATTACTTGATACTAAAGTAGTTCCGCTACCACAAAAAGGATCTAGGATCAAATTTCCTCTTTTCAAATCATATTTTTTGATACTTTCCTCTAAAAGCGAAAATGGGAAGCCTTCCAAATAATCATACCATTGATGAACAACATTAAATTGGCTTAGATCACTTATAGACTGTATTTGATTGAAAAGAGGCAATTGTTCAGCAACATGGTTATCAATTAATTCTATGAAATCTATGTCGTAAAAAGTATCTATATAATTAATGCTTTTAATTCTTTCCTGAAAGAATGCTTTTACATTTTCAGGAACGGAAAACTCAAAATTATCTTTCTTTTCCACAAATCCCTTTTGGTTAAGTGTGTTAATAGCATTCAATAAAATTTTGCTATCTACAGGATATCCGGTTATCTCAGATAATTCTTTAATGGAAGGTTTTCCACAATTAAATATTTTTAAATATATGTAATCCAGTATTTGACTGTGTAAAAAAGGCAATTTTTTGGATTGCATCAAACATACCTTTCATAAATCATGATTGTAAAACTACGGAATTTTATCAGTTTATTCTTTCTATTTCAAGTTATTTTAAAAACACCAGAAACCCAACCTATAGTAATCCGATTAAGCGGTTGCCAGCTTGAATATTGGCTCAAGACCTTCAGCACGTTGCTTTACCATTGCAAGCTCTTCCTCTTTTAAGTGCCTAAATTTGCTTCCAACCTCAACCCCTTTACGGAATAATCTTATATCACCGGGCGTAAGGGCGGCGGTTATCGGCTGTGAAAGTGTAAACCTTATGGCAAGATCAGTTTCTTCCGGATCCGTGACTGGTCTATACCAGCATTTTGGATAAATCTTTTCCTCGTCTTTTCCCCAAGGCGTCCTAGCCATAGCTTTCAAAGCAAAGATGCCCATTTTCTTTGACTTCGCTTTTTCAACAACCTGAGGTCCAAATCCAGAATTAAAATAACAAGTCCAGTTTATCGGAAACAATACGCTGTCAAAATCAAACGTATCCATCAATTTAATCGCAATTTCAGCAGAATGTGCAGAAAACCCAAGATAACGCACAATGCCTTTCTTTTTAGCGTCCTCAAGCACTTTAATTGCGCCATTTGGACCCATAGCAGTCTCAAAATCTTCTTTAGACGTCATGCCATGAAGCTGATACAGGTCGAAATGATCAGTTTTTAGCTTTTTCAATGATGATTCCAAAGCCTTTTGAGCATCATCTTTCGTTCTTTTTTCAGTTTTACAGGCAAGGAACACATTTTTGCGATATGGCTCAAGGGCGGGACCAAGCATATCTTCTGCATTGCCATAGCTAGGGGCAACGTCAAAATAGTTAATACCATTATTTATCGCTTCGCTGACATAAGCGCTTGCGTTTTCTGCGGTTTCGTTCATGACGATGATCCCGCCGAAACCGATTATAGAAAGTTTATCCTTTTTATCACCATATTGTCTTTTTTCCATTTTCTTTTCCTTTTTCTTCTTTTTATCTTCAGCCGCATCTGCCAATTGAGTCAAGGCGGATGCACCTGCCGAAGTCGCAACAACAACGCCACCAGTAGTTTTTATAAACTCCCTTCTAGTAATCTTTAAATCGCCTTTTTCTGCCAATTGTTTTCAACTCCTCTTTGCCATAATATGACAATCCTAAAGAAAGATAATCACGAATTACACGAAAGGACGAATTTCACGAATAAAATCTGTGAAAATCCGTCATATCCGTGCCAATCCGTGTGCTATTTCTTTAACGATTACCGATAATATAAAACTGCCAAGTTAAGTAAGTGATCTTATTATCTCTCGGCAAAATGAAGGCAGATCAGCAGTTGACCTAGATGTGATTAGATTTCCATCTTTGACAACATCCGTGTCTGCCCAATTTGCACCGCCAATTTTTACATTTTCTCTTATGCTGATCGCTGAGGTTACGTTTTTGTTCGCCAATATTCCTGCGGATGATAGAACCCATACTCCTTGAGATATAGCAGAGATAATTTTATTTTGCTCAAAGGCTTTTTTTATAAAATCTAAGGTTGAGGGACACCAGCTAAGTCTATCTGCCGCCCATCCTCCCGGAATTATAATTGCGTCATATTGGGATGGGTCTGCCTTATCTGTCTTGAATTGAACATCCACCATATAACCACGCCTGCCTTTAAGCTTATCGGAACTCATTACACATCCGATAATGTCCACTTCGGCATCAGCCTCTTTCATGCGATAATACGGATACCATAACTCAAGGTCTTCATAATCATCAGCCACCAAAATTGCGATCTTTTTTCCTTCTAGTTCCATGTAATTACCCTCCTTGAAAATTTTTGGCACTGTCCAATTTAGAAAAAACACAGAGGCACGGAGTCACGGAGAGGAATTAGTGATGAGTAAACAGTAATCAGTGTTCAGTTTTTGCTATACTCGTTACTGATCACTCATCACTGATTACTTTATTCTCCGTGTCTCTGTGTCTCCGTGTTTATTTTCATTTTATTTTTGTCAATGTCATTTCGGAAGCCTGCCAATAAAATATACAGCAGAAGCAATGTTATGCGAATTCCTATTATGTAACAGAATAGAATCAAGATAAACAAAGGGAAAAGTCAGCCACCCGATAAATAATGATATAATTTTATATAACCAGATGTTGCCAAACGAAAGTAAAATACCAACGTATTCTCTAAAAATCCAGTGTAATGCACTTGTAGGTCCAACGCATGAGCCGCTTTCAATCTTCTCAAAATCAGAAAGTAGTTCATCTAAACCCCGGATTGTATATCTTTGGTAATCTGTAGGTGAAGCATGATAGCCCTGCATAAACGGAACCGCAACGCATATATAACCAAGAGGTCTAAGGATGCGTCGAACCTCCGATATAATTCTTTTTGGGTTTTTCACATGCTCAAGCACTGCCTCAAGTATAACTGCGTCAAATACTGCGTTTTTGAATGGCAAATAATGTCCATCAGCAACCACATCAACATTTGGTATCGCCTCAATTTCAAGGTTTATTATATGTTCTGCACGACTGCGTGTTCCAGAACCAAGATCAAGGATATTCGCTTTTGATCCAGATTCCTTTATAATTTCCGCAACCTTTTTATCCCAGATTGGCGATCTGTATGGGCAACTGCTTATTTTGCTTAAAAATTTATTCTGTCTTATCCTTCTCTTGAATTTGATAAATTTGTCAGCACTGAACCCGTTTTCTATTTCAGAATTCATTGTTTATATCATCACATCGTCAACGCTAACCTCAAAACCATCTAACAGCTTCGACTTAGCAATCACACCAATTCCATATTTACCAAATAGGACATAAACGCCATTTTCCAAAATGTAAATTTCTATGCTCTGTTTGAACGGATCAACTATCCAGTATTCCAGAACGCCAGCCCTTTCATATTCTTGGAATTTATCTTCTTTATCTGTTTTGGCTGTGCCTTCGGATAATATCTCTACCGCAAGGTCAGGAATTCCCCATAATCCCTCTGTGATTCTGTCCAGATGTTTATTACTCATAAAGGCTATATCTGGTTGTCTGACTTTACCTTCCCATAATCTAACATCCATTGGAGCATACCGGATTTCACCAAGGTTATTTGTTCTTACATGAGTCCGCAACACAGAATAAAGATTGCCCGAAATTTTTTGATGTTGATCAGTCGGTGATGGTGAAATGATAAGCCTCCCTTCAGATAGTTCTATTATCTTGTTAGTCTCTGGTAGACGAAAATAGTCAGCTTCAGTCCATTCGCCTTGACGTGGAAACAGACGTGATATTTCAATTGTTAAATTTTCTTGGCTTATTTCTTCAATTGCTTGAGTCATGTTGTTACTCCATTAAGTTTTTAGCCTAACCTACGAGGCTTAATATGTCTTTTCTGGCTGATGGCGTCAATTCTATAACTGTTCTAACTCTTTCTGAATGTCTTCCCATCTAATTGTTTTACCTTGATCATATTCTTTGGCTGATTTCTTTATGCGCCTCATTAACTTTTTATCAGAGATTATTTCAGCAGTCTCGATCCAAGAATCAATTATTTCGCTAACATGAGACCAGTCGTTTGATTTTATTGCGTCTGATATGGCGTTATATAATTCGACTTTGAATTCTTCTCGTTCTGCTTTAGTGAATACTTTTAGCCAGATGAATTCGTCATCTATAATATGGGTTTTATCAGCTAAAGCAAGCAAGCTAGATAATCGAAATGCAGAATATTGGAGTTTGTTCTGAATTTTGGTTTTGATTGACATTGTATTCTCCGGTTGGATCTAAGTTGCTTGAATGAATCTATGAGTTATAAATATTATGTTGAGTTTCGTTCCTCAACCCAACCTACTTTTCGTCTATTTAAATGGGAAAGTTATTTAATCACAGATCCTTAATAAAAAAAATGGTTACTTGATCTAACCAAAATCATCAAGTAACCAAGTAATTAAAGAAATAAATTTGACTCTAAGTGAAAAACCGAAAATCGCATAATGGAAATTAGAGGCTCAACATAACGCTTGCTTTTTGGGGATGGTTCATTTTCCATTTTAATCTGGGTAACACTTTTTGAAACGCTTAAAAATCCCCCCTTCCCCAAAGTGGGAGTCTAGTTTCCCCCTTTAGCAAAGGGGGATAAAGGGGGATTTAAAAACGTTAAAAACTGAATTTGCTACCTTAATTGTGAACCATGCCCATTTCCTTTTAACTTTTAACCATTTAGCATATTTCCAGCAGGTCTTTGAGAACCTTGCTTTTGCCGGGATGCGCCAGTTTTTTAAGAGCGACTACTTCTATCTGCCTGACTCTTTCCCTTGTGATGCTGAATTTTTTTCCAACAGCCTCAAGAGTCTGTGGCTCATTACCGTCAATGCCAAAACGCAGTCTAATGATCTCCGCTTCCCTATCAGATAGTGCGCCAAGAGCGCCTTTAACGTATTCCTTTACAACGTTTGTAATAGTCTGGACGTCTGGCGCTTCGGTGTCTTTATCTTCTATAAGATCGCCAAGCATGTTGTCGTCTTCAATACCCAACGGCGTTTCCAAAGAAACTGGTCTTTGCGCAATTCGGAAGATATGCTGAACTCTTTCAACAGTTATGCCCATCTCTTGAGCTATTTCCTCAAAGCTTGGTTCTCTGCCGGTTTTTTGAGTCAACCTTTTGGTCGCCGCAGTAGCTTTGTTAATAGCCTCTATCATGTGGACAGGGATGCGTATTGTCCTACCCTGATCCGCTATTGCCCTTGTTACTGCTTGTCTAATCCACCAAGTAGCGTAGGTGCTGAATTTGTATCCTTTGCGATAATCAAACTTATCCACAGCCCGCATAAGACCGATGTTGCCTTCCTGAACGAGATCGAGGAAGGACAAGCCTCTACCTATATAGCGCTTGGAAATATTGACTACCAACCTCAGATTCGCTTCTACCATACGCATTTTTGCTTGATGAGCTTGCTCTTCCGCTTCAACAATATGCTCAACCAATACTCCAAGCCTTTCAGACGGCATCCCAATTTTGCGTTCTACCGCAGCGATTTTTTGGATAACGTCTTTTATATATGAGTCACCGAATTGATCGTCATCCTCAACATCGGTATTTGTTATATTGGCAAAAACCTTATTGAATTCTCCAAAGGCAATTACATCTCTGATCTTTTCTCTAAGTGAACATGCTTCTTCAGAAAGTGTTTTGATAGAGCATACTACCTTCCAGACATCATCTTGAGATAGACGTATTTTGGAAATAGCTTTCATCACTTCCTGTTTTTTGAGTTGAATATTGTCCAAAAAAATAGACTCTTCGGTAAACTCACATCTCAAACTTTCTTGCCCGCTGCGCATGTCTATTTCTGCTTCTTTGAGAAACTCAACCACTTTTTCAAGAGCGGTTAGCCTGTTTGATCGTTGGGTGACAGCTAATATCTCATCGTCAGAGTGATGCTCATGCGCTAACCTCCCCAAAGCCCTTTCAAACGCTTTATTGCAAAGCTTTCTAATTTCGGCAATAGCAAAAGGTATTTCCAATATCGTTTCTCTGATAATTTCCTGTGAATCTTCTATCTGTTTAGATAGATCGACCTCTTCTTCCCTTGTTAATAGTGAAACTTTGCCCATCTCTCGCAGATATTGTATTGCCGAGTCTCCAATACCAGAGGCTTTTTCAGAGCAAGCATCAATGTCATAACCGTCATCTTCATCTTCCACGATCTCCTCAATTTCTGCATCATCAGCCTCTTCAGTATCAATATCCGCTTCTTCGTCTTCCAAAACTGAATATAGATCGGGTATAACTTCGGAAGATGGATTCTCCACGATTAAAACTGATTCGTCGTCTTTTTCTGAATCAAAGAGTTTTTGCAACTCAATTTTGTCTGATATAGTGGGCTTGCCTTTTTCAGATAGGCGTAGTTCAAAATTAGATTTTTCAAGGAAAGAGAATACTTGATCTATCTCTTGCGGTGAAGGGATCCTGTCTGGAAACGCAGAGATAACATCTTGAAAGGTTAAGTACCCCTTTGCTCTAGCCGCTTTTATAATACTTGTATCAATGAAATCTTCAAGCCTTCTCAATGTCCCACCTCTCTAGGTTAGGATGCTTAGGATTCATGATTAAATATTTCCCATTTAAATAGAGGAAAAGTAGGTTGTGTTAAAGAACGAAACCCAGCTTTCAAGTATTAAACACGGAATTTATTAAATTCGAATCCTTAATAATAAAAGACTTTAGCGACTTACAAAGTCCGATAGATATTATATCCTTTTTAAGCGATAAAGTCAACTCTAAATTTTCTGCAAAAAAAAATAATTGCATTAGATCGAAAAAGGTGTTAAGATTAGTCTGAGTCTAAATATTTATAACTGCCTACATTATATAACTGAATAAAGCTGTTTTTGGTTTAGTTTATAGAGCAAAAAAATCTAAAACTCAAAAAACTTTTTCAGTTATCGCACAAAAATAGGAGTAGAAACATGGCAAGGATACCAATAGCACTGCAATTGTATTCAGTGCGTGATGATTGCGCTAAAGATTTCCCAAGCGTTCTCAAAGCTGTTGCAAAAATGGGCTATGAAGGCGTGGATTTCGCAGGCTACTATGGTTATGAGGCAAAAGATATACGCAAAATGCTGGATGAACTAGGGCTGAAAGTCGCCGGTGCGCATGTTGGTCTTGAGACGCTTCTTGGCGATGAACTCAAGAAGTCTGTGGAATTTCATCGCATACTCGGTAACAAATTCCTAATCGTTCCCGGTTTGGCAGAATCAAGACGCAACTCAAGAGCCGCATGGTTTGAAACAGCCAAGCTATTCAACGAGGTCGCCGCAAAACTGAAACCAGAAGGCATGTTCACCGGCTATCACAACCACAGCATTGAATTTGCCCCAATGGACGGCGAACTCCCGTGGGATACATTCTTCGGCAACACCGTTCCTGAAGTTGTGATGCAAGTTGATACTGGTAATTCGCTTCATGGTGGCGCAGATTCAGTGCCTTTCTTAGAAAGATACCCTGGTCGTGCCTTAACAGTCCATCTCAAAGCGTTCTCAAAAACTAATGACAAAGCGCTTATCGGCGATGATGAAGTTCGTTGGAAAGACGTTTTTAGGCTTTGTGAGACAACAGGCAAAACCGAATGGTATATCGTTGAGCAAGAAAGCTATGCTTATCCCCCATTGGAATGTGTGGAAAAGTGCCTACAAAATCTAAAAAAGATGGGTAAGTAAATTCTGGATTCTGGTTTTCGTAGCCCAAGATTCTATCTTGGATTTTATAATTGCCAACTTAGAAAATTGGGCTACAAAACGCCATAAATACTTGATTTATCTATACTTTTGCAGTTATTTTGTGGGTTATATTATTAGGATGGATAAATTGAAAAATGAGTTAATCAATTTCGTCAGAGAATTTCCAGATCGTTCTATACGGTGGCTATTGGAATCCC
>ERZ1292640.1680-Hain-H43-02um-R1-1680-length-18180-cov-28_pt1 | contig 11652 bp, 17 predicted proteins | sample MGYA00564404_ERZ1292640 | MGnify/ENA primary metagenome ERZ1292640 (study PRJEB36523, sample SAMEA6512636) | groundwater metagenome | collected 2019-01-08 | study: AquaDiva: Metagenomics assemblies of 32 groundwater samples | reverse complement strand
CAAAAGCCCTTGACGAGAAGCTTTCTTCTGATAACTCAGCTAACAAAGAAGCTACAAAACAGTTTATAAACGAGCTTGTATCTGACCGGGGCGCAGCGCAAAGAATCTGGAGAAAGAGTTTTGGGGGTGTGGTAGAAAAGCAGGTTCAGCCTATTATTGAAGTTGCTGTTGAAGAACCAGTTCAATCTGTTGTTAAAGAAGAGGTTGCGGAAGAATTCCCTGCTCAACTTGCTGTTGAAGTTGCTGTTGAAGAACAAGCTCAACCTGTCATTGAAGAAGAGGCTGAACCCTCTCCTGAAAAGCAGATCTTAGAAGTACTTGCAGGACACCCTGAAGGGATCAAGTTAGTTGACATTGGCAATGAGCTAGGTGTAGATTGGCGAAGCCTTATCGGTAATATTAAACCGCTAGTAGATGGTGGCAAGATCGATAAGATTGAGAACTTGTATTATCCAAGAAGCTAGAAACCAGGCAAGCAGAGGAGATATATACATGGAAGCAAAAGCAACTGTTATCCGCCTTGAACCTGGAAAGGATTTCGTGATTACACCGTTCATAGAGAGTATCTGCCGGCGCTGTTTGTATTACTTAGAGGTTGGTTATCCTGTCCATTTGAGCGGTTCAGCAGGCACTGGCAAGACAACTCTCGCTATGCATTTGGCAGGGCTTTTAGGCAGGCCTGTGATGGTTATATATGGCGATGAGGAATTCGGCTCTTCGGATCTTCTAGGTAACGACAAAGGTTTTGTTTCTAGTCGGTTAATAGATAACTATGTCCATACTGTTTTGAGAACTGAGGAGAATATAAAGAGTTTATGGGTCGATCAAAGACTTACCACCGCTTGTAAGAGTGGTTATACTTTAGTTTACGATGAATTCTCACGCTCTCACGCTGAAGCCAACAACGTGCTTCTTTCTGTGCTCGAAGAGAAACTGATAGTTTTGCCAGAAGGCAGGTACGGTGAAAGCTATATACCTGTCCATCCTCAATTTCGAGCCATTTTCACAAGCAATCCTGATGAGTACGCAGGCGTTTACACACCACAGAGTGCGCTACTTGACAGGATGATTACTATCAAGCTTGGATGCTATGACTTTGAAACAGAAGTCGCTATTACAGCAGCTAAGTCCGGGCTTCTCCCGGAGGAAGCTCTGAAGATTGTAGAAATCGTAAGTGCTGTGAGGGAAGAACCCAATAATATCACCCCGCCAACAATTAGAGCTTCTATCATGATCGGTCAAATTTTGCGCCATCGGTATGGGAAACCTGAACCTGACGATAAGATTTTCTTCGAAACATGCCTAGATGTTCTATATAATGGGATAGATAAGGACGAAAAGCTTCAAAGGGTTATCAAGGCTGTATTTGGCTAGAGAACCTCCAATGATGCTACATAACTCGTCAAAGGAAAATCTGTATGAGACGTATAATCAAAGGACTTTATGACATTCCCAGTGTGACGAAGCTAGGGCAACGGCGGCGAATGGGTCAAGTTCAATATGAATATGAGGTACTAAATGAATTGTCTCAGTTGAGTCGAGAAAAGATCTGGCTCCATAAAGAGAAAGAAAATTGGCAGGAAAGACTAAATCGGATCAATAATCGCTTGTTGGGCATAGAAAAATTGGAAGAAACACTAATACAAAAACAAATGGCTATGAAAGAACAGAGCCCCCTCGATGTAGAAAGGGAAACCTCTGATAAAGAAACACGTGAGATGATCATAAAGTATTGAGGGGCTCAACTATGACCTATATGTATCAACTTAATGGATTATTTTTGGCATATCGCAATTAATCAGTGAATCTAAAGATGGAGATACTTTAGTCAAATTTAGTCTATTTTTAGTCAAATATGGCATATTTTTCAGTTTTAGTTAATAAGTCACTTTAGTCGCTGTCCATCAAGTATTGACGGCACTTTGTAGCCCATTTTACCAAGCTGGCGATTATAAAAATCAAAGTAAAATCTTGACAATTAGCAGTAGTTAGAAGTTAGATAAAACATTGTAAATAAAGGGTTTGGGGACTGTTTTTATGGTTTTTGACACCTTGCTATAAATTGACGAATTTAAAAGTAGTCTGTTTTTAGTCCAGTTTTGGTGGCACAAACCCTTATGAATTCTATGTTTCTAATTTTGATTTTTATAATTTAATTAGAGCATTGAAATCAAAACATCCATCATAATATATATCGAGATCAAAGCGTAAAAATGTGAATACAATTTTTATTTTTTCGTTTATCTTGTAAGCAGTTTTCAGATAATTCGTTAAACTTTTGATTATGTTTTTAAATCCCCCTTGATCCCCCTTTTCCAAAGGGGGAATTACGAAACTCCCCTCTTGAGAGGGGTTAGGGGGTGTGTTAAAAAACGTTACGAATTATCTGAAAACTACTTAAATAATACGCTTAAGTTGATACATATGGGGCTCAGTGGGTGGGTGTCGCTTCTGTTATGTTCCAAGTGCATAGGAACAGGTCAACGCAGCACGGGCAGGCTATACTGTATGGAGTGTAGAGGTGTGGGCGTCGTCTCTGTGAGATGATAAGTCTATTAGTCTGTGGGTTTCCAATAGACCCAAAGGAGGGATATCCCGGATGAGCATCATTAAAGAGGAGCCGACCAGGTTCTTAGTGATGTGTGCTTTCTGCGGCGGAAAGGGTAAAGACCCGTTCGGGATCATGTCGTTTCTGTCCGCCTGCTATGTGTGTGGCGGAGAGAAAGCGGTGTGGATGGAAAAGATAGGGACAGGAATCGCCAAAGAATGTTTGTTCTGTAATGGGTCCGGTGTTTCACCAACCGGGGCAAGAAATCACTGCGCTGTATGCGGAGGAGCTGGCGTTGTTTGGGTCGAAGAGCCGTCTCAGGTCTGCCCAGACTGTAACGGAACAGGCTGGCAGCCGGATATGTCGCTTTATTGCATAGTTTGTAAGGGGAAGGGCGCCATTCCCGTCGAAAAGGATGCCATCATCGTGGAAGGAGGTAGGTAAGGTTATGCTCACAAGCAGTTTGATAAGAGGGTTTGCCGAAGTGGATTCAGAGGGGAAGATCGCGCTTCCAAAGAACCTGCGGATAGCGATGGATTTGAAGGAGAAAGATCTGGTGGAGTTAAAACTTGCCGGTGCCAGCAAAACAAAGAAGATAGTAATATCGAAACGCCGGACGGAATTACCGTAGATAAACAATAGGCTTATGGGCTTATATTGGTGCAGTCGGTGGTTAAACTGCGGATGTAGAATCTTGGAGGACAATTGGATATGTCGAACCAGTCAAAATCATATCTCATCTATTGTATCGTCGAAAATGAAGGTTTTATTCCATATTTGGCTAATGACTTAAGTGAAATCATATACAAGGATATTGTCGCAGTTGTGAGGAAAGTTGATGCAAAAAGCATTGAAGAGCTAAGTTTAGATAAAGAACTGCTGAAAAATTGTATTGCGGCTTATCAACAGACTAATATTGACATCTTCAATCATTATACGATACTACCCATTAGATTCGGCACTATGGTGGACAGTGAAGAGGAGATAGAAGATTTCCTTGCTTCCAATTACATACATATAAAATGGGCTTTCGATAGGTTAAAAGGGAAAGCAGAGATCACAGTTCACCTTTCCTGGGATCTAAAAGCGGTGTTACAAGAAATAAACCAAGATAAACAGTGGTTGGATAATGCTAAGCAATCTATCAACCTGACAAACACTGCTGAAATAGGTAGACTGCTCTTCGTAACTGCGGACACAAAAAAGAAAGAAATCGTTGACTCTGTCCATTGCAAACTTATTGCCGTCTCTCTTGATTCTTCTGATGGGAGATGCTCTAATGAACAGATTATTATGAACAGAAGTTATCTTATAGAGAGAACAGCAGAACGATTATTTGATGAAGCCATGACAGAACTGGCAGAGGAGAATAAATCTTATCTTAGTTTAAAATACATAGGTCCACTTCCACCCTACAGCTTCGCCCCTGTGGAATTTAATTGGAGAAATTTCGAGTTGATAAACGAGGTAAGAAGAAGGCTTTTGTTGCCTGAACAAGCCAGTTTTAGAGAAATTAAGGCTTCATATCGAAGACTATCCTTGAAATTCCATCCAGACAAGAATTCCGGTGACCAACAATCTTCCGAACGCTTCAGAGAGATAAACGAAGCATACAAAATATTAGAGACGTATTGTCATAGCTGTGAGGGGTCTTTGGCATCCAAAGAAAATAACGAATATTCTTTTACCAAGGATGATGTAGAAAGTGTCTTTGTTGCCAATAGAAAAATGGTGGCTGTTTAGCAAAAACATAATAAAGAACTGATAGAATCAATCTTTTTCCAGAATAGAGATGAATCATGAAAAATAACGGAAATTCAAACTACGGAAAGCTGTTTTATGCGGTTATTTTAACAGAACGAGAGTGCAATTTCGGCCCTGTTGGATTGGACGACAAAATAGTCCATAGTATAAATTACAAGGGTGTTGGTGCATTGGTAAGCGATTATCCACGAGTTGACTCAATCAAGCTGCTCAGAAAGAACCTTGCCTCATACCATCAGGTTGTCAAGAAGGCTTCGGAGCACTTTACCACTATTCCTGCCAAGTTTGGTCAAATAGCTCGCGATGCGGGCGAGGTGGACATTGCTCTGCGGAAAAACTATCAGACGATTCAAAAAGAATTGGCAAGGTTTGACGGAAAAGTAGAAATGGGACTGAAAATTAGCTGGGATGTCGAAGATGTATTTGAGTATTTCATTGGTAAAGACGATAAGCTCAGAATTCTTAGAAACAAACTCATGAATGGAAATAAACCTCCGAATCAAAGCGACCTGATCAATTTCGGACATTATTTCCATGAAAGGATGGATCAGGCAAGAAAGCAGATTACCGAAACAACTCTCGCTGTCTTGCCTTCGGGAGAAGCAAGGACAGAAGATATACACGAAGATAAAATGGTAACCAATGCAACACTACTTATAGAAAAGGACCTTCTAAACCAACTCGAAAATACGATTGAGAAACTCAGTGTGTCTATGGGGAGTGAGTATAGCCTAAAATTAGACGGACCTTGGCCTCCATTCAGCTTTGTTGACCGTCTGGAACTTCACCTGGAAAGGTAATAATGTTATTATTATTAAAGGGCATATATCTGCTAGGGAAAAAATTGCATGAAATGGCGATGGAGGAGCTTCTTGACGAAGATAAGGTCAGAGCGGATCTGAAAGAATTATATCTGCTACTTGAGTCAGGCAAGATTAGCGAAGAGGAATTTGAACTCAGGGAAGAGAAATTAGTTGAGCGACTAGAAGAGATCGAATTATACAAAAATAAATAGCCCCAATCCTATGGTGGCAAAGGGGAAAACCATGAGATTAAACGAAATTATTGGCGTAGCTAAAGAGCAATTACAATCATTATTGCACTTGGAAGTTGCTAACGTTGTCACAGCTTCAAGAAATAATGGAGGATGGCAGATGACGATCGAGTTAGTTGAAAGAAAAGCCATTCCCGATACACAAGACATACTGGGGATGTATGATGTCATCCTTGATGATACTGGCGATATAGTAAGCTATCTTCGGAAGAACATGCGCAGACGAATGGATATGGTAGAAAATGTTGAGTAGAAATATTGTCATTGCTGTATATTCCCGATGAATATATTCTATTGAGGGGTGACAGTCAAAAATAAATGGAAGGATCGTATGGGCGAATTATACCTTTACTGCCTCAGAGAGAATATCGAAGGTATTCCAACCATTTCCGCAAAGGGTATTGATGGAAGAGAAGAAGTTTTTATAATTCCTTATCAGGAACTAGAGGCAATAGTGAGCAATTCTTCAGAAGGATTTGCATCAGAGGAGATTCAAAAAAAGGCAAAAGAAGACGTGAACTGGATTAGGGAAAAAGCTCTTGCTCATGAGAGGGTTATAGAGGAAGCAATGAGTAAAGGCAATAAGGCTCTAAGCTTAATCCCGATGAGGTTTGGTGCTGTTTTCAAAGACAGAATGAGTTTAGAAAATGCCTTGAATAGAGACTATTCCATGATTAAAGAAGCTTTAGAGAGAATTCATGGGAAACAGGAGTGGAGTGCAAAGGTATACCTAAAGAATAAAGAATTTTTAGAGCAAATGGTAAAAGAGACTAATGAAGTAATAAAACAGAAAGAAGAAGAAATTGCTTCTTTACCTGAAGGTATGGCTTTTTTTATGGAAGAGGAACTTAAAGAGGCAGTTTCCAAAGAAGTAGACAAAGAATTAAACAATATTATAAATGTTATTTCCGAAAGCTTAAAAAAGCACGCTGTGGACTCGATTAAAGGTAAAAATTTGGGGAGAGAGTTAACAGGCAAGAAAGAGCTTATGGTTTTAAATGTAGCTTATTTAATCCTTGAGGAAAAGGTTGAGCATTTCAAGAAAGCCGCTGATGATTTAAACCAAAATATACAGACGAAGGGATTTTACCTGGAATGTAGCGGTCCCTGGCCTGCCTATAATTTTACTTCTTACTAAATACTATGACTGATAAAAATGATAATGTAACATTAATAGATGCACTAGATAAGATTTTAGAAACAGGAGCGGTTATTAATGGGGAATTAGTAATAAGAGTAGCAGATATAGACCTTGTTTTTTTAGGCTTAAGACTTATCCTTACATCAGTTTCTAGGGCAGAAGAGCTTTCTGGTATAAGTTTCAGTGATCGAGACAAAAAACCTACGCCAGAAGATATTGAATACATAGAAAAGTTACAAAGAGAGATAAGAAAGGCCGAAGAAAACATTCCTAAGCTCATTGATATGGGTGATCCCAAAGAAACAGAACAGGGTTTAGCTAAGTTAATTTTAACCATAGTTGAACTTATAAGAAGACTCATGGAGAAAGAAGCTTACAGGAGAGTAAAGAGGGGAACGCTTTCTCCTACAGAAATTCAAAAATTGGGATTAAGCCTAAAAGCAGTAAAGAAAAAGATAAAAGAAGTCCAAACAATATTTGGTATTGAGGATGAAGAATTAAATATAGATTTAGGCCCCTTGGGGAATTTGATGTGAAAAGGAAGAATAAACAATGGCTCAAGCACAAATAATGCATTCTACGGAAGCCGCTGGTCTTGCTGAGATTCTAGAGAGAGTTTTGGATAAAGGGATAGTGATAGCGGGAGATATTAAGATACAGATTGCTGATGTTGAGCTTTTAACTATCAAGATAAGGCTTATGATTGCCTCTGTGGATAAGGCAAAGGAAATGGGCATAGACTGGTGGGAACATGACTCTTACCTTTCATCAAAAGCGAAAGAGGTAGAAAACCAGAGGAAGATCGAAGAACTTGAAGCCGCTGTGGAAAAATTAAAAAACGGAGCGTAGGAATGGAAATAAAGGATATTGTAGAAATAGCAAAAAAGAAATTAGTTGAAATTACAGAATTCAGTTCCCCCAATATAATAGGAGCCGATAAAGATGGAGATACATGGTATATTACCATAGAAATAGTAGAAAAGCCTTCTGAAGCGGTTAATTTGGAGATTTTAGGAATCTATGATGTCCGACTAGATGCCTCTGGAAACCTTCTTGGCTTTGAAAGGATAGGAATGAGGAAGCGTGGTGATATTCAGAGAGATGCAAAAATCATTAGGAACATTTCCAGATAATTTCAAGATAGCAGAAATTTCGAGATAGAATCCCGCCAAAAAAACTCGAACGATTGGAAAGTAGCAAGTCTAAATAATGAATCAATAATCAATTGTGAAACCCTCCAAAAATCTTGATTCAAAAAAAAGTTCTAAAAGTGATAAAATACTGCTTGACTTTATCATTAAAAGTCATTATAATATATTATTGATTAAATTTATATACTCATTTAGAAAAAAGTAATAAATCTAACAAAATATTTTATGAATAGCGGTGTAATTATGCAAGATGACGAAAAAGATCGAATTCTAACAGCCGGAGAAGCAGCGGAATATCTTAAAATGGCTTTATCAACCCTCTATCGTTATATGCGCGCGGGACAAGTGCCATGCTTCAAGGTTGGTAATCAATGGCGGTTCAAAAGATCAGTCCTTGATCAATGGATGGAGCGGTTATCTACACTGGATGTCAACTCAAATGTTGTAAAGCTAAAAAAGGAGACAAATATGGAAAAACGTAAGAAGGAAGGAAACATAAATCTCGATATTGGGCTTGGAGGGATTTTTAAGGGGCTTGGCTCTTTCATCGAATTAGCTACAAAGCTTGCTGAAAAAGCTCCTGACGAGATTAGAAAAGAAGGAGAAATAGGTCCTGATGAAAAGGGGTTAAAAGCAGTATACGGATTTTCAATAAAGGTCGGAGGTGGAGGCCGCCCAACCATACAACAATTCGGCAATGTTAAAGAAGAAGCCAAAGGACCTGTAGTTGATGAAGTACGAGAGCCGATGGTAGATACGTTCGACGAAGGAGATTTCATCCTGGTGGTAGCTGAAATGCCCGGTGTTAGTGAACCTGACATCAAGTACGAAATCAAAGGGGATATTCTGATCATATCCGGAGAAAATAAAGACAGAAAATACTACAAGGAACTGCTACTTCCTGCTCTAATTGATGAAAAGAAAACTTCTTATTCCAACAGAAATGGTATCGTAGAATTTAAACTGTGGAAAACCGAACAACCATAGGAACTGTAACAATGCGAAAGTTATTTAATATTCCAATTATTCACACATCTGAGGATCTTGGTTCGCATTTAGTGGAGGCGAAAAAGGAATATGTCTCCAAATATGGACTCTCAAAGTGGGACGACCATATCAAAGCAGTAGATAAATTTTGGCGGGAACTTCGGGAAACTCTTCTTGCTCTACCGGTGGATTACAAAAACGCAAAGCTGTATCAGGATAGCCTGCCAGTATGTGATCTAGAGCTTGAAATCGTTGAAAAACTTGCAGAAAATGAAAATATAAATTATCAGATCCTCCTTGAACTGGTCAAAAAAGGCGCCACTATAATGGGTAGCGAAGATCCAAAACTGCTCATTGAGGAGCGGAATCTAATTATTGAGAATGGCGTTACGACTTTATCTAACGTTTATGATGATTTAATGGAACGGCGGGATAGCTACATCGCCCAGAGAATCAACACCACGCTAAAAGATGAGGAAATAGGTTTGCTTTTCATTGGGGCATTACATAAAGTGGCTGATAAGTTGCCGAGTGATATACAAGTTGTTAACTTACTAACAAGACAAAATTCACCAAAGGAGAAAGACTGAAAATGGCTGAGGAAGCAAATTCTTTGAGTGTTGTTCTTAAAGTATCCGAAGCCTCTAGCAGGGATGCAGGCAAGGGTTTAGCCCGAATAGACCCAAAAGATATAGAAAAGCTTGGAGTATCGGTGGGGGATATTGTCAAGATCCAGGGCAAGAGGATAACCGTTGCCAAAGTTATGCCGGCATATCCAGAGGATCGAGACAAACAAAGCATACAGATAGATGGACTTATTCGCCGCAATGCCGATGTCGGCATTGGTGAGAAAGTGACTATTGAACCCTCGACAGTTCGTCCAGCATCTCGCATCGTTTTAATCCCAGCGGCTGGCAAACATGCCTTCTCTCAACAGAAAGATATGGGATACGTAGGCAAGCTGTTAAACGATCTGCCAGTAATCTCAGGTGATATAGTTCGTGCCACGCTATTTGGTTCGCAGTTTCAGGAATTTATAGTTTCCGAAACTATCCCTGATGGTATAGTCCTTATCCAACAGACAACAAAAATCCGCATTGAAGCGCAAGAGGGTAAAGAAGGCAAAAGCCTCGAAAAGATTCGGATCTCTTACGAAGACATTGGAGGGCTTGACAAAGCAATCCAGAGGGTGCGTGAGATGATCGAGTTACCTCTGAAATATCCTCAGTTGTTTGAAAAATTAGGGATAGAACCACCCAAAGGGGTACTTTTGCATGGGCCACCTGGATGTGGAAAAACTCTTTTAGCAAGAGCTGTTGCTAATGAGACTGACGCCGCATTCTTCTCTGTCAGCGGCCCTGAGATAATTCACAAGTTTTATGGAGAATCCGAAAAGCATCTCAGGGACATATTCGATCAGGCTAAGCAGAAGGCGCCAAGCATAATTTTCCTTGATGAGATTGACTCCATTGCTCCGAAAAGGGAGAATGTGGTTGGTGATGTCGAAAAGAGGGTAGTTGCTCAGCTTCTCGCTCTTTTAGATGGCTTAAAGGAACGCGGGCAGATTATAGTAATCGGAGCTACCAATTTGCCCAACCTCCTTGACCCCGCATTGCGCCGGCCAGGGCGATTTGACAGGGAGATTGTAATTGGCATTCCTGACTCCAAAGCCCGACTGCAAATCATTGAAATCCACACACGTGGTATGCCCTTGGCGGAGGATGTCGATCTCAAAAAGATAGCAGAAATCACCCACGGGTTCACTGGCGCCGATTTGGAGGCACTCTGTCGAGAAGCAGCCATGATAGCCATCAGAAAGGTGATTCCCCAGATCGACTTTGAACTAGAAATGCTTCCTTATGAGCTTTTAGCTGAGCTAGAGATAACAATGGACAACTTCCTTGAAGCACTAAAGGAGGTTGAGCCATCCGGTATGCGTGAAGTTTTCACCGAAATTCCAAATGTACGCTGGACCGACGTAGGCGGATTGGAAGAGATTAAAAGAGAGTTGCAAGAAGCAGTAGAATGGCCACTGAAGTACGCAGACGTATTCAAGTATGCGAATGTATCTCCGATAAAAGGCATACTAATTTATGGCACCCCGGGCACAGGGAAAACACTCTTGGCAAAAGCAGTTGCCACCGAAAGCCAGGCGAATTTCATCTCTATCAAAGGACCAGAGTTAATCTCTAAATGGGTCGGTGAATCCGAAAAAGGTATAAGAGAAGTCTTTAAAAAGGCGAAGCAATCCAGCCCGTGTATACTATTCCTAGATGAACTGGATGCGATTGCCCCATCACGATCTAATTCGTCAGATTCTCATGTTTCAGAACGAGTCATCAGTCAGCTATTGACAGAAATGGATGGAATTGAGGAAATGCGCGGAGTAGTAGTATTAGCAGCTACGAACCGACTTGATATAATCGATTCCGCCCTTTTACGACCGGGAAGATTCGATCTGCTCATAGAAATGCCAATGCCGAATGAATCGGTTCGGCTTGAGATATTCAAGATTCACACCGCAGGTAAACCTATAAGTGATGATGTCGATCTGCCCCGATTGGCTCAGATAACCGAAGATTGTGTCGGAGCTGATATAGAATTCATCTGCAAAAGAGCGTCAATGTTAGCAATACGGGATTTTATTCAGATCAAAGAAGAAAAAGACTTCACAAAGATAAAAATCTATCCAGATCACTTTCAGGTTGCAATGGAACAAAACAGTAAACGACAGAAGTCGGTAGAGTCGAGATCGTAGTATCATGTGATCTATAATATTCAAGGATGGTTGCTTGCCCGGAGGGTCTGGCACACAGAATCAAAAGTTGTGCTTACCAAAGACGTTGACATTGATATAAAAATCTTTCCCGATTACTCGAAAGAGGGCTTGGCAGATTGTGAAAGAGTCCGATGAAAAATCCGGACTTGAAGAAGGCTTGACCACTCCTTTTACAGTTACTAAGCGAATTACTGTAATGGTATGTGTTAAGCAATATGCTACTGGCAG
>ERZ1292640.3810-Hain-H43-02um-R1-3810-length-11653-cov-5_pt1 | contig 11653 bp, 11 predicted proteins | sample MGYA00564404_ERZ1292640 | MGnify/ENA primary metagenome ERZ1292640 (study PRJEB36523, sample SAMEA6512636) | groundwater metagenome | collected 2019-01-08 | study: AquaDiva: Metagenomics assemblies of 32 groundwater samples | reverse complement strand
GCCGGCAACCACGCCGATGAGAATCGGCGTGAGCCACTTGCGATAGAACACGACGAACAGGGCGTAGAGCAGGCCGACCGATAGGAGGGTGCTGACGATCGAGTCACGCTTGATCGTCCCGGAGGCGACCGCGGAGATCGCGTAAGCGCCGCCCAGCCTCACATCCATCTTCGGACCGGTTCGAGCCTCTTGCGTCGCGTTGAGCTCGAGGGCGATCTCCCGCACGAGCGCCGCGAGTGTTCGCGCCGCCTCCAAATCGTTCATCGACGTTCTGGATGCGATCCGCACGAGAACCGCGTGCCCGTCGCTCGAAACCTCCGGGGGGGGCGTCGAACCGAACTCGGGCGTCGCGGACGCGTCAAACGCTCCGATCCCCGCCACGGCCGCAAGCTCAAAGAGTCGCAGCGGATCCCGCAACACGTTTTTGCTCAGAGCCCCGCCCGCGGGCCCGGGGGACGCGGCGAGCGACTCGTTCCGCGAGAACTGCTCGCGCAGCCTCAAGGGCTCGAAGCGTGCGAGCAGCTCGCGGGTCCCGGCCTCGCCGAGGTAGTAGGGCCCGCTGGGGATGATCCGCGTGGCGGCGAACCGAATGATGGCCTCGTCCTGGCGCGAGCGTGCCCAGGCGACAAAGTCCCGCGAGCGGGGGTCGTTGACCAGGGCGTTCACCAGGTCGTCGGCGAAGCGCGCCGTTGCCTCGCGATCCTTGGGCGTCGCGGCCGATCCGCGATCGACACCCTGGGGCTCGACCAGAACGAGCAGTGCCTCGCCCGCCTGAAAGTCGGTGATCGCCCGGTGGAACGCCTCGGCCGCCGCCGAGTGCGACCCCAGCATCGCTTCCATCGACGCCGACACGTGCAACCTGCTGAGCGACACGCCTCCCAGCGCCAGCACCACCGCCGAGACGATCACCACTGTCCAGGCCCGACGCGCACTCACCTGCGCGACCCAGGCCAGAGGCGAGAATCGCTGGGCGGCCCGGGCATGGGGCTCAGAATCGCTCATGGCAGCCGCGCCGCTCGCCCCGGCGGCACAAACGCGTTCTGGGGAATCTCGGCGTTGAGCTCGATGTCTCCAAGACGGATCTCGATGGTTCCATCCTGAGCTCCAAACACCATCCGCCTTGCCCACGCGATCTCGCCGACCATCACGTAGGCGTCGAGCACAATCTCGAGCTTTTGCCCGGCCCCGTGCAGCCAGAACCGGCGGGGCGTCAGCGTGCTGCGATCGATCTCGCAGCGCACTTCTTCCCGCCCGAAGGCCGGGCCTACCACCACCAAGGTTGAGGACGTCGACGCCTGTGGAACCGGTCTCGCCCGATCGAAGTAGGCTCCCGAGAGCATCTCGATCGAGCGCGAAACGCCCTGCGCCGGCAGCTTCGACATATCCGTCGACGTCGAGTTGTCGCGGGAGACCTCAAACGCCCACACACCCTCGGGCAGAATGGTCAGATCCAGCACGGGGCTCCCGAACTTCCACGCCCGCAGCCTCGCCCGCTCGGGCGGACGCGCGACAAACGCACCGTCGAGCGACACTGTCTGGCCCGCCGCGTTGGTCAACGACAGGTCCGCCGAGGCCGAGATGGACCTGACCGAGTGCAGGCGTGCGGAAATCGCGCCAAGGGCGTCCGCATCGCTCATGGGCGGATAGGTCGGCAGGTTCGCCGCGCATCCGCCCAGCAGCACCATGCACGCCATCGTGAGCGAGACCACAGGGCCAAATGCGGTTCGTCCTGTCATTGGTCGCATCACACGCGCTCCCCGAGAAGCTTGTCCCGCAGCAACTTTCCCAAGGGCGACCTGGGCAGCGACTCCGCCATCTCAAAGCTCCTGGGAATCTTGATGGGCGCGAGCCGCTCCCGCAGGAACCGGCGCAGCTCCGTCTCACCCGGCGGGCGTCCCGGATCGCGCGGCACCACGATCGCCGCCACCCTCTGGATCGTGTCCGACAGCGGCATCGCCACCACCGCGCACTCGACGACCTCTGGATGCTCGGCCAGCTCGCGCTCCACCTCCAGCGGATTGACCTTGAACCCCCCCACATCGATCAGCAGCTTCAGCCGCCCCGTGATTGTGGCCCGCCCCTGTCCATCCAGCCTCGCCAGGTCGCCCGTGAGAAGGTGTCCATCGACGAGCTCAGGCTCACCCTCGACATAACCCGACAGCATCGACGCAGCCCGCACCGCGAGCTGCCCCTCCTCGCCGGAGGCAAGCTCACGTCTGGGATCTCCGACGTCGACGACGCGAAAGCTCGCCCCCGCGAGCGGGGCTCCCACTCCCTTGGCGTCGAAACCGGGTTCTCCCGGGATGCTCAGCGAGACTGTTCCAAGCTCGGTCGCGCCATACAACTGGCCGACGTCGATGTGCCAGCGGGCGACAAACTCCGCTCGCACCCGCGGACTCAGCGGCGATCCGGCCGACACCGCCAACCGCAGCCCATGCGCGGGGCGTGCCCCACGGTCCTGGGTGCCTTCCCCTCCCGCAAGGTGTGCCAGCGACTCAAACATGAACGGGACGCCGGGCAGGACCGTCGCGCCGCTGGCGAGCTGTCGCGCCGCCCCCGTGGGATCGAACTCGGGCATGACGGCCAGGGTGGCCCCGGCCCACAGCGTGCCAAGCAGCAGGTCGACCCCGTACGAATGGCAGAGCGGTGGCACGCACAGCACTCGATCGACCGTCGTCAACGACATTCCAGTGGCCACCGCGCGGGCAACCGCGTCCAAGGCCGCACTCTCCCGCACCACGAGCTTGGGCAGTCCGGTGGTCCCCGACGAGCCCAGCACAACGCACCCCGGCGCACGCGGGGGGATGGGGCTTCTCTCGTCGCTCACCTCGACACCGGGGCGGGAGGGCCGGTGGTCGTGGAGGCGCACAAGGCCGGCGGGAACACGCGTGAGCAGCGAATCTGCCGCCAGCACGCCGCCGGCGCAGGTGCGTCCGCACACCGACGCAAACTCTCCGGCGCCGCACCTTGGATGCATGAGCACGAGCCTCACGCCCGACGCGATCGCCCCGGCAAACCACGCGACAAAGTCGATCCCGGGCGAGAGGGCGGCCACGACCGTCGCACCGGGGCACAGGGCTTTGGCGAGCGTGCCCGCCCGCTCCTCTGCCAGGCTGAGCAGCTCCCGCCATGTCGCTGCTTGTGTGATCGCTCCATCGGGCGAGACCTGGGCGATCGCGGCGCACGACGGCCTTTGCGCCGCGTGGCGTGCCAGCGCCTCCAGCCACTCCGAACGATTACGCACGGGCGGCATCCACCATGATCTCGATTTCCACCAGGAGCTCGGGGCGGCAGATATCGGCGAGCACAAACTCCACGTCGGCCTCCTGGACCAGCTCACTGGGCAGGGCCCGTGCGATCGCCTGTCGGTCCTGGGGACGCCGGTGGTAGATTCGCGTCGCCAGAACGCCCTTGAGCTCGGGCGCGACGTCCGCTTCCTTGGCTCCATACCCACCACGACGACCCTGGGCCACAACCGCCCTGAGATTCAGCACGGTCTCACGAAGCTGCGACTCGAGCGATCCATCATGGACCGACTCCTCACCGCAAACACTCGAGGTGCCCGCCACGAACAGGAAACGCTTTCCCTCCACCTCCACAAGCCCGGCGCGAGAGAAGCACGGGGGGCGAGGTCCGAACTTGGTCGAGTACGCGAACGCCGGGATCTGTCGCGGATTCTCCACGGGCACGCTCGCGCCCCTGGTCCCCAGCGCGTGGGTTGAGAGCGCGAGCCCGGCGTGCCCGACGCAGCTCGCGGTTGGAATCCGGCCCGCCTGGAGCGCTGCGGCGCCGAACCACGCCTCGAACACCCGATGGCGTGCGATATTGAAAACGCGATAGCGATCAAGCCCCTGGCCGATGGGCTCGCCGATCCCGGGCAGAAAGTTCCACAGGCGTGCCGGCTGGTCGAACGCCGTCTCCCCAAGCCCGTCGAGCGAAAGAGCGATCATCTGCTCGACCGCCGACTCGAGCGATCGAGACGTCCAGTCGCAGTCCCCGTCGATCTCCACCGACACGAGCGCCGCGTCGCGCCCCGTGCGAATCACCACGGCGCAGTCGATGCACGCACGCCCGTTCTCGCCCGCCTCATCTGCTTGGTGCGCAAGCTGCAGCTTCACGCGCCGGGAGAGCGTCGTCCCGGCGCTGAGCGCCATCGCCCAGCGGGGCACGCCGGGCGAATCGGTCGAGGGCGCCCCCTCGCTCACCGGCGCGCCTTGAGGGAGTCGATCCCGGAGCGATCGCTGCGCCAACGAGATTCTGGGCTGTCCACGATCCATTGCGGCGATCCTACGAAGTCAGGCCAATCGAGTCCAACCGGCTCGGGCCCGGTCCGGGGGGCACGCGCACAATCCATCCACGCTCACTTGCGAGTCTCAACGGGCGTGCTCACCCTTGTCCCCTCGGGAAGCTTGAGCTCCAGTTCCGCGTCCTTCATCCCCGTGTTGATCTTCACGCTCGTGAAACGCAGCTCGGTCTCGTCGCCATCGGGATCCACGATCACCATCCGGTCCGCGCATGGCACGCTCTCATCGATCAACACCCGGACCGACGCGACGTGCTGCTTGAGCTCGCCCGACCTGGGCGTGAGCTTCAGCGCGATGCGCCCCTTGAGCTCGCTCGTCTTCAGCCCCGGCGAGACCTGCTTCGCGTCGAGCTCGGCAAAGTCGAAGCTGTCCTTGAGCTTCATCAGCCTGGGCAGCGGCCCGCCCGCCGCGTCGCGAAAGCCCGCCCCCATCGAGTACACCTCGGCAAGGGCGTCGTCGGGGTAGTACACCGTCACCTTGCCGCCGCCCACCAGCATGTCGCTCCGGCGCGGACTCGTCGTGCTCCACAGCACCGTCTCGCCCTTGCACACGAGTGTTCCGCGAGAGACCAGGGGCTTCTTGAGAAGGGCGGTCTTCTTGGTCTGTTCAAAGTCCGCCCGAAGGTCGGCGACCGCCGCCATCTTTGCGTCCACACCGACGAGCCGCTTCTCAAACGCCGCGGCCGCCGCGAGCGCCTCGGCGGTCGGAGGCTCCGCCTTGGGCGTGAGCGTTTGGGTCGTTTCGGGCCTGTTCTTTGGCTCGGTCGCCGGGGGCTCCATGCCGCCCGCCTGGGTCAGCAGCCACCCCGCGGCCAGCACCCACGCCACTTTGGTTCGCACTCCGCCCACGCCATCCTCCTCTCGCCCGCAGGACCGACTCACAGCGCCCTCGCCAGCACGATCCGACCATCGGCCGCCGGCGCCCCGCCCGCCGTCGCGACAACCTCGAACATCAGCAGGCCCTCGATCGCTCGGACAAACTTGGCCGAAAGCTCGATCCTCGCCGGGGGCACGACCGCGGCGCGAACCTTGACGTCGACCTGGGCCAGCCGGGCCGTCCGCGTTCGCACGGCCAAACCCTCCCCACCGCCAAACGCCACCAGCCCGCACAACTGAGCCAGCGCCTCGACGATCAGCACACCCGGCACGATCGGTTCACCGGGAAAGTGCGCCGCGACGAAGGGCTCATGGCCGCCGACGTTCCAGTCGCCCGTTCCGCTCACCATGGGATCGATCGCCGTCAGCTTGCTCACAAAACGAAACGCCTGGCCGTGCGGCAGGGCGTCGACCAGCCGCTCGAGTTCACGGGTGCTGTCCTGCTGCTGGCGGTTCACCATGGTCACCGCGTGGGCTCGAGTCGCTCGACAAAGTCGGCCAGCGTGCGAAGCGTGGTGAACGCCTTGCGATCCATCGTTCCCTCGCGGATGCGCACGCCGAATTCCTTCTCGATGTTGGTGATCACAAGCAGAATGTCGAGCGAATCAAGGTCGTACTCGCCGCCCACCAGGGGCATGTCATCGTCGAGCACCGCCCCTTCGTCGAGCTTGAGGCTGCTGCGAAGGATGGTCCTGACACGCTGGATAGTCTCGATGGTCGTGGACATGGTGCCTTGCTTCCTGCCGCCAAACCCCCACGCGGACCCACTATAGGATCACCGGTAGTTTGGGATTCCTTCGTCCAATTTCCAACTTCGGGCCCTGGCCTGTTGCCCCCGGGTCCGGCTTCGATTACCGTGCACCAGCCATGCCCGTCCAAATCCCCGAGCCAGTCCGACCGCACCCGTACCTCACCCAGCACTACCGCGACGGGGGCGAGAAGCGGGCGTGGCTCCAGTCCATCTTCGACGACACCGCGCACGACTACGACCGGGTCGAGCGGTGGCTCGCGCTGGGGAGCGGCCGGTGGTACCGAAGACAGGCCCTCAAACGCGCCGGCCTGGGTGCGGGCATGATCGTCGCTGACGTCGCGTGCGGCACCGGGCTGGTTGCACGCGAAGCGGTCGGGATCGTCGGCCAGGGCGGACGCGTCGTGGGGATCGATCCGAGCCCCGGCATGCTCAAGCACGCCCGCGACGCGGTCAACATCGAGGTGCGCAGCGGGCGAGCCGAGGCGATCCCCGAGGCGAGCGACACGTTCGACTTTCTCTCGATGGGCTACGCGCTGCGTCACGTCGACGATCTGGGCTCGGCGTTCAACGAGTTCGGGCGCGTCCTCAAGCCCGGCGGCCGCGTGTGCATCCTTGAGATCACGTCGCCGGACTCGCGGGCCGGACGCTTGCTCATGGCGTCGTACATGCGCGTGATCTCGGGCATCTGCTGCCGGATCGGTGGGCGATCCAAGCGTACCCGGGAACTCTGGCAGTATTACTGGGACACGATCGACCAGTGCGTGCGCCCCGAGGCGGTGATGGGCGCCCTGGCGGCCGCGGGCTTCACCGACGTGCGGCGGGTTGTGCCCCTGGGCATGTTCTCGGAGTACACGGCCACGAAGCCGCTCGCAAGCCCATTGGCGTGAGCGCGCGGGACAAACCCAGGCTCTGGCCCGGATTGGTGCGGCTCAACGAATCATTCGGCGCGACCGCGCCGCTCTTGCGGGGCGTTGCGGGCGATCAGGCTGGCCTGCCCAATCCCGATCCCGCCGAAGGATCGTGGCGCGGGGGAACGCGCGAGGTGCGGCTTGCTTTCTCCGCCTCCAGAATCGCCAGGCGGGCGAGTTGCTCCTCGACGCAGCTGAGCCGCTGAGCGACGGCCTGGTAGAGCTCGCCGGGGGATGCCTCCTGCAGGGCGTATTTCCTCAGCTCCTCCCGTTTCTGCGGGCCTTTCCCCGTCAGGAGCCACTCGCCGCTGATGGCGAACTTCTCGCAGATGCGAACGAGCAGCTCGACCGACGGCTTCTGATCGGCGTACATCCGCCGCAGAGTTTCACGATTGATTCGAAGTGTGGTGCCAAGTTTGTGCATAGAGCTCCCTTCCAGGTGTGGCAAAAGAACGGCAGACACCCTTTCGGCGATCTGCAACCGCTGGTCGTACGAGTCGCCGCCGACTCCCCCGCCATCGTCATCCCCATTCCCACCCCCATTCCCACCCCCATTCCCACCCCCGGTGGCATCGCCGGGCGAATCCCCCATGCCGACCAGTCCGCGAATTCCGCTGTGCTTGCTGGTGTGATTCATGGGTCGAGCTCCGCCAGGATGGAGGTGAGGGAGTTGGTGAACGCGAGATTGAGTTCAGTGGGCAGCACGCCGGGGTCCGTTGCGGCAAGGTATTGCAATTGCAGTACTTGCGACTTGGCCCAGAGTCGCTCGGTCGCGCTGAGGTTGCTCTTGACTCCCACGGCGGCGTAGGTGTCGACCCACAGTTGGACCGCCCCGATGGCGGTGTCGGTCGAACGCCCGGTGCTGCAGTTCATGATGAGGCACATGATTTGGAGGTAGCTCAAAACGTCCTCCGTCCAGACCTGCTCATCTTCTCCAGGAGCGGGTGGGATCCAGAAACTTGAGCTCGTGCGGGATACGGTAGGGTCTCTGGGTGGGGACCCGACAACGGCCGCAGCCGATGACAAAACCAACAATGAAAGCAGCATGGACAGTCTCCGGAATGGCCTGGCCCGATCGCGTTTGAAGAACTCAGGCAGAGCAGGCGCTGACCCGGAGCATTTCGTTAGTGTCCTGTGGCAAAAGAGTGTCTAATACACGTATGGACTCCTCCTCATTTCCCCAAACCTCCCGCGACCAGTCCGGTATGGGTGGGTACCGACCGACCGAGCCGTCGGCGGAAGTTCTTCTCGGGCGAGTTCGTGAGGGGGACCGCAACGCGGCGGGTGCCCTCTTTGAGCGTTATCGCCCGCTCATCCGCCAGCGCTGCCGGGCCAAGATCCGTCCGAGTCTCCGCGGCGTCACGGACTCAGAGGACCTCTGGTCTACCGTCGCCAGGCGCTTCGACGCGATGATGGCCGGAGGCGGACCCTCGGTCGAATCCGAGCGGGCGTTCTGGGTGCTTGTGGGAACGCTGATCGAGCACGCGGTTGTCGACCGCGTGCGAGTGCTTCGTCGTTTGGAGCGTGTCAATTCGGAGGACGAGCCCTTCGCGGCAACGCTGCGTGAACGTCTGGAACGACGCGAGACGTCGCACGAGAGCGAGGTTCTTGACGAGGCCTTTCGATTCCTGACTCAGCCCGTCGATCGCGACATCCTGACGCTCTGGCTCTTCGAGCACTCCCACAAGGAGATCGCTCAGGCTGTTGGGATGACCGAAGTGGGCGTCCGAGTGCGGTGGCACAAGATCAGAGGACTTTTGCGCGACCATCTTGAAGGGGAGCTGACATGAAACTCGTCGAAGGTTGTGTCGCAGAACGCTTGTCGCAGTGGAATCGCAGATCATCCGACGCCCGCTTTGGCGACTTTGTTGGCGAGTGCGCGGCAGGCGATTGGGACGAGGACGCCTGGGCCGACCTCATCCGCGCCGACGTGCAGCAGAGACTGCTCATCGGCCTGCCGGTCACGCTTGGCGAGTACGTGGAACTTCCGGAGATCGCAGGATCCACGGTGCTCGTCGATACCGCCATCAGCGCCGTGCTCCAGGCCCTTCTCGCCCGAGGCAAGACTCGTACGGCGGCACTCGCCGCGATTCGCGCCGAGAACCCGACATGGGCGAACGCCATCACGACCGCAGAAGTCCTCAGCAGCCTGCTTGGGTCAGGCGTCGAGCCCGTTCGCGTCGAGACCAAGCTGCCTCGGCGAATGGGCCCACCGGGGGCCGACGGGCAACCTCGATACGAGCTCACCCACCGGATTGGTTCGGGAAGCCACGCAACCGTGTATCGCGCTCTGGACCACGATCTGGGCACCGATGAGCGCCCGGCCTGGGTGGCCGTCAAGCTCGTCGGAGGCCAGCGCGACCAGAACCAACTGCGGCGACTTCTCGCGGAGGCCGAACGCGCGCGCCAAGTGACCCACCCCGGTGTGATCCCGATTTACGACGCCGGATGCACTCCCGAGGCAGACGTTTACATTGTCTCTCCGGTCTTCGATGGGCGGACTCTCGCGGAAATGGTGGAACAACGTGGCGAACGCGGAAGCGGCTGGCTGAGAGTTCTGGTCACCTCCATCCATGACGCCTGCGACGGCCTGCAGGCGGTGCACAACGCCGGCCTGCTGCACTGCGACATCAAGCCCACGAACATCCTGATGGACCAGGAACGACGCACTCGAATCGCCGACTTTGGAATGTCGGTGTGGACCCGGCACGACGAGTCGCAAGAGGGCGCCCAGACCACCGCGGCCGCGGGAGGCACGTTGGGATTCATGGCGCCCGAACAGTGGGCGCAGTCGCGAGGGTGGAGGCGACCGGCCGTTGACACCTACGCGATGGGAGCAACCTTGCTCTGGTGCCTGACGGGCCAGACTCCGCACGGAAAGGATCGTGCCGAGGCCGAACGGGCTCTCACCGCTGCCGGTGCACACGCAATGATGCTCCAATCGCGCATTGTGCACGTTCGCGACCCCGAGCTGCGGCGCATTGTGAGTCACGCCCTCGCCTTTGATCCCTTCGAGCGTTACCAGACCCCCGCCGCTCTCGCGGCAGATCTTCGAGCCTGGCTGGCGGGCGAGCCCGTCGAATGGATGCACCTTGGACTCGCTCGGCGCTTCTCGCTTTGGCGAAAGAGATCTCCCGCGCAGGTCGTCGCGCTTGGCGCGTTGGTGCTCGCCACCGCCGCGATCCCTGTCTCTATTCTGTGGGCACAGTCGCGTGTGAACGCGGCCGAGATTCGCAACGCCACGGATCGGGCCGACGCCGCCGATCAAAGGTTCGAGTTGGGTCAGAAAATGTTCAGTTCTTCCATGAAGACCTTTGCCGCCAATCGTGACGAGAAATGGAAGGACGGCAGCATGCCATCGTTCCTCATTCTCGAGACGATCCACGGCCCCAAGTTCTTTGACCAGTCCGGCCTGCTCAAAGGCCTTTGGGACAATCGCATCGAAGAGGCTCGCCGGCTTGAAGAAGCGTCCCCATTCAACAGCATCGAATACCTCAACTGGCGGCTGCTCGAGGGTACCTGGTTGTTGCAGAGCGAGCAGTTCGGGGAAGCGCTGACTGTGCTCAACGGAGCAAACGAGGGCTGGCGAAGCATCTGCACGCCCGATGACCCATGGCTCCTCGACGCCGAGGCACTTCGCAGCTCCGCACTCGTCTTGGCCGTCTCAAAGGAGATGGAGCGAGCGACCCTCGCCCACGAGCCGCCACGTGAGCCCACCATGCCCTCGGGCGGTTGGCCCGACATGGCCACGATAGAGGGCTCGCTGCAGCGCGTGCTCAATGATCCAAGGCCGACACGTCGTTTGTATTATTTGGCCAAGTGGGCGAGCGAGGCCCTCAACGAGCGCCCCGCCGAAGGCCAGCTCGAGAGCACCCGGGCGTACCTCAAGCGCATGGTCGTCCAGCCCGCCAAGTCCCAGCGTTGAATGATCGCCCGCCTATGGGCGAGACCGTCAACGCGATTGCCGCAGTACACGCCAAAACCGAGCACAACGAGGATCGCCCTCAGGAGCGATCCTCGTTGAACTTTCATCCCTTGTCCCGGCGCTGCGGGTCTATCGTGGCGTCGTCGCGGGCGCCGGAGTTGCCGCCGGTGCTCCCGGTGCCGCCGGCTGACCCGGTGCACCGGTGCCCCGCCTGCCCGCACCACCGCCACCACCGCCGCCTCGCCCGCCTCGCTGCGGCCACTCCTCGTCGGTCGGGCGCGGGAGCATCGTCGGGGCGCACGCCAGGTTGTACGCCGTCACCGCGGCGCACGTCGCGGACTGTTGCAGATACTCGGGAATGGCCATGTCGAGCTTGTCGTGCTGCGTGTGGTGCTGGTGGTTGTAGTCCGAGCGACCCACCTCATCCCAGAAGAACCCCGACACCTTCTCTCGCATGAACGAGTTGTGATCGCTTCCCTGCACCTGCGTGAAGGTCTTCTCCGCGTGGATGTTGACGTCCATGAACTTCTTGTCGACCTGGCTGTAGAAGTGGCCGTTCACCGGCGCCGTCGCCGCCGCGAGGTAGGAGACCTGCGACGCCACGCAGGGCAGGCCGCCCTCCCAGTTCGTGCCGCCGTCGTCGACGAGCACGGCCGAGATCTTGTCGAGCTGCCCGTTCTCCTTGAGGTACTTCACGTAAGGGACCGAGCCAAGGAGCCCCTGTTCCTCGCCGGTCCAGAGGATGAATCGGATGGTCCGCTTGGGCTTGGCGCCGACGGCGGCGAGGATGCGTGCGGCCTCGAGCGTGACGGCACTTCCGGTCCCGTTGTCGGTGGTTACCTGGCTTCCCGGGCCGTTCCACGAGTCAAGGTGACCCGAGACGATGATGA
>ERZ1292640.3809-Hain-H43-02um-R1-3809-length-11653-cov-18_pt1 | contig 11653 bp, 8 predicted proteins | sample MGYA00564404_ERZ1292640 | MGnify/ENA primary metagenome ERZ1292640 (study PRJEB36523, sample SAMEA6512636) | groundwater metagenome | collected 2019-01-08 | study: AquaDiva: Metagenomics assemblies of 32 groundwater samples | reverse complement strand
CGATCTGATCGGCATCAGATCGGAATGACTGATCGACATCATCGGAATGCGCAGCCAGGCCGTGGACCCGGGCCCGCTCGATCAGATACCGCACCTCGCCGCGCAGGGCCTGCTCGTCAACCCGCTCCACGGCGTCGAATGGCGTTACCAGGGGAGGGATGATGCCGTATAGCCGCATGGTCGGGAGTCACTTTTCGCCGTGGGCGATGGCGGCCAGTTGGCCGGCTATCTTGCCCGGCGCCGGGCCGTTCAGGTTCGCCAGCACCACCACCGTCAGCTTGTCCTCCGGGTAGTAGGCAAGGAATGTGTTGAAGCCCTCGATGCCGCCGCCGTGGTCGATCACCTTGCGGCCCCCCTGCGTCCGGACGCGCAAGCCGCAGGCGTAATCGCTCTTGAACGGCGCCGTCATTCGGGCCAGCGATCAAGCAAACCCACCGAAGAGAAGGCATCACCGGTCGGGGGGCACGAGGGACTCAGCTATTCTGGCGGGCTTCGCGAAAGCGGCCAACTGCCTCAAAACATTGGTCGGGGCGATCCGATTTGAAGGGACGTCCCCCTGAACGGACCGTGACGTATGGAACGGTCGATCGCAGGCAGGGATTGCCCATACAGGCCACTGGTTGCGAGCCAAAACAACATTTCTGAAGAAAAGCTCAAAACCGACTGATGCCTGCGCCTCATCGCGATTGACTCGCAGGGGCGACGGCATAAGCTCAAGCCTTACCGCCTACAGGCAGATTTGGGATCTGAGGACAAGGCGGGGTACGGACACGCAGGTTCCGTTCCAAGAACGAGTTTCCGCCGCGTCATGGCCATAACGATCTCTGGATGTTGCAGGCCATCCTCAATCGATCGAAGCCGGTCACCCGACAGGACGTGGCGTAGTAACATGGGTTGGACCGCCACGGTCAGCTTTCAACTGTCCTCGGGACACGCCCCTCACGGATTCCGCAGGCGTTCAAGAACGTGGCTTGCACTTGCCTCTAGCGCCGACAGAGAAAATCGCCTGAATCTCGCTCGCGCTCAAGGCACGGTTGTAGACCTCGACTTCATCCATAAGACCTTTATAGCGACAAACAGAAAGATCTCCACCGTCCTCCAAGGCCTGGCGCTGCCCGATGAAGAGATGGCTGACGTCTGCAAGTCGTCCACTAACAGTTGGCGGACCCACGACGACTACTATCACAACGGGCTGCCCATTTAGATATAGACGGACCTTGCCTGCCCTCGTATCAACACTAACCGCAACGTGTTTCCATTGTCCATCGAACTGAATGACCGGAGGCCACGACGAAAACCCTGAGAAGGCATCCGTCGTTTGGACGTATGTCGACAAGACCCCGCCCGCGCCGACGGCCAGGCTGATGCCCTCGCTCACGTTTGGATCTCGGCGACCGAAGATCCAGCCCTCACCGTCGCGCGGTGTCTGAGGATTGATCCAGGCACACACGGTTATGGCTACAGTAATCGCATGCAGCGCTGGTGTGTCGGGGACGTCAACAAAATCGTCGACTCCATCAAAGGAAAAGGTTTGTTTAACGAGTCCAGGCACGAACAACACTCCATTCATCGGAATCCCATTGGTGCCCAACTGAATGTCATCTGCGTTTCCGTCACCAGGCCACCAGCCTATTAAGCCAGTTGGCGGCAACAAGCACCCAGCTTCACAAAGGGTGCTTTTCGACATGACGTTCTGCGCAAGGACGATGGATACCAACGCCAAGAATGCACAGCACGTACACAGAACAAACACCAAAGCACGTTTCATGTTCCACCTCCAAATGCTAGCCACCACTAGTGTCGATCCGCCTCGGCCGATCCATACGGCGAGCCGCGATTCAAAATTTCAAATATCCTTGCCTAGGATTATACACCTGCCTGCCTCTGTTTCATGTGTTTGATTCGAGTTTGTGAGTACCGGTACCCCCAAGCGCCCCCGAGAGGGCCAGTTTGGTCCCTCCCAAGGACCCCGAAGCCAAGAACCCAGGCCTTTTCAACACATTCCACTGGCACCTCAGCGTCCCTGCGTTTTCCCTCGCCAGATTTTCACCTGCCAACAGTACGCTCTACCCTGTCGGCACGGGCAAGGCGGCAATCCTTCGTACCATCGCCCCGAACAACCGCCGTGTCAGATGCCCTTCCGTCAGTAGCAACCAGAAGTACCGAGCACGCTTGATCAGCCGCCCGTCTTGACCAACCGCTGCTGCAAACTCGTCAGCGACCAGTTCTCGATCCTTTTCGGCAGCACCAGGTGCCGCCACAGGTTCCCCAAGTTGGGAAATTCCGGGTTTGTAGTGGGTGACGATGGCTGCCGGCATGGGCGGTGGGCCGAAAACCATTTTCTGAGAAGGTCAAACACTTGGGATTGCTGAGGTCGGTGGCTGCCCCAAGCTCACGCGTAGTCTCCCGCCGGACCGCGATACGTGGAAGCCGAGGATTCCTCGACAGACCTGCCCGATGATCGGGGCTGGCGTGAGCACGGTTGCGCAACTCGCAGAAAACATAGGCAACTACCGGCTACGAAGAAGTGGGCCGCGCTCGGAAACGACCGGGAGACAGCGGATCGCGGTTCGGAACTGGCAAGCTCCTAACCTTGCCCTCCGGGCAAAATCGACTCCGGCAGAGTCCCGGCACGCCCAAACCTGGGGTCGACAGCGACAGGCTCTCCGAGGCGTGGTCCGGCTCCGGCCTCCCACTAAAAACCCGGAAGAGCGACATTCTTTGCCACCGTGTTGTGCGAGCTGTGTCAAAGTAGGATCATTCTGTTGATGGACGACATCTTCCAGACCTATTCCGAGGAGGTCAAACGGCTGGCGGCTTCGCATTCGACCACCGAGCCGACCTACTACCCGGCGATCAAGGCATTGCTCTCGAAGATGCTCGCCCATGAGAACCTGCCGTTCGAAGTCCGGGCCTCCACGAGTGAATCGAGGTCGGGAGGTGGGCACGATCAGCCCGACTTGGCGCTCTACGACGGCGAGGGCGATTATGTGGTCGTCTGCGGTGAGGTGAAGCTGCCGTCGCAAGAGATCAAGGACATTGCCCTCTCGGAAGATCGCAACGACCAGATCGGACGATATCTCGCTCAAACTGGCGTAGTCCTCATCTCCAATGTGCGTGGCTTCGGCCTGCTCACCATCTGTCGTGGCAGCCTCCGTGGAATCATGGTGCCTCCGGTAGACCGCGTCCTGGAGCATGTCGTCGAGCTTTGGTCTTCAACGTCGGCCATGCAGCAGGGGCGTCGCATTCCGGCCAACGCCATCGAAGAGCTTTACCTGCTCGTCGAGACAGCGGTCACCCGCTATGCGCCCATCGCTGAGCCTGAGTCGCTGGCGAAGATTCTCGCCCGGCAAGCAAAGAGGGCGAAAGCTCAATTGCCGGCGCAGTTCACTCAAGCCGTGAAGGGATTGGCTGATGACTTCGGGAAGGCGCTCGGCGTCACATTCGAAGGTGAAGAGGGCGAAGAGTTCTTCCGCTCCTCGCTGATCCAGACTGTCTTCTACGGGTTGTTTGCCGGGTGGACCCTTTGGCTCCGCTCCGGCTCCCAAGATCCGTTCCGTTGGGAGAACCTCTCCGATCATCTGAAGATCCCGTTCCTGGCCGAACTCTACTACGAGTTCCAGCATCCTCGGCGGATACAGGAACTGGGTCTCCGGCCCCACTTGGATCTGGCAACCGAGACCCTGCACCGCGTGGATACCGACGCCTTCTTCCGGCGATTTCAGTTGCCGAGCGTGAAACCGCATCGCGCGCCGGAGGCTGGAGGCGAGGCGACCGCCGCGATCCTTTACTTCTATGAGCCGTTCCTCGAGGCCTTCGATCCCGAACTGAGGAAGACGCTGGGAGTCTGGTACACGCCGCGAGAGGTGGTTCACTACCAAGTGAAGACGGTTGACCGCCTTCTGCGGGAAGAACTCGCGTGCGACCGAGGCTTCGCTGATGAGAAAGTAGTCGTCCTTGATCCGTGTTGCGGCACCGGCGCCTATCTTATCGAGATCATGAAGTGCGTCGCCGAACAACTGGAGTCAGAGGGTGCGGAAGCTCTCATGGGGCAGGCGCTCCTGGATGCGGCAACGCGGCGGCTGATGGGATTCGAAATCCTGACGGCTCCATTCGTCATCGCCCAGCTTCAGATGTTCCTGATTCTTTCGGAGCTTGGCGCGAAACCCACGGCTGATCACCGCCCCGCCGTGTTCCTCACTAACGCGCTGACGGCTTGGGATGGACCGGAGCAGATGAAGCTGCACTTTCCCGAGCTCCAGGCTGAGTACGACGCCGCCCAGACAGTGAAACGTGGCAGCAAGATTATCGTGGTCATCGGCAACCCGCCCTACAACCGCTTCGCTGGCGTGCCACTTGCGGAGGAGGCCGACCTCGTTGATCATTACAAGGGCATCCGGCGTGACGACAAAGGGCGCCAGGTCGGACCGAGCGAACTCTACACCCGATGGGGCATCCGGAAGCAACTGCTGGATGACCTTTACATTCGCTTCTTCCGGCTCGCGGAACGGTGCATCGGCGAGCGCGCCGAGTACGGCGTTGTCAGCTTCATCTCGAACTACAGCTTCTACACTGGGCGTTCACACCCCATCATGCGTGAGTCGCTCTTGAGATCCTTTGACGAGATCTGGATCGACTGCCTCAACGGGGATAAGTACAAGACGGGGAAAGTCATTCCGAAAGGTCTGCCCCGCGAGGGCACGACGGATCAGAGCATTTTCACCACAGAACACGATCCTCGCGGCATTCAGGTCGGAACAGGCATCGCAACCCTGCTCAAGAGAGGCCAGAAGAAGCGACCAGATCAGTTCCCAGTTGTTCACCACCGTAATTACTGGGGCCGTTCGAAAGAGAAGCGAGACGCCCTAATCGCATCACTGAGCATGGCAGGCTGGTCGGCAGCGAAGAAGGCAGCAGCGGCCGGCCGCCCGGAAGGCCCACGTTCTTTCGAAAGATTCGAGCCGTCGGCACAATCGCGCTGGAAGCTGGTCCCCTTCTCGGCGCAAGGTGGTTTTCATGACTGGCCGACGCTGGACCAGTTGTTCGTCACGAAGCTTCAGGGTGTAAACCCGAACCGCGGACTGGACGGCAGCGTCGTGGAGATGGATCGTCAGGCGCTGGTGGACAGGATGCGCGAGTATTTCTCAGACATCCCGCTTGATCGGCTCCGAGAAAGGCACCCGGTCCTCATGCAGAACCGAGCCCGGTACGATGCGGGTGATGTTCGGAAGAAGCTCAAATCGAGGGTTCAGTTCGACCAAAGTAAGGCGGTGCCATATGTGGTATTTCCACTGGACCAGCGATGGCTCTACTACGAAACAGACGGAAAACTCCTGAACGAGGCCCGCGCCGATCTGTTCAAGAATCTTGACTCGAATGAATTCTTGGTTACGGTTCCGGAGCCACGGAAAGAATCCGAAACGAGACCAGTCCTTCTGACCACGGCCTTCGACCTGCATCTGCATGACCGAGGATCGGTCGGCTTTCCTGTCGAAGTTGTCGCTGAAGACGCGCCAGCGGAGACTCTGTTCCCTGAAGACAACCTATCTCGTTCGCGTGAAGCGAACATCGCGGCGATCGCCTGGACCGCATTGAAGAACGCCTGGGGACTCAATGGCGACCTCCGTGGACGGGATGCACGCTCTCTCGCCCGCGCCCTTACTCGGCTGTGCCTTGCTGTCTGCCACGCTCCCTCATATCAGGCCGAGCACAAGGAGTCGCTCGCTCAAGATTGGGCGCACGTGCCGATTCCCAAGTCCCGCCAGCTCTTAGATGAGGTTGTGGCGGTTGCGGATTTCTTGGCCGCCTTGCTCAACCCGGTTGTGAGCCCGATCAAGGCGATGAAAGACATTCTTGGCGAGGAGGCGAAGCACCTCGCGGTCCCGGGCAAGATCGGTAGTGGCAACATCAGCGGCGACGATCTCCTGGTCGGATACTCATTCTTCGGAGGAGCACAAGGCGGCTGGCGCCCTCGCGCCGCCGCCCCGGAAGAGCCGATGCATGACGAGTGGGGTGGCACCACCGGCGACTTATACATCAACGACTCCGTTTTCTTCCGCCACGTTCCGGAGCGCGTCTGGCGCTACGAGCTTGGCGGTTACCCCGTCATCAAGAAATGGCTCGGCTACCGGGACCGAGGGCGACGTCCAGGCGTGCCGCTCTCCGTCGAGGACGTCGCCCATCTGCGGGGAATGATGCAACGGCTCGCCGCCGTCCTGCGATTGCAGCAGGCGCTCGACAGCCTTTACGACCGTGTTTGTCGGAACTGCTACTCGGCAGAGGAACTCGGTCTGTGAGGAGTTTTCATGAAAGGGCACCGGACGGCGAGTGGTGGTTGGGAGGACAGAGCATTTGCCGACTGGCTTTGCGTCGATCATGAAGATGCATTTCTTTGAAGACATTAATGCGTAGTGTCTTGAGCGAAACGGCAACAGCGACCGCACCAAAGCGGGAGACGCTTCTTCTTAATCACGCAAATCCCGAAAACAATGAATTCACGCTGTGGCTCGCGCTGCAGCTTGCGAACAAGCGCTACAAGGTTTGGCGCGACCTGACCAAGCTCCTGGGCGGCGAGGTCTTCTGGGATGACATTGAAGAGGTGATTCGGAATACGGCCGTGAAAGTGCTGTTCGTGCTCTCTGGCATCTTCAACGTCAAGGATGGTCCCCTTCGTGAGCTTTGTCTCGATGCCGTGGCAGGAAGGAAACAGGCTCCGCATCATTCGACGAACCCTGCTTCTCCCGCATGGGCCTTGCACCTCTCCATGGCTTTCCCTGATTTCAGAGGTGCTACCCAACAGACTGCAATATCCGTTTTGTCTTTACGTATCTGGTTGATGACGCTATACTTGTTTTGAAATAGCAATGCGCGCCCAGCGCCAAAAGCACTGCGGTGACAGCAACGGAGCAAATATGCAGGTACGACGACTAATCATTCGGAATTTTCGGGGGATCGCAGAAGGTGCGGTGGATTTCGCCGGCCATACGCTTCTGGTCGGTGGGAACAACATCGGGAAATCAACTGTTTGCGAGGCGCTTGACCTCGTACTCGGCCCTGAGCGAGTGAGCCGGCGGCCGGTTGTTGACGAGCACGATTTCCACCGAGGTCGATATCTCGATGACGAAGGTAAGCCTGTTGAGATTGAGATTCGAGCGGTGCTGACCGGCCTGTCCGCAGAGGCCGAGAAGCGGTTCTTCCGACACCTGCGGCGGTGGAGTGAAGAAAGCCGCGCTTTTGCAGACGAAGGGGACACGGGGCCCGAGGCCGGGGATGCGCCCGGAACAGTCTGGGCGCTGCCCGTGGTTTTCATCGGGCGCTATGACCCCGAGGAGGACGATTTTGTCGGCAACACCTTCTTCGATCACCCGCAGGAGACACTGGACGAGGAAAGCGATACGCCTGAAGCGCGGCTGGGGGCTGGCCGGAAGCTCTTTGCGCGCGAGCACAAGCGCCTCTGCGGGTTCCTTTTCCTGCGCGCCCTCAGAACCGGATCACGCGCCCTGAGCCTCCAGAGAGGCTCGCTGCTGGACACGGTTCTCCGGCTTCCCGGCAACGGCCTTGCAGAGATGTGGCAAGACACGCTCAAGCGGCTGCGCGAGCTTGATCCGGCGATTGGAGAGATTGAACAGCTTAAGGGCATCTCCTCGGAACTTAGGACGAGGATGGCCCAATTCGTGAATCTATCTCCGGGAGATGATGCCACCGGCTTCTTTGCCTCCGACCTGACCCGCGAACACCTGCGAGACGTCGTGCGGCTGTTCATCTCCGCAGAACCGAGCCCCTACCTGCTGCCGTTTCAGCGCCTGGGCACCGGCTCTCTGAATCTGCTCGTTTTTGCGCTGCTAACTTTCATCGCGGAACTCAAAGACCGGCAGGCCGTCATCTTCGCCATGGAAGAACCGGAAATTGCGCTGCCGCCGCACACCCAACGGCGCGTTACGCGCTTTGTCTTGAGCCAGATGGGGCAAGCAATCGTCACCTCCCACTCGCCGTACGTGATAGAGCAGTTCCAGCCGCAGCAGATAGTCGTTCTCAATCGAGGCGAGCAAGGCAAGCTCTCAGGAACACCCATAGAACTCCAGGGCATGAAGCCGAAGGTGTTTGCCAGAGAGAGGCGCCAGCTCGCGGAGGCGATGTTGGCGCGTGCGGTACTCGTCGTTGAAGGCGCAACAGAAGTGGCCATCTTTCCCGCCGCTTCGTCGGTAATGGAGCAAGATTTGGGGCCGGACGCCTATAGCCACTTTGACATTGCCGGGGTGACGGTGTTTGACGCGGGCGGCGACGGCTCAACACCGCAGTACGGACCCTTCTTTGCCGCGCTGGGGAAGCAAGCCTTTTGCTTCTATGACAAGCCGAATTCTCCGCTCTCGGAGGAGGCGGCTGCCAAGCTAAGAAGCTACACGCAAGTTTGGGAGTCCCCGGAAAAAGGAATTGAAGCCCTCCTTGTCAAAGAAATACCAGAGTCGACCCTCCGCCGCTTCCTGAATGCCGTCAAGGATCGGCCGGACTTCCCGCAGGTGGGAACCGTGGCAGACAACTTGACCGAAGCGGAAGTTCGCGACTTGACGCGCAAAGTTTTGGAAGCTCGGAAAGGCAGCAACTACCCTTACGCCTCGCTTCTGATTTCCCAGTGCCAAAGTAGCGACGAACTGCCGGCCACTGTTCGCGATGTCTTGGAGGTCATCCACGAATCCTTGACACCACCGACCGCCCCACAACCGGCAGAAGGCACCGTAACGGCGGAGCCGGCCAAAGCCAAAGACGGCTCGGCGGCAGGCGTGTGAATACCATCACGCTCTGTGAGAAGCGCAAGGCGATCCTCCACCAAGAGGGCCACATCCTGATCACTGGCGGTCCAGGGTCAGGCAAGACCACGATTGCGTTGTTCAAGGCACAGCGGCGATGCCGCACGCTCAAACCCGGCCAGGAGGTTCTTTTTCTAAGCTTCTCGCGCGCAGCGGTGCAGCAGCTCCTGGATAAGAGCAGGGACCTTCTGACCACCGCCGACCGCTCTCTCATCCGCGTTCAAACCTACCATTCGTTTTGCATCGAGCTCCTTCAATCCCACGGACGCTTGCTCTCCGGACGCCCATGCAGGTTCGTGGTGCCCGGCGAAGAGCGTCTCCGGAAAGCTGCCTTCCAGGAGGACTGGGAGGCAAAGCGGGAACGAATGGCCAAGGAGGAAAGTATCTTCTGCTTTGACCTCTTGGCCCCAGGCTCCGCAGAATTACTGGAGAAGTCGCGGGCCGTTCGCGCTCTGCTGGCATCCAAGTTCCCCATGGTCATCTGCGATGAGTGCCAAGACACGGATGATGACCAGTGGCGAATTGTGCGGGCGTTGGCGAGATTGACTACCCTCTGTTGCCTTGCAGACCCAGAGCAGCGAATCTTCGACTACCGGCCGGGCGTCAACCCAATGCGGGTTCAGCAACTCCGGCAGGAGCTGGCTCCCGCCGAGTTTGGGCTCGGCGGTGAGAATCATCGCAGCCCCAACGGGGGGATTCTCCAGTTCGCGGACTGCATCCTTCAAAACAGAACGCCTCTTCCCAACACCAACGATGTCAAGATCCGTACGTATCGCGGGAACGACTTTGAGGCGATCTTTCATGCCTCTGTCGCGTGGACTTTCGCCGATGTCCGAAAGCGAGGAATCCAGTACCCCTCCGTTGCGGTCCTTTGCTTGAGCAATCGCTTCGTTGCGACCCTATCGGAAATCCTCCAAAGGCAGCACACGCTGAAGAACCAACTTTTCCGGCCGATCGAACACGGTGTGGTCTGGGACGCCGAACTGGCCGTAGCCGCAGCGGTCGCAGTTGCCTCGATTATGGCGTGGTCCTCGGGTGACTTGAAATCCCTTACACAGACGCTCAGTCTGCTGGCCCGTTATTACCAACTGAAGAATGCGGTGCGCCCTACCAATACAGCAGCCGGGTCCGCGCTGAAGTACACACAGATGGCCGAAGCTGTCGCAACTGGGCAAACCATGCGGAGCAAGGCGCTTCAACAGGTTCGTCAGGCTTTTGCCGCCGGAGTTGGTCTCGTGGGTGACCCTATCAAGGATTGGCTCGCCGCGCGGAGGATCCTGCAATCGATCAAGGGTCTTGACGATGTATTTAACGACGCGAGTATGGTCCGGTTGTTCGGCGCCCGCGAGGCGCTGACATCTGGTCTTGCGGACCTTTGGCTGGCGACTGCCTCTTACCGCGTTGCCGCAGAACGAATCAGGGCAATTCTGAACCGGCAGCGGTTGCTGGAAACCGAGCGGACCCCGCGCGGCTGCCTGCTGATGACCATCCATAAGTCGAAAGGCAAGGAGTTTGATGCCGTGGTGCTGGTGGAAGGCTCCCACCGATCACCGTTTTTCGATACGGCGAGAGAACAGCCGCCATTCGAGAGAAGCCGGCGGCTGCTCAGAGTGGGTCTGACGCGCGCAAAACATTTCGTCGCAATCGTTCGTCCAGTCGGCGCGACTCCACTTGTCGGCTAGCCGCTGGCGTTTGTCGAAGGGACTGGTCGGGGCGACAGGATTCGAACCTCCGACCCCCCTGCGCCCAAGGCAGATTGGGACCGGCCGCAGTGCCCTGGCTGCAATGTGGGGCAGAGGGTTCCGTGTGGCTCGCCGGCTCCAGCGCCGATCATTTCACGCGTTCTAAGGGATTGGCGGCGGCGGTAGCAGCGCTTCCCTGATCCTGTCACGTTGCGCCGGCGAGGTCTCGTGCATCGGGGCGCGGACGCGCCCGCCCGCGCGGCCCTGGAGCGCCATGGCCGTCTTGACGTTGGCGGGCAGGTTGGGCCCGTCGATGGCATTCCAAAGGCGCAACAGGCGGCGGTGGAGTTCCAGAGCGCGGCCGTGGTCGCCGCGCTGAACTGCCTCCCATAGGGCTACGCACCACTCCGGTGCTGCGGTCGGGATGGCCGCGATCGCCCCATGCGCTCCCAGGCAGAAGGAAGGATACAACAGCGCGTCCACCGCCGAGAAGATGCGCGCCCTCTCTCCGGCCACGAGCAGCAGATCGGCCAGCGTCTTCAGGTCGCCGGCGCTCTGCTTGACGCCGATGACGCCCTCCACCTCGCGCAGAACCCGGGCCAGAAACTGCGGCGACAGGTACGCCCACGGCACGACATTGTAAATGATCACCGGCAGCCCCGTGGCGTCCGCGACGGCGCCAAAATGGCGGAGCATGCTGTCGTCGTCGGGCCGGAACAGGTAGTGAACCGGCGTGACCTGAAGGGCGGCCACGCCCAGGTCGGCCACCGCCCGGCCGCGCTCGATGGCGCCGCGCGTGCTGTCGGCGATCACGCCGGCGATCAACGGCACGCGGCCGCGCGCTTCCTCGACCGCCCACGCGACCAGCGCGCGCAGCTCATCGGTGTTCAGCGTGTGGCCCTCGCCGGTGCTGCCGCCGACGGCCAGGCCGTGGACCCGGGCCCGCTCGATCAGATACCGCACCTCGCCGCGCAGGGCCTGCTCGTCAACCCGCTCCTCGGCGTCGAAGGGAGTCACCAGCGGAGGGATGATGCCGTATAGCTGCATGGTCGGGAGTCACTTTTCGCCGTGGTCGATCACCTTGCGCCCGCCGTCCGCCCGGACCAACAGGCCGCCGGCGTGTTGGGGATCTGCCACTCCAGGTCGGCGAAGCCATACCCCTTGCTG